>Ga0134126_10001884_pt1 | contig 26658 bp, 15 predicted proteins | sample KB31752_FD_96881 | JGI IMG/M metagenome (GOLD analysis project Ga0134126, IMG submission 96881) | Terrestrial soil microbial communities with excess Nitrogen fertilizer from Kellogg Biological Station, Michigan, USA - KB3-175-2 | ecosystem: Environmental > Terrestrial > Soil > Unclassified ... | reverse complement strand
ATTAAACGATAATGGGCCGGAAATTTTTGTCCACTGATAAGATGATATCGTGCCATCTGCATCACTGCCACTTCCCAAAAGACTTACACTATTTATTGGTAATGTTACGCTTTGATTTGATCCCGCATGAGCGATCGGCGGAATATTTTTTGCTCCGTTTACCGTAATAGTTACTGTGTCTTTTCCTGTGGCGCCTATATTATCAGTGACAGTCAAAGCAAATTGATACACCCCCTGAACCAGGCCAGAAACATCGGTTACGGGAGATGACGCGTTGACTAGATTAAACGATAATGGGCCGGAAATTTTTGTCCACTGATAAGATGATATCGTGCCATCTGCATCACTGCCACTTCCCGAAAGACTTACACTATTTATTGGCAATGTTATGCTTTGATTTGATCCTGCATGCGCGATCGGCGGAATATTTTTTGCTCACTTCACCGTAATAGTTACTGTGTCTTTTCCTGTGGCGCCTATATTATCAGTGACCATCAAAGCAAATTGATACACTCCTGCAACTAAAGCTGATAAATCAGTTATAGCCAATGATGGATTGACAATATTAAACGATGATGGGCCGGAAATTTTTGTCCACTGATAAGATGATATCGTGCCATCTGCGTCGCTGCCACTTCCGGCTAGAGTTACACTGTTCGTTGGCAAGGTTACGAACTGGCTTGAACCGGCATGGGACACGGGAGGAATATTAGGAACATTAGTAATAGGGCCATTTTTTACAAGAACTGCCGAACTATAAGGCTGTATCGTAATTGTTCCATTATAAGTTACGCCCCTTGCATCCATATAGTTAAAAGGAAGGGCAATTGTGATGGGTGACGTGGTTGGATTATATTCAAATAGTATATTACTTGAATCAGGAATTACGCGTGGTGCTTCATGCGAATGTACATCCTGCCCGGAATAACTCTGCCAACTTGATAAATACCTATCGGCTCCAACAGAATTGAAATATGAATATATAGAACCTTTTGTATAAATCGGACTCACATAATAATTACTGTCAAAACTGGAATGCGTGGGAAGTACCGAACCATTAGAAGCGTCAGAAATGAACATGCTATGGGACCCTACACCTCTATTAACGGGTAATTTTACAAAGAATATGTTATTCTGAACTGTTATATTGTCTAGGCTCGTTTTTCCTGCAACAGGCTGCGTTGGATTTCTTAACAGAAATAATTGAGCCATGTCATTGTCAAAAGAAGTATTATTCAGATATTTTGTATCAAATACGTTTCCTCCTGAAATTCCCCAACCGCAGCCTTTTACGGTATTCCCATTTACCTCTATGTTGTTTGACCAATCATCAAGGTAAATCCCAATATCTTCAACATGGGTATGTTGATTTATTACTATGTTATTCAATATTTTTATGTTCGATTTTACTACTCCACCCCATCCGTTCCAGGTATAAATCCCTCCGCCATCTGTAAGAAACACATTAAAATTAGTAATGTAATTATTGCTAACTGTAGTTTTATCTCCTAAAAATTGAATTCCTACATAACACAGGCTATCCAGTCTGTTATAGGTGACAAGTGTATTGGCGCCCTGGGCATCAATTCCCATTGCGTTAATACCCGTCATACCCGGAACCCATCCTATATTTTTTAGTGTGCTATTTTGGATAACAGCATAATTGTAAGACGCGTTTGTCTTTATTCCATAATTATTCGTATGATTAATTACACAGTTATCAATCAATAAACCGCTGGATGAACTTCCAACACCGTTAATCGCGTCCAGGCCGGAATAGTCAGCTGAGCAATTCTTAAAAGTTATATAACTTGAATTATTCAATTGTATTAAGTTGCCATTTGAACCTATAAAGGAGATACCATCAAACGTGATGTAGTTATTACCAGCTAAATTCACTAAGTTATCCACAGTTGCTACTTGTATATTAGAAGGGTTATTTACACTGTAAATCTGTAACTTTTTCGTAGATGGATTATAGTACCACTCATTTTGAGAATCGAGAGTCTTTAAGTCATTCTGAATTATGAATCTTGGATTTTTTGTATCATACACCGGTTTGTAATTACCCTTAAAGCCTATAGTATTGCCCGATTGACTTAATATCATGCACTTGTCAAAAGCATAAGGGTTCCCATAAATAAAAATTTCGGCACCAGTCCAGTTTGTTCCATTGGCTAAGTCATTACTAACTATAGTCACTGAATCTACTTGCTGATCTTCATTATTTCCTGTTACAGATTCACTTTGATAAGTTAACCATCCTGTATTTGGGAATCTACCCATAGGTGCGTAGTTTCCATTTGCAAAAACCATGTTTAATCTAGATGTGGTTGACACCGGATTATTACTAATCCAGATATTATTCCCTTGGTTTGTCCATTCTGAAATCGTTGTAAATCCCGTAATTACAGGGTTCGCGCCCGCACCATAAGCACCAATTGTTATCGGATTCCCGGGAGTTCCTGAATTAGAAATTGCAATATTTCCCCAAAAAATATCTCCTTTATTAAAATAGATATTATCACCGGGCAAAAAATTCTTAAAAGAATTCAATTTATTTATCGTTTGCCACGGAGAAGAAGGATTTGTTCCTGTATTAGAATCATTTCCCGAATTAGACAAATAATAATTGTTCGCGTTTACAGTTAAGGAAAAAACAAGCAGGATAAATACCAGCATTGTTTGCATAGGTTTTTTCATTAGCATATTGTGCTATTAGGTTACGGATTAAAAAAGAATTCTTGCACCCGATTCATAGGCTTGGGCGCTTAAAAAATTTAAAGAGAATAAGGTTAGCATTATTCTCTCCAGGATTACTATATTAACGAAAAAGGATGCCCGATATTTTACCTGGGAGGTAGAATATCACCATCAGAAATCTAAAATTTTAAGGGAGTCTATTTGAGACGAATGAGATCTGAAAAAAAAGCAGAATTGATTGTAACACTAGTATACGCCGACTATTCTCAAATTTCGGGATAATAATTTTTTGGATTACATCTTATACTAATTGACGTAAAATTAGACTTTATCTTTTTAGAGATGGGTTTAACTTTTGTAATTTCGTTGAAAAGCTTTATAAAATGAAAATATAGAGTAATAAGTTAATGCCCATGGCGAAATATCAGAATCTTTTGGTCATTTTATTTTATGCGAACGACCCTATCTCTCTAATATTTATAAGTAAAACAACCTATAATTAACTTTTTGAATCAAACCATTCTAAACAATTAATGGCTAGCCCCTATTGGCAATGCCAATAAAAGATAGCCATTAATTTCAATATCCTATTTTCTATTTTTCCAGTGTTACAACTTTATTAGTGTCGTTCAGGGTTATGCTTAAGAAATAAATTCCTTTTATAAGCGAAGAGGTGTTTATTATCTCTTGCACAGTAGGAGCATTCTTAACATTGGCTTTAGTCAAAAGGGTTCTGCCTAATGCATCTACCAATAATAATTTGTAATTACCCATACCCCCACCTGTAATGTTAACAACAATAGAATTTGCGAAAGGATTTGGATATGCTTTTATACTAAGATCTAATGTTGATAAATCTGTCGGAAAATTGTTTGCTAACTCGGTTGATAAAGAGTCTGAAATTGCTGTTACATTGCTTGTCGTTGTATTAGCCTTAGCGGCTACAGGAGCAAAACTATTGCGAGATGCAGTAGTCGAAACATAGTACAAAAATGAAGGAGGTATAGTTTGAATTGATATACCCGGACCTGAATAGCTTACTGAAAGGGTAGCTCCTCCTCCCTGTTGAAGATAACCGACTGAAATGGCGTGCTTACCTGCTTTCAAACCAATAGTCCCTGATTTTTGAATGGCTCCATGCAATCCGTCATTATTTGTTACCAAGACATTGTCAATGTATAAAGTACTGCCATCATCCGATGTAGTATAAAATGTATATTGACCATCTGTCGGCACATTTATATATCCTGTAAAATTGAAAGCAAATGACGTTGTTCTATTGGCTACGGATATGTCGAAATTACTGATAGTGCCCGTTTTCACTGGTGTAAGACTCGAAAAAGTCGGAACAGAATTATAACTACCCACTCCTTCATAATAAGCATAATTGAGAGCACCGCTGACTGTATTCGCAGGATTAACAGCAGGAAGTAAGCCGTCAGTCAAAGGCACTCTATATAGTGAATATTGGGGTATCACCTGCTTCGACACCCCTGGTCCGGAGTAACTAACCGAAAGTATGTCGCCTCCACCCTGTTGAAAATATCCAACAGAAATGGTATGTTTGCCAGCTTTTAACCCAATAGTCCCTGATCTTTCATTTGCTGCATGCAATCCGTCATTGTTAGTTACAAGCACGCCGTCTATATATAACTGACTGCCATCATCCGAAGTAGTGTAAAACGTGTACTGACCATCCGTCGGCACACCAACATAACCAGTAAAATTGAAGGCAAATTGCGTAGATCTTTGTGCTAAAGAAATATCAAAACTGTCAGTTGTTCCGGTTTTGACGGGTGTAAGACTGGAAAAGGACGGAACCGCACTATAAGCATCAGGCGATTCGTAATAAGCATAGTTAAGTCCATAAACTATATTGGCCGGATTGACCGATGGAAGTAAAGTACCCGAAGTACTTGTACCCACTGTACTTGTAACCACGTTACTTGCATTCAGTACTGTGACCTGCGTTGAAGCTGTGTCTGTCGCGCCTAAATTATCCGTTACTTGTAATTGAAATTGATAAACCCCTGCGGTCAGTGCTGTAACAGTAGTTGATGACGAGGTTGGCGATGTAATCGTTGCAGAAGTGGGGCCCGAAACTTTTGTCCATTTGTAAGAAGCAATAGTACCATCAGGATCTTGACCACTACCCGACAGGGTGACAGTCGTCGAAGGCAATGTTATTGTTTGATTATTCCCCGCACTTGCTGTAGGTGCCTGATTATTGGTCGCCGGTCCTGTCTTGATCAAGACCGCAGAAGTGAAAGGTGCCAGCGTTATTGTGCCATTATATGAAGTACCTCTCGCATCAATGTAGCTAGCACCGAGGTTAATAGTTTTGCTTGATGTAGTCGCATTGTATTCAAATCTTAGATAGGTAGAATCGGGTATAATTTTAGGCGTTTCTTTTGAATGAACATCCTGGCCCGTAAAAGCTTGCCAACTTGCCAAAGTTCTATCTACCCCGGTTGAATTAAAATATGAATAAATGGAGCCTTTTGAATATACGAACGGTCTCACATAATAATTAGAATCAAAAGTCACACTAGCAGGAAAATTGGAGCCGGCTGCCGCGTTCATTATAAACATGGTCTTTTGTGCACCCACAGCGGCAACAGACGCGGTAAAAAATATATTACCATTAATTTTTAAATTAGTCATACCTGTTTGTCCCGGTACGGGCTGAGTAGGACTCGTCAATAAAAACAACGAAGCCATGCTATTGTTATATGAAGTGTTATTTAAAAATTTAGCATTAAAAGCATTACCTGCAGACAAACCCCACCCGCAGCCAGATACTGTATTGCCGCTAACTTCAATATTATTAGACCAGTCGTCTAAATAAATGCCGACATCCATATCACTATTGAGATCATTAATAACTATATTATTTGTTACTTTTATGTTAGACTTTACCGTGCCACCGTGACCATTCCACGTGTATATGCCACCGCCATCCTTTAAATACACGCAAAAATTCTTAATAAAGTTATTGTTTACTGTGCTTTGATTGCCAAAATATTGGATACCCGCATAAGCGGTATTTTGTACCGTATTATAAGAAACTAACGTATTGTCACCTTGAGCATCTATTCCCATCGCTGTTATTCCCGACATGCCCGGCACCCAGCCGGTATTATTAATTGTATTAGATTGGATAGTAGCATAATTAAATGTATTTCTCAAGGTGATTCCATAATTATTACTATGGTTAATGGAACAATTTTTCACCGTTAAGCCAGTCGAAGGCTGCATTCCGTCCCCGGTAATAGCATCCTTCCCAGAGTAATCTATACTGCAATTTTGAACGGTAATATATGTTGCGTTCGTTATGTGTATTAAAGAACTATTAGATCCAATAAACGAAAGTCCGTTAAAGGTTATATAATTGTAGCCGTTTATAGTTATTAAATTATCAACCGTTGCTACCTGAATGTTTGAAGGTGTACCGGAACTATACAATTGTATTTTCTTCGTTGAAGGATTATAATACCATTCATTCTGCGAGTCCAAAGTTCTTGGATCGTTCTGAATAATAAAACTGGGGTTTTTTTGATCGTAAGCAGGTTGAGTCGTGGAAGTGTAAGAAATTGTTGAGCCCGATTGCGAGGTAATAGTACCTCTGTCATAGGCATAACGGTTACCATAAATAAATATCTGTGCTCCCACCCAATTTGACGTTAAACTACTACTGGTAACAGAAATATTTGTTCCCGAAACTGATTCAGATTGATAAGTTAGCCATCCTGAATTTGGATACCGCCCAAGAGGTGCAAAAGAGCCATTCGCGAATACCATATTTAAATTGGTCAACGATGATACAGCACTCGTGCTTTGCCAAATATTTCCCCCGACATTAGTCCAGGAATTTACAGCTGAAAATCCAGTTATTATAGGATTTGCACCGGAGCCATAACTTCCAAAAGTGATTGGGCTACCTGATGTTCCTGACTTTGAAATGACTATTCCCCCATAAAAAGTGTTGCCCATGTTAAACAAGATGTTATCACCCGGAGAAAATTTAAAGGAATTCACTTTATTAATTGTTTGCCAAGGCGAAGAAGCACTGGTTCCGGAGTTATTATCATTTCCAGAATTAGAAACATAGTAAGTTGTTGCTTCTGCAGAAAGACTAAGAATAATAAAAGATAAAAGGAAAAATGGTTTGGTAAAGGTTTTTCTTAGCATGTTGGATTTGCTTTTAATGGATTATACAAAAAAGGATTATGGGGTTATCTGGATTTCAGATTTAATCATCTGAATAGATAGTTTCAAGAAACAGACTCAATTATTATTAAGAATCTATTTCAACATATTTATTAAAAGTTTAAAATGATCAGTTCTAAAAAGTTTGAATTTGGCATTGCGTTTGTCATGGTTTTATTTATTCCTTCAACAAAAATTATTTCCCAACAAGTGCAATTTCTATGCCATAATGTATTGCATGTCCAATAAATTCCCCAAAATTCCCCAGTTTTTCACATTAAATTGAATACTTAATATTATACATTTATTATCAATATATAACAAATATAATTATTGCAACATGTTAATAATTGACCTACCAATTTGTTAATTAAATAATCCCATTCCGGGAGGTCAGATAAAAAATACTTTTACCAATTAAAACATATTCAAATAATTTACTATCTTTTATAAAAAGCCTATAGCTATTCATGATATTTGAAGAAAAACTGAGGGAATTAAATTTCGCTTGTATTTTTTGCTTTTATTTGTATTGTTTAAAAAAAACAAAATCATCATTATTTAATTAATAACTGAATTTCTAATCAATGTCCATCAATAACAATTTTTCAGACACCCTAGAAAAAATTCCTGTAGAAATTTTCGAAACCCCCCAACAGGGTTCAGAATATGTTGCTGAAATCATATCGGTTTTGATACGAGAAAAAAATGGCCAGGGGAAAAAAGCTGTAATTGGCCTTGCAACAGGTTCTACACCCAAATCATTATATGCCGAATTGGTGCGTATGCATAATGAAGAAGGGCTCAGTTTTAAAAACGTAATTACTTTCAATTTAGATCAATACTACCCAATGGAAGCTGATGCGCTTAACAGCTATCATTATTTTATGCGAAAGTATTTATTTGAACAAACTGATATTGACCCGGACAACTATTTTCTTCCTAACGGCATGATACCAAAAGATAAGATTAAGGAGCATTGTGCTGACTACGAAAGAAAGATTGAAGAAGCCGGTGGTATTGACCTCCAGATACTCGGAATTGGTATCAATGGCCATATCGGGTTTAATGAACCCGGTTCTCCGGTATATTCGAATACAAGATTGATTGCCTTAGACACTTCGACCCGGATAGCCAATTCACAGGAATTTGGAAACATTTCTGAAGTGCCACGGATGGCTATCAGCATGGGTATTAACACTATCATGAAATCAAAGAAGATCATTTTAATGGCCTGGGGTAAAACAAAAGCGCCGGTAATTCAAAAGGCGGTAGAAGGAAAACCAACAGAAGAAATTCCCGCATCGCTTTTGCAACACCATGATAACTGCTCTTTTATTTTAGATGAGTTTGCTGCTTCTGAATTGACAAGATTCAAATCTCCCTGGTTGTCCGGCGAATGCGAATGGACTCCACAAATCATTAAAAGAGCTGTTATCAACATGGCCATGCAATTAAATAAGCCAGTTCTAAGTCTTACTGATCATGACTATAATGAATTTGGATTGAGCGACTTACTGGTTGAGAAAGGGAATGCTTACGAAATTAACCTGGAAGTTTATTATATGCTTCGGGATTCTATAACCGGATGGCCGGGAGGAAAGCCGAATACAAAGATACCACAGCATCCCGAAAGAAGTGAGCCTTACCCTAAAAGAGTAATCATTTTTTCTCCCCATCCGGATGACGATATCATCAGTATGGGTGGCACTTTCATGCGTTTACATGACCAGGGGCATGATGTAAATGTGGCATACCAGACCAGTGGAAACATCGCTGTTACAGATGAATTTGTAACGAGATTTCTTGATTTTGCTGTTGGTTTTGAAAAAATATTCCATATAGATGATACCATCAGCAAAAAGGTTTTAGCAAATGCCTCGGGCTTTTTAAAAGACAAAAAATCAACAGAACAGGATAACCCTGAAATAAGAGAAATAAAAGGTTTGATACGCCGTTGCGAAGCGCGTGCCACCTGCAAATATGTTGGCCTAAATGATGACCAGATTCATTTTATGAACTTGCCTTTTTATGAAACCGGAACTATTGAAAAAAATCCAATGGGTAAAGAAGATGTTGATATAACGGTGAAGCTCATGCGAAAAATAAAACCTCAACAAATTTTTTGCGCCGGAGATCTTGCTGACCCGCATGGCACCCATAAGGTGTGTCTTGATATCATTCTTGCAGCTTTGGAAGTAATTAAAAACGAAAAAGACAATGAATGGCTGAAAGATTGTTACGTATGGCTATATAAGGGTGCCTGGGAAGAATGGGATATTAGTGAAATAGAAATGGCCGTACCTATGAGCCCCGAGCAGGTAAGAAAAAAACGCTACGGAATTTTCATCCATCAATCTCAAAAAGATTCTGTTCCCTTCCAGGGAAGCGATGAACGCGAATTTTGGCAGAGAGCTGAAGAAAGAAACGCCAATACTGCTAATATGTATGCAAGTCTTGGTCTCACTAAGTATGCTGCAATGGAGGCTTTCGTAAGATTAAAGATGTAATTTTCTAGATACGAATGGAAATTCCACTGATGAAAAGCCTCGTCTACATTGTGAAGACAAAACGCTTATTAAATATTGAAACGCTTTATCTCAAAAGTTGGAGAACTGCAAAACACCATTAAAGGTTTAACGAAAAGAAGAAGCATGCCTACTGGAACGTGAACTTGCTAATCATAAAAATTTAGAATTGAGTGTATAGGTAGTGACACATTTAAAAAAGAACTCAGGTGAAGCATTGCTTACAATTGGTTTCTCATATCGTTTGTACAAATCACTTGGAGTTACACCGCTAAAAAGATTTATTAAGAGGATAGAGTGCGATTTATAGTCATTACCTTTGATGAAGCTTCTCGTTCAACTTCTATCAATTATTAATTGGAAAGTCTCCCATGAATAGGTCTCTAATCTTCCTTAAATCGGCAAGGTGTTTTATTATGCAATTTTTTTTTGCCGCCCTGCTTTTAGTTGTGAGTTCTTTTGCCTACGGACAGGTAGATGTAATGATGAATCATAATGATTTAAAAAGAACTGGTTGGAACAGCAAAGAGACTATATTAACAACTGAAAATGTGAGGGGTGGCAATTTCGGTAAGATTTTTTCCAGGGTAGTCGATGATGAAATCTATGCTCAGCCTTTAGTACTCAGTAATTTTCACATCGCAGGTGGCATTCATAATATTGTTATTGTAGCTACCGTAAATAATAGTGTTTACGCTTTCGACGCAGATGATGCAAGCGTCTCAAGAGCTTACTGGCACCAAAATTTGACATTTGACTCTGTAAATTATCGGCCAGTAAATAGAGCAGACATGACTGGGGCTTGTAGTGGGCAATATTCGGATTTTAGCGGAAATATGGGAATAGTGGGTACCCCTGTAATTGATAGTGCCACTAATACTTTGTACGTTGTCGCAAGAAGTAATTCTAAAATAGGATCTGATTTTGTTCAATATTTGCACGCCATCGACCTTGCGACCGGCTCAGAAAAAAAAGGAAGTCCTGTAGCGATTACAGCGTCATATGCAGGCACTGGTGAGGGGAGTCCTAATGGTACCATCTCGTTTGATGCACAAAAACAAAACCAACGCCCAGGACTTTTGTTACTTAATGGCATTGTATATATTTGCTGGGCTTCTCATTGCGATTGGGGGCCATATCATGGCTGGATAATGGGATATGATGCATCCACACTTCAACAAAAATATGTTTATAACGCCACTCCAAATGGCGGACTTGCCGGAATATGGATGAGTGGACAACCGCCAAGCGTAGATGATGATGGCAATCTATTAATTACCACTGGAAATGGAACAACGGGGCAAGCGGGCAATCCTAATGATCCAATAAATCGCGGTTCCAGCCTGATCAAACTGTCTCCTGATTTGAAGGTAATAGACTTTTTTACGCCATCCAATTATTATTATCTCAATAATAATGACCAAGATTATGGCGTCAATGGCGCATTAATAATTCCGGGTACTCATTTGTCTCTATCTGGAAGTAAAGATGGCGGATTATATCTCATTGATAACAATAATATGGGTGGCACAAGGGTAGATAACTCTAACGTATTACAAAGATTAAATTTTGGAGATTGGGGCACAGTTAATACCAGGCATTTATATGGTTCACCTGTTTATTTTAAGGATAACTTTGGCAATGAATATATTTACGGGTGGGCCGAAGGCGGATTGTTAAAGCAAATACCTTTTAACAGAGCAACCATGCGTTTTGATACCATTAATTCAAAAATTGGGATTACCGCCTTGCCAGGGTATATGCCCGGTGGAATCCTTTCTCTTTCTTCAAATGGGTCACAACCGGGTACAGGAATTTTATGGATAAGCCATGTGGCTACCGGCAATGCGAATAATGCCGTTGTACCGGGTGTCTTACAAGCCTTTGACGCTACTGATGTTACTCATGAGTTGTGGAATAGTAACTGGAGCAGTAAGCGTGATTCAGTTGGTAAATTTGCAAAATTTGTTCCTCCGACGGTTGCGAATGGCAAAGTGTATATGGCCACATTTTCTAATAAATTAAATGTTTATGGTTTAAATCCACCCCCAACTTCTTCTTGCTCTTCTAAAGTACCGCCTGTTTGGCAAAGTGCGGATATTGGATATTTGGCTTTTCCCGGAGATGTTTGTGTAGATAATGGGGTATATAGCATAGCAGCTTCCGGCTCCGGCATAGGGAACAGCTCAGACGCATTTCATTATTTGTTTCAGCAAGTGATCTCCAATGAATCTGAATTAACAATTAGAGTGGCGTCTATCAAAAACACAAATAGCGGTGCAAAATGCGGCATTATGTTCCGCCAAAATCTGGATCCGGGTTCACCTTTCGTTTTATTAAGCCTGACTCCTTCGAATGGAATAAATATGATTCAAAGAACGGCCCAAAATATTAATGCTGTTAATTTTGGGAATCCGATTGTTCGAAGTGCACCTTATTGGTTAAGAATTAACAATGTAGGCAATAATTATACGAGCTATTGCTCTTCTGATAGTTCTAATTGGACTCAAATAGGTTCCGTTACATTATCCCTGGGAACAAATCCTTATGTCGGAATTGCTTACACAACAAATAATAATTCCGTTCTTGATACTTCTGTTATTGATCATGTAAGTTTGGAAATAAACGACGTTCCAAATTCGAACCTTCTAAACTTTGTAGGAAAAAATCAGGATAATAAAAGTGCTTTGCTCAACTGGACAAGCACAAGCGAAATAAATATTGATCATTTCGAAATTGAAAGAAGTCTTGGTAATACTGATTTTCAAACAATTGGAACAGTAGTAGCCAACGGCAATCCTGGTCAATCGCAGAATTATACCTTTACAGATTATTTGCCTTCAGACGGTAACAATTATTATAGACTAAAACAGGTTGATAAAAGTGGAAAGGCTTCTTATTCCGCAATGGTGCTGGTGAGATTTAATTTGAAAGCCATTATTATTTATCCAAATCCGGCGCATGACTATATCTACATCCGGAACAACGAGCATTTTAGTAACGGGAAAAAGATAATTGTCCAATTACTCGATTTTAGTGGGAAATTAATCTACAAACAAGAATTCCAGACTTATGGAATAGATATTAATACTTTTAAGATTCCCCAAACGATTGCTGAAGGAATGTACGTGTTACTGATAGCAAACAGTAATGGTGACAAGCAAACAGAAAAGGTTTATATCACCCGTTAAGTATTATGATAACTTATACGCGACTGACGTGATTTTTAGATCAATGAATATTCAAGCTTTGTAAAGCCTAGTTGATCATTTATAAAAATGGTTTTATCAATTAGTAACTTTAGTTAGGAAATATTTATAATGTGAGGCACCATCTCCTTTTTTGATATAAAGTTCCTGCATTTTTTAAATACCTGACAAATTTTACATTGTTTCAAAAGGGCATAATTTGTGTTATTTAATAAGACATGGAAACATTCAAAGAGTTAATAAAAAGCAAACAACCAGTATTGGTTGATTTTCATGCTACATGGTGCGGCCCCTGTAAACAAATGGCGCCGGAATTACAACGTTTTGCCCAGCATAACAATGGTAAACTAAGAGTAATAAAAATAGATATCGATAAAAACCAGGCTACGGCGCAACAATTCAACATACAAGGGGTGCCTACTCTTATTCTTTTTAAAGAAGGAAAAGTTTTGTGGAGGCAATCCGGAGCTATGAGTGCTCAGCAAATATCCAATGGAGTAAATGCCTATTTGTAAAATCTGTAAATTTGACCTATCCTTTTTAATTAAAACACAAAAATGGCAGTAAATACGATCAATGCGGTTTTCAAAAGTGGAATGAATTTTACCGCAGATGTAAATGGGCATGGTATTGAGATCGACAAAGATGAAGAAGGCGGAGGAAATAACATCGGTACGCGACCTAAGGTGCTTATGCTTGTTTCCCTGGCGGGTTGTACTGGCCTTGATGTAGTGAGCATCTTAAATAAAATGCGGGTAAGTTTCTCAGATTTATCAATAAAGGTAGATGGCTGTCTTACAGAAACCGAACCTAAGGTTTATGATAAAGTGGTGGTTCACTATTCAATCAAGGTTGATAAAGTGGACGAGGCTAAAGTAAAAAAAGCAATAAAGCTATCGCAGGAAAAATATTGCGGAGTGACTAAAATGTTTGAAACTTTTGCAAAAGTTTCTTCTGAGATCCATTATTTATGATGGTAGCGATCTGTAAAATAGCAGAAATCTTGTCTTCATCAGCAGACGAATAAATAATCTATATTTCTGTTTTGGCGGCCGATGTGCGGTTCTTCCTTTCCTGGTAAACTCTAACCATCTGCAATGAAATCGCGAGCAAAATTAAGGCGAAGCCTAAATAAAATCCCAATCCTAAAAATTGATTCTCTTTAAAGATAATGAAAGCCAGTATGATGGAATAAACAGGCTCAAAATTGTAAGTAAGATTAACAGTGAATGCAGAAATATGTCGTAATGCCTGGAGGCTTAGGTTAAATGCATATACGGTACACAATCCGGCTAATACCACAAGCCACAATACATCTGTTGGAGAAGGAATAAAATATTTCGCAGGAAAAAAATGGAGATAAAAAGGAAGAATAAAACAAAGAGCTATAAAACCTCCGGTCATTTCATAAAGCATAACGGTATTTGGAGAAAAATCAATCAGTAATTTTTTATTAATAATAGGAAAAATGCTGGCCAGCATAGCCGAGATGATCCCGAAAATAATACCAGTCTTGTACTGGGGATAAAAATTGAAGATAAGATAGATACCCATTACAACCAGCAATCCGAGCAGGACTTCCGTCCAGTCAATTCTCCTTCTCATAATAAGTGGCTCAAAAAAAGAGGTAAAAAAACCTATTGTGGAGAGGCAGGTCACCGAAACAGAAACATTGGAATATTTAATGCTTCCGTAAAAACTAACCCAATGCAAAGAAATAATTGCGCCGACCCCGAAAAACAGCAAGATATTTTTAAGAGAAAGTCTTTCGAGTCCTTTTCGGAAAAATAAAACCACACCAAGAATCAAAGCACTTAAAAGCATCCTGTAGGAGGTAAGCAAAGCTTCATTTAAAGTTATCAGTTTTCCAAGGATAGCGGTAAATCCTGCTAATAATACGGCAACGTGAAGTTGAAGGAATGCCTTTTTCAATTAAGATTTTTGCAGATTTTCAAAATATAAAACGGCAAAATTAGATTAAGAAAAGACATCAATGAAATTTATTGTCTTCAACAAAAATGGAAATAAATTCCTGCATTATTTTCAACCTCCATTTTTAAACCATCCAAAAAGAAAAACAAATTAACAATCCTTTGTATAAAAAACAATAACGGTAAAGAATTGTAGCAATCATAGCTTTATATTTGCCCCCTGTTTATTTTTAAATCCACGACATGAGTTTTAAACGCATTAACAACATTACGGGTTGGGCTATAGGCCTCATCGCCACTATCGTCTATCTCTTAACTATGGAAGCCAGCGGCAGCTTCTGGGATTGCGGCGAATTTGCTTCCAGCGCATATAAACTGCAAATTCCGCATCCTCCCGGAGCGCCTTTATTTATCCTCATCGGGAGACTGTTCATGATCCCTTTTTCCGATCCTAACAACGCTATTCATGGCCTCAATACCATGAGTGCATTAATGAGTGGATTTACCATTCTGTTTTTATTTTGGAGTATTACGCACTTTGCCCGTAGAATTTACGAGAAACACAATTCAGGCGTGGCTTTGACTAGTAGCCAGATTTTTACCATAATGGCTGCCGGCGTGGTAGGAGCGCTTGCTTATACATTCAGTGATTCATTTTGGTACAGCGCTGTAGAGTCGGAAGTTTATGCAAGTTCTTCATTCTTTACAGCAATAGTTTTCTGGGCCGCGCTCAAATGGGAACAAGCGGTTACTGATGAGAAACTGAGGGGAGTTAAAGGGAATTTTACCCCCGCCGATAAATGGTTAATCCTGATATTCTACCTGGTGGGACTCGCAGTAGGCGTACATTTATTACCTATTCTTACGATTCCGGCTATTGTAATGGTTTATTATTTCAGGCGATATAAAGTAACCAGATGGGGAACTTTCAGGGCCTTCGTCGCCGCTTGTATCATTACCGGCATCGTGCAGGTACCGATGATCCAATGGACCGTCAAACTCGCATCTGACTTTGACATATTTTTTACCAACAGCTTCGACCTTCCCTTCTTTTCCGGATTCACTTTCTTCTTTATTTTGCTGGCAGCTATCATCTATTTTTTGTTAAGACTTGCAAAGAGAAAAGACTGGAATTTCTTAAGGCTGGCCATGTGGAGTTTTGCATTCGTCTTGCTTGGTTTTACTTCCTATTATACCACGATGATCCGGTCTCTTGCAGATCCTGCAGTAGATATGTTTAATGTAGATAATCCTTTAAGTCTTGAAGGCTACCTGACCCGTGAGCAATATGGCGACTGGCCTATCCTCAAAGGACAGGATTTTACGGATGAACCTACTGATCAAAAGTATATAGACACTTACGTAAAGGGCAAAAATAAATACGTAAAAAAAGGGAAGAAAGTTGTTACCGTATACGACCCTTCCGATCTTCATTTTTTCCCACGGATGTGGGACAATAGTAATGATCAGGGACATGCTGATTACTACGCAAATTTTGCCGGCATAGGCAAGGATCCAAAAACCGGAAAATATTATGATAAGCCCACAATGGCCGATAACATCAGTTTCTTTTTCAGTTACCAGCTCAACTGGATGTACTGGCGCTATTTCATGTGGAATTTTGCAGGAAAACAAAATGATCTCCAGGGAATCGATATGGGCAATGTGCGCGATGGAAACTGGATTACGGGAATACCTTTTTGGGACAACGCCCGCCTCGGCGATCAAAGCAAACTGCCTGATACGCTGAAGAACAATAAATCCCACAACAGACTATTTGCCTTGCCATTATTGCTCGGCATTCTCGGCCTTATTTATCAATATCAAAAAGATAAAGAAAATGGTTTAATTGTTGGTTTACTGTTTTTCTTTACAGGAATTGCGATTGTAATCTATCTGAACCAGGCAGGAAATCAGCCGCGTGAACGGGATTATGCTTATGTTGGTTCATTTTACGCATTCGCAATGTGGATAGGGATTGGCGTAATGTATGTGAAAGAGCTTTTTGATAAATACATGAAAGGAAATATGTCCAATTACGCTGCAGCGGGGCTTTGCTTTTTGGCCGTTCCTGTGATAATGGCCAGCCAGGAATGGAACGATCACGATCGCAGTCATAAAACTTTACCCAGAGACATCGCCCTCGATTATTTGCAAAGTTGTGCGCCAAATGCTATCTTGATAACCTTCGGTGACAATGATACATACCCGCTTTGGTTCGACCAGGAAGTGCTGGGAATAAGACGGGATATAAGAGTCATTAATTCAAGTTTATTGGGTACCGATTGGTATATCAATCAACTTCGTTATGCAATTAACAAAAGTGCTCCAATACCCGTAATATGGTCTCCTGACCAGATAATCGGTAGCAACAGGGATGCGATTTATTATTTCCCCGACCTGCCCGGCGCAAAGGTTGATCAAACTAAACCCATGGATCTTTATACGATGATGAAAGATTATGCCGGCAGTGATGATCCGACCAGAATGTATCAGAATGGAAATGACTTCCTGAATATATTTCCTACTAAAAACGTGAAGATACCCGTAGATACTAATTTGGTAAAGCAAAACGGAACCGTAAATCCGGGTGACAGCGTATTAAGCGAAATTGACTTTACGATTCCCAAAAACGCGCTGATGAAAAATGAGAGTGCTATACTTAATATTATTGCAGCCAATAATTGGAAGCGTCCTATTTACTTTACGTCACCTTATGGCGATTTAGGATTTCAGCAATATTTGAGAACCGATGGCCTCACCTACAGACTGGTACCTGTGAAGAACAGTGAAGTAAACGGAAACTGGGCTTACGACGTGATGATGAAAAAATTTGCTTTCGGAAATGCCAATGTCCCCGGTGTTTATTTTGACGAAGAAAACCGGAGGCATTTAAATACGCTTAGGATGCAATACGCACAGGTAGCAAGCTATCTTGCAGATAATGGGAAGAAAGAAGAAGCCAAAAATTTGCTGGAAAGATGCGATAAAAACATGTTGCAACAGAATTTCCCCTATGGATTGGCTTCGCGCAGGCAGCAACAGGATCAGATATCTTATCAATTCTTAATAGCAGCTTATAAAGCAGGAGATAGTGTTTTAGCTAAAAAAGTTTCGGACGCCTTGCGTACAGATTTGGAACAGCAAATAATGTATTTCAACAGTTTGAATGATGATAGGCAGGCACCATTGGCTTATGATAATCAGATGGTGCAGCAATTGTTGCAAGGGATCCAGGGAATGGAACAATATTTCAACAAGCCACAATTGATTGCTCCGGCAGAAAATGAAAGTACTATTATCAGGAATAATGCACCTCTAATGCCCAAGTCAAAAAAGGCAGCGAAGGATACAGCGAAATAAAAAAATAGTTTAAACTTTAAAAAATACGATCCCGGCGTCTAATAACGTCGGGATTTTTTTAAGCCTTAAGAAAATATTATGTGGCGATATTTTAAGATATGCCGCTCTTCCAAAGAACAGATGGATATTGGATTTAGTTCAAGGATATTTAGAGCCTGAAACGCATGGCCACCAAAACATTGGGCAAAGCCCCTTGCCTTTACCGTTTGCACAGTAAAAGTTCCATTCTCTTTTTTAACAATGGGAATAATAATATAAAATGTTTGTGAAGTAAATTGCATGGAGACGCTAAACGCTGAAAGGCCAAAGCTAAAGGTTGAATGCAGTAAACGAACAAATAATACTAATTTCTATTTTATAAAAGATTAAAATGCGACTTCATCATTTTTCAAAATACGATCCCAACGAAAACACTAAATCCGCTTTCGAAAAGCTGTTGGATATCTTCATGCAGTTACTAACCTACACAAACGGCGATGTAGGCGAGGCGCTGAGTTGGCTCACCGAATTGGACAAAGAGTACAATCTAACAAACGATGAATACGGAATGGGCGATTTTATCGAAGACCTGAAAGACAAAGGATATATCGACGAAAATAAGCAGAAAGGTGAAATAGTGATTACGCCCAAAACGGAACAGGGAATCAGGAAACGTAGCCTGGAAGAAATTTTTGGCAAACTAAAAAAATCAAAAACGGGAAATCACCAGACTTTTAAACCCGGAAATGGAGATGAAATCAATCCGGAAACCAGGCCATTTCAATTTGGCGATACTTTGGAACAAATCGATTTTACCGAGTCAATCCGCAATGCACAGATCAATCATGGCGTAGAAAGTTTCATGATGCAGGAAGATGATCTTGAAATACGGGAAACAGATTTTAAAACCCAAACTTCCACTGTGCTGATGATTGATATTTCGCACAGCATGATACTGTACGGGGAAGACAGAATTACACCGGCAAAAAAGGTAGCAATGGCGCTGAGTGAATTGATTACTACAAAATATCCTAAAGACACCATTGATATTGTAGTATTTGGAAATGACGCATGGACAGTGGAAATAAAAGATCTCCCTTATTTACAAGTTGGTCCTTATCATACCAATACCGTTGCAGGGCTTGAGCTGGCGATGGATATTCTGAGAAGAAGAAAAAATCCTAACAAGCAAATTTTCATGATAACTGATGGAAAGCCGACTTGTCTTAAAATCGGAAAGCGTTATTATAAAAATAGTTTTGGCGTAGATAGAAGAATATTGAACCGTTGCATGAATCTGGCGGCGCAATGTAAAAAATTAAAAATTCCTATCACTACATTTATGATCGCCAGTGATCCATATCTGCAAAAGTTTGTAACAGAATTTACCGAAACCAATAACGGCAAGGCATTCTTCGCATCTCTTGATAGATTGGGCGCATTTATCTTTAAAGATTTTGAAAGCGGAAAGAGGAAGACAGTTTATTAAAATAAATTGTTGAACTGTCAGGATCAGGGGATGCTGAATTATTTTATTATTAGATTATTGGTTCAAATAAGTTTGTAACTTCAATCAAAAATGAAGTGAAAGAAATTATAATTAACATACCGGATGATTCTTCAGAACTTGTAATAGAGTTAGTGGAAAGATTGGGCGGCAGTGTTGATAAAAAAGAAAGAGGAAATAAAGGATTGGCAAAGGTCAATAGCAAGCTCCAAAAAAAAGTGGTACAATCAAACAAAAAAAAGAAAAAAGAAAAAATTGATCACACTTATCTGTTTGGAAAATGGAAGGATTTTGATATTGATGCAAAAAAACTGAGAGAAGAATCATGGTAATATTAGAATCCGTTTTAGTTGATACCGATATTTTAATTAAATCATTTAGAGGTGATACAACGAAACAAATAAATCTCAAATCTCTAAACGATCAATATTGCATCTCCGTGATTACGGCCTGCGAATTAATCAATGGAGCAAAAAATATCAAGCAACGCGGAGTATTTATGAAAGTGTTGCGATATTATAATCTCGCTTTAGTTGATGAAAAAATATCTGAGCAATCGTTTTCATTGTATAAAAAATATTCATTAAAAAATGACATCAAGATTTCGGATTCTTTTATTGCGTCCACTGCAATAGCCCATGATCTATTCTTATACACTGACAACAAAAAAAGACTTCAATTTTATTGAAGGAATTAAATTTCACAAAGAAAAATAAAAATGGACATAAAAAATATTAAGACCCTGGGACAACTAAAAGAAATCAATTACAAACCAAGATCAGTAAAAGAAGAATTAAGAGAGAATCTTATTAAAAAAATCGGTAAAAAAGAAATCACCTTTCCGGGAATTATCGGATACGAAGATTCTGTAATTCCTGATGTGGAAAGAGCCTTGTTGTCAAGACATAATATTCTATTTTTAGGACTACGCGGACAAGCAAAAACCCGTATGGCAAGACAAATGGTTGACTTGCTTGATGACTATATTCCTGTAATAGAAGGCAGCGAAGTAAACGACTACCCGTTTAATCCTTTGAGTAAATACGCAAGAGATTTAGTAAAAGAAAATGGCGATGATACGCCAATAACATGGCTTAGCAAAAGTGATCGCTATGGAGAAAAATTAGCCACGCCCGATGTAAGCGTCGCTGATCTTATCGGCGATATTGATCCGATAAAAGCCGCCAATTTAAAATTGAGTTACGCTGACGAAAGAGTGATTCATTTTGGAATCATTCCACGAAGCAATCGCGGCATTTTTGTAATCAATGAATTACCCGATCTGCAAGCGCGCATACAGGTTTCGTTGTTCAATATCCTCGAGGAGGGCGACTTGCAGATAAGAGGTTTCAAATTAAGATTGCCGCTTGACATCATGTTTGTATTTACCGCCAATCCGGAAGATTATACCAATCGTGGCGCCATCGTTACACCTCTCAAAGACCGCATCGAAAGTCAGATACTGACCCACTACCCTACTTCTATAGAAAATTCTTTGTTCATCACTGAGCAGGAAGCCTCTGTTCATAATGACCAGATAAAAAGAGTCCAGGTAAGTGATCTGATAAAGCGCCTGATTGAACAGGTTTCTTTTGAAGCGAGAAACAGCGAATTTGTAGATAAGAAAAGTGGTGTTTCTGCAAGGTTAACGATTGCAGCATTTGAAAACGCGGTGAGCGCTGCCGAACGGCGCGCGATTATGAATAAAGAAAAAGAAACCCAGGTATGGATTAGTGATCTCACCGGGATTATTCCTTCCATAACGGGGAAAATAGAATTGGTATATGAAGGCGAACAGGAAGGGCCATACCAGGTAGCTTATAACCTGGTAGAAAAAGCAATACGCACGCAATTTGTAAAATATTTCCCGGATCCGGATTCTTACAAAAAAAGAAGATCTAAAGAATCTGTTGCAGAAGAAAATCCTTACAGAGCTATCACACGTTGGTTTGACGCGGGCAACCAACTGAATGTCTCTTTCGACTTAAAAGATGAAGACAAAATTCAGTTGCTTTACAAAGTGGACGGGCTTTATGGGCTGGTAAAAAAACATTACCCTAACGCAAGCGCCAAAGAAAACGCTTTACTGATGGAATTTGTATTACATGGTTTATCTACATTTTCTTTGATCAGTAAAAAAGTTTTGGAAGGTAAAATTGAATTCAAAGATTTAATGGGAAGCATGATAAACCTGAGCTCTCAATCTTTTAGCGATGAAGAATTAGAGTGATAAAAATACAAATCAGTAAAATTTGTTGTTTTGCCGGGTGAGTTCCGCGCTTCAAAAAATAATATTCCTTGCTTTTTCAATGATTGAATTGAAGAAATCATTTTAAAAACCCTTTCAGTTAATTCAGGAAGGGTTTTTTATAAAATCAATTTTCACACATATTCCAAAGAATATTTTTTGGAATATTGACTGTTTCGGGAATAGAATCATAAAAAAATAAAATTATTTTATTTATATGAACTACCTTAAATTTTCGGAAAATTATCTCTTTTGAACAGAAAATTGATTTTATGGAGTATCGTGGTTGCCCTTGGCGGTTTACTGTTTGGCTTTGACACCGCGGTAATTTCAGGTGCCGAGCAGGACATAAAACGAATCTGGGACTTAAGCAATGTTTTGCATGGGGTTGCTATCGCGATTGCTCTTTATGGAACCGTGATAGGCGCTCTTTTCGGAGGGATGCCGGCGACGAAGTTTGGGAGGAAAAAAACCTTACTATGGATAGGAATTTTCTATTTAATTTCTGCTGTTGGATCTGCACTTGCTCCCGGAGTATATATATTTATGGCTTTCAGGGTTCTGGGTGGGCTTGCAATAGGTGCTTCATCCGTGGTAGCGCCGATGTATATCACAGAAATTGCCCCTGCTAAAAACCGAGGAAAACTGGTTGCTACATTTCAGTTTAATATTGTATTTGGCATCTTGATTGCGTATCTCTCCAATTATTTACTTCAGGGAGTTGGAGGAGATGATAGCTGGCGTTTAATGCTTGGAGTAGTCGCTATTCCAGCATTAATTTACTGCATATTGGTGTTCTTTGTTCCAGAAAGTCCACGGTGGTTAATGGTGCACAGACGGGATTACGATACTGCCAGAAAAATATTAGAGATAAGCGATCCTGAAGGTGTAGATGAAGCAATTCTTGATATCCAAAGAACTATTGAATTGGAACATCGTAAAGAAAGCATATCAGCATTTCTATCCAAAAAATATAGTATCCCCATTTTCCTGGCAATTTTTATAGCATTCTTTAATCAGATGTCGGGTATCGATGCGGTCATATATTTTACCCCCCGGGTTTTTGAACTGGCAGGAATCAACACCCAGGCGGCATTTCTTCAGAGTGCAGGCGTAGGTTTGGTTAACTTGGTTTTTACTATGGCGGGATTGTATCTCATTGATAGGATTGGAAGAAAAAAGCTAATGCTGATTGGCTCTGTTGGCTATATCATCTCGTTGGCGGCAGTGGCATTTGCTTTTTATTCCGGACATTCCACAGGCATGGTCGTTCCGGTTTTGCTTTTCGTTTTTATTGCATCACATGCTATAGGGCAGGGCGCGGTTATTTGGGTTTTTATTTCTGAAATTTTCCCAAACAGTGTACGGGCGTACGGGCAATCGCTCGGATGCGCTACCCATTGGATTATGGCATCCGTTATCACGACCATTTTCCCAATTATGGCAGCAAAATTTGGGCCCGCACCTCTTTTTCTTTTCTTTGCTATTATGATGGTATTCCAACTTTTATGGGTTATTTTTAAAATGCCCGAAACGAAAGGTGTTCCATTAGAAGAACTGGAAGCAAAGCTTTTAAAAGGAAAGATTCCAATAACTGACCCGGTTTTTTTTGGTAGTTAACATCTCAAAATAATTTAAAAAAAAATAGCATGGAGCATTTAAAAAATCACCAGGTCGTTTGTTTTGGAGAAGTTTTATGGGACATATTTTCTTCGGGAGCCGTACCGGGGGGAGCGCCAATGAACGTAGCTTATCACCTTCATAAACAAAACAAAAACCCTGCAATAATTACTGCTGTGGGTAATGATGAAAAAGGAAAAGAACTGCTTGATATTTTTTCAGGCTACGGGCTTTGCACCGATTTTATACAGAAAGACCCAATACATGAAACAGGGAAAGTATATGCCAAACCGAACAAGGATCACGAAGTTGTTTATGATATCGTAAAACCCGTAGCATGGGATTTTATTCACTGGAATGAAGATTTCAGCAAGTTAGTTTCCAACGCTGACTATTTTGTATTTGGAAGCCTTGCTGCCAGAAGCCTTGAGTCAAAAAAAACACTTGTAAAACTCCTGGAATCTGCCCGGACAAAAGTACTCGACATTAATTTGAGACCTCCTCATTTTAATAAAAATATTGTTGAAGAATTATTAACAAAAGCCGACTTTTTAAAACTCAATCTTTCCGAGTTGGAATTGATAACCGGATGGCATTCTGAATTTACGAGTATAAGAGATAGAGTAATGTTTGTGATGGATAAGTTTGAAATAAAGAATGTTGTAGTCACAAAGGGCGGCGATGGTGCCGTTTTATTTTACAACGGCAATGAGTACACGCACAATGGATATCAAGTAGAAGTGGCGGACACCGTGGGAAGTGGCGATGCTTTTTTGTCGGGTCTGCTTGGCAAATTGCTTGACAATGAATCTCCTGAAGAAGCATTGGAATTTGCAATAAGAATGGGCGCTTTCATTGCTACTCAAAAAGGCGCGTGCCCGGATTACAATATTCAAAATGTTCGGAAATGGGAGCTACATTAAAATCTAAAAGATTACCAAAATCCGAATTTGAGTCCCTTTTCGACTTTATCCCTCCCTTGAAGAAATATTTCCTTTAAAAAAATAGGAATTCGTGAAAATTGTTGATTTACTGTACCCAAAAAAAATATGGGAGCGGACTTCAACCGCCGTCCGCCTCGGGCGGATATGAATCCCGATGCTCTAACCAGCTGAAATATTAGTATCGGGGAGCGGACTTGAACCGCCGTCCGCCTCGGGCGGATATGAATCCCGATGCTCTAACCAGCTGAAATATTAATATCGGGGAGCGGACTTGAACCGCCGTCCGCCTCGGGCGGATATGAATTCCGACGCTCTAACCAGCTGAAATATTAGTATCGGGGAGCGGACTTGAACCGCCGACCTTCGGGTTATGAATCCGATGCTCTAACCAGCTGAGCTACCCCGACATTTTGGGCGGCGAAGATAATACTTTGGCCAAAAACTGCAATACCAAAAATGGACGAAATTGTTATTTTATTTGCAGATACTGAAAAAAAATTCCTGCTTCTAGCCCAGTGGCCTTTAATCAAATATATAATCATTACTTGCAAACTGGCTTTTTATTCTCATCCAAATCCATTCTCTTCCCTTTCCACTCTTCAAGCTTTTTTCTCTTTTGAAAGCTTCTGCCTTCTGTTCGTAAAATTCACTGTATATAACTAACCACGGCCTATAACTCCTTGTCCAATCCCGTGTGCCCAATTCATTATGCGATTTGAACCTATTTAATAAATTTGAAGTGTAGCCGACATAAATTTTTTGGTAGCTGGGTGAGAATGATATGTAAACTGTGTAGATCAAAAAATTAGTCTCAGGCGGAGCGAAGATTACATTGCCCGAAATCTGCAACATCAAAAATAAATGAAATTCATTTTTACTTAACTGTTCTTCCCGGATATTGCTTTAAGGCTACTTCCAGGCAATCCATTGCACCATTTATAGCATTTACATTTATTACATAAGCGAGGCGTACTTCATTTTTGCCAAGGCCCTTCGACCCATAAAAACCAGCCCCGGGAGCCATCATCAACGTAGCGCCTTTATAACTAAAAGACTCCAGCAGCCATTGACAAAATATTTCTGAATCATCAACAGGCAATGAAGCCATAACGTAAAAAGCACCACGGGGGTTAGGACAAAATACTCCCGGAATGTTATTTAATCTTTTTACAATTGTGTCTCTTCTTAATTGATACTCGGCTTTTGTCTTTTCAAAATAATCTGAAGGCAGACTAACTGCAGCCTCTCCTAAAATTTGTCCAAAACCGGGTGGGCTTAATCTTGCCTGGGAAAATTTCATGACCGTTTGCAACACTTCTTTATTGCGCGTCACCAAAGCCCCAATCCTGGCTCCGCAAGCGCTGTAGCGTTTGCTAATAGTATCCATTAAAATTACATTTTCTTCGACTCCTTCCAGTTGCATAGAACTGAAATGCTCGCCTTCGTAACAGAATTCACGATAGGCTTCGTCAGAAATTAAATACAGGTTGTATTTCTTTATGATTTTTTTCAACACTTCCATTTCTTCTTTGCTGTATAAATAGCCCGTCGGATTGTTAGGACTGCAAATAAGAATTCCTTTGGTTTTCGGAGTTATCGTTTTCTCAAATTCTTCGATTGGAGGTAATGCAAATCCGTTTGTAATACTTGATGTAATTGATTTCACTTCGACACCTGCTGCTAGTGCAAACCCATTATAATTTGCATAAAAGGGTTCGGGAATTATTACTTCATCGCCAACATCAAAGCAACTCAAAAAACCAAAGAGAATTGCTTCACTTCCACCTGTAGTAACAATAATCTCGTTATGATCAACATTTATATTTACAGTGCGATAATAATCCACTAATCTTTTTCTGTAGCTTTCATTGCCGGCACTATGACTGTATTCCAAAATCTTAAAGTCCGATTTACGCACAGCATCCAACATTTGAGGAGGTGTTTCTATATCAGGTTGGCCTATATTTAAATGATAAATCGTAATCCCCCTTTCTTTTGCACCTTCGGCAAAAGGAACCAATTTTCTGATAGGGGAAGCGGGCATTATTTTGCCGCGATTACTTACTGATAGCATAATGTAAAGATTACAAAAAAGTAAAGTTAGGTATTTTGATAATGCTGAAATCGGTTTTTACAAGCATTATCTTCAGGATGCTCTTCTGAGTAAATTATTTTCCAGGGAAGATGGCCTTTTGTGTATCGGTTTTTTCCGCAATTGTGTTCGTGCAACCTTTTTATTGGATCAATCGCCATGCCCACATAGGACGCCTGATCCTTTATACTTAATAAAACATAAACTGTTACCATAATAAAAAAGCCTTTCAATAAATGAAAAGCTTTTGTAGCACGTACGGGATTCCCTGCCTGACTGCATCATGCAGGCAGGGAACCCGTGATTCCTCCGTGAAAATCAAGAT
>Ga0134126_10001883_pt1 | contig 26663 bp, 31 predicted proteins | sample KB31752_FD_96881 | JGI IMG/M metagenome (GOLD analysis project Ga0134126, IMG submission 96881) | Terrestrial soil microbial communities with excess Nitrogen fertilizer from Kellogg Biological Station, Michigan, USA - KB3-175-2 | ecosystem: Environmental > Terrestrial > Soil > Unclassified ... | reverse complement strand
CGCGCTGAAGCTCGTGTAGATCAGGGCGACCGCGAGTACTACGGCTGCACCAAGCGCGACCACGAGGCGCACCTTTCGCTTCCGCGCGGGGTTCATCCCCTCGATTATCTCAAAACCCCCCACCCGGCCGACGAGGCCCGCGACCGACGACGGACCTCCGGGGGGAAAGGTCGCCGCCGTCGCGCCCGATACAGGAAACAAAGGTTGCACCGCGAAACCTTTTCGTGTGTGCGACGTCCTATTGAAAGAGGACCGATGAGACCAAGGCTTCTGCACCCCCTGCGCGAGCGCGACGCCCACCGGCGGCGCCGCGACGATCACCGCCCCGCGAGAGCGGCGGCACCGGCGAACGAGGCGGCAGCCGCAGCCGAACCGGCGCCCGGCCGCCGCGCCGCCGGCGGCTGCGACCCGGCCGTGGACCGCGTCCGCGACGCGGGCGGGCCGATGGACAGCGCCCTTTACACCTGCGGCTGCGGCTACCTGTTCAGCGCGGCCGTCTCGACGACCGTCTCCTGCCCGCACTGCGGCACCGGCCAGGCCTGGTAGCAGCGTCCGCCAGCCCCGCGCGGGTGTAACCTCGGCCCGTGCTGCGGCGTTGGGGGATCCGTATCGGGACGTCGCTGGTCGCGATCGCGGCCGGCCTGTTGATCTGCACCGCTGTCCTGAGCGACTTCTCGATCAGCGCCGGCGGGCTGCTCGAGGCCACCCTCCTCTTCTGGATCGTCCACATCGTCGTGTCGTTCGTGGCGCTGCGGGTGCTGATCCGCCAGCCTTCGGTCGCGATGGCCGGGCTGCTCGCGCTGGCCTCGACGATCGTCGCGCTCGTGATCGTCGCCCTGATCGTGCCGGGGTTGAACGTGCACGGCGCGGCGACGTTCGTTGCGGCGACGGTGATCATCTGGGTCGCGAACGTCGCCGGGGACTTCGTCGCCCGCTCGATGATCCGCGACCGGCGCCAGGCGCGGCGCGAGGGCTGATCGCGGGTAGCTGACTGCGGCGTGTCGCTGCTCGCGACATATCTCAACGATCATCTCGCCGCGGCGACCGCCGGGCGCGATCTCGCCCGGCGCACGGCCTCCAGCAACCTCGGCAACGAGCGTTACGGTCCGGCGACACAGCGGCTCGCCGCCGAGATCGACGAGGACCGCGAGGCGCTGCTCGCCGTCATGCGGGCCCTCGGCGTGGGCGAGGACCGGCTGAAGGTCGCCGCGGCCTGGACCGCCGAGAAGATCGGCCGGCTGAAGCCCAACGGACGGCTGCTCTCCTACTCCCCGCTCTCCCGGCTCATCGAGCTCGAAGGGATGACGCTCGGCGTCAGAGGCAAGCTCGCGATGTGGGAGTCGCTGATGGCGATCGCCCCGCAGGAGGCACGGCTCGACGAAGCCGAGCTCGAGCGGCTCGAGACCCGCGCACGGGCGCAGCTCGAGATACTCGAGGAGCTGCGGCTCGAGGCGTCCGGCGAAGGGCTGCTGGGATGAGCGGGCGCTAGGACGCGGCTTTGCCGAACAGCCCGGGCATGCCGCTGATCGCCCGCGAGATCACCATCTGCTGGATCTCGGCGGTGCCCTCGAAGATGTCGTAGATCTTCGCGTCGCGGTGCCAGCGCTCCACCGGGAACTCGCGCGTGTAGCCGTTGCCGCCGAGGATCTGGATCGCACGCTCGGTGACCCACACGGCGACCTCGCCGGCCTTGAGCTTGCTCATCGAGCCCTCGGCGTTGTTGAACGGGACCTGGTTGCGGCCCATCCACGACGCGCGCCACACCAGCAGGCGGGCGGCGTCGATCTCCATCTTCATGCGCGCGAGCGTGAACGCGATCGCCTGGTTGTCGATGATCTGGCGGCCGAACTGCTCGCGCTCCTTGGAGTACTCGAGCGAGTACTCGTAGGCGGCGCGGGCGATCCCGAGCGCCTGCGCGCCCACGGTCGGGCGCGAGGCCTCGAAGGTCGCCATCGCGGCCTGCGCGTTGCCCTTCTTGCCCTCGCGCACGCGGGCAAGGCGCTCGTCGAGCTTCTCCTTGCCGCCGAGCACGTAGCCGGCCGGCACGCGGCAGTCGTCGAGGTGCACATCGGCCGTGTGCGATGCACGCAGGCCGTGCTTTTTGACCTTCGCCCCCTGCTCGATGCCCTTGGCTTCGCTCATCGGGATCACGAACGCGGCATGGCCTTTGGAGCCCAGCTCACGATCCACCGAGGCGATCACGACGTGCACGTCGGCGATGCCGCCGTTGGTGGCCCAGGCCTTCTGGCCGTTGATGACCCACTCGCCGGCGGCCTCGTCGAACTTGGCGGTCGTGCGCACACCGGAGACGTCGGAGCCGGCGTTCGGCTCCGAGGCACAGAAGGCCGCGACCTTCACGTCCTCGACGGTGCCGAAGCAGCGCGGGATCCACTCTCCGATCTGCTCGCCGCTGCCCTGGCCGAAGATCGCGGCGACCGCGAGCGCGGTGCCCATGATCGACATGCCGATGCCGGCGTCGCCCCAGAAGAGCTCCTCGTTGACGATCGGCAGGCCGAGCCCTGACGGGTCGGCGAAGAACTGGGCCATGCCTTCGAACCCGTAGAGGCCGATCTTCGCGGCCTCCTGGATGATCGGCCAGGGCGTCTCCTCCTTCTCGTCCCATTCGTGGGCGGCGGGGCGGACGACATCGGCGGCGAAGCCGTGGACCCAGTCGCGGATGTCCTTCTGGTCCTGGGTCAGGTGCAGCGAGAAGCCCTCTTGCGTCTCGCCCCCCGTGATCGCCTCGACGGCCGCGTTGGCCTCGTCGCTTGAAACGGTCGTGGGGGCTGACATCTCCTGGGGTCTCCTTTGGGTGGCTCGGATCGTGCGTGGGCGCACGCGGGCGCCACCTGCATGGTACCCGAATGTGCGCGGTTTATGTCAAGGAAATGGACAGGATCCGGCTTGCGTGTCCAACCCCACAGAGAGACCTCGAACGAGGAGATGAAAACTGATCCGATTTACGCTACTTTTCACATCCGCTCTACAAAGTCGATGTTTACCGTGTTCTCCACAAAGAAAGTGATCATGAACCGACGCTCAACCGCTGTCCTCCTGCTCCTAGCCCTCGCCGCAGTAGCCATCTCAGCATGCGGCTCCGCCTCGGGCGGCGAGAGCAAGCAAGTCGCGCTCGTGGCCTACTCGACGCCCCAGAGTGCCTACGAAAAGCTCACGGCAGCGTTCAAGGCGACCGCCGAAGGCAAGGAAGTCACCTTCAGCCAGTCCTACGGCCCTTCGGGCGAGCAGAGCCGGGCCGTGGCCAACGGCCAGCACGCCGACCTCGTCAACTTCTCCCTGGAACCCGACGTCGAACGGCTCGTGAAGCAGAACATGGTCGCGCCGAGCTGGAACCAGACGCCGACCAAGGGCATGGTCACGAACTCCGTCGACGTGATCATCGTGCGCAAGGGCAACCCGAAGCACATCACCGGCTGGGCGGATCTCGTCAAGCCCGGCGTGCAGGTGCTGACGCCCAACCCGTTCACCTCCGGAGCCGCGCGCTGGAACGTCGTCGGCGCCTACGGCGCGCAGCTGAAGGAAGGCAAGACCGAAGCGCAGGCCGAGGAATACCTCGAGCAGCTCTTCCACAACGTCGTCAGCCAGGACAGCTCGGCGCGCAACGCACTGCAGACGTTCCTCGCGGGCCGCGGCGACGCGCTGCTCGACTACGAGACCGAGGCGATCGCCGACCAGAAGAAGGGCGCGCCGATCGAATACGTCATCCCCGACGACACAATCAAGATCGAAAACCCGCTCGCCGTGGTCGGGTCGAGCGAAGCCGCGAAGAAGTTCGCCGACTACCTCGTCACCAAGCCGGCTCAGCAGATCTGGGTGGAACAGGGCTACCGCCCCGTGATCGAAGGCGTGCCGGGCGCCGAGAAGTTCAAGAACCCGCCCGGCCTCTTCACGATCGCCTACCTGGGCGGCTGGAAGAAGGTCAACGAAAAGTTCTTCGAAAAGGAAACCGGGCTGGTGACGAAGATCGAGGAATCCCTTGGCGTCTCAACCAGCAAATAGCGCGACGCTCGCGGCTCCGCGCCGGCGTCTGCCGGCGCTGGCGCCGAAAGCGTCGGGGGTGCTCGGCAGGGGACTGCTCGTCCTCTACCTGAGCATCCTCGTGCTGCTGCCGATGGCCGCGCTCACGTCCAAGGCGTTCGACGGCGGCACCCACGCGTTCTGGAAGGAGATCTCGAGCCCCGAGGCATGGGCGGCGATCAAGCTGACCCTGATCGCCTCGGTGGTCGTCGTGCTGATCAACGCGGTGTTCGGGACGATCATCGCCTGGGTGCTCGTGCGCGACGAGTTCCCCGGCAAGGGGATCGTCAACGCGATCATCGACCTTCCGTTTGCGCTGCCGACGATCGTCGCCGGGCTCGTGCTGCTCTCGCTGTACGGCAAGAGCAGCCCCCTCGGCATCGACGTGTCGTTCACGCGCGCCGCCGTCGTGCTCGCGCTGCTGTTCGTGACGCTGCCGTTCGTCGTGCGCGCCGTCCAGCCGGTGATGATCGACCTGGACCGCTCGATGGAGGAAGCGGCGGCGTCGCTGGGCGCGGGCCGCAGCACGGTCCTGCGGCGGATCGTGCTGCCGACCCTGGCGCCGGCGATCCTCTCCGGCATCGCCCTGAGCTTCGCGCGCGCGATCGGCGAGTACGGATCGCTGATCCTGATCACCGGCAACCTGCCGTTCAAGACCGAGGCCGGCTCCGTCTACATATTCGGGCAGATCGAGAACGAAAACCTGCCCGCGGCGGCTGCCGTCTCGGTCCTGCTGCTGGCGATCGCGCTGCTCGTCCTGGCGGTGCTGAACGCGGTGCAGAGAAGGTGGTCGCGCCATGTCGTCTAGCGCCGGCGACATCGTGGCCATCGGGGCCACACGCGAGGTGGACTTCGCCACGCCCCGGCGACCGGACGGTGCCGCGGCGACACGCCCCTCGCGCGGCGGGAGGCTCGCGCTGCGCACGGTGGCGCTCGGCTATCTCGCCGTTCTCCTCGGCGCGCCGCTGGTGATGATCTTCTACCGCACCTTCGAGCACGGGCTCGCGCCCGTGTGGAACGCGGTCACTGCTCCGAACGCCGTGCACGCGCTGTGGCTCTCGCTCGAGATCGTGCTGATCGTCGTACCGCTGAACACCGTGTTCGGGATCGGCGCGGCGATCCTGCTCGAGCGCGGGCGCATGCCCGCCAAGACGCTGTTCGGCCTGCTGATCGACATGCCGTTCGCGATCTCGCCCGTGGTCGTCGGGCTCGCGCTCGTGCTCGTCTACGGACGCGCGGGGTGGTTCGGCAACGAACTCGCGGCGCAGGGCATCAACATCATCTTCTCGGTGCCGGGGATGGTGATGGCGACCGCGCTCGTGACCTTGCCGTTCGTCGTGCGCGAGACCGTCCCGGTGCTGCGAGAGCTCGGCACCGACTCCGAGCAGGCCGCCGAGACGCTCGGCGCGAGCCCCTGGCAGACCTTCTGGCGGGTGACGCTGCCCGGGATCCGCTGGGGCGTCGGTTACGGCGTCGTGCTGACGACCGCCCGCGCGCTCGGCGAGTTCGGCGCTGTCAGCATCGTCTCCGGCCGCATCCAGGGCCAGACGCAGACGCTGCCGCTCTACGTGCAGGACCGCTTCGAGAACTTCGACACGACCGGCGCCTACACGGCGGCGGTGATGCTCGCCCTGCTGGCGCTCTTCACGCTGCTGGCGATGAACCTGCTCGCGCGGCGAGCCAACAAGAAGGGGGGCCACTGATGGCCATCGAGGTCCGCGACGTCAGCAAGCGCTTCGGCGAGTTCGAAGCGCTGCGCGACGTCAGCATCGAGGTCGCCGACGGCGCCCTCACCGCGCTGCTCGGCCCGAGCGGCAGCGGCAAGTCGACGCTGCTGCGCATCATCGCCGGACTGGAGACGCCCGACAGCGGCGCGGTCGTGATCGACGGCGAAGATGTCACCTCCTCCCCAGCCCGCGAGCGCGGCATCGGCTTCGTCTTCCAGCACTACGCGCCGTTCAAGCACATGACGGTGCACGACAACGTCGCCTTCGGGCTGAGCGTGCGCAAACGGCCCAAGCAGGAGATCCGCGACCGCGTCGAGGAGCTGCTGGCGCTGGTGCGCCTCGACGGGCTCGCCGGGCGCTACCCCTCGCAGCTCTCGGGCGGCCAGCAGCAACGCATGGCGCTCGCGCGCGCGCTCGCCGTGCAGCCGCAGGTGCTGCTGCTCGACGAGCCCTTCGGCGCCCTGGACGCTCAGGTGCGCGCCGAGCTGCGCGAGTGGCTGCGCCGCCTCCACGACGAGATCCACGTGACCACGATCTTCGTCACGCACGACCAGGAGGAGGCGATGGAGGTCGCCGAGCAGATCGTCGTCATGAACCAGGGCCGCATCGAGCAGGCCGGCTCGCCCCGCGAGCTGTACGAGACACCGTCGAACGAGTTCGTGATGTCGTTCATCGGCCCGGTCAACCGCCTCGGCGACGCGTTCCTGCGCCCGCATGACATCCAGCTCCTCTCAGAGGCCGACGGCGAAGGCGAGGAGGCCCTCGTCGAGCGCGTCGTGCACCTCGGCTTCGAGGTCCGCGTCGAGCTCCGCCTCGGCGACGGCCGCGAGCTCTGGGCCCAGGTCACCCGCGAGACCGCGCAGCAGCTCGAACTGCGGGAGGGCCAGATCCTCTCGCTGCGGCTGCCTCAGCCCCGCGTGTTCGCGGGGGCGGGTTAAGGGCGCTCACGGCACGGCCGAGCGTCTAGCGGCGCGTAGGCCAGCAGCTCAAGGACGCAGGGAGCGAAGTGTGCTCTGCACACGAGCGACCGAGGACGCCGAGCTGCGCCGGCCTACGCGCCGCTAGCGGGGTTCCCAGGCTGACTCGGTCTTTGTGAGGGCCGAGACCTCTTTGGGCAGCTTGCCTTCGGCGACGTTGGCGACCGTCGTCTCCTCGAGCACTTTGCGCAGGTTGGCGCGCAGCGCGACCCAGACCTGCTGGAGCGACTCGGCGGAGCCGGTGTATTCGATCTCCTCGGGCCGCTGGCCGCGGACGCCGACGAGCGGGCCCTCGACCGCGCGGATCACGTGCGCGAGATCGAGCTCCTCAGCCGGGCGCGCCAGCCAGTAGCCGCCCTCGGGTCCGCGCTGGCTGCGCACGACTCCGGAGGAGCGCAGCTGGGTGAGGATGTTCTCCAGGAAGGAGACCGGGATCGACTGGGCCTGGGCGATGTCGTCCACCTTGCGGGGCTCCGCCTGGCTGCTGCCGGCGAGCTCGACGACGGCGCGAACCGCGTAATCGGCCTTCGCAGTCACGTGCATGGGCAGTGATTTTCACAAATCCGAGCGGCGAACGGCCAAAGCGGCGTGAATCTTGCGGAGTTAGGTGACCCTAACCGCTGTGATAGGTTGGCGACACCCCCCATCCCGACCTCCCCGCTCGGATTTACTCGTTGCGTCCCCGCAAGCCCCCCCTCCCAGCTCGCCTCGCGGCCGTCTGCGTTGCTGCGACCGCGGTTCTCGGCCTCGCCGCCTGCGGCAGCTCCAAGGGCGGTGACGCGCTCACGCTCTACAGCGGGCAGCACGAACAGACGACCGCGCTGCTGGTCCGCGACTTCGAACATCAGACGGGCATCAAGGTGCAGATCCGCTCTGCCGACGAGGCCACGCTGGCGAACCAGATCATCCAGGAGGGATCGAACTCCCCCGCCGACGTCTTCTACACGGAGAACTCGCCGGCGTTGGAAGCGCTCGGCGAGAAAGGGCTGCTCGCCCCCGTCGAAGGCGCGACCCTCGCCGCCGTACCGCGCGTCTGGAGCTCGGCGCGGGGCGACTGGGTGGGCGTCTCGGCACGCGTCTCGGAGCTGGTGTGGGACCCGGCCAGGATCGCGGCCGCCGAAGTCCCCTCCTCGATCATGCAGCTCGCCGAGCCGAACATGAAGGGCAAGGTCGGCTTCGCGCCGTCAGAGACCGACTTCCAGCCGCTCGTCACCTCGATCGCCAGGCTGAAGGGCAAGCCGGCAGCGGAAGCATGGCTCGAAGGCATCAAGGAAAACGGCCGCGTCTATCCCGACAACGAGACGGTCGTCGCGCAGGTCAACAACGGCCAGAGCGCGCTCGGGCCCATCAACCACTACTACTGGTACCGGCTGCGCCGCGAACAGGGGGCCGGCGGCACGCCCTCGCGCCTTCACCCGTTCGCAAAGGGCGATCCGGGCGAGCTGATCAACGTCTCCGGCGCGGCGGTGCTGAAGTCGAGCTCCAAGCAAACCGACGCCCAGAAGCTCGTGGCCTACCTCGTGAGCGAGGCCGGGCAACGGACGCTCACCGGCAGCGACAGCTACGAGTACCCGCTGCGTCCAGGGGTCCCGCCGCCGGCCGGGCTGCCGCCGCTGTCGAGCTTCGGGACGAGCGTGCTGACCCCCGCCCAGCTGGGGGACGGGCACGAAGCGCTCGAACTCGAGCAGAAGCTGGGCCTGCTCTAGCGCGATGAGCAGCTACGCGCCGACCGATCAGCTGAGCGAGCGGCTCGGCCGTGCCTGGTCGGGGCGCCGGCGCTGGCCGCTGTTCAGCATCGCCGGGGGCACGCTCGCGGCCGGTCTCGTCCTGCTGCCGCTCGTCTTCCTGCTCGTGCAGGCGCATCAGTCCGGCTGGGATCACGTGCGGGTCCTGCTGTTCCGCCACACGGTCGCAGTGCTGTTGTGGAACACCCTGCGGCTGACGGTCGCCTGCACGCTGCTGTGCGCGGTGATCGGTGTCGGCGCCGCGTGGCTCGTCGAGCGCACCGACGTGCCGCTGCGGCGGCTGTGGGCGGTGCTGCTGGTGCTCCCGCTCGGCATCCCCGACTTCGTCGTCGGCTTCAGCTGGGTGTCCATAGACCCGGCGCTGCACGGGTACCTGGCGGCCGTGATGATCATGACGCTGTCGCTGTACCCGCTCGTCTACCTGCCTGTGGCGGCGGCGATGGCCAACGTCGACGCGGGGCTTCAGGAGGCGGCGCGCAGCCTCGGGCTCTCGCCGTGGGCGGCGTTCCGCCGCGTGACGCTGCGCCAGATCTGGCCGGCTGTGCTCGGCGGCTGCCTGCTCGTCACACTCGGCCTGCTCGCCGAGTACGGCGCGTTCGAGATCGTCCAGTTCCAGACCTTCACCGTTCAGATCTTCACGGAGTTCAAGCTCGGCTTCGACGCGGCGGCTGCCTGCACGCTCTCGCTCGTGCTCGTCGCGATCAGCGTCGCGGTGCTGGCCGGCGAGCTCGGGCTCAGCGGTCGCGGGCGCGCGTTCCGCGCCGGCCCCGGAGCAAAGCGGATGGCCGCGCGCGTGCGGCTCGGGCGCCGCCGGGTCGGTGCTCTCGTGGCACTGACGGCGCTCACGGGGCTCGCGCTCGGCGTCCCGCTCGGCACGATCGTCTACTGGCTCATACGCGGCGGCTCCTCGACGCTGCCGGAAACCTCGGTCCTCCCCGCGTTCGGTCACACCGCGGCCTACAGCGCCGCGGCGGCGGCGATCTCGACGCTGCTCGCGATCCCCGTCTGCACGCTCGCGCTGCGCCATCGCAGCCGCCTTACGCTGGTGATCGAGCGCCTGGCCTACCTGCCGATGGCGCTCCCGGGGCTCGTGATCGCGCTGGGCCTGGTGGCCTTCTCGGTCCGCTACGCGTTCTCGCTCTACCAGAGCTCCTTCGAGCTGATCATCGCCTACGCGATCCTGTTCCTGCCGCTGGCCGTGGTCGGCGTGCGCTCGGCCATGTCACAGGCCTCGCCACGCTTCGAGGAGATCGGCCGTTCGCTCGGGCGGCGGCCCGCTGCGGTGTTCGCGCGCGTCACCCTGCCGCTGATCGCGCCCGGGCTCGGCGCCGCGTTCGCGCTGGTGTTCATCTCCAGCGCGACCGAGCTGACCGCCACGCTGCTGCTGCGCCCGACCGGCGTCGACACGCTCGCGACTCGCTTCTGGACCTACACGACCAACTTCTCCTACGGCGCGGCGGCGCCGTATGCCGCGCTGATGGTGCTGATCGCAGCGGTGCCCGCCCTGCTGCTCAGCCGGCGCATGCGCGCGATCCCGCGGGGCTCGGCATGAGCAGCCTCGAGATCCACGACCTGTGGAAGGGCTACGGCCGCCAGCCGGTGCTGCGCGGAGTCGAGCTCGACGTGCCGGCGGGGTCGCTGACCTCGGTGCTCGGCCTCTCGGGCTGCGGCAAGACGACGCTCCTGCGCGTGATCGCGGGCTTCGAGCGCGCCGAGCGCGGGCGGGTGCGGCTCGGCTCCGAGACGCTGGACGACGGGCGCACCTATGTTCCGCCCGAGCGCCGCAGCATCGGCTACGTCCCGCAGGAAGGAGCGCTCTTCCCCCACCTCGACGTCGCCGGCAACGTCGGCTTCGGCCTCTCGCGCTCCGAGCGACGCGGCGCCGTCGTGGAGGAGCTGCTGGAGATGGTCGGCATCCCGCAGCTCGCGCGCCGGCTGCCACACCAGCTCTCCGGCGGCGAGCAGCAGCGTGTCGCGCTCGCCCGCGCGCTCGCGCGCCGGCCGCAGGCGCTGCTGCTCGACGAGCCGTTCTCCTCACTGGACGCCTCGCTGCGCGCGCACGTCCGCGAGGAGGTGCACGGGCTGCTGCGCGAGCAGGGCGTGACGACCGTGCTGGTCACCCACGACCAGGAGGAGGCGCTCTCGCTCGCCGACAGCGTCGCCGTGCTGCGCGACGGCACGATCGTCCAGCAGGGCCCGCCGGCCGCCCTTTACGAGCGGCCGGTCGACGAGCGGCTCGCCCGCTTCCTCGGCGCGGTCAACGTGCTCTACGCGTCTTTCCTCGGGGAGACGGCGCAGACCGCGCTCGGGCCGCTGCCGCTGAGCGCGGTGGGTGATGCACGCGACGGCGCCGGCGCCGTGCTCGTGCGCCCGGAGCAGCTCGAGGTGCAGCCGCTCGCCGAAGCCGAGCCCGACGTGCTCGGCGCCGGCCGCGTCGAGCAATGCCGCTACTACGGCCACGACGCGTTGCTCCAGATCCGCTCGGACGGCGAGCTGCTGCTCGCGCGGGTGGCGGGCGCCGAGGCGCTGCCCGAGGGGACCCCGGTGCGGGTGCGGGTGCGCGGCGCCGCCACGCCGCTGGCCTGAAAGCAGCCTGGCATGGGCGGAGGAGCCGCGGTCTAGCATCTGACCATGCCCCGCTGGAGCTGGGACTTCGAGGATGAGCCGCGCCAGAAACCACGCCCTGAGCCGGTCGCGGTCCCCGGAGCCGACCCCGCGGCAGAGCGTTCTCCGGGCCCCTCGCGGCGCGAGGCGCTCGTGCGCCGGCGCCGGGCGGTGGCGCTCGTCGCGGCGCTCGCGCTGCTCGCCGTGATCGTCGCGGTGGCTTCCGCCGGGTCCGATCACAGCGCGGGCACGGGCCACGCGAAGGCGCCGCTGCGGGCGGTCTCGCGCCCGCCGACCGACCCCGAGCAGGACGAAATGAAGGCGGTGCGCTCGGTGCTCGCCTATACGCCGTTCGTCAAAGAAGGCACCGGCACCGCGAAAGAGGTCGCACTCACCTTCGACGACGGCCCGGGGCCGTTCACGCCGCAGGTCCTCAGCGTGCTCGAGCAGAACCACGCCAGAGCGACGTTCTTCGTGATCGGCCGGATGCTCCGATACTTCGGCTCCTCGACCGTGCGGGAGATCGAAGACGGCGACGTGATCGGCGACCACACCGAGAACCACCCGATGCTCGCCCACCTCCCGGCCCACGAACAGCACGAAGAGCTCTTCGAACAGATCGCCCGCGTCGAACTCCTCGGTGGCCGGCGCCCGGTGCTGTTCCGCCCGCCCTACGGGTCGTTCAACGCCACCACGATGCGCGAACTGCAGCGCCTGCACCTGCTGATGGTGCTGTGGTCGGTCGACACCGACGACTACGAGCAACCCGGCGTGCCGACGATCGTGCAGCGCGCGATCGAAGGCGCACATCCGGGCGCGATCATCCTGATGCACGACGCGGGCGGCCAGCGCCAGCAGACGATCGAAGCGCTGCCGACGATCATCAAGCAGCTGCGCGCGCGCGGCTACAAGCTGGTCACCGTGCCGCGGCTGCTGGCGGACGACCCGCCGGCGCACGGGCTGCCGCTGCCGCCGAACCTCAGCGGCGACTGAGCACGCAACGCGGGCCCGGCCCGCTCATCCGCTCAGGCGGCGCAGGAGCGGCACGAGCCGCGGAGCACGATCTCGTGCTCGGAGACGTCCACAGCGAGGCGCTCGCTGACGCGCTCGATCGCGCGCTCGAGGCCGGCGTCGCTGAACGGCTCGAGGCGACCGCAGCGGTCGCAGACGATGTGGTGGTGGTGCTCGGCTGCGCCGCGCGCGGGCTCGAAACGCGAGGTTCCCTGACCGACCTCGACGCGATCGACCAGCCCGATCCGCTCGAGCTCCTCCATCACGCGGTAGATGCTCGCGCGCGAGGCCTCACGACCGCGGCGCTGGAGCGCCTCCTGGATCTCCACGGCCGAGAGCGCGCAGTCCTGCTCGCCCAGGAGCTCGATGATCGCCGTGCGGGCGCCGCCGCGCCGGTGGCCCGCCTCGGCCAGCGCCGCCTCGGCGTCGCGGGCCCAGGCGGATGGCTTGGCTGCGGTCCCCATCGACTCGATTCTAGGCGCCATGGAGAGCGCTCGCGAGGCGTTCGAGCTGAGCGACCTGCCACGCCTGGAAGCTCGCGCCGGCTGGTGTGAGCGTCTCGGTCACTTCGACGATCGGGATCTTCGCCGCGCGTGCGAGCTCGCTCACGCGCTGCACGTCGGGGGTCAGGTTCTGCCCATTGACGACCCAGACGGCGATCCGCCGCCGCCGCACCTGTTCGTCGACAGTGCGCTTGTCGGCGGCGGTCACGTCGGTGCCCTCGGCGACCGCGCGCGCGAAGCTCGGCGGTGTGGGGAGCTTCAGGCCGAGGTCTTCACCGAGCCCCTGGAAGATGCTCTCGCTGTAGCCGACGGGCACGCCGCGGTGGCGCGCGCGGATCGCCGCGCGCAGCGCGTCGTAACGGGCGAGTCCCCGGTGTTCCAGCCACAGCCGGCGGGCGGCGAAGTAGGAGGCATCGGCCGGGTCCAGGCGTTCGTAGCGCGCCGTGATCGCCGCGATCACGGTGCGCACGTCGCGCGGGTAGTACCAGCGGTGCGGGTTCGCGCCTGCGGACAGCCGCAGCGTCTTGCCGACGTCGAGCACCACGCGCGAGGAGGAGGGACTGGAACGCAGCAGCTGCGATGCCCATTCGTCGTAGCCGAGCCCGTTGACGATCACCACGTTCGCGCCGGCGATCCGCCGCGCGTCGGCCGCGGAGGGCTGATAGGTATGTGGATCGGCGCCGGGCGCGGCGACGATGCTGGCGACGGCGGCGCGGTCGCCGGCGAGCTGCGCCGCCAGGTTGCCCCAGACGTTCTCGGCAGCGACGACGGCGAAGCGCGGCCCGGGACCGCCTGCGGCCCTCACCGGCGGCGGCCCGCTACGGCCGCACCCCGCGATCGCGAGAACGCACGCGGCGAGGAGAAGTGAAGTCCGCCCAACCATGATGAGACTCGATCTTATCTGAGGCCGCGAGTATTCTTGGGGCGATGGTCCCCCCTCCGAGCCGCTGAGCCACGCGTCGATGGACCCAGAGGAGCGTCGGGCAAGGCGCGAGCAGCGCCACGGCGAGCTTCGTCGCCGTCGCGTGCTTGCGTTCGGCGCGCTGATCGCCGTCGCCGCCGTGGTCATCGCCCTCGTGCTGGCCGTGGGGGGAGGCTCCTCCAGCCACAGCACCTCACCGAAACGCGGCGGCCCGAGGCACCCCGTCAGCGCCAAACCGCGCTCGTCGACCGCCACCCAGCACGGGACCGCGGCGACGGGACCCACCGGCCCCCCCGGTCAGGAACCCGTGCCGGTCCTGATGTACCACGTGATCGCCGCGCCGCCCGCCGGCGCCCCGTTCCCCGGCCTCTACGTCGAACCGCAGCTGTTCGCCGAACAGATGCAGGCGCTGAAGCAGGCGGGCTGGCACGCGGTGACACAGGACCAGGTCGAGGCCTACTGGCGCCACGGCGTTCCGCTCGGCTCGGGCAAGCCGATCGTTCTCAGCTTCGACAACGGCTATCAGTCGCAGTACACGCAGGCGCTGCCGGTGCTCAAGCGCCTCGGCTGGGTCGGGGTCGAGAACATCCAGCTGAGCGGCCTGCCGCCGTCCCAGGGCGGGCTGCTGCAGCGCCAGATCAAAGGCCTCGTCGCCGCCGGCTGGGAGCTCGACACGCAGGGCTTCAGCCACGCCGACCTGATCGCCATCAGCCCGAGCGAACTGCACTACCAGGTGGCCACGGCGAGAAAGACGGTCCAGCAGCGTTACGGGGTCCCGGCCAACTGGTTCTGCTACCCGTCCGGGCACTACGACGACACGGTCGTCGCCGAGGTCAAGGCCGCCGGCTACACGGGCTCGACCACCGTCGTGCCGGGGTGGGCGCACCCCGACGAAGACCCCTACCGCATGCACCGTCTGAGGGTGCTGGGCGGTACCAGCCCCTCCTCGCTGCTGTCCCAGATCGCGGCGATCCGCGAAGAACCTCCGGCGCCCTCCTCTTACAACGGTGCCTGAGCGGTTGAACGGCCGCCGGGTCGGGTACCGCGTCGGCGAGCGGCAGGGTCGAGGGGTCCGATGACGAAACAGCCGGGGGAGCACGTGCCCGAGGACGACGCACTTTCCATTCGCGCATACGAAGAGTCCGACCGGCACGTGCTGGTCCTCTGCGGCGAACTCGATCTGGGTGGGATCGAACCGTTCATGGCCGCCGCCCAGCAGCTCTGCGACCTCGGCGCGCGCGAGATCCTCGTCGACATCACCGAGGTCCAGTTCATCGACTCCAGCGGCCTACGCGCGATCCTGGCGGCGAAAGCGGAGTGCGAGGAGCGCCACTGCCGCTTCTCGATGACGCACGGCACCGGCCAGGCCGAACGGCTCTTCGAGCTCACGCGCCTGATCGAGCGGCTGCCGTTCAGAAAGAGCGGCCTGACGCGCCCGCGGCGGGAGATCGAGCTGGACAGGGAGCCGGCCGGCGGCGAGTGAGGGGCTAGGCCGCCGCGCGATGCGGCGCGGGCTCAGCGCCAGCGCCAGGAGCCGAAGATCGCCTGCAGGGCGGCCTCGCTCCGGGTGGCGAGCGCCGGTTCGGCGTCGAGCTCGACGACGAACAGCCGGCCGCCGTGCTTGGCCAGCACGTCGACCTGCATCAGCTTGCGGCCCCGGTAGGCGTATGTGAACGCCTCTTCAGCGGCGGGCCGCCCGGCGAGGCGCCTCGGCGCGGGCGCCGCGACACGCTTCACCGACACCGCACGGCCCGGCGTGCCGATCACGGCGGGGAGCAGAGCGGGCGCGCTGTAGGAACCGGCGCGCCGGCCGCGGACCCGGCCGTGAGCGAGGACGCCCGGGCCCGATTCTGTGACGGTGATGCCGATCGTGCCCTTCGGCCCGATGCCGAGCGGGTTGATCCTCGCGCCGGTCGAGCTCAGGTGATAGCCGCGGGCGCCGCCGGCCGCGCGTGCGGCGACGGTCCAGCCGGCCGGCACAGCCGCCGTGAAGGAGCGCGCATCGAGGGGGTGAGATGCGGGGGGCCGGTTCGCCTGCGCGGCTTTCGTGCCGTGCGAACCGAGCAGCAGGAAGGCGACGAGCCCGCACAGTGCGAGGCCGCCCGCGACGAGGATCCCGAGCCGCGTCTGACTCACGCTGAGCCCATCGGGAGCGGCGAGCCGGGACTTGAGGGTTGGTGCCGGAAGATCGATCAGCCGGAATCCGGCCAGCGGGCTCGGCGCGGCGGGAACCCGTCCGAGCCGGTGGGGTTCCGAGCGATAAACAGCTCTCGCGCTCAGACTTCTGTCTTCATAGGGTGCTCGTCGAGATGGGGTTCGGGGCGACACCCACCGCGGCAGCCGGTCTCGGCGCGAACCACCTCGGCACGGGCGCGCTGGTGCGCTCGCGCGAGAGCCCGGAGGCGTTCGCGAGCTACTACGACGCACACCGCGCCGTGCTGCTCCGGTACTTCATCGGTCAGACACGGGACCTGCAGGTCGCCCACGACCTCACGGCAGAGAGCTTCGCCAAGGCGTTCGAGAAGCGGCGCACGTTCCGCGGCGGCGACGACGCTCAAGCCGCCGCCTGGCTGTGGGCGATCGCTCGCAACGAGCTGTCGGGATATCTCCGCACACGGCGTATCGAGCTCCGGGCCATCGAGCGTCTCGGGCTCGAGCGCCAACAGCAGCCCGAGGAGGCGCCGATCGAGCTGGCACGGATAGCCGGGATCCAGGTGGCTCGCGAACGCATCCACGAAGCGGTCGCCCTCCTCCCGGCCGATCAACGAGCCGCCATCGAGCTTCGCTTCGGGAGGAACCTGGACTCACAGGCGGCCGGCGTCCACCTCGGCATCCCCGGCGGCGCGGTGCGAGCCCGGCTGTCTCGCGCCTACCGGAGCCTGCGCGCCAGCCGGCGCGTCAGCGAGGCCGCCGAGGCACTGGAGACGGCGTAGTGCGCACCTCCAGCGTCACACCCGGTCGAGGACGTCGTCTTTTCACTGTGACGGGGCCGTTCGGGAATCCCGCGCGGCCAAAACCTTTTCGGTGAAAAAAGGAACAAATGCGAACGACCATGAAATTGGATGTCACACCTCGTCTCCGGCGCGCAGTAACACTGTTCGCGTGCCTGATCGCGCTCGCGCTCGCGCTCGCCGCGCCGAGCGCGGATGCCTTCTTCGGGGGCATGCTCCCGCGGTACACGACCACCGAGAGCGGTTACGAAGTCGCAGGCATGACGAGCATGTACGGGGGCACCGGCGGCGGCAACGTGTGCATAGGCCCCTCGGGGTACAACGGCAAAATCTTCTTCCCCTACGGGTATGCGTGCGGTAACCCGGTGGCTTGGAGCTTCCCCCGGATCACGGCTCACGTCGGCGCGTACAACCCCAACGGCTTCCAGATCAGCTTCGGCATAGAACCGACCTGAGGGTCGTCGAGGTTCGATCGTCACGACAATGCCTCAGCCGGGATCATCCAACCTCGCTGAAGCATGTCGTACCCCCGCCGGCACGGCCGTGCGCGGCATTCGACCGCCTGCACCAGTCCTGCTGACAGGCCTCTCCACGATCGTCGTCGGTCTGTCGGGGTGTGGACCGGCCAACGTCTCGAGCCCGCCGGCACCACCGCGGATGGGGTTCGCAGTCGCAAGATCGGCCCGCACGCCGGACGACGCGTTGCCCCGGCGCGTCCGAGCCGCCCTTCTCGAAAGCAGGTTCGCCAGGGCCGATCTGCAGCTCGCGCGGCGGATCACGCGATCCGGCTGGCTCGTGCCCTACCGGGACGGCGAAGTCTGCTTGGTGCAGCTGGTCGAGCCGCTGATCCGGCAGGAGAACGGCGTCTCGTTGCCGCCGGCGGTCTCGACACGTTGCCTGCCGGAACCGGCGGCCCATGACGGGCGCCTGGTCGAGGCCCGGGCGCTGGCCGTGCGCCCCGTGCCGTCGCCGCGCTACCAGGTGGTGGGCGTCGTCCCCGACGGTGTGAGCCATGTCGAGCTGCTGTTCGGCGCGCACGGGCACGAGACCGTCACTGCGACTCGCAACGCCTACGAAGCGCTTGCGCGCGCGCCGCGCGCCGTTCGCTATGTGACCGCCGGCGCGGCGGCGGTGCACTCGATTCCGATCTGGCAGTCAGGTCCGAAAGGATGAGTGCGTCCAGAGCCGCCGAGGCCCCGGTTCACCCGAAGTCACCCCGGAGGTGCTTGACGTGGTGTCGGTGAGGCTTCGCACCGGCACGGCGGCGCTCCTGCTGTGTCTCTTGCACGTGCTCCTGGCACCCGCCGGGGCCGGCGCCGTCCGTGTGACACAGCACCCGATCCCGAAGCTCACATCGGGGGAAGTGGTCTCGCCCGCGTCGACCATCTTCAGCGGACCCCAAGGCCTGTTGATCGCGGGCGCGCGGAAGTCCTCCTACCAAACCGTCACAACGGCGCCGGCGTTCGCCGTCAGCGCAGGTGCAGCCGGCGCCACGCCCCTTTCGTTCTTCCTCGGCCCGGACGGGCAGACGTGGCTCGTCAGCAGGCTGAGCGAAACGAGCGCCGCCACTCACGAATCGACCAGCTACGCGACGCTCGACGAGCTCACGCCGGGATCCTCAGCCCTTCGATTCACCTACCCGACCACGGGGAGCGCACCGCTGACGGCGGTCACCGGACCGGATGGGGCGGTCTGGCTTCCCGAGACCACCGACGGCGCAGTGGATCGGGTCGCCCACGGTGTGGTCAACGCCTTTTCGATGCCGGCCGGCGACGCGGCTCCGCTGCAGATCGTCAGCGGTCCCGGAGGGGATCTGTGGACGACCAACGTGGTCGACGGCGCGATAAGCCAGATCGCCCCGAACGGCGCCATCACCGAACATCCGCTGCCGGAGGCGGGCAACGCCGAGCCGTCCGGCGTCGTGGTCGGACCGGACGGAGCCGTTTGGTTCGCTGAGCAGAACGCTGCGGCGATCGGACGGATCACCGCCGCGGGCGAGGTCGAGACGTTCCCGATCCCGGCCGCAGCCGGAGCCTTCCCGGACTCCATCGGCTATCCCCAGCCACGTGACGTGACGGTTGGACCGGAAGGCGGGATCTGGTTCACGGACCCCGGGACCAACTCGGTCGGTCGCGTTCTGGACGGCCTGGTCAGCGAGTTCGCGCTCGGCAGCGACTGGGTGGTCCCTGACACGATCGTGGCCTTCGGCGGGGAGCTCTGGTTCAACGAGGACAACGCCGCCGCCCTGGGCAGCGTCGACCCGGTGGCGCCGCCGGCCGAGGAAACGACCCGTCCGACGGTACGCGTCAGTAGCCGCGAAGTCGCACGGATGCTGTCCGTCCCGCGCAAGCACGCGCGCACCCCTGACCTGCTCAGGCACGGCGGCTACACCGCCAGGATCTCGCTCCCAGCCGCGGGCGCCGTCACGATCTCCTGGTCCACCCGCAAGTATGCGATCGTCGCCACCGGCCGCGAGACGCTGGCCGCGGCAGGTACGGGCAGCCTCCGGATCGAGCTTACGGCGCTCGGCAGGAAGCTGATGAAGCGGGGCAAGAGCGTCGAGCTCGTCGCTCGAGGGACCGCGATGGTTGGCGGAGCATCGCCGGTGAGCGTCGCGAAGCCGCTCACGATCAAGCGCTAGAGCGGCGAACGGGTCTCGAACCCGCGACCTCAAGCTTGGGAAGCTTGCGCTCTACCAACTGAGCTATCGCCGCGCAGAGCGTGATTCTACGGCGAGACCGCGTTCCCGTCGGCAGCGGCCGGCTTCGCCAGCGTGTGGACGTTCCGGTGCCCGTTCTCAACGGGCACGTCCACTTCGTCGAGGTTCAGGGGCTTGTAGCCGAGTCCAGCCATCAGCGCGGCGTACTCGGCCTGGCAGTCGTGAACCTCCGTCAGGACCGCCGGGTGGTGGCGGGCGAGCGTCTCGCGCATGCCCTCGATCACCTCCAGCTCCGCGCCCTCGACGTCGATCTTCACGAGGTCCGGCGGCGGCGCCTGGCCGCTTGCCATGAACTCGTCGAGCGAGGTCACCTTCACCTCGATCTGCCCCCGCGCGCCCGTGGGGACGTTCACGGTCGCCAGGCGCGAGAAGGCCGACACGTCGGAGAGGATCAGCTTCGCCGAGCCGCTCTCGCGCGCGACCGCGGTCTCGATCACCTCGGCCCAGTCGATCCCGTTCAAAGCGAGGTTGTGGCGGATCGCGGCGACGTTCTCGGGCACAGGCTCGAAGGCGACCACACGCCCCGTCGGACCCACGAGCCGCGCCGCGAGCAGCGTGACGAAGCCGACGTTGGCGCCGATGTCGTAGAAGGTCGCGCCGGGGTGCAGCTCGGCGACGACGGCCTCCTGCATCGGCCGCTCGGCGGCGCCGGTGGCGAACTGCACGGCCGAGCCGTGGAGGTTGATCCTCAGCCCGCGCGCGGGCCCGCTCATGATCGGCAGCGTGCGCCAGCGCAGCGGCCGCGACACGCGCGTCCACAGCTCCCGCACGAAGCGGTTGTTGTGCTGCTGCCAGGCGATGCGCCTGAAGAAGCGGCGTTCGTCGAGCCATGAGATCGCTTTCAGGCCCAGGCCTGTGACGGCAGCTCGCATCGGCGGAAAGATACGCGAGTCAGGGCCCGGCGAGGCCGTCAGGCCGGCGGCGGGTGCCCCGCGTCTCCCCCGCCCAGCAGCGCCAACGCATGACGCAGCGGCTCGACCAGCTCGCCGCCGATCTCGTCGATGCTCGCGGGGCGGCCCGGCAGGTTCACGATCAGCGTGCCGCCGCGCACACCGGCCAGCGCGCGCGAGAGCATCCAGTTGCCCGTGTGCGGCCGTGAGGCGGCACGCATCGCCTCGCCCAGTCCCTCGACCTCCATGTCGATCACCGCCCGCGTCGCCTGCGGCGTCACGTCGCTCGCGGCCACGCCGGTGCCGCCGCTCGTCAGCACGAGCGCGCAGCCGCGATCGTCGGCGAGCGAGCGCAGCAGCGCTTCGAGCTGTGCACGGTCGTCGGGCACGAGCTCGCTCGCCAGCACCTCGACGCCGAGCTGCTCGGCCAGCGCGGCGAGCCGCGGCCCGCTCTCGTCCTCGCCGCGGCCCGCGGCCTTGGAGGTCGAGATCGTGACGAGGGCTGCGCCCGTCTTCTTGCGCCGGTCGGCCGCTTGACCGGCTGGATCGCCGTCGAAGGTGTAGTCGCTGCGCCCGCCGTGCTTCTCGAGCAGCACGACCTGCTCGATCTGGACGCCGCGCTCGATGCCCTTGACCATGTCGTAGACGGTCAGCGCGGCGACGACCGCGGCGGCCATCGCCTCCATCTCCACCCCGGTGCCCGCGGTGGTGCGAGCCTCCGCGATCAGCTCGACGAGACCCTGCTCGGCCTCCACGCTCGCCTCAACGTCCACGAAGCTCAGCGGCAGCGGATGCGCGAGCGGGATCAGCTGCGGCGTCTGCTTGGCGGCCTGCACCCCGGCCAGCCGCGCGACCGCCAGCACCTCGCCCTTGGGTCCGGAGCCGTCGCGGACCGCGGCGGCGGTCGCCGGCGACATGCGCAGCCGCGCGCGGGCGCGCGCCGTCCGCAGCGAGGGCGCCTTGTCGGAGACGTCGACCATCCGCGCGCGGCCGCTCTCGTCCAGGTGCGTGAGCCGCGGCGCGCTCATCGGGGCTCCGGGGCCACGCCGTCCACCCACTCACCCGCGGCGCCCTCGCGCTTCCAGATCGGCGCCTGCGCCTTGATCTCGTCGATCGCCTCGCGCGCACCGGCGAACGCTTCCTCGCGGTGCGGAGCGGAGACGGCCACGATCACGCTCGGCTCGCCGAGCGCCACACGCCCGACGCGGTGCGATGCCGCCGCGGCACACAGGCCGTGGCGGGTGACGCACTGCTCGAGGATCGACTCGATTCGCTCTCTGGCCATCCCTTCGTAGGCCTCGTAGTCGAGCGCCTCGATCTCGCGCGTGACGCCCTGGAAGACCACGATCGCGCCCGCTCGCGGGTCGCCGACGAGCTCGCTGAGCGCCTCGGCCGAGAGAGCCTGCTCGCCGACGCTCGCGTGGACGATCGCAGCGGCGCCGCCGCTCACGGGCGGGATCAGCGCCAGCTCGTCACCGGCTTGGAGCACCGTCGCGGCCGGCACGTACTCGCGGTTGACCGCCGTCGTGAGCGGCAGGCGGTCCAGCAGCTCGCCGAGGCCCGGCTCCTGGCCGCCGAGCCGCGTCAGCGCATCGGCGACCGTCGACCCGGGCGCCAGCCGCAGCTGCAGCTCGCCGGTCCCGGCCCGCTCGCGCAGCATCGCGAACAGCCGCACGTCGACCGCGATCTCGGCAGCGCTCACGCGCGTGTCCATTCGCGCAGGGACTCCACCGTCACGCGCTCGCCCGCCCGCGCGCCGGTCGACTCGCTGGGGATGATCGCCAGCGCATCCGCGCCGAGCATCGAGCTCAGCACGTGCGAGCCCTGCGGCCCGGTCGGCGTCGCGTGCGGGCCGTCGTCGCGCATGCTGAGCGTGCAGCGTACGGCGTGCGCGCGGCCGGCCGGCTTCGCGTAGTCGGTGTCGATGATCGCCTCGAAGCGCTCCGGCTCGGCCGGGCGCCCGAGCATCGCGCGCAGCGCGGGCCCGACGAGCAGCACGAACGTGACCATCGCCGAGACGGGGTTGCCCGGCAGGCCGAAGACGAGCGTCTCACCGCGCGTGCCGAACCAGGCGGGGCTCCCCGGCCGCAGCGCGAGCCCCCAAAAGGACTCCTCGACGCCGAGCGCCGCCAGGCTGGGCCGCACGTGGTCGTGGACGCCGACCGAGACGCCACCGCAGATGACCGCCACGTCGACGCCCTCCAGCGAGCGCTCGACCGCCTCCCGCGTGGCGCCGGCGTCGTCGCCCGCGCGCCCGGTCGCGACCACGTCCGCGCCGCCGCAGCACGCGAGCGCCGAGACAGTGAGCGTGTTCGTGTCGCGGATCGCGCCCGCGCGTGGCGCCTCGTGCAGGCCGAGCAGCTCGTCACCGGTGGTCAGCACCGAAACGCGCGGGCGCCGCATGCACCGGATCAGCGAGCGTCCGAGGGAGGCGAGCACGCCCAGCTCCCCCGGCCCGAGGACGGTGCCGGTGAGCAGGACCGTCTGCCCAGGCAGCAGGTCCTCGCCGGCGCGCCTGACGTTGCCACCGGGCTCGGGCGCCCCGAGCGCGTTGACCGCCGCCGCGCCCTCCACCGGCTGCGACTCCTCGACGCGGAGCACCGTGTCGGCGCCCTCGGGCATCATCGCGCCGGTCGAGATCGCGACCGCCTGACCCTCCCCGACCGCCGCCGCGGCGGGCCGGCCGGCCTTCGACTCGCCGACCAGCCGCAGCCTCACCGGGCTGCCGGGACCGGCGCCCGCGAGATCGGGAGCGCGCACCGCGAAGCCGTCCATCGCCGAGTTGTCGAAGGCGGGAACCGGATGGGTAGTGACGACGTCCTCGCCGAGCACCCGTCCGAGCGCGCCGAGGCCGAGCGCCACCGACTCCCCCGCGGGCGGGCCGGCCGCCGCGAGGACCCGCCTGCGCGCATCCTCGACCTCCACGAGCGCTCGTCCCGCCATCGACACAAGGGTAGATGCCACACTGCGCGCGTGGCTGAAACCGGTGTGCTCGCCGCCGTACTCGCCGGGGGCCTGGGAAGCCGGCTCGGCGGCGAGAAGGCTCTCGCCGAGGTGGCAGGCCGGCCCCTGGTGTCCTACCCGGTCGCGGCTGCCGTGGCGGCAGGGCTCGAGACGGTCGTCGTGGCGAAGCCGGAGACCGAGCTGCCCGACCTCGACGTCGCGGTCCTGCGCGAGCCCGAGGAGACGCGCCATCCATTGTGTGGGGTGCTCGCCGCGCTCGACGCCCGCGCCGGCGACGTGCTGGCCCTCGCCTGCGACATGCCGTTCGTCGAGCCCGCGCTGTTGGAGTGGCTGTCCGCCCAGGAGGGAGCGGTGGTGCTGCAGGCGGCCGACCGCCTGCAGCCGTTGCCCGGTCGCTACCCCGCCGTCTCGCGCGATCGCATCGCCGAGGCGATCGAGGGCGGCGAGCCGATGGTCCACACGCTCGCCTCGCTGCGAGCTCGCCGCGTCGACGCCGCCGAGCTCGAACGCTTCGGCGATCCCGCGCGCATGCTCTTCAACGTCAACGAGCCGGTGGACCTGCGTTACGCCGAGCGGATCCTCGCGAGGAGCAGCTAGCCCGCGGCCGAGACGCGCTCGGCGGCGGCTTGGAGCTCCTCGATCGAGAGCCCGGAGCGACCGGCGATCCAGCATGCGATGGGCGCCGCGGTTCGTTCCGAGCCATGGGCGGCGACGCCGGCGAGGTCGAGCAGCATCCTGATCTGCTCGGTGTCTGGGCGATCGACCCCGGCCTCGCGGGCGAACGCCGCGATCCACTCATCGCGCGTCACGGGTGCCACATTACCGGCGAGTGGGTAGGTTCGATGGGTGCTGGACAAGCTCGACAGGCCGATGCGCGACCTGCGCGTCTCCGTGACGGACCGATGCAACCTGCGCTGCAGCTACTGCATGCCGCGCGAGGTCTTCGGCCCCGACCACGTGTTCCTGCCGCGCGAGCAACTGCTGAGCTTCGAGGAGATCGCACAGATCGCGAGCGCGGCCTCCGAGCACGGCGTGGACCGCATCCGCCTCACCGGCGGCGAGCCGCTGCTGCGGCGGGACATCGAGCGGCTGGTCGAGATGCTCGCTGCGATCCCCGGCATCAAGGACCTCTCGCTGACGACCAACGGCCTGCTGCTGGCGCGTCACGCCGAGCGCCTGGCGTCCGCCGGGCTCGACCGCGTGACGGTCAGCCTCGACGCGCTCGACCCGGCGGTGCTCCGCGACGTGGCCGACGCGCCGCTCGACCCGGCACGGGTCCTGGACGGGATCGACGCGGCGCAGGCCGCCGGGCTCACGCCCGTGAAGGTCAACATGGTCGTGCGGCGCGGCCTCAACGACGGCGAGATCGTGGCAATGGCGGAGCGCTTCCGCGGCAGCGGCCACGTCCTGCGCTTCATCGAGTACATGGACGTCGGCACGACCAACGGCTGGCGCCGCGACGAGGTCGTGCCCGCGGGGGAGATCCTGCGGGCGCTCGGCTCGCGCTGGCCGCTGGAGCCGCTCGCACCGACGCGCCCCGGCGAGGTCGCGAGCCGCTGGCGCTACCTCGACGGCGCCGGTGAGATCGGGCTGATCCACTCGGTGACCGAACCGTTCTGCCACGGCTGCACGCGCGCGCGGCTGTCGGCGGACGGCAAGCTGTTCACCTGCCTGTTCGCGGCCGAGGGCCACGATCTGCGCGCGGCGCTTCGCGACCCGGCGGGCGAGCAGAACCTGGCGGAGATCCTGGCGGGCGTGTGGGGGAACCGGCGCGACGCCTACTCGGCGATGCGGGCCGCCGCCGGCGCGCGGGAAGAGAGCGCCGCGCGGATCGAGATGTCCTACATCGGCGGCTAGGCCCAGCGAGCGCCCACCTCTGCACGAAAGGCCGGCGGTGAGCCTCGGCCGGACCTAGAGCGCGACCGGTGCGATCGGGGGCGAGCCGCGGCCGGCGAGCTTGATCGCCCCCAGCAGCACCGCCGAGGAGGCGACGAGCACGGCCGAGAGCGCGAGCGCCGCCGGCAGGTCGGTCGCAAACCGGTCGTAGATCGCCAGTGGCGCTGTCTGGGTGACGCCGGCGAAGGAGCCGGCGAACATCAACGTCGCGCCGAACTCGCCGAGCGCCCGCCCCCATGCGAGCGCCAGCCCCACGAGCAGGCCGGGCCGCGCGATCGGCAGCGCGACGTGCAGGAGCGTGGCGGGCTCGCGTGCGCCGAGATCCGACGAGGCCTCGAGCACGGCCCGGTCGATCCCGCAGAAGGCCGCGTATGCCTGGCGGATGTAGAACGGAGAGGAGACGAAGACGAGCGCGACGACCACACCCGCGGTCCGCAGCACCAGCTCGATGTGTGCTTCCGTGAGGGCGCCGCCGAGGATGCCCTCGGGCCCGAGCGCGGCTAGCAGCCCGATCCCCGCGACGGCGGGCGGCAGCACCAGCGGCAGCTCGATCAGCGTCAGCATCGCGTCGCGGCCCGGGAGCCGGCGCGTGGCAAGCAGCCAGGCGGCCGGCGTGCCGACGGTGAGGATCACCGCCATCGCGATCGTCGTCGTCTCGAGGCTCAGCAGCAGCGCTTCGCGGGCGGCGGGTTCGCCGAGCGCCGAGATCAGGCGCGAAGGCGGGCTGTGGACGAAGATCGCAAGGACCGGCAGCGCCAGGAAGACGAGCACGGCCACGAGGCAAACGGCGAGCAGGGCCGCGAAGGCCCGCACGCGCCAGCGCCCGCGACCGCCGCTCACCCCGACGCGGGCGGGGGCAGGAAGCCGGCCTTCTGCAGCTCGCTCTGCCCCGCGCCGTGTAGCAGCCCGGCGATGAACTCGCGCGCCTGCATGCCGTGCGATGTCCCGTTCACGACGGCGATGCCGTAGGCGACGTTCGGCTGCAGCGAGGCCGGCAGAGCGATCGCTTCGAGCTTGCCGTCGGCGGCCTTGACGTCGGTCGCGTAAAGAAACCCCGCGTCGACCGCCCCCTCGCTGAGCTTGCCTACGATGCCGCTGACGTTCGGCTCGCGGTCGCGGATGTTCTTCGCGATCGCCATCCTCCGCGCGGGTTCGAGCCGGGCGAGAACGGTTTCTGTGTACTTGCCCACGGGCACCGTCGCCGAACCCACGGCGATCGTCGTGCCCGGCTTCCGGAGGTCTTCGAGCGAGTGGATCTGAGAGCCGGCCGGCACCGCGAGCACGAGCTTGTTGCCGGCGAAGACGACGGGCCTTTCGACCAGGTGCTTCGCGTAGAGCGCGTCCGGCAGCTTCGTGTTGGCCGAAGCGAACACGTCCGGGTGCACGCCCTGTTCGATCTGCGCGGCGAGCTCGTCCGAGCCTGCGAAGGAGTAGCCGACCTTCACGGTCCTCAGCGTCTGCGCGTAGGCGTCGAAGGCGTCGGTCAACGAAGAGGCCGCCGAGACCTTGATCTTGGGATCGCCGGAGCCGCCGCAGCCGGCGAGCGCCGGCGCGGCCAACGCCAGCGCCACGACCGTCGCCGCAAGCCTGCCATGCGATCTCCGCACGATCAACGTTCCTCTCGCTCGACCATCACGGACGTCGCCTTCACCATCGCGGTGGCGTGGACGCCCGGCGCGAGGCCGAGCTCGCGCACCGAGTCGCGTGTGATCGCCGCGG
>Ga0134126_10001882_pt1 | contig 26666 bp, 28 predicted proteins | sample KB31752_FD_96881 | JGI IMG/M metagenome (GOLD analysis project Ga0134126, IMG submission 96881) | Terrestrial soil microbial communities with excess Nitrogen fertilizer from Kellogg Biological Station, Michigan, USA - KB3-175-2 | ecosystem: Environmental > Terrestrial > Soil > Unclassified ... | reverse complement strand
CACAGCAAGTATTATTCAACAAAATTGCTGACGGCACTTTGCAAACACCTTATACCTGGGAAACGGAGCTATCGGCCCTGGGCAAGTTAAATTTCGACAGCGAAGAGGCCAAAGCAATGGCCTTTAGGGCGAAATGGGAGGAACTGATCGACAGTGGTAAACTGGGCTATATGGCCATGCTGCGCAACCTGCGTAACATACAGGAGGCCGGCGTAAGCTACGCCCATTTGCAAAACGTATGTGCAACGCTTGCCGACGCAGATCAAGTAGCCAAAGCAAAGCAGTTCCCATTCCGTTATTTGGCGGCTTACCGCGAATTGCTGAATGCGGGTACCGGAGCGCCTGTGAAAGGCTTGACCAAAAAGCTGAGCGCGTTGCTGTTGGGCAACAAAGGCTATACCGGCGAATTGCTGGATGCTTTGGAAAAAGCGGTACAGGCAAGCGCGGCCAACATAAAGGGTTTTGATTACAACACCCGGGTATTGCTGGCCTGCGACGTATCGGGTTCGATGCAGACGCCTGTTTCGGTAAAGTCGAAGGTGTTGCTGTACGACGTTGGCTTAATGCTGGCGATGCTGCTGCAATCACGCTGTAAAAATGTGGAGGTAGGTATGTTTGGCGATACGTGGAAAACCATTGCGGTACCACGGAGCAATATATTGGGCAACGTGCAGGAGTTTTACAAACGCGAAGGCGAGGTGGGTTACAGCACCAATGGTTTTTTAGTGATAAAAGACTTGCTGGCGCGAAAAGTAAAAATGGATAAAGTAATGTTGTTTACCGACTGCCAGTTATGGAATTCGGCAAACATAGCTGACCATATCCACCCGCTTTGGCTGCGTTACAAGCGTGATATTGCCCCCAATGCCAAACTCTACCTGTTCGACCTGAAAGGTTACGGGCCAACGCCATTGCAAATATTAAGCAATGATGTTTACCTGGTAGCCGGCTGGAGCGATAAAGTTTTCGATGTGTTAGCCGCATTGGAAAATGGGAGTTCGGCTTTGGACCAAATCAACAAAATAGAGATCTAGATATAGTATGGGTTGGCTAAACGGCCCATACTTTTAAAAGTATAAGGATGCCGTAGAAACGGGTTACTTCGTCCCTGGAGGGGGTGGGCAGTGTGGCAAAGCCATGCTGAGGGTTCGAGTCCCTTAGACGGTCCCCCATCCCGCGTTCGCCTGTAGCTCCTTATAAAATTAAGAAGGTGTCGTAAGTAAGTCATACTTCGTTGGACCCGTTGCCGGGCATTGCTACGGACGGGTAAAAGAGACTTATTGCTTTTTACCCTTCTTTTAAAATCATTGAAAATAAAAAGGGTGCCGTAAATATGCGTTACTTCGTGTCGCCGGTTCGAGTCCGGCTCCCCGGAAACCGGGGTAGCTCAGATGGTCAGAGCACAGAAAAAAGGCACTTGTTGAAAGTTACCCTTTTTAACAAATTAAGGTGCCGTAAATATGCGTTACTTCGTGTCGCCGGTTCGGGTCCGGCTCCCGGAAAACCGGGATAGCTCAGTTGGTTAGAGCAGTAAATTCGCATTTTGACCTGTTGCCCTTAAAAATATTTAGAAGATGCCGTTGGTAAGCGTTACTTCGTCTGTCACACGATTTTAAATAAACGCTGGCTGCTTGTCGCTCTTCTTCCCCCTAACCCCCTAAAGGGGGAACTTAAAGACTCCCCCTTTAGGGGGCCGGGGGGTAAGGTGCCGTAAACCGGTGATACTTCGGTATGACGCCCGCCAGATGGCGGGAGCTGCAGGTTCAAGTCCTGCCTGCAATTTATTGCAGTGGTCTAAATTATTCGTTCACCGGTTGCCCGTTGCCCTTTTTAATATTAAATTTCCCATACTTTTATAAACCAAACACTTCATGTAATGAGCGATAAAACATCAAGGGCCGTTGCAATATTGTTTACCAGGGCATTGCTGGGGCTAATATTTATAATGCAGGGCTATGGGAAGATATTTACCTATACAGTGCCAAAAGTGTATGGCTTGTTTTTTAAGGATTTCGAAAAAACCTTCCTGCCCAAATGGCTCATATGGGGCACCGCTTACTATACCTCCTACGTTGAATTGATCTGCGGCTTTTTGCTCATTATTGGCCTTTTCCGGAAATACGCGCTAATATTGCTGGCCATTGATCTGTTGGTCGTTTCATTCGGGCATGGCTTTCTGGAGCCTATATGGGATTTGCAGCACGTAATACCGCGGGCTATTTTACTGGTCACAATCCTGCTGGCCCCTGCTGAATGGGACAAATGGAATTTGGATAATTTATCATTACGCCGGCGAAATAACTGAATCCTCCAGCCGATACTAATTGTCGGCTCGTCTACTTTATTTTACCTTTCAGTTCAAACGTTTTTTAACGGCACTGTAATTGCATACTACTGCCTGATAACAATAATGTTATCGATAAAATATTATACTACTTAAAAAAACTTATGAAAAAGTTCATTCCTATGGCGCTTATCGCTTTAATTTCAATATTTACATTTTCCTGCAAAAAAGACAGCAACGGCCCGCATACAGTAAAGTATACTATACAGGGCACTGCCAAATCAACTGTTACCTATTCGGATGCCAGCGGTAATATGCAAACCGTTACTAATGCTGATGCAAGCTGGACCAATACTTTCTCGTCAGGCAATCATGGCATGGCGTTAAGACTAACGGTTGTAAGTGCCGACGGAAGCCAGGTTGGCGGGAAGATATATATTGACGGCACACAATCGGCGCAGCAGAACGGAGCAACCGGAAGTATATCTATATCATCAACACTTCCTTAACGGCTCTTATAAAACAAACAATTCAAAAGGTGATGGCTGCAGGGCTGTCACCTTTTTTTATAATAAAAATATCGCTGTGGCAACAAAATCAACCCGAATAAGATTATATTGGCTATTGATTAAATTTTGATCCCATGAAAAGACGTTCCTTTGTAAAATCAACCATAGTTGGAGGCGCCGCCGCAACCATTGTTCCTGTTATAAGCAATGCTATGAACACTATCGCCCAGGCAGAATACTATGAGCTAAGGGTTTATACCCTGGCAAATGACACCCAGCAAAAACTGGTCGAAGATTTTTTTCAGCAAGCGGCGATACCGGCGCTCAATCGCCTTGGAGTAAGGAAGTGGGTGTTTTTAACGAATTGAAGCCCAGCGGGCAAACAAAAATCTATGTCATTATCCGGTATAACAGCCTGTCGCATTTCGGCGAAACAACGGCTGGCCTTGAAAAAGACGCCGCGTATAAGACTGCCGGCGCTCCTTACCTAAATGCGCCCGCTAGCCAGCCGGCTTATGAGCGCATCGAAAGTTCGCTGTTGAAAGCATTTACACACATGCCACATCTTGTAGCCCACGCACAAAAGCCGCGCATCCTTGAACTGCGGCAGTACCAAAGCGCTACCGAGGCCGCGGGCAAAAAGAAGATCGAAATGTTTAATGATGAAGGCGAGATAGACGTTTTTAAGCGCCTGGGATTTATGCCTGTTTTTTGGGGCGAAACGGTAATTGGCCCCCTAAGGCCAAACCTTACCTATATGCTTACCTTCGATGACCTTGCCGCTAAGGATGCCCACTGGAAGGCTTTTGGAAGCGACCCGCAATGGAAAAAGATCAGCTCGGTTCCTGAATATGCCGATGCGCTTCTGGTGAGCAAAATAACCTCGACGCTGCTGGTGCCAGCTGCGTTTTCGCAGATATAAGTGATCTAACAAAGCTGCTGAATAAGGCATGGCCGCATCGGGGCAAACACTGATCGAACAAATTTTAAAAAATGAACCGCGCTGTAGTCAATATCTTTTAGGTTAAGGATTTTAATACCGAATATCCAATGCCGGATCAATGTCGTTTAGTTAAGAAAGGGGATTATTACTTTCCTCAAAAGCGCCGGACGCCTCACCCTGCCCTCTCCAAAGGAGAGGGTTCTAAAAGGCATAGCGAAGGATGCAGGAGGCCAGGTGGCCACGTAAAGTCTTAGGTAAACGATATTGAATATCGGAGAATGAAGTAAGAAGCTTCGAAATCCGATATTAAGCGCCGAGGCTCCTCGCGCCTTGCCATCAAATCTTCCCTGCTTTTTTAAAAATATTAAAACAAAATTTCGCCTTGTTTATTATTAACTATAACGACTTATTATATCTTTTTAGTTAATAGTCAAAGTTTTATGTTCAATAACCATTAAAACAATCTATCTATGAAAAAGCTAATTTTTGCGGCGGCCATGTTAAGTTGCTGCCTGTTATTTAAGCCCGCCGGCGCGCAGGTGCATGTAAGCGCCTCGGTCAACATCGGCAACCAGCCCGGCTGGGGGCCCGTTGGCTACAACCATGTACAATATTATTATCTGCCCGACATTGACGCGTATTACGACGTTTCGGCGCACCAGTATGTGTACAACGACAATAACCAATGGGTGCATGCGCGCGTATTGCCGCCAAAGTACAGCAACTTCGACAGGTACCACAGCTATAAGGTGGTAATAAACCAAAATAACCCCTGGGACCGTGACGACGAGATCAGGGCTAAATATTCCAACTATAAAGGCCGGCATGACCAGGTGGTGATCCGCGACAGCCACGACGCCCGCTACCGTAACCATTGGAAAGACGATGATGACGACCACAAAGACCGCGACAGGTAAATCAGTAGACCCAGTTTTATAAAAGCAAACAGCCCGGAGGAGAGCCGGGCTGTTTCGTTTTATACTGGCATGGCTATTACAAACTGAATTAAGTTGGGATAGCCGCTATGGAATTAAATTTTCCAGATCGTTGATATCCTTTGCACGGCCGGCCGCCTTTTTTGCATCGACGAGGTGATTAAAATGCAAGGTCCGTACCATTAACCCGTCTTCCTCAAAATAAACCGCTTTTTGGAAACATTCGTCAAAATTCAACCCTTTTACAGAAAGCATGATGTCAATCGCCGCGGGCGGCCTTCCAAATGTAAACACTTCGATACTTGTATTATTTAAAAAAGCATCTTCCGTCATGTCAAATACAGGCATTCCGAAATGTAAAAATGCAGTGCTGATGTTTTTATAGTTTGCCGGCGTTCTGTCGACCCAAATATCCATGTCGCCGGTGGTTCTTGAATACCCGTTGAGTATAACCGAATAACCGCCTACCAAAACATATCTGACATGGCATTCATTTAAACAATGAATAAAATCCCTGAAATCCTCGTTAAAAATGTTACCCATCGTTACTTGCGATACCGTATGCTGAAAGCTGTTTTATCCATCCTGGGCGGCTCATTTTCGGGATAGTTGAACGCGATGCTGTTTAAATAATTGGCAATGCGCAGCCGTTCCTGCCAGGTAAGGCTTCGGTAATACGCCGCCTGGCTTTTTGTCGCTTCTTCCGCGGTTTGGGCTTTGAAAGCAGTCCTGTCTAACCTGTACGAACTCATAACCCAAATATAGCGTAAATAATGTTCGGTTGATGGCCTTCGCGAACGACGGGTCGGCAAACGAGAAAAAAATTCCCGTTATTTGGGAGATCATTTTATGGAGCTTAACCGGGTAACTTTTGCGAAAGTATGGTTAGCTTTACGATTACATTAGGGAATTTTTTGAGCTGCAATAAGTAGAGGCAAAAATTCCTGCATGGACAATTCCGGCTCCGAACCACGAGTAGCCTTTGCACTCGTGCCGGCGCTGCATACTCGCGGGAGGGGGCGATTCGAGTAAAAAAAATATGAAAAATTATATTCCAACATCAAAGGGCGATATTCGGGCCGTAAAGAATCTTAGCCGCTTACCATTTGAAACCATTAGCGCGGATGTTCCTGAATTACTAGTGTGGATGCAAGATATGAATTGGCCGGTAGGGCGGGGAATTGCTATATATTTAAGGCCTCATATAAATGAAATAAAAGAAAGTTTGCTTGATATCTTAAAATCCAACGACGATATATGGAAGTATTGGATCATAAGCTCTTTAATTGCGCATTCAAAGATTAAACTTGATCAAGAATTGATTTCAATGATAAAAAAGATTGCTGATCACCCTACTAAATTCGAGATAGATGAAGGTGTCGACCTAGCAGCAAAAAGAATAATTGCCGATAATAAATAATACAGGAATATTTCAATATTGTTGATGCGTTTTACCCGTAGTGTATCAAGGCAGTTGTTATTTGCCTAAACCTGATGTTCGTAGTCTGTTCGGAATGCTGTCCGAATGTCTGTGACTTCCCCTCTCCCGCGAGAATGACGGGCTGGCAAGTGCGCAACGGCTTCTCGTGGTTTGGAAGAGTATTTTAGGGCACTTAACCGGGCAACGTTAGCCATTGCAGGAAGCATGGTTTGTTTTCCCATTACTTTGTGGTATTTTTAAGCTGTTATGGGCAAAGGCTATCCACTTCATGACTGGAAGTGCCCGGGCGAAATTTTGTCGGGTAGGGCAATTCCGGCTCCGAACCACGAGTAGCCTTTGCGCTCGCGGCGGCGCTGCATACTCGCGGGAGAGGCTGAATTTGTTCTGCAGATCAATTAAATAAAATGAAACTTAATATCACAGCAACAATAATTGCTATTGTTTATAACTTAATCAATTCCTTGTTTTGGCTACACATTTCAAACATGCCAAATGCCACGTCTATGGTGTACATATTTATATATCCTTGCTTTTGGGTAATCACATTAATACTTATGACCACATTGGGGGTTAGCAACAAGGCGGTCTGGTTTTCACGTAGTTATAAAGTATCAACTATAATTGCTCTATTATTTTGTACACCTATGCCTTTCTTATGGGTCAAAGCTATAGTCGCCCCGTCTACATACTGCGAGTCCACCGGATTTTCAACAAAGGGTGGTCATACATTAAAATATGAAAAATGGATTTATAGCACGGGTGCGCTTAACGTTATAAAATACTGGAAAGCAAATGAACCAAATTGTAATGACTGCGACACTTCTTATTTCAAACCAGATAGTGTTTGGGTTTACCTAAATAAAAACAACGATACACTGCGAATTGAAACCTATAAAAATGGAAGGTTGATTAGGGAAAAGAAGAAGTAAAAATCCCCTCTCCCGCGGATGCCGGGCTGGCAAGTGCGCAATGGCTTGTCGTGGTTTGGAAGAGTATACGGAAATTAACCAGGCAACGTCAGCCATCGCATGAAGCACGATTTGTTTTCCCATTACTTTGTGGTATTTTTAAGCAATTACGGGGAAGGGCTATAAATTTCATGATCAGGAATAAGGGGCGAAATTTTGCCGGGTAGGGCAATTCCGGCTCCGGACGAGTAGCCATTGACTCACTGTCAACGTTTTATGGAAAGAAAAATTTGGATATTACCTGTTTTTATTTTCTTTATCATCTCCCGCGAGAATGACGGGCCGGCACGTGCGCAAAGGCTTCTCGTGGTTTGGAAGATCATTCTATAGCGCTTAACAGGGTAACTTTTGCGAAAGTATGGTTAGCTTTACGATTACTTAAGAGAATTTTTTAAGCCGCTGTGAGTAGCGAGAAAATGCCTGCCTGCGTGCACAATTCTGGCTCCGAACCACGAGTAGCCTTTGCGCTCATGGCGGCGCTGCATACTCGCGGGAGGCGGGCAGAAAGCTATTATTGGATTATTCCACAGGACTCAATCAAATCGAATGATTCCCAGCTGTATCATTTGTTTTTAAACAGTTTTTCGAAAAATAATGTTGATGATTGCTGCAATGGAAAAGATATAGATCCCGGAACGCATTTTTCCAAATACTAGCTATGATTTTTCATCTGAATATAACAAAAGCTTAGATCAATTAGACTCGATAATATTAAAACATAGAAAAAAGCTACTGACGATGGTCAAGGTATGGGCGACTGGTCAAAATGAAAAGATAGAAGTGTTTGCAACATCCGTTTCGGGGAAATTTTGTTCGTCAAATTTTCACAAATTTGCGCAGGAAAAGTGGGGATATAAAGGGAAAGTATATATCCCCTTGTCATCGTTTAGTTATCTGGGAGAATTTTGGGAATCCGATCAGGCCAAATTCATTTTACATGAGGATTTCTCGAAGATAAACTTTAAAATTATACCTTATTAACAATGTAATGTTCTTCCTGGCCACGCCTCCCCGCCGGTTCAAGCGTCCCGCTTCAACCGGCGGGGGTAAAACAGAGAAGATAACGCAAAATGAAATATATTTTAAAAACTACCATTGCAGCGTTAATATTTACAGCAATTGTAGCGGAATGCAATGGGCAAGTTAAAGATTATTCAGGCGAGTATGTCTATAAAAGTACCTTTTATTCCGAGTCGATCCTATTAAGGCCTAACGGTGCTTTTTTGTACCAGAACTCCAACGAGTTCACTAAATCGAAAGTTACCGGAAACTGGCAATTAAGAAATGATACTATAATTTTAGATAGTCATCCGCAACGAGACCGATTACTCGTTTATGAATCTTACCAAAAAAAACTAAAAAATAAATTGGTTTACGTCTGTAATAAATTGAACGAGCCTATCAATTATAAACTTGTGTATATTACTGATCTTAACGACACTGTTTCGTTGACCTCTCAATGGAAGTTTTCAAAAATAGCCGCCAAAACAAAATCATTTTATATAGTTGACGCAAACGGATTGACGTCTCCGTGGTACACAATTCAAGGCACTTATTCAAACGTGTTTAATGTTTTATTCGAAACTCACCGCGTATTTGAGAGCGAATCGTGGATTTTACACAACGATAAAATTATTCCCCGGGATCAATCAGGGAAACTTCAATCATACGAGCTAATTAAAGTAGTAAAGTAATTTGGTGGTGTATCCGGGTTAACGAAAGGCAAGATAGAAAATGGGCACAAGCGCCTCCCATTAAAATTTGCGAAAAAAAAAGCCTGATGTTCGTAGTCTGTTCGGAATGCTGTCCGAATGTCTGTGACTTCGGACGACTATGCCCGTAGTTTATAACTACAGGAACGAAATATAAGAAAAGAGAACAAAGCCTGGCCGGGTGGCCCCGCCGGTTCAAGCATCCTGCATTAACCTTAAACAATCTAAGCAGCCCAATTACAACCGCCATTTGGCTTGCAAAGAAAATATTCAGCATATTTACTTTGGTATAGCGGTGTTTGCGGGGGGCTCAGCGAAGGTATATTGGTATAGCGGCGCAAATCCTGAAAGGCCGTTGGGGGTCGTTCGGTGATGTCAGCGGGACGCTGACAGGCGTTTGGGTTCAAGCGCGACGCTTTAACCGGAGGGGGAGCTACAGGGCTATCGAGCATTGGCGCTAGGGTTTGGGAACAATCTCTAATTAACGAGTATGGGTTAGGCAATTTATTAAATGCAATCAATTCGGTAGCGCCTAAATATTGATTGCGGTTTGGTAAAAGCCTTTAAATTATATGGCAAGAACAAACACAAAAATAGGAGACTTTTTTTCTGTAAAAATAGACGAAAGTAGCAAAAAGTATTTTCAATTGATAGCTTTTGATCTGTATCAGCTAAACAGCGATGTAATAAGAGTTTTTAAAAAACTGTATTCTGTCGATGCAAATCCAGTTTTATCAGAAATTGCAAAAGGCGAGGTGGACTTTTATGCTCATTGCGTAATCAAGTTCGGTATAAAGATGGGGCTATGGGAAAAGATAGGTAACATTTCTGATTTGGGGCAGCTAGACCGGGTCATGTTTAGGGGTACAAGTGACTACGGGCATAAGCGGGGCGAAGAGCCAGTTAAAATATCTGAAAAATGGTATGTTTGGCGGCTCGGGGATCTTCAAACAGTTCGGGTAGGTAAATTAGAAGGCGAAAATAGAAAGGCAGAAATAGGGCTTGTTATGAATCCGTACGATATTATAGAACGAATTAAAACAGGAAGATATCCGGGTTTATATCCTGAATTCGAATAAAAATGGAAGATGTTGTGAGCTCATGATGTCCGTAGTAGAGAAAAGATAACAAAGCCTGGCCGGGCGGCCCTTCTCTCGCGAATGACGAGCTGAGTGTCCGCAATGGCTTCGTGATTTGGAAGAGCAGTTTAAAGAGCTTAATCGGGCAGCTATGGCCGTTGCGGGGATACATTCCCTATTTACGATTAAAAGATCACTTGCTTAAGATCGTCAGCAAAAATGAATTAATATGGGACGGCGTTGAATACAAGAGAATAAGATAGTACTGACAAAATTTTGTCACCATGAAGGGGTCGTTTTTTGCAAGAAAAATTTCATAATACGCTGTGAATAAGGCATCTCCAAAAACACCGGCGTGATGAACATGAACATGAACTTGAAAAACATCGAGCGCGGAGTTTACGGTTACAGGATGCAGGCAAAGGGCTTAAGCAATCCGCGGGCGGTACTCCGGATTAAAACAGCTGTTCAATAATATCGTCGGGGGATAGGCCTTCGGCTTCGGCATGGTAGCTGCGTACAATGCGGTGGCGAAGGATAGGTTTGGCGATGGCCCGCACATCCTCAATGTCGGGTGAGTATTTACCGTTGATCACGGCGTGGCATTTGGCGCCCAGTATCAAAAACTGCGATGCGCGGGGGCCGGCGCCCCAGTTCAGCAGCCGTTTAACCTGGGGGGCGGCGTGCTCGCCGCCGGGGCGGGTTTTGGCAACCAGCTTTACGGCATATTCCAGCACATTATCGGTCACAGGAATATTGCGCACCAGCTGCTGAAAGTACATGATCTGTTCGGCATTGAGCAAACTTTTTACGGTGGGCTCAAGTGTACTGGTTGTATTTTTAACTACCTGCAGCTCCTCGGCAAACGTGGGGTAATCAAGCGCCACGTTAAACATAAAACGGTCAAGCTGAGCTTCGGGTAGTGGGTAGGTGCCTTCCTGCTCTATAGGGTTTTGCGTGGCTAATACAAAAAACGGCCTGGCCAGGCGGTGGGTTATACCGGCTGCGGTAACAGCTTTTTCCTGCATAGCCTCCAGCAAGGCTGCCTGTGTTTTGGGGGGCGTGCGGTTTATCTCGTCGGCCAGGATGATATTTGCAAAAACAGGTCCGGGGATAAATTTAAAGTTGCGGTCTTCGCCTAATATCTCCGACCCGATGATGTCTGAGGGCATCAGGTCGGGGGTAAACTGTATGCGTTTAAAATCCAGGTCAAGCACCCGGGCTACGGTTTGCACCAGCAGGGTTTTCGCCAAGCCCGGCACGCCGACAAGCAAGCAATGCCCATTGCTGAAAATAGAAATGAGCACAAATTTAAGCACATCATGCTGTCCGATAATTACGTTGCCGATTTCGGCGCTGATTTGCTGATAAGCCTGCCTTAAAGCGTCAGCAGCTTCCACATCCGAGCGGTGTTGCATATATTTTAAGGTTTTACTTCTGCGCTAATAGTTGTTGGTGAGGCCCAGCCTTTTAATGAAGGGCACGACTGGTATTGCGGGTCTATCTTTATAAAAGTTTCCTTCCGTTTCTGCTCAAACCATTTGCTTATGGTGCGGTTAATTTTGTCGTTGGTGGCGTATTCTTTTATTTTCGGATAATCCTGCGCCAGGTTAGCTTTGTGCGGGCTGGTGCTCGATTTCAGGTACAATATTTTGTAGCTCTTTTTTCCCGCCTGGTCGGTAAACAGCTGCGGTTTGGAGATGCTGCCAACCTTCATGGTATCGATTACAAGCGCTACCTGCGGGTCGAGCCTGTCGAGCGGGATAAAGGTTGTTCGTGTTTCCACGTTCTCGGCATTCAGCATCATTCCGCCATTATATTTGGTATCCTTATTATCCGAATAGAGAGACGCCACGGTAGAAAAAGGAACATTTTTATTCTCTTTCATTAATGCGTAAACGCTGTCGGCTTTTGCTTTGGCGCGGTCTAAACTTGCCTGGGTAGTTGCCGGTATTATCAGTATGTGGCGTACATGTACCTGCTCGCCGCGGCGCTCAATCACTTGCAAAAAATGGAAACCAAAATCAGTTTCAAATACCGGCGAAATTTCGCCTGCCTTTAATTTAAACGCCCACGATGAAAATTCTTTAACATAGGAACTGCGGTCATTGAAGCCCAGGTCCCCACCTTCCGCTGCCGAGCCCGGGTCCTGCGAATAAAGGCGCGCCAATACGCCCATGTCTTCGCCGTTCTTTACCCTTTTCAGCAATTCCTCGGCCTTTTGCCTGTAGGCTTCTTTTTCCTGGTAATTGAGTTTGGGGTTGAATACAATTTCGCCTACCTCTACTTCTTTATTAAATGTCGGCAAGCTGTCTTTAGGGATAGCATTGAAGAACTTTTTAACATCCTGGGGCGTGGTATTTATATCAGTGGTGATCTTTTGCTGCATTTTTTGGGCGATAAGGCTCTCTTTTATGTCGGGCCGTATTTCGTCTTTGTACTGGATCACACTTCTGCCTAAAAATTGCTCCAGCCGGTCCTGCCCGCCTGCCCTCTGGATCATCCCGCGCATGCGGCGGTCAATATCGGCGTCAACCTCGTCGTCCTTTACATCAACGCTATCGATAACTGCCTGCGCGGCCAATAACTTTTGCGTTAAAAATTGTTGTAATATCTGGCATTTGATATCGGGATTGGGCGGGTTGCCCTGCGCCAGGTAGGTGGCATATTTTAATTCTATATCCGACTGCAATACAATACTGTTGCCCACAACCGCCGCAATCTTATCCAGGGTATGCTTTTGCGCACTGGCGGCTGTCGCAAACAAAACAAAACTCAAAATAACTATCCCAAACTTTCTCATTGATCTTAAATACTATGTAAAACATCCAGGCAGCAGCCTGAACTGAAAACGCCGAATTTCGGTAAAATTTATTAATTACAGGTGCATAATTGCCGTGTTTTAACAAATGCAGCCTATAATTGTGCGAATATGCTGATAATGCTGCAAACTGTTTAACTCATTTTGGTTAAAAATTGTTAAAGTATCCCGGCAGGCTATAAAGCCGGCCCTGCTATTTAAATGTTTTTCTACATACAAAAACAACGCCGTACGCATACTTTAATTTGCCGTTCGCATATCTTTTTTGTATCATCAAAAATTATTGCGCATCATAGCTAAAAATAAGCGTATTTAAGTCACTCTCCGTTGAATCTCTGTTGGTATCAATAGCTAACTTTCAATTAGAGCCTGCAAAACGATTGGCACATGTTAAATATTAAAATCCCTGGTTTGTTTATCCTTGCCTTTGCCCTGTATGCTACGGGCTTTTGCTGCGGCTATGAAAAACCGGCCGGCGTCCATAATCCCGAAACAGCCCTCGACAGCTTAATTAAAAGGGCCGAAAAAAATAAAAACAATGCCGATTCACTCCTGAACTATATCAGTGAGCTTAAAAAGTTCGGCCAGGCTGATAAAACAGCTGTTGTTTATACGGAGTATTATACGGCCCAGTACGCCTCGCTTAAAGCGGATTTTTATAAGTCGATGCAGATGGCTGTTTTGAGCTTAAATGATGCGCAGAAATGGAAAATATCAAAGCTATTGCCAGCTATTTATGCGCTGATAGGCAACTTACATAAAGAGAATACCAACTATCCGATGGCATTTATCGCGGCCGAAAAAGGGCTTTATGCCGCAAAACAAAATAAAGATACCGCACAGATCATTGATCTTTTGGGCATTAAAGCCATGTTCAAAAGGGGTTATAGCTTGCACTTCAATTTGCCTGTTGATAAAGACAGCAGCCTTGACCTGAGGCTGCAGGGACTTAAGCTGGCGGAATCAAACCCCAAATATGAACGTTTGTGCATTCCTTTTTACGATAACATTGCCCAGCACTATAATTTTGTGAAGGATTACGCGAAAGCCAAATACTTCGCCCAAAAAGGGATAGCCCTTGCGCTTAAATACAATCAAAAACGTTCGTTAACCTACAGTTACAGCTCCATCGGCCAGGCATATTATCATACCGGCGACCGAAAGCGGGGTATGGATTACCTGAAAAAGGCACTTCAAATCACTATTGAATTAAAGCAGCCTTACCGTAAAATGGAGCTTTATGATGAAATATCGGGCTGTTACGAATCTTCATCAGATTATAAGCAGGCTTTTTTTTATCTCACAAAATTCCGCTGGCTGGTTGACTCACTGCAGGTAAGGACTAATGAAAAGCAATTAGGGGAACTCCAGATAAAATATGAAACCGCAAAAAAGGACGAAGCGCTGGCGCTGTTAAACCAGGCCGCCCTTCAAAAAAACCGGCAATTGAAATGGCTGTTTTGCGGTGTGCTGCTTTTTTTGCTTTTTACTGTTATCCTGGTTTATTTATACGGCGTTATTCGCGAAAAAAATAAAGAGTTAACGACCAGCAATGTTCAAATAAATGAACAGTCGTCAAAGTTGCAGGTTCTGATGAAGGAATTGCATCACCGTGTAAAAAATAACTTGCAGATAGTTTCGAGCCTGCTAAGTTTACAAGCAAGCCGGGTGGCTGACAAGGAAGCGCTCAATGTGCTTAAAGCAAGCAAACAGCGTATCGAGGCCATGTCGATAATTCATAACAGTTTGTACCAGCGCGATAATGCCAATAAGGTTGATATGAAAAAGTTTTTACCGATATTGTTATCGAATATATCGGAAAGTTTCGGGATCAACCGCGAAGATATTGATATCAGCATGGAGATACTGATCGATGATATAGATGTGGACATAGCAATGCCCCTGGGGCTTATTATTAATGAATGGATAACCAATATTTATAAACATGCTTATAAAAACAGCGGATTACGGCCATTTATGGGCATAAGGGTTTTTCATGAAAATGGCAGGGTGAAGCTGACGATCACTGACAACGGTATCGGGATGTCAATGGCGGTATGGGAAAGCCCGCATCAGTCGTTTGGGATTAAGCTGGTGAAGATCCTGGCAAAACAGATCGGCGGCGTGTGCCACGTTGCAAACAACGGCGGTACCACTATAGAGCTGGATATCCCCTATATAAAGTGAATAGAGGAGCAGGGATTAAGAACGCAGAAGTTTGAGTATGTTTTGTCCTGGATTTTAATGTTAATAGATGGCTGTTTTGAATCAATTTTAAAAATGTATGGATCAAAAGGTCAATATTTTAATAGTTGAAGACGAAGGCATAGTAGCCCTGGAACTGCAGGAAAGCCTGCAGAAGGAGGGGTTTGATGTGGCAGCTATCGTTGATAACGGACAAGAAGCCCTTGAAGTAATTAAAGAGCGGAATATTGATATGGTGTTGCTCGATATAAACATCAAAGGCGCCTGGGATGGCATTGAAACTGCCCTGCAATTGCGCAAGCATAAAACAATACCTTTTATATATGTCACTGCCTACGCGGACAATAATACGTTTGAACGAGCAAAGGCCACAATGCCTTCGGCTTATTTAATAAAGCCGTTCAGAATAAATGATTTGCGTAAAGCCATCGAGCTTGCAATGTTCCATTTTACCCAGCAAATGGAAAATTTCCAGGTAGCAAAAGAGAAACTCTATAAAAAAGAAAACCAGGACCTTGATGGCATACTGCACTTTAACAATGCCATATTCATAAAGCAAAATTATAAATACAACAAAATACCATACGAGGATATCACCTATTTAAAGGCGGATGGCAATTACACTTATATTCAAACTTCAGGTAAAAAATATGTTATTAAGTATTCGCTTCAAAGCGTGATCGATATTTTCAATACCGGAAAATTTATCAGGGTGCACCGGTCTTATGCCATCAACATGGATCACCTCACCTCTTTTAACGAAAACTTCATCTATCTAAGCGAAGAAGAAATCCCGATAGGCCGCAATTACAAGGATTTGTTTATGCAGCTTTTCAAGCCGCTCTGAACACTGCGCGTTAAGCACACATCTTCGAATATCTCAGCCACCTTTTAACAGAAAACCCTATTCGGATTGCTGCGCTAATAAACCAATCATAATATTCAGGCTTTGGTGGAGATTTTTGACCCTGTGTACCGTGTATATCTTACACTTAAAATAGTTTTCAACATCGCATATGCCTTTTAAACTAACCTTTTGAGGCTAAATCCGTAAAACGTGAATAACTTGATATATAATGTCAGATTCAGTTATATTATTTTTAGCTACTAGTTTATTTAAACGACTTGATAAATATTTAAACCTTTAACAATGAAAAGATCCCCCTTTTTTGGCCTGTTTGTAGTTGCAATACTCCAGCTGATCCCCCTGCTAAGCAATGCAGCTAATGCGTGGAACGAATCGACTGCCAGGCGCCACGTCGCCGAAGCAATCAACGGCCCGTTACCAACCTTGAGTGACCTTACAATTAGCAAGGGTACTTTAAGCCCGACCTTCGCGTCCGGCACAACATTCTATGAAGTGTATGTTAATCATGCCACAACCAGTATTACAATAACTCCTACTACCATCGCCGCGGGCGCTACGATAAAGGTTAACGGTAGTTCAGTGGTTTCGGGAACAGCCTCGTCAAATATCCCTCTGACCCCCGGTTTTAATACCATCACCACGATAGTAACGGCATCCGGCGGCGCTACAACTGATACTTATACTATAATATTATTCAGGGAATACTCCACAGTTGCAACCCTAAGTAGCCTTGTGACAGATAATGGCACATTAAGCCCGGCTTTTGCCGCCGGCACCACCAATTACACCGCCAGCGTAACCAATGACATCAAATCAGTCAAAGTAACCCCGACCACCACCGATGCAAACGCTACGGTGACGGTTAACGGCACGCCGGTGAGTAGCGGGACTGCTTCTGCCGCCATTGCGCTGGCCGTTGGCCCCAATATCATTACAACGGTGGTGACCGCACAGGACGAATCAAATACAAAAACTTACACATTAACGATAACAAGGGCGCCGTCGGCCGATGCAAGATTAAAATCTTTGGGATTAAGAAGCCCCTTTGCTATGTTAACATCGGTATCGGGGCCGGGCGACAAGAATTTCACCGCGACAGTTAACTACAGCGCCAGCACAATCAGCGTGGTGCCGGTGACCAATGACGCAGGCGCTACAGTCACCGTGAACGGAAGCGCAGTAACTTCAGGGGCGCTGTCTGCTCCGATAGCGCTAAATCTCGGCGCCAATACCATAACTGTAGTGGCAACTGCCCAGGACGGAACAACAGTTCTAAACTATATTATTACCGTAACAAGGCTGCAATCAAGCAATGCAAAGCTAAGTTCCATAAACATAAGGCCATACGCGGTGTTAACCGAGGTTCCGGGCCCAGGCTACAAAAATTACACGGCATTAGTCGGCTTTTCAAAAACTTCGGCCGGTGTATTGGCTTCAACCAGCGATTCGCTTGCAACATTTACTGTGAACGGTGTGCCGGCAACATCGGGCGTCGTTTCGGATCCCGTACCGATGAATGTTGGCGATAATACGATAACTATAGTGGTAACTGCACAGGACGGAAGCACGGCAACGTATATTATAACGGTTACCAGGCAGCTGTCGGCTGATGTGCAACTCAGCTCCATAAACATAAAGCCTTACGCTCCATTAACAGAAGTGGCGGGGCCGGGCGATAAAAATTTCACGGCTTCGGTAAGCAATGATGTGACTTCAGCGGGAATATTGGCCGTTACCGGTGATTCAAATGCGACTTTCACTGTCAACGGTGTAGCCGCCACCTCAGGAACAGTGTCAACGCCAATTGCGCTCAACGAGGGCGACAACATCTTTACGATAGTAGTGACGGCACAGGATGGCGTGACCACCGGAACTTATATCGTTACCGTAACAAGAGCGGCGTCGGGAGGAAGTAACAGTCCCTACGGGCCAATTGCAAAGCCCGTAGAAAGCCCGGGGCTTAATGGTGAAGACATAGCTGTGCACCAGGGCGTTTCACCAAACGGCGACGGCACCAATGACTTTTTGATAATAGACGGGATCGCGGCCCATCCTGACAACAAATTAGTCATAACGAATCGCAATGGAGGACTGGTATACGAAGCCAAAGGCTATGATAACCAATCGAAGGTATTTAACGGGCGTTCCAGCAAAACAGGGGCCATGCAATTGCCCGGTACCTATTTTTATTCATTGGATTACAACGTTAAAGGTGTGAGTAAACACAAAACCGGTGTTATCGTGCTGAAGTACTGAAGATAATAAGTCAATAGGATGTTGAAAACCGGGGATAGCAGCATGTCATCGCCGGTTTTCAACATTTTTAGTTTTCACCCGGGCTGGCTCTCGGATTCCGATATAAATGCAGTCATTTTGTCAATGGCTATAGCCCGATGGCTTATGTGGTTTTTCTCGGCAAGGCTCATTTCGGCGAAAGTAATGCTGAACCCATCGGGTTCGAAAATGGGATCGTACCCAAAGCCTTTTATGCCTGCCCGTTCGTGCCTGATGGTTCCCCCCACGGTGCCTTCAAAAAAATATTCTCTACCACCCCATAACAGTGATATCACAGTCCGGAATCGGGCCCTGCGATTCGACGTTAGCCGCATATTGGCAAGCACTTTCTCGATATTGGCTTCATGGTCGCCGTATTTACCGGCATATCTGGCTGAATAAACACCGGGCGCGCCATCCAATGCCTCTATCTCAAGGCCGCTGTCGTCCCCAAAACAATTTAGGCGGTATTTATTGTATATATAATTGCTCTTTAACGAAGCATTTTCCCGAAAGGTCACCCCGTTTTCGGGAATGTCTTCATGGCAGCCAATATCGTCAAGGCTCAGTAACCTGATGCGGCTTTGAATTTTGGCGGCTGCTTCCACCAGCTTATGTTTGTTGTTTGTGGCAAATACTAACTGCTGCATCCGGCTACAATTGTTTCATTTGTTCCCAAAATGCCTTTTTGTATTCATTATTATCCATCATTTCATCAAAGCTGAAACTGAATAAGGTGTTACAGCCGTTCACAATTTCCGGTTTATTAAGCGACAAGGCGCCGGCATCGGCAGGCAGGGCATCTCTTCCAAGAATAAGCAGTTTTCGGGGGTTAAAAAATTCAGTTATGCTGGCAAATGTTTGCTCCGGGTATTTTGCTTTATTTAAGATCGCTGCGTCATCAATAGCTAACCCTAAACGTTTAAGGATATTTTCCAGCGCAACAAGGTGCGTTGCCTCAATAAATTCCAATTCGGGATAATGCACAATTACCAGGAGGTTGTTTTTGTTTTTGCCGAGATAGCTGATGTTGGGATGTACAGGCGGTTCGGCCCGAGGCGCCACATCGGTTGTATCGCCGGTGTATACCTCTTTATCTTTACTCAACAGGTAAATCTCGTCCTGCAAAATAAAACGGTAAGCAAGCGGGTTCTCTATTTGCATGGGATGGATGTATCTTACATTTAAAAAATCGCCAGGCGCAGCTGCCCAATCATATGGCCAATATCTCTACAATCTTCAAAAAGTCAGCGTTTATGTCGGTATTGTGTTTAATGGCATTTTCAAACGGGGTAAAAGCGATCTCATTATGAATGAGGCCGACCATTTCGTTCCGGTGGCCGGCCATCAAAGCTTCTACAGCCGCTACGCCAACCCGGCTGGCCAATACGCGGTCCATACATGTTGGCCGGCCGCCGCGCTGAATATGGCCCAGTATCGATATGCGGGTATCGTAGTTGGGGAATCTTTCTTTTATCTGTCGTCCTATTTCAAAAGCATCGCCTTCCTCGCCATTTTCAGCAAGCATAATAATTTTCGATCTTTTGTCTTTCCTGCTGCTTTCCAGCCGTTCAAATACCGCCGGCAGCCCGGTTTTGCTTTCGGGAATCAATATGGCTTCGGCCCCCGCCGCGATTCCGGTACGAAGGGCAATCAGCCCCGAGTCCCGTCCCATCACTTCAACAATAAACAGCCTGTCGTGCGATTCAGCGGTGTCACGTATCTTATCAACCGCATCGATCACGGTGTTTATCGCGGTGTCATAGCCTATCGTAAAGTCAGTACCGCAAAGATCGTTATCGATGGTGCCGGGCAGGCCAACAATAGGTATATCATACTCCTGTCCAAATATTTTTGCACCGGTAAAAGTACCGTCGCCGCCGATAGCGACTAAGGCGTCGATCCCGTTGTTTTTTAATTGCTCATACGCTTGCTTGCGGCCTGCAGCGGTTTTAAATTGTTCACTGCGTGCCGTTTTTAATATCGTGCCGCCGCGCTGCAGTATATTTGAAACAGACCGGCGGTCCATTGGGAACATATCTCCCTTGATCATGCCGTCAAATCCCCGCCGGATGCCGGTAACTCCGAGACCGTAATAAATTGCCGACCGCACTACCGCCCTGATGGCGGCGTTCATTCCCGGCGAATCGCCGCCTGATGTAAAAAGTCCTATATTTTTTATTTGCGTCATTGAAAAGGGCGCTGTTTTGGTGTTTTAAAAATAATTCCCCTGCGTAAATTCTGTAACAAAGGTAACAGGTATTAATTAGAGCGTCTGTAAAATTGCGCGAATTTACATTATTTTTTGACAGAACGATTATTCAGTGCGAGAACCATTTTTATCCATATTTTTTTATCATGCTTAAAGGCGCTATATTGCATCAAATTTGGATCAAATGAAAAAGTTTGTTTTAATTACACTGGCATGCTTGCCCCTATTTGTATTTGCCCAGGACGGCAAATTTACCGTGCAGGGAACATTGGGCACGTATAATGCGCCCGCTAAGGTTTATATTCAATACCGCGTTGAAAAAAAGGTGAAGACAGACTCCGCCACCCTGAAAAACGGCAGCTTTCAATTTAGCGGGACCGTGGCCGGCGACCCCGTTTATGCGAACCTGATGTTCAATGCAAAAGGCACAGGTATCAACTATAAGGATTACAAATCTATATACCTGGAAAAAGGGACCATAACTATTAACGGCACCGATTCGCTTTCAAAGGCGACAGTTGCCGGCACAAAGGCCAATGAGGATAATACACGTTACGATGCTGCTTTAAAACCGATAAACGATGCCTATGACGCGTTGGAGGCAAAGAAAAAAGCGGCTACGCCTGAGCAGCAAAAATCAGATGCTTTTGATAAGGAAAATAACAAAGCCGAGAAAGAGATCGAAGCGCAGGAAGCCGAGATCAATAAACAGTTTATAAAGGATAACCCCGATTCGTACATCAGCATGGTAGCTTTGGAAGGCTATGCTTACGGCGCCGATTATGTTGATATTGCACCATTGTTTGAAGGATTATCACCGGCGGTAAAGGCCACTAAGGCCGGCAAAGAATTTGCTGAAAGACTGCCAAAAATAAAAGCGATAGCTTTAGGCGCTATAGCGCCCGAATTTGCAGAGGCCGATACCAGCGGCAAAGTAGTCAGCCTTTCATCTTTCAGGGGCAAATACGTGCTTATTGACTTTTGGGCATCGTGGTGCGGCCCCTGCCGGGCTGAAAACCCTAATGTTGTAAAAGCATTTAACCGTTTTAAAGGCCGGAACTTTACCATAATAGGCGTATCATTGGATCAGCCGACCGGTAAGGAAAAGTGGTTAAAAGCTATCCATAAGGACGGCCTTAACTGGACGCAGGTTTCGGACCTAAAATACTGGGATAGCAAAACAGCAGCCCTGTACGCAGTTAGGGGTATCCCCCAAAACTTTTTGCTCGACCCCAATGGAAAAATTATCGCCAAAAACCTGCGGGGGAATGACCTCGAGGAAAAATTAGAAGAGTTGTTCGGGAAGATATAATTTTGAGTCCGAAAGTCTGGAAAGTCGGGAAAGTCCGAAAGAAAGAGCGATCTCTTTTTTCGGACTTTTTTAATTCCAAAGAGCACCTTTGGATACTTAAGGGCTTTCCCTGACTTTCCGACTCACATTGTAAAATAACATATATTCAGTAAATTTGTAGTATGTACAATACTGAACAAATAATCAGCATACTTAAAGACAGGAAAAAGGAATTAAAAAAAAAATATCCTATTTCTGAATTGGCACTATTTGGTTCTTATGCAAGAGGGGATAACCATGAGCAGAGCGATATTGACATATTAGTTGACTTTAACGGAAGTATCGGTATAGAATTTATTACGCTTGCTCATGAACTGGAAGATATTTTTCACGCAAAGGTTGATCTTGTTTCGCGAAAGGGAATAAAGCCGCGATATTTACCGTTTGTCGAAAAAAACCTCATCCATGTCTGAACGGAACAGCGCTGTCCTGCTGAATGATATTGCGGAGGCAATTCAAAACATATTTGAATTCACAAAAGGCATTTCGTTTGATCAATATTGTGCCGACATCAAAACCAGGCATGCGGTTGAACATAATTTTATGATAATTGGCGAGGCGGTTACCCGGCTATCTGAGGCTTTTAAGCTTCAACACACTACCATTAACTGGCGCCAGTTAAAAGATTTTCGAAATGTTATTGTACACGATTACTTTGGCATCGACAACACAATTGTTTGGGACATCATTCAGATAAACCTTGGAGACCTGTTTCAGGATATTTTCTCAATTATTCAAAAAGAACAATAAAACCGCAGCAACTTGCGGACTTTCCGGAGTTTTCCGACTTCCGGACTACAACAAATCAAACCCAATATCTTTCCTGAAATACATGCCGTCGAAATAGATGCGGCTGGCATCGGCGGTAGCTTGCTGAAGGGCGGCGAAAAGATCGTCCTGTAAAGATGTAATGGCCAAAACCCGGCCGCCGGATGTTTTAACGGTTTCACCATCAAGATACGTCCCGGCATGGAATACCTGTGACCCACGCACGTTTTCTATGCCGGTTATTGTCTTATTTTTTAAGTATTCACCGGGATATCCACCTGAAACCATAAAAACCGTTGCAGCGATCTTATCAGATATAACTAATTCTTTTTCGTTGAGGTTACCTTCTGCTACGCCTGCCAGCAAATCAACAAAGTCGGATTCTATCCTCGGCATAACGCTTTCTGTTTCAGGGTCGCCCATGCGGCAGTTGTATTCAATCACGTAAGGTTCGCCACCGCAGTTCATCAGGCCAATAAAAATAAAACCTTTATAGGGGATGTTTTCCTCCTTTAAGCCATCGACGGTTGGGATAATGATGCGGTCTTCTACCTTTTGCATAAACACGGCGTCGGCAAACTTGATCGGCGAAACCGAGCCCATACCCCCGGTATTTAGGCCTGTATCGCCCTCGCCGATTCGTTTGTAATCCTTTGCTTCGGGTAAAATTTTGTAGTGCGTACCATCAGTCATTACAAATACCGAAAGCTCAATGCCCTGTAAAAACTGCTCGACCACCACCTTTGAACTGGCATCGCCAAACTTGGCTTCGGTAAGCATTTCTTTGAGTTCCTGCTGCGCTTCCTCAACGCTTAAACATATCAGCACACCTTTGCCCGCAGCCAGCCCGTCGGCTTTCAATACAACAGGTAAGCCAATCGAAGCAACATACTCAAATCCCTCCTTTAAGGTGTCTTTGGTAAAAGTTTTTGATGCAGCAGCCGGGATTTTATGCCTTTCCATAAACAGCTTGGAAAAATCTTTGCTGCCCTCCAGTTGCGCGCCTGCACGCTGAGGGCCAATAACCGGGATGTTTTTTAGCTGATCGTCAGCCAGGAAAAAATCGTGGATACCTTTAACAAGCGGTTCTTCTGGGCCAACTAAAACCAGGTCGACATTATTATTTAAAGCAAATTGCCCTATGCCTTCAAAATCGGTTACTTTAATATTTACGTTAGTGCCGTAATTGCCTGTACCCGCGTTGCCCGGCGCTATAAAAAGGTGTTCGCATTTTTTACTTTGAGCTATTTTCCAGGCGAAGGCGCTCTCCCTTCCGCCCGAACCGAGGAGCAGGATGTTCATGAGGGCAAAGATATATAAATGTGCGGATGTGCAGATGTGCGAATGTGCAGATGTTTTTGATGTGCAGATTAGCTAATTTGAAAATGCGGTAATTTGAAGATTTGAAAATGTGTCGGTTTAATTTCAGGGCACGCCTTTCTACTAACCTGTCCGCATAACTTGGCACTATATTTAAATTTTAACCCAATTTTATTCATCTGCACATTTGCACATCCGCACATCCGCACATTTGCACATTCTTTCCTATCTTCGCATTTGCACATCATTTTCCGCCTATGTCGCGCCGATTAGAGAAATACGAAAAACTGCCCGTTTACAAAAAGGCCAAAGAATTAATGGACCTGGCAAAAATAATTGGCGACGCGCTTAAAGAGGATGAAATGAAGGAACACCTGGCAGCGCAGATGTTCACCAACGCTGCCATAGTGCAGGCCAAAATAGCCGGGGCCGAGGGCGGCGGCCTGTATTCGCTGCGCATGCAAAATGCGGTGTTGATAAAACTGGCGGTGCAGGATATGTTTAATGCGGTATCGTTTGCCTCGATGGTTGAGATCAACGAGGAAGACTATGTCGACCTGATGCGCGACAAAGTCGAAGAATTCCGCCTGGTTTTTAACGATTGGATACGAGGCTTTGACAAAACTTATGATATTCTCGATAACTGGGCCATTCGCTTCGATACCAGTACCCCGGAACAGGAAAAGCTGGAAGAGCTGATGTTTGACGAGGACCGTTTTTTTGACGAGTTCGATGACGAAGACCTCGAAGGCGGCGACGATGATGAACCGGGGGAAGAGTAGTTTGCAGTTTGCAGTGGGCAGTTTGCAGACCAATTGCGACAGCAAAATTCAAACGACAAACTGTTGATTGACGGCTACCGACTAAATGACTGTGCATGCCAACTGAAAACTGCCAACTGAACTCCCTATAACACTTCTGTTACTCCTTCCGTATAAAGCCTGTTCGGGTTGTGAATTTCGTTCAAAAAAGAAAAAAGCAACCTGTTTTGGATTCAAATTAAATTACAAGACATGCTTACTGAAGAATTAGAGGTAAAACCTAAGCGCAAGCAGGTGGCCGGCGTTGACAGGCGGACAAATTTATCGCAGGAAGAATTTTTAAACGAATATGTTAAACATTCGCGCCCGGTTGTATTAACCGATGCGGCTAAGGACTGGAAGGCGATGAAAAAATTTACCCCGGCCTGGTTTAAGCAGCATTATTCGCATATCAACAAAAACATAAATGGCGTGATCTACAACATGGGCGATTTTATCGACATGATGCTCACATCAACCGCCGAAAACCCCGCGCCATACCCCTATAACTTTGATGTAAAAAAGGTTTTTCCTGAATTAATGGAGGACTTTTTACCCGAGATCATTTATGGCAAGATAGATCGTATCAACCATAAACTGATGCCTAAAAAGCTATTGCAGGGAACAACCGTTTATGAAATATTTTTAGGCGGAAAAGGCTCGAGCTTCCCCTTCCTGCACTATGATGCGTTGTTTATGCATACGCAGATCACGCAGATCTATGGTTCAAAGGATTTCATCATGTATCCGCCTGACCAAACGCCAAGCATGTATCCTTATCCCGACAACCCTAAATTTTCGCAGGTGAACTTTTTGGATCCTGATTATGAAAAATTCCCGTTGTTTAAGGAAGCAAAACCTATAGAATTTACTTTGGAAGAGGGCGAAACCCTATTGTTTCCGTCCGGCTGGTGGCATACTACAAAAATTACCGAGCCCTGCATTTCCCTCGGCCGTGCACAGCTAAACGGCTATAACTGGGATAATTTTATAAACGACCGCTACGTTAACTGGAAGAAAAAGATATCCTACGCGGCGCTGCCCGTGTTCGCGTACGGTAAAATAGTTGGTGGCATAATGAATGCGCAGGAGAGGTAGATGATTTCACAGATTATTTTGTGATTTCACCGAAAGCAATTTGGTCGGCTAAAATTTAATATTAACCGTCAAATATCCTTTAATCTAAAGAACAATCGCTCTGATAGGTTAAAGGATTTTTCATTTATAGTCAATCATAACAGGCTGGTATAATTTTTCCTAAAATCGGTGTAATCAAAAAAAAAGGTAACTTTGCCTGTCATAATGGCTCAAAATCGCCGTGGCGCAATTGTTGAGTGCATTCGGAAATAGAAAAATAGTATGTTAAATTTTATAAGTAAGCTTTTCGGAAACAAATCGGAGCGTGACGTTAAGAGTTTGTTGCCTCTAGTTGAGAAAATTAAGGAAGAATTTGCAAAACTCGATGGCATAAGCAATGACGAGCTGAGGGCTAAAACCGTAGCTTTTAAACAGGTTATTGCCACGGGGCTGGCGAATATCGACAGCGAAATACAGGCCATAAAGGATAAAACCGAAAATAATCCCGACCTTGAAGTAAGCGAAAAGGTAGCATTATATACCCAGCTTGACAAACTCGAAAAGGACCGCAATAAGGAGCTGGAAGTGCTTTTAATGGAGATCCTTCCCGAAGCTTTTGCGGTGGTGAAGGAAACCGCCCGTCGCTTTAAGGAAAATAAAACCCTCGAAGTTACTGCAACCCAGTTTGACCGTGATCTTGCCGCCCGTAAATCAAACGTGGTGATAAAAGGAGATACAGCCATCCACCATAACACCTGGCTGGCCGCCGATAACGAGGTCACCTGGGATATGGTGCATTATGATGTGCAGCTGATCGGCGGTATAGTGCTGCACCAGGGTAAAATTGCGGAAATGGCCACAGGCGAAGGTAAAACGCTGGTTGCTACGCTGCCTGCTTATTTAAATGCATTATCGGGCCAGGGGGTGCATATCGTTACAGTGAACGATTACCTTGCACGACGCGACTCCGAATGGATGGGGCCGATATACGAATTTCATGGTTTATCGGTGGATTGCATTGATAAACACGAGCCGAATTCAGAAGAACGACGCCAGGCTTACCTGTCCGATATCATTTTTGGCACCAACAACGAGTTTG
>Ga0134126_10001880_pt1 | contig 26677 bp, 17 predicted proteins | sample KB31752_FD_96881 | JGI IMG/M metagenome (GOLD analysis project Ga0134126, IMG submission 96881) | Terrestrial soil microbial communities with excess Nitrogen fertilizer from Kellogg Biological Station, Michigan, USA - KB3-175-2 | ecosystem: Environmental > Terrestrial > Soil > Unclassified ... | reverse complement strand
GTCGCCGCAGCGTCCTCGCTGCCATAAGCCCGTCGCTGAAAACCCGACAAACTTTTGCCAGAAAAGCACTGAATCACCCGTCTGACGCTGGTTGATATAGCCGAACATACCTTCCAACTGATGTCCGTCGCCGTGAATTGTCACCGGGTCTAAGCGCCGGATATTTCTCCCGTAAACGATATAAGTCTTGTCATAAATGGGGAGGTCGGTGGTGTCGCGATTGCTGTTGGAGATGTCTCCGGTAGTCGGGCTCGACATGTTCGACTCCCATCCCTCGCGCAGATTTTCCGGGGGATGGATGGCTGGGTCGTAACTCGGAATATTGGGTTGCACATAACCCGTGTACAGCCAGATCTCTTTCACTCCCAAATTATTGACATAGTCTCGCATGCCAAAGCGCTCGAAAATTTGAAACCATTCCGCATCGTAAAGCGGCAACCCAGGTTGTGCTTTGGCTTTTCCCGGCGGAACCGGCTCATAGACGCTGATGATCGCAACCACACGGTAGCCAAGTGAAGGCGGCGATGCCTGGCTACCATAGCCGCGAAACCGGCTACCCTCTTCGAGCATGAACTTCACGATCGGATCGTAAAGGTCTAGGTTATGCTCCAACTGAACCAGCGGAATCGGGTTGAGCGAATAAAAATCCGGAGCCCACGCGACATCCAGATTCTGCCCATCCGCAGTCGGCAGATAGCGGAGAATCACCACCGGTATCTGGTACAGTGCGCCTTCAGCCGGGGTCGCCAGATAATTGCTGATGGTTTGAATCCGTGGCTCTAAGAGCGGGGCGCGAACGTTTACGCTCACGCTAGCGTGCACGCCGTTGAAGCTCGCCGTTAGCACGGCGGAGCCGGCTGCCAGGCCCACGATCTGCCCGTCGTTTGCGATCATCAAGACGCTCGGATCCGAACTACTCAAAGTAGCGGAGGAAACGGGAACGTTAACTTGTCCCACATTGGTGTCGGCGCTAATCGTCACCGGGATGCGCCAGGTTTTCCATAAATTTCTGGTGGCCAGGTTGATCGAGAGGTTGGTAACGGCTACGGCGGCCAGAAGACGCGCCCTAATCTCGCTTGGTGTTCGGGCAATGTCGCTGATTCTCAACTCATCGATGACGCAGTTGGCTTGCGCGTTGTTTTCGACATCACGGCTGCCGATGTTTAACGCCGAGGGAAGTGAGAGAAGATCCACGCTGGTTGAAGCATGATTGAGGCGTTCGATGCCGTCAATGTAAGTAATCATGCGCCCGGGAACTGTCCAGGTAACGGCAATGTGATGCCACTGATTGGCATTCCAATTCTCGAGACTGTACCACCAGATTGCTTCCGAGTCGTCCGCTCGAATCAAGAAGCGGAAACGGCTTCCGAAATCTTTTAATAGAAGAAAGTCGTTGTTGTGACCTCCGAATCCTAAACTGAAAAAGACCCGGTTTTGATTGTCGAAGTTGCCCCAGCGCGGTTTTACCCAAAACTCGATCGTGCCTGCAGGCATGTTGAAATTGCTCTCGGTGGAGTACTGCAAAAGGTCCGAGCCATCAACCAGGACGCCTTGGCCTAAAATTCCACTTTCAAAAGTTACCCCTGCGTTTTGAACCGGCGTTTCACCTTGTTCACCGTTAAGCGAGTTCTCAAAACGCAGCAATAGTAAAGTGTTCGCGTCAACGTCGTTTTGCGAGGATGCGGATATCACACTGCTGAGCAGGATAAAGATCAGGAGAGAGCCACGAACACCGGTACGACGCAGTGCGGAGAGGATCTTAATATTCGACATTGGTAAAGCTCCGATAGTGAGTGTCGCAAAAACTTTATCACTCGGCGTGCGCTTGTGTCACCCAATTTGGAAGTCCACCTGGCTGATTTGTCAGAGGCTATTAGTCATAGAGCACGGGCAAACCGCGTGTGGTTACGAGAGTTCCTTACCCGGCATTTCAAGGACTCCACGATCGAACGGCGCTCGTAAGTTCTTGATTCAAGCTGGGAGCGTTTTCACTTAATCACCGGACCCAAATCGTGTGGGATGTGGAGCGCGAGGTTGAATTCGAGTCCTGCTCACAGCTCGCGGGTGCTGTTTCGGAATCAGTCACCTAGCCATCCGCCTTTGAAGCCGGCGCGACGAAGGCCCGCAGGAATGTACCGGCAATTCTTCATCAGTCGCCACAAGAACCCGGTGCGGTAGTTCTCGATCACCAAAACTATCGGACCCTGATCCAGCCCGTAATAACCTTTTGAGATCCAGCCCTTGCCAGAAGTCCCGGAGAATGTGGGATTGAAACTGCACTTGAATCCGTACTTGCTGGTCATCTCAGGATAGGTTTCGTCGAAGTGGCCGATCGACGGAAGCACAATCTCGGGCGCGAGTGGTATTCGGAAAAGGAAAATTGTTTCGAGTTCATTAAGAACCTCGCAACCCAGGTTGGCTACACGACTAGAGTTACCTAATCAGGAGGTATATTATCTGCAGACGAAACTGATAGAAAATGGGGGTGATGCGATGCCGGATCGAGAGTCTGATGCTAAGAAGGAATCAGAGAAACGCAGGCATGGGAGCCAGGTTCACTTGAAACCGGCCGGCGAAGCTCTGGTGAAACCACAGGAAAATCCGGTTGAGCCTCCCGCCGACAAACAGATCCACCCGCGTCGTCCACTACCCTTGATACCTGAAGGCGACGACGATCCGGAAAAGGATGATTAGTCGCTGCTCGAATCCCCTACTCGACCATTCACACGAGATCACGCCTAAGCGATCTCACCGCCGAAGCCCAGGCTGGGTTTACTTCTGCCGTTGGAACTGGTTTTGAGAGTAGACCACGAAGTCTTTCCCCGGCTCTGCTATCTCGAACGTCTCAGTGAATTCATTCTCGTTCAGAATCTTGTAAGTCTCTTTGGCCCTGTATCCGGCTGGGATGTTCTCAATAGACTCCGAAGTAAAGACGATCAACTTGCCATCCTCTGAGATTTCGCCCTTAAACTGATTCACAAAGCCTTCAAGGTGAAACTGTCTCAAGACAAACTGTTTTCTCGCGCGATCATAGCTAAAGAAACCGAGGTCTTCGTGAGTCTCGCCTTTCGGATTCTTTTCCTGTGGCGCGTAGATGGATTTGTGGTTGATTTGGATGTACTTGCCGTTAAGGATTGCCTGATAGCTGCGCTCAACTTTCGAGACTCCCGGCTCGCCCTTCCCTGTCCCCTTCCAGGTACCAATAAAGTATTTTAACGGACTCCAAACGTCCGGCTTTTTGTTTTCCTGTGCGACGACAAGTAAGGGGAGCAGAATAAGCAGTAAGAGAGTCTTTCGCATGAGATCATGATAGGTGAAATGGCCGTCAACAAGGCATTCACATTAGGACACTAACCTGCTTGCGTACCGCTAGTGAACGAAGACGCCGTGGAATGAAATGACTCCGAGGATGCAGCACGAAGCGGTCGCGAGAGTTCGCAGGCGTTTCTCGGGAATGCGATCCCTGAGCTTCAGGCCCAGGGTGATTGCCAGGGTTCCTTTCGTCATCATCGCCAGGGTACCGCCAAGCCAGGTGGCGACCGGCAGGTGCGATTGAGCTGTTAACGCTACCGCGGAGATCTGACCTGGGTCGCACCACTCAGTTAGAAACAGGGCTGCGAAAGGAACAAGCATTGCGCGCGACCACTTCAACTTTGGGGCATCCGGTTCAGGCGTGGGTTTTGGTTTCTTGAACCAGATCAGAATCGCCGAAGTAAAGAAAATCAACGTACTCAAGATCGCCGTCCAATGTGCTGGTACTTGAACCAGGACCTGTCCAGCCAACACGGCCACAAGCATCTTGCCGCCGAAAGCCAGAAACATTCCCGAAAGCATGATCCTGGCCCGGAACCTGAGCGAAAGCGATGCCACGGTGTAGATCGACTTATCGCCTATCAGTTCAGCTACCAGCACCGTCCAATAGGAAATCAGAAAAATGTAGCCGAAGCCCATCGTTCGATAACCTCAGCTTACAAAAATTCGACTTTCAGTACCGGGTGGAGCTCAATCCCATTTAACTGGGACACTCCCATCTGTCCATGCACCTTGTCGAAGAAACCTACTCCGGTAATGCGAACTGCAGTCGGTTTCACCTTGGTCTTGAAGGTCGCAACCGCTATCTCGTCTCCGTCTTCGGGAGTGCTGAACGTAAGCATATTAGCGGGCGCAGCCATCGCGTGCATTTGTTCTGTTTCCGGTAAGGATTCGCGCGGGACGAGTATGCCTTCGAGCTGCACGAAGTTTGCCGGAGTCAGTTTGTTTACCAGTTTATCGTCGACGTTTTTCCGGGCTGCCTTGATGTTAGCGAGCCAGGGACTACCACTAAGGAAGGCTTTCGTGGCCGTCGGGATTTCACCGATCATTGTTTCTCCGCTGGCGCCCTGGAGCACGAGATGATAGTCGCCGTCCTTCTCGAGTTTTAGTGCGGTGATATCGGCCTCGATTTGCCAGACTGTTCTTTCGACTATACCGAGACGGGTGTCGTGAAACGCGTTATCAAAATTCTTCGTCGCCGGCCGCATGCCCAGGGGCCGGCCCATCAGGATCAACTCGTCTACCGTAGCCCTCACAATGCCTGCACCGAGGCTGTGTCCGGCGAGAATATTTTTCCCCACCAGCGCCACATCCGAATCGGTACCGGTCTTCACTGGCCAACGTTCGACTCCAGGCTTGGTTACCAGCATGAGCGGCACGAACACTTCCGCGAGCGGTACTTCCAGTGCGCCTTCGGCTTTCGCCGCAGCCTTAATCTGCTTAGCAATCGCGTCATTTACAACCGGCAGACTATTGACTGTCTTGAAAGGAGGACCAAGGGGCGGTTCGCCAACCACCACCGCAACATCAACGGGCGGCGTTACTACAACTGGAGGAACTACAACTGGAGTTCCCGGAGTTACCACGACCTCGCCGCCACCGGTTACTCCGCCTAATGGTCCACCGGTATCGCTGCTGCGGCCAAAGACGACAAATCGCGGCGTGCAATCGCGATTAGATCCATCGCCCGGACCTTTCATGGTGTAGCCAGTAGCGGCAAATAACTTCTGGTTGGGATACACGCGGCGCACAGTCAGGTAATCGCCCCACTCTCCCTTTCCGCTCGGATCAGTCGGACCGCGGTCACCATTTGCCACTACGACATCTTTGCGAACTCCGGTCAGAATTCCAACCACGTGAGATGGCATTAGCGGTCCACCGCCGATCATATAGGAGATCCCCACCTCGTCGTTTTCATTCGTCGATAGGCCGCCATAGGCGGTCGCAGAATTGGCGTCGAAGATGTTTATGTTGTCTATGAGAGTGAGATTCGAGGCATCGATTTTGGCAATTTGTATAAAAGGATTTGGCCGGTGATTGGAGTTACGGTCGACGGTCCAGGCGAACCACAATTCCTTCTTAGTCAACGTGGCGCCGGTAATGCGCGGGTCGGCGCGATCCAACCAGCGGCGTCCATCAGGAGTGCGGGACAAATAGCCATTGCCGCCCAGCCATCGAGCTACACCCACAGATTTCGACACTGGCGCAGCCTGTCCCTCTTTCCAGGAAAACAATGCCAGCGTGCTAGTGTCGCGGTGGGCCGCAAAAAATGCGGTCGTGTCGCAATTCTGCGCAACGCGAAAACTTTGCAGGTCCATGGAAACGAACGACTGCGCTGTGACTTTGCCGCTGGCAATGCTTGAAAACGGTATGCGAATCACAGCCGAGCCTACGTCGTTACCTGGTCCGAAGATGTTCGTGGTGACGTACAGGTTATTCGCACCGAGCGCAAGATCGGGGAAGTCAAGAAAGGCACCGCCGACACCAAGGCTGCTGGTTGTAATATCAAATAACGTCCATTTGCCGGCAACCACATCCGCTGTCTTCGCAAACGCCAGCCGCTGTATGTTGTCGCCGGTATCAGGACCGTATTGCAGCAGCCACACGAAGGTGTCGATCTTGCTAATGTAGTGGACCACCTGATCGCAACAGAACGTGGAGTTCGGCTTAGGATTCTTGAATGATTTGGCAGGATCAATGAACTTGAAAGTGTTTCCACTGTCGGAAGAAACAGCCGCATACCAATTGCCGGTATAAAAAACTACGTTCGCATTAATAGCAACACTTGGCTCTCCGACGTTGGAAGCTGTTCTCTGCTCACCCGCTTTCTTAAGTTCAGTATTAGTTACCAGCGTCAACTCGTTGTCTGCCGCCAGGGGCGCCATGGCTGCCGCAGGCGACAAAGTCATCGCGAGCGGACGCAGGAAGGCTTCATTACTCTGACTGTGGAAACCGCGCTCCAATCCCTCCCTTACCAAGGGAAGCAGATGCCGCGGGTGGATCTTCTTCGGTTTTACGAACGTGGGAGGAGCGTTGAGATGTTTGACTTCAACCTTACTGCGAGAAGCCGAACGTAATTTCATTGGCTTGACTCCAGCGATTGCTTTTTTAGTTGCTGCGGGGCGGGATTTTGCCTTTGGTGACATGAGACTCTCCTTAATTGAGGGCGGCGAGGATGGAATCATCGCCTTATCAGGGCCGTACTTGCGCTTTGCAGATTTGCATAGCGGCCACTGGATTCAGTCAGAAGAAAAACCTCTGGCGGGCTCTTTCAATAGGGGTGGCGAGTGCGAGAAACCCACCGACGAGTTTGAGTGGCAAGGCCGATGCTACTGCCCGTAAAAAATCCTGTCAACACGATTTACTACCGCACTACGTTTTATAAACCGATGAGGCTTTCGCAGGTCTGCGCCGCTCTTCACGTTCGGCAAGCCTGCTTACTATCACTAGTCAGCCACCGGTGTTGTGTCTCCGAGATACTTCCCGAGCCAGGCATAGACTTCCTGGTACCAGTAGCGACTGTCTTCGCCTTTTTGTATCCAGTGGTTTTCTTCGGGCCAAACAATCAGCCGGCTGGGAATTCGTAGTCGTTGCAGCACGCTCCAGTTTTCAAGAGTCTGATTGAGGGGCACGCGGAAATCGTTTTCACCAACTGACAACAGGATCGGCGTATGGAAGTTTTTGGCGAAGCGAATGGGATTCTGTTCGCGCCAGATCGGACCCTGTTCCCAGACGGGTCCACCGTTGTTGACTTCGCGTGAATAGATCGTGTCGCTGGTGCCCCATTGAGATTCGAGGTTGATTAAACCTGCATGGCTGATAAGACATTTGTAACGGGTGGTCGTAGCTTGTAACCAATTGGCCAGGTGCCCTCCGTAACTGGCGCCGGCCGCCGCCTGACGCGAGCCGTCCACGAAACGATAAAGACGAATCGCCTCGTCTGCCCCTTCATTGATTTCGTTCCCCGGGCCGGCGAACGGATCTCCCTGAATGCCCTGGGCAAACTTTTCGCCGAAGCCGGTCGAGCCTGAGTAATTCGTGAGCAACACAACGTAACCGGGCCGCGCCAGCAGGTAGTAGTTCCAGCGCAGGCCCCAGTTGTCTCGCCACATGCTATTAGGCCCACCATGCAGCAACACCAGCAGCGGGTATTTTTTGTTTTCATCGAAGTTTGGCGGCAGCGCGATCATGTTATGAATCCGCTTCCCTGCCTTGCTCGTGAACCAGAAATGTCGCAGGGGTTGCCAGTCGATCTTAGCTACCTGATCGGCATTAAAGTTTGTGAGGGCTATCTGCGTTTTCGTTTTCAGGTCAAGCCGGAAGACTTCCGGAGGGTTCATCGCACTTTCCCAGTTTGCAATGATGAGCGTAGCCGGCGCCCGGGCCGGGATTTTCATTCCGGTATAAACGCCACGCGTCATATCCATCGCTAAAGTTACTTCACCGCCGTCGGCGGGCATGGTGAAAAGCTTTTCATTACCGGCCTCTTCAGCTGTCAGATAAATAGATTTGCTGTCCGGGGTGAATGCGACACTACTAATCGAGCGATCCCAGTTTGAAGTTATGACTACGGGCTTCTCTGGATTCGGCCACGAAAACTTAGCGAGACGATCCAGGTTGTAGACCTTGCCGTTAGCCTCAACGGTGAACATCGCGTAGAGCGCCCGGCCGTCGGGACGAAAGACAGGGCGAGAATAACTGTCCGCTCCGCTGGTTAATTGCACCGGCTCGCCGCCTGCTGCTGAAACTTTGAAGAGTGCGGAGTTGGTTGTCGAGTAAGCTGCTCTGTCTCTATTGGTCGTCGCAACGAAGATTATCGATCCGCCATCGGGCGTCCAGATAGCATCAAGGTCTTCACCCGAGTCCTGGACGCGACCGGCAAAGCCGCGTTCGGAAACAAGTTTCGTGGCGGCTAGAAGATCTTTGGCTTTCGCGTTTGGCTCAAGCTCCTGAACAAACAAATGTGCCTGCGTGTCTTCGACCCACTTGTCCCAGTTGCGTATCGGAAACTTCTCGTAAACACGCGCTTTGTATTTCAGGGCTTTGCGTTCCGCAGCGATCTTCTTGTTGGCTTCTTCGCTGGTGGCGCCAGGAAAAACTGTGCTGGTGAAGAGCAGCGCCTTGCCATCAGGTCGCCATTGCGGCGAGCGCGCTCCAGTGGAAAGCGACGTGACGCGTACTGCTTCGCCGCCGTCAGCAACATTAAGCACATAAATTTGAGCGACTTCATCGCCCTCGCGTTTTGCGGAAAACGCCAACTGCTGACTGTTCGGGCTCCAGGCCATGCCGCTTTCGCCACTTTTACTGAACGTCAGTCGCCGTGGCTTGGCACTCCCATCGGCAGGCACAATCCAAAGATCCGAAACCTGATCCTTCTCGTCGTATGCCGGTTCGACTACCGAAAAGACTACCCACTTGCCATCAGGGCTCGGTACGGGCGCACCCACACGCTTCATCATCCACATCGCCTCGTGTGTCAGCGCTACCTTGCCGGAGTTAGTTTGCGCGTCAACCCGAGATGCGAAACCTAACAGCGCAAAGAAAACGATAGCGACAACAATGAAGGGCGAAAGAAATCGCGAGTAGCGGTGGCTGGTTCTGTGCTGAGTGTGCATCATCTTTTCTCCTGAAAGAACTGAAGGTCAATTGCCGGAATGATACCGTAGAGGTGACGATGCCGAAAGACTACCTAATACCTTGCTAAGGAAAGTTATTGATCGGAGCCGATTCAGGCTTGACCGCGCGGCTAGTTTTGCAAACAATAAGGCATGCCGCACTTAGTATTGACTGATTTCGGCAACGTGAGGAGGCAACGATGGAGCAAAGAGTTGTGAGTCTAACTCCTGAACCGCTCAACGAGTTTCTTGATCGGGTTCAACCGCTGCTTGGACAATCCGATCAAGGAGGGATCTGGCATTCTATCGGCTCTTTTAAATGGCAAATAGAAAACGACGATGAACTCGAGAGAATCGGAAAACTGCAATCACGCCTCGCGGTGGAGCGTCGTCTTAAGGTCCGAGAGAGCGCCAGGTGGAACGCCTACGATCGTGTCGCGAGTCATAGAATTGCGAAAGCCAGGCTTACACAAGTTCGTGCTGTATACCGCGGAGCAAAGTTCGGTCAAGAATTAGAGATTGAAGATGTTGATGAAAAAAGAATCCAGAGCGAGACGTTACGGGAATTAAACGATTTATGGCGTGAGATTGTCATTCGGCATCAAGCTACTGTAGCGTAGAACTGCAATTCAACCCGTCATCGGATGAGACTCAAAAGGGGGAGTATTCATCACAACCACAATTACTGACTCACCAATTGATGCCGATCGCGAGCGCCAGACTGAGAAGGCCCGTGCGGAAGTGCTGCGCCGAGCCGAAGCAGGGGGCGTCAAGCCATTCACTTCCCTGGAGGACTTTGCTGGAGATCCAGAAATGACAGCCGATTTCGATGTTGATGACGTTTTGCGGCAAGTTCGCAAGGACCGCGATCGGCCCTCATCGGGGAGCGGTAGCTGATGGCAATCCGCGTCGTTGACACGGATGTTTGGTCGTATATCTACAAAGGCAGCGACGAAGGCAAACTCTACGAACCTCATCTCTTCGGAAACATCCTGGTAGTAAGTTTTCAGACGCAGGCGGAATTGATTCGGTGGGCATGCACCTCTCGTCACCCATAACAGGAAACACTTTATCGGCGTTAGCGGACTACAAGTAATCTCTGAAAGCTCATCTTGAGGAGTCGGGGCGCTCAAGGCTTTAGTAGTTCGTCAGTATCTCCTCCGGCTTAAAGCCCATCTGCCCGAGCCGGTCGCGCGTTTGCTCCATCATTTCCAGCGAGCCACAGATCAGGGCGATGGGCGACTTCAGATCCGGTAGCACATGATCGAGCAGCGATTGCACGTAACCGGTAGGACCTGACCAGTCATGTCCGTCGGGCCTGGAAATTACCTGGCGCAACTCCACCCCCGCGTCTTCCCACCCATCCGTCTCATGTCGATAACAAAAGTCGTCAGGCGTGCGCGCTCCATAGAGCACGACCAACTGGCCAAACTCATCTTTTCGCTGCAACACGTGACGCAGAGCGGACCGTAAAGGCGCGACTCCGGTGCCCATCGCCACGAACACGAGGTCCTTTTCTTTCTGCTCGTCGAGCGCAAAGCCGTGCCCCGCGACGTCCACCAACTCAATCGCTTCGCCCACCTTCATATCGAAGATCCGAATGCTGGCGCCGATTTTTTGTTTCACCAGCACTTCCAGCTCTGGGTCCTCGGGCGCGCTCGCCAACGCAAAGTAAGCAGGCGCCTCACCGGGAACGGACAACACGGCCACCTGTCCCGGGATAAACCGAACCCCATGCGTTCCTGCCGCTCCCTCAGGCATTAGGTTGAATGACCGCACGCCAAGCGCCTGGTCGCGGACGTTCGTGATGATCAATGAAGCCAATGCTTGCTGGTCACCTGGTTTCTCTTGGCAGTGAAAACTCTGCGTCAGTCTACCAAACAAGGTCTTAGATTCAGCAATGCCGGTGCTACAATGCTGGCCAATAGATCGAGGACAGCAAAATTCTCGCGACGTTGCAGATGCATATACCTTCTCATCCAATCTCGGGTTTTTGACGAAAGCAAGAATCGATGGGCGCTCGGCAAATTTCAGGTACTCTTAAAGTCAGTCTGGCGCTGGCACTGGTGGCGATATCTGCGCTGGCAATCTTCGCGCAGTCGGGCCGGCGTGTGCGAAAGACCGAGACCGCGATTCCTGTTCCTACTCCTGAAGCGACTCCGGCGCCGAGCCCAACTCCCAAGCCAGAACCGGCCTTCACATTCATCGTTGGCATGGAGAAGTTTAACGATTTTTCGCGAGTATCGCTCTATGCTTACAGTGGCGTGCTGCGCAGCTGCGCCGATCGACTCGCTGATTCCAGTTTGGTTAAAGCCGAGATGACTTCAAGTAACATGTCGCGCGCGGACGCCATCCGGCAAGCAAGATCCGAAAAGGGAGCTTACGTAGTTTGGATCCAGTTACGTCCAAATAACTTCTCCGGCCAGGCCTCAGTCTACGACGATGCCAACAACGTCTACGTTCAATACGCGGTCTTTGCTCCCACTACCGCAAAGCAAGTGACTTCGGGAAACACTTATCCAGAGGCCTACCGAAACTCGCGTGTAAGACTGCCCACTTCAGGCACTGAGGGTAATTATTATTTGAATCAGGCCGCTCGCGGTGCTGCCGAGAGAATCCTTGACCATTTCCATCTCCGCCTGCCAAGCCGGCTGCCGGCATCAAGCTCGAACGACTAAGTCCCCGAACCCAGCCCTATGCGACTGTGGCTTTCAAGAAGCAGTGAAGTTCCTCTTCGAGAACAACTGCAAGCACAGATCATCCTGGGCATTGCCAGCAAAGATCTAAAGTCCGGACAAAGACTGCCAAGCACTCGAGAGTTGGCGCTCCGCTACAAGATTCATGCGAACACCGTCAGCGCCGCCTATCGCGAACTGGGCAAGCGTGGGTGGGTTCAATTTCGCAAAGGCAGCGGCGTCTATGTTCGCCAGTTCGCGAGTGGGCAACTGGACGGCAAGATGGAGTTGGACCGTTTGATTGCCGTGCTCTTCACGAGCGCGCGGAAGAAAGGCTTCTCACTAAGTGCTCTTCAGACGCGGCTGCGTCATTGGCTGGCACTTCAGCCTCCGGATCATTTTTTAGTGATTGAGCCGGATCCCGCGTTGCGACAGATCCTGGTAACTGAGATCGAAGAAGCAACTGGCATTAGGGTTACTGGAGTTGCACCAGACGAGTCTGAAGAGAGCAACGTGTTGACGGGCGCCATGCCGCTGGTGTTTTACAGTAACTACGAGAACGTTCGTGCTCGCCTGCCGCCCGAAACGGACCTAATCGCGTTGCACTCACGTTCGGTCCCTGAATCATTGCAGGGTCAGAAAAAACCTTCACCTGATGCGATCACAGTCGTGGTCTCCCACTGGCCAGAATTTCTGCGCTCCTCGCGAACGGTGCTAATCGCAGCTGGGCTGGATCCGGACTCGCTCAGTTTTCGCGACACTCGCGAGCGAGGCTGGAGGAAGGGACTGCGTTCGGCCACACTCGTGATCACCGATTCGCTGACTGCTCGTAAACTTCCAACCGGAAGCGATGTGCGAGTCTTTCGCGTCATCTCCGATTCTTCAATCGCGGAACTTCGTTCGTATGTGGAACAGTTTCTCAAGTGAGGCCCGCCCTGTATCAATCTCGCCACTGCGGTGCTATGGCCTCCAGCGCAAGCGATGTGCTGGGACCGCGGGCGTCCCGCCCGCAACGCACCGAAGGTGCGCAAGTTTTGCGGTTTGCTGACTCTTAATCCGTTTTTCGCGCTTCGCGCTCATTGCGGGCGGGACGCCCGCGGTCCCAGCAAATCACTTGATCCCTTTCCTGTGTAGCAGTTCAACTCCGGTCGGTGGCCTCTTCGTACAACCGATCAATCGCCTCGCGATACTTCTCATCGACAATGCGGCGTTTCACTTTCAGAGTCGGGGTCAATTCTCCGCCTTCAATGGTGAGTTCGTTCTCAAGCAGCGCAACTTTCTTTACCCGCTCATACTGCGCGAGCTCTGTCGTCAACCCGGCAATCTGCCGTTGGAAGAGATCGATGATGCGCGGGTGTCTACAGAGTTCAGCGTGGTTTTTTTCCTTAATACCCTTGAGTTGCGCATAGGATTCGATGCGTTCCCAGTCAGGCACGATCAGCGCCGCAGGAAACTTGCGGCCGTTGCCGATGAGCACCACCTGGTTAACAAAACGCGACCCTTTGATCATCTGCTCGATTGGCTGCGGCGCGATGTATTTGCCGCCTGAAGTTTTGAAGAGTTCCTTCTTGCGATCGGTAATGTGCAGGAATCCGTCTTCGTCAATCCTGCCGATGTCACCGGTTTTGAACCAACCGTCTTCCGTAAATACCGCGCGCGTTTCCGCTGGCTTGTTGTAATAACCACGCATCACGTTGGGCCCGCGAGTCTCTATCTCGCCGTCGCTCGCAATGCGCACCTCGACGTTCCGTATTGGTTTTCCTACGGTGCCGACACGATTGTCTTCCATCATTCCGGCAGTGATAACCGGAGAGGTTTCGGTTAGGCCATAGCCCTGCACGATCGGCAATCCCGCGCCGATATAAAGAAGCGCAAGCTCTTCAGGCAAAGCCGCCCCTCCCGATACCAACAAGCGAATCCGCCCTCCGAGCGCATTGCGCAACTTGGAAAAGATAAGCTTGTCGGCAATCTTCCGTTTCAATTCGAGACCGGCCGGAACCTGCTTATGACGAGTCGACAGTTTCGCGTGTTCTTTGGCCACGTGGACCGCCCAGTTTAATATGCCGACATTGAGCCGCCCTTTCTCGGCAGTCTTCTCCTTCACGCGCGCAAAAATTTTCTCGAAGATCCGCGGTACGCCGACAAAGATAGTTGGCCTCACTTCGCGCAGGTTGGGCCCAATGGTATCGAGCGACTCAGCAAAATATGTGGCCATGCCGTGGTAGAGATACATATACATGGCCATTCGCTCCAGCACGTGCGATAGCGGCAAAACAGAAAGGGTGCTGTCGTCGCGGGCAAATTTTAGATGGCTGGAGGAGTCGATCAGATTTGAAACAAGATTTTCGTGAGTGAGCATCACGCCTTTGGGTTCGCCAGTGGTTCCCGAGGTGTAGATGATCGTTGCCAGGTCATCGGGTTGAAGCACGCGGGCTGAGTTATTAATCAGATCAGGTTGCGTTGCTTCAAGTCTTCGCCCCCGCTCTTCGAGTTCAGCCAGTGAAATCCCTCGAGGCTCTGTGCCGGCAGGTTTCTCAAAAAAGACCACGTGCTCTATCGCGCTGCACTCCGCGATCGCTTCCCGCACGTGTAGAAACTTCTCTTCATTTTGGATAAAGAGCACGCGAGCGCCGGAGTCTTTCAATATGTAGCGAACCTGCGGCGCGGTCAGCGTCGGGTAAATGGGAACATCGATCGCTGTTGCAAACATGCAACCGGCATCAGCCAACACCCATTCCGGCCTGCTTTCGGAAAGAATCGCCACCCGGTCGCCGCGACGCACGCCGAGCGAATGAAGACCTGCGGCAATCGAATGCACGCGTTGGAGCATCTCCGCGGCTGGTATAGCGAGCCAGCGCCCATCGCTTTTGTAGTTAAGCGTGTCAAGCCGCGGATGAACGCTCGCCACGTGCTCGAACACTTCGATGAGCGTCCGGGGCTCTCCCTCGTGCAGGGGAACGCGCGTGGCGGCCTCCACTTCGGCGACCTTGCCGGAGGGTGAAGAGATCGTCGACGCTTCGGTCGTCTGATTCACTTCGCGCTAACCCCGTTGAGAAAAATATCCAGCACCTGATCGGCCATCGGCGCCAACTTGTAACGCCGTTTTGAAAGAATCCAATTGGTGGCCATTTCATCCAGGGCGCCGAAGAGGATCTTGGCGACGACCTTGGCATTAAGTTCCGGACGAAACACGCCGGCGCGCTGGCCTTCTTCAAAGGTGGACCGGATAAGATTGAGATATTCCGCGAAGCCGGCCGCAGAGAATTCCTCCATGAATTTTGTTGAGCCGCGCAGCTCGACCTGGAAGACGACGGCGAGATCTCGATCGTCGCCGAGTCGCTCGAGATGCAACCAGGCGATGCGTCGCAATTTTTCTCGCGGGTCGTCAGTCTGCTCGAGTTGCTTGCGGCCGTCGGCAATCGCCGTCTCCATGCTGCGATCGAAGATGGAATGAAGAATCTCTTCCTTACTTTTGAAGTAGAGATACACAGTGCCGTCGGCAACCCCTGCCTCGCTCGCGATATCGGCGACCTTTGAGTTGAAGTAACCGTTGTGAGCAAACACGCGAATGGCAGCGCGGAGTATTGCTTCGCGTTTATCGGTGACTACCGGGCGGTCGGAATTAAGTGAACGAGCTGAACGCATTTTCGAGTTCAATTCCTCAGTCTGATCGGTGGAGCTTCAACAAACCGGCAACGGAGTTTGCCGGACTGAATGAACGGCCACTCATTCTGTCGGCGCTAGCGTAACCGCGGTCTGGTATTAGGGCAAGAAGTAATCGGCCACGGATTCACGCGGGTAAACCCGGATCAGAAAGGAAACTTGAAAACAGCATCAACCCTTTTCCGATTCCCTTCACCTCCGCGTCCCTCCGCGGAAATCCGCGGCCAATCTATTCCTCAGGTCTGAGCAGCGTCTCGCCATCCGACGCACGATCTTCTGAAATCAACTCCTCATCCTCGTTCGCGGGCCTTACCTGACGAAGCAGAAATTCCTGTTTGGGATAAGGAATCTCAATTCCATTCTCGCGGAACAAGCGTTCGATGCGGTAGTTGATGTCGCTTTTGATTTGTGGGTGGCGGCTGGGTTGGCGGGTCCAGACCAGCAGACGAAAGTCAAGCGAGTAGTCGCCGAATTTCAGGAACTGCACTTTGGGTGGCGGATCAGTAAGTACATTATCAACATCTTCAGCCGCGCTAAGCAAAGTATTTGTGACGAGTTTTACATCTGACGTGGTGGCCACGCTTATCGGTATGGCGATGCGGGCTCGCGGATCGCCGTAGGACCAGTTGATGACGCGCTGGCTGACCAACCTGGAATTCGGGACGATGATGGCGATGCGATCGTTGGTGTAAAGGACCGTGGTCCGCAGTTTGATACTTTGCACGTCACCTTCGTCTTCGCCAATAGTAATCCGATCGCCCACGCGCACCGGCCGTTCGAAAAGCAAGATGAAACCTGACGCGATGTCGGCGGCAATGTACTGCAGTCCGAAACCAATACCCACCGAGAGCGCTGTAAAGACGACCGCAATCGACGTTAGATCTAATTCAAACGCTCCTTTTAGGACTGCCACGATCCCGATTACAAGGACCAGGTATCTGAGCAGGCGCGCGATGGTGTAACGAAGCCCAGCGTCGATATGAGTGCGTTTCGCTATGCGGCGATCGAGCACCGAACTCAACCTTCCCGAAAAGACCAGTACTGCAACGAGCATCGCGATGCCGACTATCAGCCTGAAGGTCGACACCTTCATGGTGGGAGAATCTACGAAGCGAGTGGTAAGGAATTTCCAGACACCCTCGAGCAGGCTCAGGCCCTTCTGCCAAAGCAGCATTGTCTCCAGGAACCGTTGATTTAGTAGTAACAGAGAACTCATTCAGTTCAACTCTACAGCGTTCGACTCATTGAAGCATTACCGATCTTAATTTGCCGGGTCAATATCTTAACCAGACGTTGCACCCGGTCAAGTGATTGGCTGGGACCGCGGGCGTCCCGCCCGCAATGAGCGCGAAGCGCGAAAACGGATTGGGGGCTTCTTAGGAGACTGCGCGCCTGCGGCGCGTTTGCGGGCGGGACGCCCGCGGTCCCAGCCAATCACTTGACCGGTCCCGGCAAATCACTTAACGGACAATCTGAAACTCGGAGGCTACCTTTGCCTAAACTCACTGCATCATAGCCGCTGACAAGGCGCAAACCTCGCGCGGTCTCCCCCGCAAATGGTCTTGAGTAGTCTCTACAAACTACTGACCAACGCCCCGGTCTCGATCAAGACATAAGGAAATCAAATCGTGCGGCACGATCCAGTCGTGTTCGTTTTGTCTGGAAGTGTGCCTGGGCCACGAAAGCAACTTGCAAGGGCGCTGAGAGGATCGCGTTCTTAAACCCATGGAGTGCCGATAAGGCACCACCTAAACCAGAAGACCCAATCTTCATTCAGACCAGGAGAAATACCATGAGTCAACTCGGAATGTTTGTTTTACGCCTGCTGCGCACGAATCCGCCGCAGACGTTGTTCACGCGTTCGACAACGATGGCAAAGAAGATCTCGAGCACCACAGTGATCGCCCGGGCCATCTGTCTAACGCTCTTTGTAATTCTTGTTGCTGCTGCCGGCCTGGCTCAAACCCCAGCTCCTGCGGATGGCTGGGTAGTGCTCCCTGTAAACGAATACACGGCGCTGAGACACGCGGCCTTTCCACTCGAAGCTGAGCCGGTGGCGCCGCCCGTTGAAGCTACCCTTAGTCGCATCGATTACGATCTCAAAGTGGATGGCGACCTCGCCTCCGGTGAAGCACGGCTTACGGTGGACGTGATCAAAGACGGTTGGGTCCGACTGGCACTGCCCAGTGGCTTGATGGTGCGTGAAGCAAAACTCGACGGCCGCCAAGTTACGCTCCTCACCCGTCCCGCTGAAAAAGGACCGGGCGGCGCTGACCTGCTGCTCTCCAAAACCGGACGCTCAATTTTGACGCTGAAGATCGTCGCGCCGGTTTCGACCGTTGCCGGAACAGACATCCTGCAGCTTCCCATCAGCAATTCGGCCGTCTCCCACGCGACGATCGAACTGACACGGCAAGGTGTTGATGTGCACATCACGGGCGGTTTGCTGTTGGAACATTCCGAGCTGACATCGGGAAGTCGTTGGGTTGCGAATGGGCACGGCGCCGAAGCTTTGACGTTTGCATGGCGACGCAAAGTTGATGACCAACGAGCAACTCAACCTTTGAGGCTGCGCGGCGCGGTCACCCAGCTGGTCGGGCTGGGAGAAGATACCACTCAGCTTAATGCCGAAGTCTACGTAGAGGTCTTGCAGGGCCTGGCCTCGGAAATTCATGTGCTGCTGCCGGAGCAGTTCACTGTTAACCAGGTATCAGGAGCGATGGTAGCGGACTGGGACAACACCGCTCGTGAACTGACGGTGAGCTTCATCGAGCCGGTACAAAACACCGTCCGCTTTACCGTTAGCGGAGAACTCCGGCTGCCTCGCAGCGGCAAGCTTGATGTTCCGCTGCTGCGCCTTCCAGCGGCAGAGCGCGAGACCGGCGGTGTTGCCGTCGAGGTGCTGGGCGCCGGTGAAATCAAAGAGCGGCAAGCAAACGGACTGGAAGAAGCCGAAGCCGCCGAACTGGGCCAGCTCATCTCCAGCCGGCAATCGCCATCGCTGATCGCCTTTCGCCTGCAGCCTGCGGAAGGAAAATCTCTGCGAACACTTTCACTCAACGTTGCCCGCTATACCCCGCAGGCGGTACTCACCGCCAATATCGAAGAAGCCGACTACAGCACGCTGGTTACCGCAGATGGAAAGATGCTGGTCCAGTCGCGGTTCGCGGTGCGTAATAATCAGCGAAACTTTCTAAAACTCAGTCTGCCTGCTAACGCGGTTTTGTGGAGTGCTTCAGTAGCGGGACGGCCCGTGAGACCGGGGCGCGCTCCCGACGGCTCGTTGTTATTGCCACTGGAAAAAAGCAAATCGGGAGATGAGGCTCCGGCCTTTGTAGTTGAAGTTTCATATCTCGATCAAACCCCGGCATGGAGCGACCGGGGACACATAAAAATTTCCCTGCTGGCAGTTGACCTGCCTATTTCCAGATCGCGTTTGTTACTGCATCATCCGCCACTCTTTCGCCTGACGCCGCCGCCCGGTATTGCCGGAACCTTCCGCGTCGCGCCTTACGAGGTTCCGGAGTCAGGTGTACTGCGATCGGGCTCGACTTCGATAGCTACCAATACCGAAGTAACCATTCAGCAGGTTGAACCAAGCGATGCGACGAAGGAACTCGTCTCACGCTTGCGGGACACCAAACGTGGTTCGACGCCCTCACGCAATCTGCCGCTGCGTGTCGCTTTCCCACATTTTGGTCCTTCGATTTTTATGAAATCGGAATTGACCAGCGAGAGCCAGATACCGGTTGTCGAACTTGATTTTCAACGTGACAAGAAAAGAGGTGAGCGATGAAACGAACAATACTTTTTCTGCTGGTCTTTGCAACCGCCGCTTACGGCCAACATCGAGATTCAAGGTCCGGCGCAACTTTGCCCTTGCCGGGGTCTTCCGGCACAGTCACGCTTTCCCTGGCCGAATACAATCGTCTAACAGAACTCGCCTCGCGCCAGCCGAAGACACCCGAAGCCGCGCCGCTCTCATTCGTGTTGTCGCGCGCCGCTTTTAAGTTACGCGTCGACGACCAGTCGTTGACGGGATCGTTGGACATTGACGGCTCCGTGCTGGAAAAAGGATCTGTAAAAGTTCCGCTGACAAGCGGGCTGACGATTCTTGACGCGAAACAGGCGAGCAGTCCGTTGCCGCTGTTGCAGGAAGGACAAACTCACTCGGCAATCCTGAACGGGCCTGGCGCCTTTGCGGTTAGTTTGAATATCGCATCCGCACTAACTATCGAGGCCGGCCGTGCTTCGTTTACCGTTATTGTGCCGGCAGCGAGCAGCTCACTGCTTACACTCGATCTTCCGGGCAACCACGCGAACGTTCGTATCGAACCAGGCTTGATTACGAATCGCGCCACTGAAAATGGTCACACGATCGTCGAGGCGACTCTCGAACCCGGCAAGCCGGCGCGAGTGTGGTGGACCACCAGAGAGATAGCTGCGCCGGTCGCCCAACGCGAGGTGCGCTTTCTTTCCGACATCAAGTCGGTGGTATCGGTTGGTGATTCGCAACTACGCACCACCGCTCTTTGCGATGTCACCGTGATCCAGGGTGAGGCCGAGGAGTTTCGGATGCCGCTGCCGCAGGGCTTTGAGCTCGCCGAAGCCACAGGTAGCACCCTTGATTCTTTTGAGATCGATGCCGGAGTTCTGATTCTGAAGGTTCGTGAGCCCGCGCGTCGCAATCATCAGTTTCTAATTGCGATCGAGCGCGCAAACCGCGACACGAAAGTTGACGCGCCTCTACTTGCTTTTGCCGGAGCGCAACGCGAAACAGGCGAGTTGCTCGTCGAAGGTGTAGGCGCAATGGAGCTGACGCCGACAGAGAGTGGCGGACTGCGGCGTATGGATGTGCGCGAAGTCGGAGCTATCGCCCGGTCTCTCGCTCGTTTTCCGTTACAGGCGGCGTTTCGTTATAACCGCCGGGAAACTGACACGCCGAAGCTCCAACTCGAGTGGACTCTGTTTCCGGACAGCCCAGTGCTCTCGGCAGTCGCTGAACGCGCGACCATCACGACGCTGACTAATATCGAAGGCAAGTCGCTTACTGAGGTCACGCTACGCGTGCGCAATCACGCACAGCCTTTCGTCAAGGTCGAGTTACCGGCCGGCGCCCAACTACTATCCGCCGAGGTCGAAGGCGAAAGGGTGAAACCTGTCGTTGGGCCAGGCGGTAGCCGCGTTCCACTGTTGCGCGTCGGGCTCAATTCCTCAGCGGCCTACACCGTGTCGTTTGTTTATCTGAGTTCCGGAGGCAAATTCGCAAAGAACGGCGGCTATGAAATGACTCTTCCGAAACTGGATATTCCGGTGAACGTTTTGACCTGGGAAGTTTCGCTGCCTGATCGGCTTGAGGTTAGACAATTTGGCGGCAACGCTCTCGCCGCGGAATTATTTCCCGCTGCGGCCCAGACTGCGATCGTTGACGGAGTAGACGTTTCGACTGAAAGTGAGTCGAACGTCTGGGCCCAAGCCGGCGTGGAGATGGACAATCTGACGGCAGGACAAGTGGGCGGCATTATAGTCGACCCTAATGGCGCGGTAGTTTCGGGCGCCAGCATTACAGTGGTCAATAAACAAACCGGCGCGAGCTTAACCACCCAATCTGACGGAGAGGGACGCTGGTTGTTTTCAGGCTTACAACCTGGACCGGTGAATGTCAGGGTTGATTCATCAGGCTTCAAATCTTCGCAGCAGGAATTTGCTATAGATTCATCCAGGCCGGTTCGCTTAGGAACGACGCTGGAAGTCGGAAATGTCGCGGAAACGGTTACGGTGACTGGCAACATGTCCGCCGATGGCTTGAAGCGTATTGAAGAGCAGGTGCATGCAAGACAACTAGCTCAGCTAAACGCGCCGTCTGCGAACGTGTTCAGTTTGCAGCGCCGCGTGGCCGGTATTCTTCCGGTCCACGTGGATGTTCCGCGGAGCGGCAAGTCGTATCGTTTCGTTCGACCTTTGGTGTTGGAGGAGGAGACCAAAATAACTTTTCAATACAAATCGAAGTGATTGCAGTTTTTGGAGTGCGCCGACCTGTCGGCGCTTTGGCCGCTGGCGACCCGTCGCCAGCAGTGTCGCGACAGGTCGCGACTGACCAAAGCGGTGACAGGTCACCGCACTCCAAAACTGTATTTTCCTTGACTTCTCTCCGACCTTTTATTATTAAGGGGCGGTCTCGCAGCTTGTTAACCTTACTTACGTCTCCACGGGCGGCCGCGTCATAACTACGAGGCTCATCGTCGCACCATCTTTCAGCTTCCAGTTCTAATTCGTACCTGGTCAGCTCACATGTAACGACCCGAGAACATTCACCTTAGTAAAGAGACCTGTGGTTCACTGATCACACCGCGCCGAATTTAGCAACCAGCCTTCCCTCTTGCCGCTGAGGAGCCATTTACTCCCATGACTGAAAAGACCGACAAAACAATCACTGCCGAGAATGTTTCCGTGGAATCCAAACAACACTTCAAGATTCCCGACCGAGACAGTAACAACATGCGTCAGGCGCAAGAGATACTGCGTGGGCGTCAGGCGGAACCTCGAGAGATGTTGGACCTGGCGAAGAAGCTAAAAGCAGAAACACGTTTTAGTTATGCCAGGCGTTTGTTAGCGCGGGCCAGTGGCCATGAAAGCATCGCCAGAGATAAGAAGCTGCGCGAGAATATTTATCAGCAACTGGCACTCTGTACCTACAAAGATCAGGATTTGCCTGTAGATGACCGGCTCGATCGTGCGCTGGGCATCCTGGATCAAATCGCTGACTTTGATACCACCACCGATCAGGAGACGCTTGGCCTGATCGGCTCAATCTTTAAGCGCAAATGGGAAGTCGACAACCAGCGGCAGAATCTCGAGCGTTCGCTGTTCTATTACTTGCGCGGCTATGAACAGGGTCCGGCCAGGGATCAGGGTTACACCGGCGTCAACGCCGCTTTCGTTCTTGATCAGCTGGCGAGTCTTGAAGAGGGCGAAGCGGAAAAGGCGAGCAAGTCTTCGAAAGCTGCTGAGGAACGACGGGCGCGGGCCCGTGATATCCGAAAGGATATCGTGGATCAAGTGGGTGCTCTGATTGCTGATTCCGATCATCAATGGGTCACCGATCAATGGTGGTATTACGCCACCATGGCGGAGTCCCATTTTGGATTGAAGAACTACGACAAGGCAGTCGAATGGATAATCAACGGGCAAAAGGCAGCGGGTCGGACCTTTGAATGGGAGATGGAGTCCTGCGCGCGGCAACTGGCAGCGCTGGCCAGATTGCAGGACGATCAGCAGTTGCAGGGCGAGGACTTTGCCGACACCAAGGCCTGGGCCGCGTTGGAAGAAGCATTCGGCGCCAATGCAGTTCCGCGCACGGCTTTTGTAGGCAAGATAGGCCTGGCCTTATCAGGTGGCGGCTTTCGAGCTTCCCTTTACCACCTGGGCGTACTCGCGCAACTTGCAGAGCTGGACGTGCTCAGGAATGTTGAGGTGGTGTCGTGCGTGTCCGGCGGTTCCATCCTGGGCGCGCACTACTACCTGAAAGTACGTAATCTGCTCCAGAGCAAAACAGAGGAGGACATCACTCGCGAAGACTACATTCGTATCGTGCATGAAATGATCGACGAGTTTGTGGGCGGCGTTCAGCAGAACATACGCATGCGCGTGGCAGTCAATCCTCTGAAAAATCTCAAAATGTTTTGGAGTAAGGAATATTCGCGTACGACGCGCATCGCCGAATTGTATGAACGGTACCTCTATGCGCGTGTCAAAGACGGAGATGAACAAAAGGAACGCTGGCTCAATGGCTTGACGATCGCGCCAGTGATTAGGACCGAGGCGGGCAAGACATTCTGTGATCTGGACTTTGCTCCCAAGTATCAAAACTGGCGCCGTGATGCGAAGGTGCCGATTCTGGTCCTAAACGCAGCCACCCTTAACACGGGCCATACCTGGCAATTTACGGCGTCGTGGATGGGCGAAGCGCCGGCCGGAATCGATAGCGAGATCGACGGCAACGATCGCTTGCGGCGCATGTATTATCCAGATGCTCCTAGAGCCTACCAAAAGGTTCGTTTGGGCCAGGCAGTCGGAGCTTCGGCCTGTGTTCCCGGACTCTTCGAGCCACTTTCGTTTGATCATCTCTATCCGGATCGAATCATCCGCCTCGTTGACGGTGGGGTTTGCGACAACCAGGGCATTGCCAGTTTGCTCGAGCAGGATTGCAAAGTATTACTGGTCAGCGACGCCAGCGGACAGATGGAGTCTCAACCAGCTACGAGTAAAGGAATCTTCGGCGTGTTGCTTCGCACCAATAGTATCTTCCAGGCGCGCATCCGCGAGGCTGAGTACCACGACTTAAAAGGTCGCCGTCGCTCCGGCCTCTTACGCGGGTTTATGTTTGTCCATCTGAAGGGCGATTTGGAAGTTGATCCGATTGACTGGATTAACTGTCTCGATCCTTATGATGCTTCCGACGACTCGCGTCCGGCCTCGCGGCGCGGTCCGTTGACCAGCTACGGCATTGCCAAGGATATACAGGAACGCCTTTCAGGAATTCGCACTGATTTGGACTCATTCTCCGAAGCTGAAGCCTATGCCCTCATGACGAGTGCCTATCGCATGACTGAGTATCAGTTTAAGTATGGGAAATGCGTCGAAGGGTTTGCTAGTCCGGCCCAGGCTGAGCCCTGGAAGTTTCTCGAGATTGAAGACAGCATGAAAGGATCCGGACAGTCTTACGACTACCTGAAAAAGCTGCTCAGTGCGGGCAGCAGTCTGGCATTCAAAGTCTGGCAGATTGATCCGCTGCTTAAGTACGGCCTGAGAAGTGTGCTGTTTTTAATAGCCGCTGCGATCGCAGCGCTGTTCTATTTTAGATGGAATAAGCCGCTGCCCGCGTTCGTAGCAAATTCGGGATCTACATTAGTGATGTGGCCGGCAAATAAACTTCAGCAGCTGGCAGCAGCACTGTCTACGATAACGCTCGGCCAAATTGCTTTCTTCATCGCGGCTTTGTTCAGCGGTTATTTGCTCACCCGCATAGTCACTTCCCTGCTGGGAGACGCTCTGGGAGAGAATGTTCTTCTTTTCGTGCGCTGGAGGGATACGGTGCGCCGGATCGTGATGGCCGTGCTCCTAAGCACGATCGGCTTTCTCGTCTCAGTCACTCACCTGTACTTCTTTGATAAGAGATTCCTGCGCCTTGGCACGCTTAAAGTGGTGAAGCAGAAGAGTGAATAGTTCGAGGCCGGCGCGCCCGATAAACATTGAGAGTCTCGTGTGCTGCTAAGGCTGGCGGAGGGGACAGGACTCGAACCTGCATAGCCTTTCGGCCGGCGGTTTTCAAGACCGCTGCACTACCATTATGCGACCCCTCCGCGCTTGGCTCAGGAACTATAACGCAACCGTGGGGAGTTGCTCAACTTTCTCACAAAGACGCGACCCACAAAGATGCGAGCAACTTTGATGGGGAAAACCAGTTCGCGCCTGCGGCGCTCATTGCGGGCGAGGGCGCCCGCGGTCCCAGCAAATCACTTGAACAAGAACTGAGACGGCTTCACGACTCGCAACTACGGTGACGATTACTTATTCCAGGTTTTCGGCAAGTGGGTTAAGAAAGCGCCGACGCGAAACAGTGAGTTACCAATTTGAAAAGGCAGACGCGGCAGGTCGTTGAAGGGTCCGCTCATGGTAGTCGTCGCTTCAATCGCGTTAGGCCAGCGATGTTGCAGCCCCTTCAGCAGATCTTTCCGCAGGCGCAGGTGGCCCGACATCGGGAAGTCGTGCCTGCTGGTCATCGAAGGGGCTCGCGAACCCCACTCGTTTAGAACTGTCGGTACCAGCCAGCGAGGAGTTTTCTTAGGGAGCTCAGCTTCCGGAAGACCGTCGACTTTTGCTCCTAGCAGCCGGTGCGCCAAACCGATTGCACAAACTACTGCTGCAGCCTGTCGCTTTTCGCCAAGACAGTAGTTCCAGTCAAAACCTTCCGGGACAGACTCCAGAGCCGCGGCAACATCCATCAGCCAGAGCGGCCGCCAGGCACCCTCGCGCATCAAGTGATAACAAACTACGCGTAGATGATCCTCATCTCCGAGAATACGAACCTCGGCCTGGTCCATCGTTACCAGCTGTGAACGCGCGAATAATTTATCCTGCCCGCGTATGCCAAACTTCGCGAAGCCCGAATGCAGGTCCACTCTGAATTTCCGGGGATCCAAACCAGCGAGCGCCCGCTCAGCGCCTTGAAAATCTTCCGGCCGAACGCAGAGATCAATGTCGCCGTAGGGACGAAGACCGCGTTCAGGATAATAGCGAGCCGCAGCCCAACCCTTAATCAGAATGGGTTCAATACTGCGCGAGCGTAGTAAGCCGAATACTTCTTCGATCCGGGATTTGTGGAGCCGAGACTCAAGCGTGTAAAGGCGAAACTTCTCATGCAGCTGCTCGGCGGCGGCACAATCCTCGAGCTCACTTGAACGCAGTCGCCACCAACCGAGCGCGCCAGCGCCGCTTTGCAGCAGGAGCGGTGCAATCTTTTCGAAGTCAGTCGCAGGAAAATCCAACGGCGGGGGCTCGCGACGCCAGGCGCCGGTCAGAAAAGTGGCAACGAGACGTCCAGTATCTTTTGCAGAGTTTGTTTTCATGCCGATCTCGGAGCCGAGAATATACTGCCGTTCATTGCCCCGGCAAAGCTGTACTGATCAAATAGCCGGTAGTGTTCCGTCAGTGGGTTGCTAACAAAGCGAGTGTTCACAGGCGATGAGGTCAGTACCACCGCGCGGTAGCGGGTGGGTCTGTTCCCGAATAATTGGCCTGGGACGACGTTAAATGATGCTCCAGCGTTCTGCTGTCGATCGTCAACCCACCCGCTACCGCGCGGTGGTACTGACTTCATCGCCTCGCAGTAGCGCGTAAGCCAACCGACCTTTCCTTCTCGACTCACTAGTGGAGCAGTGGCGACTGGTCGATTCATTTGCAGGTTCCCCGGATCGAAGGCTAAGATCAACTAACACAAATGCGCGTCACTATCGGGCAGATAAATACCACTAACGGAGACTACGAAGGCAATACTGCCGGCATTCTTCGAGCGATCGAGCAGGGCAAGAAAGACTCCTCGGATCTTGTCGTTGTCCCCGAAGCCTGCGTCCAGGGTTATACCTCGCTCGACTGGTTCCTCGACCGGGATGTCGCCCACTGCGTTTTACAACCGCTTGAGAAAATCATCCAGGCAACTGAAGGAATAACAGCAATCGTCGGCACTGTAAGGCCCAACGAGCTCGCCACCGGCCGCCGGCTTTACAATTCTGCGGCCATTATCCGCGATCGAAAGTTGATCGGGTTTGCCGACAAAACGCTGCTGCCCGAATACGACGTCTTCGATGATCCACGCTATTTCGAACCGTCGCGTGAACGCCAACTGTTTGCAGT
>Ga0134126_10001879_pt1 | contig 26682 bp, 21 predicted proteins | sample KB31752_FD_96881 | JGI IMG/M metagenome (GOLD analysis project Ga0134126, IMG submission 96881) | Terrestrial soil microbial communities with excess Nitrogen fertilizer from Kellogg Biological Station, Michigan, USA - KB3-175-2 | ecosystem: Environmental > Terrestrial > Soil > Unclassified ... | reverse complement strand
CAGAATGGCGCCATCCAGGTGGCGCACCAGTATGCGGCCGACATTCTTGCCCGCTTCGGCGTCAAGAGCCTGATCGGAACTCGCGTGGTTTTCTCGTCGAATCGCACGGGGAATAAAGAGATCTGGACCATGAACTGGGACGGTACCGATGAAAAGCAGTTGACCCACTTTGGTACCATTTCGGCATTTCCATCCGTGTCTCCCGATGGCGCAAAAGTCGCGTTCACGTCGTGGCTGCGCGAGTCTCCGCGCATCATGATCTTTTCGCTCGTAACGAACCGCGAACTGCCTTTCTATAATCAACGGGCATCCATGAACTGCTGCCTGAGCTTCAGCCCCGACGGAAAACACGTCATCTTTTCGTCGACCGCGGCCGGCGGCCCCGCGCAACTCTATATAGCGAATCCGGACGGCAGTGGGTTGCGCCGTCTGGCCTCATCGGGCGCGATTGACACCGAGCCGAAGATTAATCCCAAGACCGGGACCGATATTGTCTTTGTTTCCGGACGCGGAGGCGGGAATCCGCAGATTTACCTGATGAGCGAAGGGGGAGAGGCCCAACGTCTCACTGACGGAACGGGGGATGCTACTAATCCCGCCTGGAGCCCGGACGGGACCAAGATCGCTTTCGCTTGGACTCGCGGTTTTGAGCCGGGCAATTTTAATATCTTCATTATGGACGTCGTCACGCGGAAGCTCCAGCAGCTTACGAACAACGAGGGACGCAATGAAAATCCGACGTGGGCTTCGGACGGAGCGCACATCGTGTACGCGAATAAGCGTGGACGCGATTCGCAAATATGGACCATGCTGGCGGACGGTACACAGAAAAAGCAATTGACCAGAGTGGGGAGCAACACGACGCCGGTATGGGCTCCAGCAGCACAGTAAGGACGAGCAAGAGGTAATCGAGCACGATCACAAATGGGTGGAGTAAACCCAGGAGGAAATTGGAAAGAATGACGAAACGAAACGCGACGTTGGTTTTAGCGGCCGCCGCCATGATGACGCTGGCCGCCTGTCACAAGAAACCGGTGGCCCAAACGCCGCCGCCCCCGCCCCCGCCGCCGCCGGCTCAGGTTGAGAAACCGGCGATTAACTTCTTCAATGCCGAGCCGTCGAGCATCGATAAAGGCCAGGGTTCTTCATTGCGTTGGTCGGTGACAAACGCGACAAACATCAGCCTTGACCAGGGCATTGGACAAGTAAGCCCGAACGGTCGCCGCACCGTGTATCCCGGTGAGACCACCACGTATACATTGACTGTTTCGAATGAGGGCGGAGAGAGCGCCACGGCGACAGCGACGGTTACGGTCAACACGCCGCCTCCCGTCGAACAACCCGCGCCGCAACCCGTACAGTCCGCGGCCGACATGCTGGCCGGACAGGTAAAGGATATCTATTTCGACTACGACAAGGACGATATCCGCGAAGACCAACAGGCCACTCTGCAGGGCAACGCTACCGCACTGAAGCAGATTTTCGCCGCACACCCCGACTTCACGGTGGTGGTCGAAGGAAACTGCGACGAGCGTGGCTCGGCGGAATACAATCTGGCGTTAGGCGATCGCCGCGCGTCCAAAGCGAAAGAAGCGCTGGTGTCGCTGGGGGTTCCCGCCGACAAGATGCGCACCATCAGTTACGGAAAAGAGCGGCCGGTCTGCACCGATCAAAGTGAGGATTGCTATCAGCGTAACCGGCACGATCACTTCGCGGCTGCGCAGTAGAGAGCCGTTCCGCATGGCGCGGACTCTCATCAGCATGTACGCTAGTATTTGAGTGAATGATTCTCGGGGACGGACTTCGGGTCCGTCCCTCCTTTAGTTGAGGAAATCCGCATGAAATTTGTCCGGCTCGCTTTCCTTTTGTGTGTCTGCGCGAGCTTCAGTTTCGGAGCAAGCAAAGAGATCGTCGAATTGCAGCGCGATGTCGCTATTTTGCAGGACCAGGTCCGGCAGGTGCAGCGCACGCTCGACGAGAAGATGGCGCAATTGACTCTGCTGGTGCAACAGACCCAGGACAACAGCAGCAAGGCCAGCAGCTCGGTTGCGAACATTCAATCGTCGGTAAGCCAGAGTGTGGGACAACAACTTCAGCCTGTGCTCGGGCTTGGAAACAAGGTGGACAGCCTGACAGACAATGTTCGTGGACTGCAAAGTTCGATTGGCGATTTGAACTCGCGCCTTTCGCAGTTGGACGCCAAAGTCACCGATCTCGGAAATAAGATCACTTTATCGCAGAATCCTCCGGCTGCTCCCGGCGCCACGGGCGCTGCCGCTCCGCCTCCCGGTATGACAGCCGAATCGGCATGGACGAATGCCGAGCGGGACCGCTTGGGCGGAAACTCGGATCTTGCATTGAAGGAATATCAGGACTACCTGACGTACTTCCCCAACACGGACTATGCTCCGTCGGCGCAGTTCTACGTCGGACAGATCTACTACAACCGGGGCGATTACGACAATGCGCTCAAGGCGCTAAGCGCTGTCGAAGAAAGATACCCGGATAATCCCAAGACGCGCAGCGCCATGTACCTGAAAGGCCAGACGCTAGTCAAGACAGGAGATCGTCAAGGCGCCGTGCAGGAATTCCGCCAGATCATGTCTAAATATCCTGGCACTGAAGAAGCGCGGCGGTCGTCACAACAACTCAAGGCGCTTGGCGTTTCGGCGAGCGCCAAACCCTCTCCAGCCAGGCGCCGCTAGTGGCTGCCTGCTGAAAACCGAGCAAGCCGCGCATCTCCGTTACCAGCCTTCTGGCGCCCAGATGATCCAAGCTCAGATGGCACGTCTGGCAAGGACACGGACCAACGCCCAGCGAATATTCTGCAACAAGCTTTCCCTCGGCATCGTACACGTAGATTGTTCGCGAGCCATACGAGTTGCTCTTAAACTCCCGTCGGCCATAATTCCGGGGATTCGGAATTCAGATGCCGGCCGTCAGCCGTATCTCGACTCAGCCCGAACCTATTGCGCGCAAGCTGGTCTTCGAAATAGAAGCAGAGTCGTTTATCTTGGGCTGTCAATCTCCTTCAGGGGAGGACCATTGAGCAATTTCTTGACGATCTCGCCGAGTTTCATGAATTCGTCGTACGCGGACGGCTTCCGAAAATATCCGTCCGCCCCGAGCTTGGCCATCCGCTCACGATCTTGCGCCGAGTCCGAGGTGGAAACGACGAGCACAAGGGCGCCTGAGCATTTACGGCTTTGGCGCATATGCTTTAGTACATCGCCGCCTTGTTTTTTCGGCAAGTTGATATCCAGAATGACCAGGGCGGGACAGGGCATGTCAGAGTCGCCATCGACTCGATCGAAAAATTGTACCGCCTGCTCTCCGTCTTTGGCGACATGAACCGTAAGCTGAACTTCGCTTACCTCTATGGCTTCCTGGATCAGGAACACATCGGACTCGTTATCTTCGATAACAAGTACATAGTCGCGAACGCCGGCGGAAATTTTATCAGAGGGGGAGCGTAAACCGGAAGGTTGATCCTCGTCCGAGTTCGGACTCGACCCAGATCCGCCCTTGATACCGATCCACGATTCGCTGACAGATAGCCAGACCAATGCCGGTTCCTGAGTATTCATCGCTACTGTGCAGACGCTTAAAGAGCCCAAAAATCTTCTCCTTATACTCTGGATCGATGCCAATGCCATTATCTGTAACTGAGAAAATCCAGTATTCGTTCTGCCGCTCCGCGCGGAGATGTATCGCGGGCGGCCGTTCCGGGCTGCGGTACTTTATCGCATTCCCAATGAGGTTTTGAAACAGCTGCTGCAGATGCGTGCGGGCCACCGGCAGCGAGGGCAGCGGGTCCGCTGTGATCTCAGCACTGCTGTCCTCGATGGCGCCCCGTAAATTTTCGAGCGTGGTTTTCAACACTTCGCGCGCATCGACAAGCTCATCCGGCCCATCGAACGTTGTCGCTTGTGTATACGACAGAAGATCGCATACTAACGTTTCCATGCGTGTTGCGCCGTTGCGCAGAAATGTCAAAAATGTCAGGGCATCGCTGTCGAGCTTGTCGGAATGGCGTTTCGCCAGAAGCTCGCTATAGATTTTGACGCTGCGTAGCGGTTCTTGAAGATCGTGGCTCGCTGAAAAGGCGAACTGCTCAAGATCGCGGTTGGCTCTGCGAAGCTGGTCCTCCACCCGTTTCTGTTCGTCAATATCGGTACAGGTGCCGAACCATTTCACAACGTTGTTGGCCGCATCGCGGACTGGGATCGCGCGCCCGACGAACCATCGCCAGCGGTTTTCGCGGCGATCCCGAAAGCGGTGTTCAACGTTGTACGGTTCTCCTGAACGGACGGCAGTATACCAACTCCTGCGGGTTTCCTCGATGTCGTCGGGATGCAGGATAGATTCCGGGTTCGATTCTTCGAAAGCAACACGGCTGAAACCGGTAAATTCATACCAGCGTTCATTGTAGTAATCCACGCGGCCATCGGGCCGCGCCGTCCATACTATTTGCGGCATTGTGTCCGCAAGCTGTCGGAAGCGGGCCTCGCTCTCCAGCAATCTCGCTTGGATACGCTTGCTTTCGGTGATGTCGCGGGCGATCTTGGAAGCACCGATGATGACGCCTTCCAGATTCTTCACGGGTGAAATTGTCAACGATATGTCAATTAGCGATCCGTCTTTCCGTCGGCGTACAGTCTCAAAATGATCGACGCGTTCGCCATTTCTGAGCCTCGCGAGAATATTCGGCTCTTCGTCCTGCCTATCCTCTGGAATCAAGAGATCGGCCACCGTTTTCCCAAGAGCCTCGCCGGCGGTGTAGCCGAAAAGGCGCTCTGCACTCTTATTCCAGCTCGTGATGACCCCGTCGAGGTCCTTGCTAATGATCGCATCCTCCGACGAATCGACTATCGCATTCAGCAGAAGTGAGGCCCGTTCCGCGCGTTTGCGTTCTGTTACGTCATGGGTGACGGCGAGATGGACCGTGGTCCCATCGGTAAGCCGCAAGGGAGCGGCATGCGTTTCCATGTGGTGACGCTCGCCGTTCAACCCGACGATCTCGAATTGCAGCGAGCCCTTTTTGCCGCCGCAGATCGTCTCATTAAATTCGCGGAAGCGTTCCCGGTCCTCGGGCGCAATCACGTTATATATGTTTTTGTCTGTAACGGTGTCGGCACACGACGCCCCTACCATTGCCAGACCGGGCGGATTCATGAACAGCAGTGTGCCATCGCGTGCAACGATCTTCACACATTCGGGCGTCGTTTCGATTATTGCACGGAACTGTTCATCTATTTGCAGCTTCGCATTCTTGCGGTCGGTGATGTCTATCAACAGGTTGACGCCGCCAATGATCTGACCTTCGGCGTCGCGGAGCACCGCAGGGTAAGGTGTAAACCAGAACCGCGTTCCGTCCGGCCTTTCAGCGATATATTCAATACCGGTTGGCACGTCGCCGCCCTTTAGTGCAACAGCCATTGGACATTGATCATGCGGGAGAGGCGTGCCGTCGGGAAGGAAAAGTTTCCAGGTAACGCACCATCTATCTGTGCCGATTTCAGGCGTGCGGCCGGAAAGTTTCGCTGCCGCGCGGTTGAAGTACGTAAGCCGGCCCTGCGCGTCAGTCATGTACATGGCAGCGGGCAGGGTTTCCATTATTTCTGCAAAAACTATTTGGGGCAAGTTGGCGCCGGCGCTGAGTGCGGCGAGCGCCTTGGCATGATTTCGGGTCATGCCGCACCGCCGTGTTTTCGTTGATCATTTGGGTTTTCTGCTTTTTCTTTGAAAACCCCGCGGATCATAGAGCCTAGCTGCATGAACTCCTCCAACGTGGACTCCATTTCAAAGTACATAATCGCCTTACGCGATTTCGAATCAAAACACAGCGGCGGATCGCTTATTCATTATTGCCTGCCACGGGTTGATCCTCGCAAATAAGCGACACGATATCTTCCCGGGGCGCAATCTGGTATCCGGCTTATTGCGCCGTGTGCGTGTGTGATGCGGTCTCGCGTGTTCTCGAAACGGTGCAGTAATCTCAAACCGGCCTTTTCGAAGCTACTCCAATCGAAATCGATATCGCGGGGAAACCCGGGGGCACGCATTCTACTGATTCGGTAGACGGAGCGTGTTGAGGAGATACCCTTCTGCGCGTTTGGGGAGATCATACGCCGCTCCATTGAAGTGTACGTTCCCTCACGATCGCGGTTCGGTGCTAACACACCGCCGCCTTCATCACTTTTAGTGGCCCGCAGGTCCATGGGGACTCCCTTGCGGTCGCGTCTCAGCACAACGATCTGCCCGAACGCACACTCGCGGATCGCTACGCTCGGATCTCTTCCACGGGGCTATGTTCCGCATAATTTGTCATTTTCACGCCGCACGCCGCGCCCTCGGCGATCTATCGAACGAGCCGGTGTCCCGCGTGTTAAACTCTGAGTTCCTCGACCCGTGATCAGGCTCTTTCGTGTCCTGGTGCCGACGAGTGTGGCCGCTCTCCTGCTATCGGAGATCGCCCTTGTTCTGGCCTGTTATACAGCCGCTTCTCTCGTCACGCCCGGTATTGCTCCTCGCGTTTATCTGGTTGATGAAGCGAATCACTGGAAAATTTTGCTCGTCTCCGCCGTTATTATCCTTGGATTCTATTTCCAGGATCTTTACGCCGAATTCCGTATCTTGTCGCGTATATTGCTGATTCAGGAAGTTTGCCTTGCGGTGGGCGCGGCGCTCTTGCTGATGGCGGTACTGGGCTATATAAACACGGATTACCTGTTGCCGCGCGGGCCGATGGTGGCGGGCAGTTTCGCCGTGGTTTTGAGCGTACCCGTGTGGCGCATCGTTTACTGGAAATATGTCATCCGCGCGCTGCGCCACGAGCGTGTGTTGCTGTTGGGAGAATCGAGATTTCTCGCCGAGACGGCCCGGCATATCCTCATGCGCCCGCAACTCGGCTATCAAATTATCGGTTATCTCAGCGAAGCCGGAGTCGAGGATTTTCCCGTTCGTTATCTCGGCCCAGTTTCGGCCCTGGCGCGAATCTTTGAGGAGTACAGGCCGACGCGCATCATCGTCGGAATGGCTGAAGGCACGAATCATTTACCAGCGGTGGAGGAACTTCTCGAGATCCACTTCGCCGGTGTCGTGATCGAAGACGCCGCCGATACGTATGAAATGGCCGCGCAGCGTGTCTGCACCAGTAAGATCCAGGTATCTCAGCTTGTCTTCACCTCGGAGTTTGGACCTAGCCAGAAGGCGCTCGCCACCCAGAGCATCTACTCTGTCCTGTTTGGGCTTTGCGGGCTTCTCTGTACTCTGCCGATTATGGTCCTGGTTGCTCTGGCCATCAAAGCCAGTTCGCGCGGGCCGGTCTTCTACCGGCAAAGGCGAGTCGGCATGAACGGACGTATTTTTACGCTCTATAAGTTTCGTTCCATGTACGTGAACGCGGAAGCGGCAACCGGCGCGGTCTGGGCGCGAAAGAACGACCCACGCGTCACGCCGGTTGGGCGTATTCTGCGAAAACTGCGTTTCGACGAGTTGCCCCAGTTCTGGAACGTCGTGAAGGGCGATATGTCCATCGTGGGACCGAGGCCGGAACGCCCTGAATTTGTCGAGATGCTTGCCGATCGCGTCCCCTGTTACCGCCAGCGCCATGCCGTGAAGCCCGGAATCACCGGTTGGGCGCAGATTAACCACAAGTACGGCGATACCGATCGCGATGCACTTGTGAAGTTGGAATACGATCTCTACTACATCAAACACATTGCTCCCGCTCTCGATTTCTTCATCATTTTTCATACCTTGAAGGTGATGCTGCTGCAGCGTGGCGCTCAGTAGAATTGCCAGTGCCATTTGCGTCGCAGATATCCGGACATTTTTAGTGGGGCAGGGCACTATAGGTAATGCCGGGTCGTCCGGTGTTTGAACAACCCACTTGCTTACGCAATGCGGCTCCGTGTCGAGGTAGCCGGAGCTAATGCACGCGAGTGCGCGCGTTGCACAGGTAAGTGGTAACGGCGCTTCGCCAGTCACTACATCCCGAAATCAAAACCTGTCTGGACTGGTTCCGGTTGTGCCGGATGCGGGCGTTCCAACTGCGGAGCAGGCGTTTCCCACCGTTCAAGAATCCAGCTTTGCTCCCATTCGAAATCGTAGTGGCGCAGAGTGTCGCCGTCCGTCCGCGCCGCTTCCTTCATCAGATCCAGAATCTCGTAAGCCTCGGCGAATCGTTCGCACTGTTTCAATAACGCGCACATCGCGGAGCCGAGTTGCATCGCTATTGGCGCATTTTCGGCGGTGAGAAATGGCAAAAGTTCCAGGTGGTGTTTTGCTTCGCCCAAAGCACCCAGGCAGCTTGCCGGGTTCGTTGTCCAGTTCGAAAACAGCGTCGCGAGTTCGGCAAGCGGGCGCGGCGGCTTCAGCTTCGCTCGCGTCGTGAAGATCGCCGACGTTCTTTCTCCAAGTGGAAACAGTTCCCGCAACTCGGGAAGCATATTTTCAAAAACAAAGAGAAAGCGCCGATCGGCGCAAAAGTCCAGAAGATTCTCTTTGTTCTCCTTAACGGACCCGGCGAGTTTGAGATTCAGAAGATGTCCGGTGTCGCCCAAAATTCCCGCTTCGTCACGATAGGCGCAATCGGTCCAGAGGACGGCATCGAAATCGTCTCGAAACGCTATGGCAAACGCCAGGGCACAATTGCGCGGCACGTCGAGTTCGATGCCGGGGCGATCCGCGACAGACTGCCGCAACTGTTCGAGAAAGTCCGGCGCGGCCGAATACGGCTCGTCGTGCTTGGGCAATTGAACATTGCTTTCAAACCGGCCGCACCTGGCCAGAATCCAACGCTTCAACGCGCGCTGAGCGGCAAGCAAGTTTCGGGATGCGTCAAAAAAGTGCCCAGCGCGCAACAGTTTTGGAAAGCGGCAATCGCGCAAAAGCAGGAGCGCTAGGCTCGACGCCTGTTCGGCAAAGACCGGCTCCCACCTTTCCCGTCTCCACTCCTTGCAGGCCGATTCCGGCGACAGCAGCACGATCGCCATGTCGGCGCAAGCCGCCCACTGAATCCGGTCGATTAGATCTTTGCCATGACGGATCTCGCCTTCGGCGACCGATACCTCAATGGGGCAGTTCATCGCCAGGAAACGGGCAAGGTTCTCGGCAAACGCTCTGTCTTCAGGGGCGTGGCAAAGTACAGCAGATCGGATCAATCGTAATCATTATCTACTCGGGGCGCCACGAACCGGCGACGCTCTTTTGTGACACACTTGCCATGCACTGCTCATTGAGTTGTAACAATCGATAGGTTACTGTGACATTGAGCAATGGTTACAGCCTTTTGAGCACATGTTATGAAGAAAATCGTCCTGATCGAAGATGATGCCGATTTGTTCGCCCTTCTCAAGTACAACCTTGAAAAAGAAGGATTTACGATGGTGGGTTCGCAAACCGGCAAAGGCGCGATCGAGTTGTGCCGCCGGGAGCGTCCGGATCTGATTCTGCTGGACGTCATGTTGCCGGATTCCGATGGCCTGGAGATCTGCAAGGGCATCCGAATGCATCCGGAACTGGCGCCTGTCCCGATTATTTTCCTTACCGCGCGAGCCTCGGAAACCGACCGGATTGTTGGGTTGGAGTTGGGCGCCAACGACTATATCGTCAAACCGTTTTTCATCCGTGAACTGATCGCCCGAATCAAAATTCAGTTCCGGGGGAAGCAGATGGCGGCGCACATTCTGAAGGCGGGCAATCTCGAGTTGGACCGCACCGGTTGCCGCGTACGCCTGGGGAGCGAAACCTTATCGCTCACCGCAACTGAATTCCGGCTACTCGAATACCTGATGAGCCGGCCGGGCGTGGTTTTCAGCCGCGAGCAACTGCTCGACGCGGTATGGGGTCATGACCGGGCGGTTACGGATCGTACAGTCGATGTTTACATTCTCCGTTTACGGCAGAAGATCGAAGCCGATCCGGCGAACCCGCTGCTGATTCGCTCCGTTCGCGGCTTTGGGTATAGTTTCAACGAGAACGTCGCTCAGGAGAACGCAGAGCGCAGGGCGATTGCCGCCAGTTAGATACAGCGGTTCAGTATTTCCTTGCCGGCGTGGCGGCTCGAAATCGCGCCATTCGCCGCCAGTATGCCTGCGCTCGGCCCACATCTTTCAGAATCTGGGTTTTCAACTCCTGAGGGTTCGGGAATCGGCGTTCCTCGCGCAGAAAATGCCTGAAGTCGATCCGCAAGCGTTCGGGTGAGCGGCCATCGAACGGCGACAGCAGAAACGTTTCAATGGTCATTTCGTGATCGCCAAACGTCGGACGGACTCCAGCGTTGGTGATCGACTGCCACCGGCGGCCGTCTTCCAAATCTTCCGCCTCGGTAATGTAGACGCCTCTCCGCGGCATCACTTCCGGCCCGGGCCTCAGGTTTAAGGTCGGCACGGTCTGCTTCGACCCGACGCCATGGCCGGAAACTATTTCGCCTTCCATAGAAAAGCATCGCCCCAGCAATCTTCCAGCGCGTGTCATCTGTCCGCGGCATACATGGTTTCGAATTGCCGTGCTCGACACAATTTCGCCGCGACAGGTGACCGGAGCAATGAAATGGGCGCCGAAGCCGAACCTGTCGCCGAGCCGAGCCATAACCTCTGCGTTTCCAGCTTGTTTATAGCCAAAGTGAAAGTTTTGTCCGACAATAACCGTGCGGGCATTCAAGCTTTCAACCAACACTTTAACTATGAACTCTTCGGGAGGCATCTTTGCTACCTGGGAGGTAAACGGAAGCACTAGGATTTGCTCTGCGCCTGCTTGCTCTAGCAGGCGTAGCCGTTCCTGGAGTGAACAGATCAGACGCGGCGCTCGCTCGGGCGCCACGACGGCCGCCGGATGCGGATCGAAAGTCAGCACCGCTGTTTTCCAGCCATTAGACCAGGCTATTTGCCGGGTCTGGCGCAGCAGCGTCCGATGGCCGAGATGAACGCCATCGAAATTACCGATCGCCACCGCGCAGGGACCGAATTCGTCTCTCGCTTCGGCCAAAGATCGATAGACGGTCTTCATGGACGCGCGGCCTTGCCGATGGGGATCTCAAGGCCATCGTAGGCGAGATGAACATTTTCAGGTAATCTAGCTTCTACCGACGCATGAAGAAGATCATGTGAAATATGTGTAAAGAAAGCTCTTTTCGGCTGAAGCCGTTCCACTGTTCGAATCGATTGCTCGACGGTTTGGTGGGTTGGGTGCGGATTGTAGCGGAGCGCATCCAAAAACAGCACGTCCAGGTTTTGCAGCCGGCTCATCGATTCTTCGGGAATCGCGCTGTGATCGGTAAGGTATGCGCAGTCGCCGAATTTAAATCCGTATGCCGTTCCTGTTCCATGGCACAGCTTGATGGTTTCGAAATCCATTCCGAAGAACGGAATCCGGTCACCATCCGCAAAGGCGTGGGGCGTCAATTTGGGCTTGCTCGATTGCGTTGCGACACCGTTGAATACATATGGAAAAGTGTTCTTGATGGTATCGAGAGCTTCCGGCGAGCCGAAGATGGGTATTTCGCTCTTTTGCATGAAATTGAATGGCCTTAAATCATCCAATCCCAGAATATGATCTGCATGCGAGTGTGTATAGAAAACCGCGTCGATTCGTTCAATCGGGACCCGGAGAGCCTGAAGGCGAAAATCGGGGGCAGTGTCAATCAGTATCCGGTGCTCGTCCAGTTTGATCAGTACGCTGGGACGAAGGCGTTTATCGCGGGGATCGTCGGAGATGCATGTCTTGCAATGGCAGCCGATCATCGGAATGCCGATGCTGGTGCCCGATCCGAGGACCACGATAGATGCGTGCTCGAAATCATCGAGCATCTAGTCGGATTTGGTCCCTTTCCCGCCGCCCGGCGTGATGATGAGCGGTGGTTCGTTGCCCGTTTGAGAAGTGCTCGTTTGCGGACGGGGATTCTTCTTCAACTCGTCCAAAACCTGGACATAGCGGAAACGAAGTTCGGTAAGCCCGTTCTCCAGAAGGCGCTGCTCCTCGACAGAGAGATTGCCCCTGGTCTTCTCATCCAGGACGCCAAGCAGGTCCAATGAGTGCTTGGCTCTCGAAAGATTAGGCTGGGGCTGATCCTCACCCTCGCCGAATTGAAGCAGTCCCATGTCGACTTGCGCCTGGAACATGAGTGAACTCACGAGGAACGAGAAATCGGCGGGCGGAAGCGGCATCTCAAAAGCCTGATCGTCGTCAATCTGGTCAGCCATAGGTTGTCTTCCTATTCTACGGCGAAACGTGTGCTTAGAAGGCCGAATGGGCATCTGCGCGCGGGAGGCCGCCCGGCGCCTTTTGAAGGCGTATGCTCCGTTGAAGACGCGGGTAAAAACGTCCGCTCCCCTGATGGTCGCAGTTCGGTGGCAGGCAACTGGGTGGTAGAGCCATGGACACTCCGTTGAAGGCGCTCGGGCGTGCGGTTGCCCGAACCCGCTCGCTAACGCGAGGCGGCTCTGAATGGAGGCAACCTAGAAACGGAGCCGCCGCACGTGAGTGCGCGCGTCAAAAGGAGTCTTCATCCGATTCTGCTTCTATGTCGTGCATTTGGCGCTATCCCGAAATCAAGCTGAGCAGTTTTTGCCGGAGCGTCTGCGCGGTCTCCGAATCGGGCGTGATAATCAGCACAGTGTCGTCGCCGGCCAGCGTGCCGACCACTTCATCGAGTTCCGCGCGGTCGAGCACGACGGCGAGCGAATTCGCGTTTCCCGGAGAAGTCTTCAGGATGATCTGATTCTGAGCGATGCGAATGTCCTGCAGAAATTCGTTCACGACATCTTCGAGCGTAGGGCCGGCCGACTCCACGGGCATGGGGCGATACCCGTTCGCGGTTTTTGCCAGACCCAGTTCACGGATATCTCGTGAAAGCGTAACCTGCGTCGCCGGGACTCCCAGGGCCTGCAGTTCCCGTGCGAGCTCCTCCTGCGTGTAGATTTCTTTCGAGCGTATGATCTTGAGAATCTGGCCCTGCCGGAAACTCTTATTCATCTTGAGAGAGCTTAGCAGCCTCGATTCTTTCTTTTGTGCCGCGCTGCGCCGTTCTACACTGTGAACAGTATCCCGCGTGGTTCGCACTCTGCTGCTTCAGCACGGCTATTGGTTTCTTTTCCTGTACATTTTGGCGGTACAGGCCGGCGTGCCTATTCCCGCCGACCCGCTGCTGCTGATCATGGGAGCGCTCGCCGGGGATCGCCTATACACAATCACGGGCGCCCTAGCAGTGGTGCTGGCGGCTTCGCTGATTGTCGACTACTGCTGGTATGAGCTGGGGAGCCGCGGCGGCCGCTCGGTTCTAGCGCTGATTTGCAAACTTGCGCTCGAACCGGATACCTGCGTGCGAAAGACGGAGAGCACATTCAGCCAGCGCGGAGCGTGGGCGCTGCTATTCACAAAGTTTGTGCCCGGGATGGGACTCGTCGCCATGCCGCTTTCCGGACTCATCCGAATGCCGCGCTGGCGCTTTTTGCTCGCGGATGCCGGCGGCACGCTCCTCTGGAGCGGGGCTTATCTTCTGGCCGGCTTTCTATTTCACCGGCAAGTCAGCGCTGTCATCGAAGCTCTTGGGTTACTGGGGCGGAGAGCCGGCATTGTCGCGTTGGCGCTAATCGGGCTTTATTTGGCATTCAAATATGTGCAGCGCCGGCGGCTGCTGCGGCAGCTCCGCATCGATAGGATTACGCCCGAAGAATTGCGCCGCTCGCTCGATGCAGGCGAAAGTCTCACAGTGATCGATCTGCGCCACCCGGCCGAGGTCGAACGTGAAGGGTTAAAGCTCGCGGGAGCAGTGGTGATTCGTCCCGACGACCTGCGCTCGGGCGCTCAGAGTATTCCGCGCGACCGGGAAATTATTCTCTACTGCACTTGCCCGAACGAAGCCACAAGCGCCCGGTTAGCGCTGCAACTCAAGAAGGCCGGCATCCGCAAAGTGCGTCCGCTCGCGGGAGGACTGGAAGCCTGGCGGGAAAAAGGCTACCCGGTTGAACCGGTTCCCGCGCCGTCGAGCGGCGATGACGGCGAGGCGAATTTATCCGTCGATGCGGCGCCAGAGGCGTGAAAGAGATTAAGTTGAAGGTCCTAATACAATGAAGACTGAGGGCTATGGCAACCAAGGCCATTTTGAGCTTGCAAGAGTTCCTCCAGTACCGCAGCCGAATCCGAACACTATCTTTCCGGTTTTGGCGGCGATTAGCTTCTGCCACCTTCTGAACGACATGATGCAATCGCTGCTTCCAGCGATTTATCCCATTTTGAAGAGTTCGTTTCGCCTGGATTTCGGGCAGGTGGGCCTCATCACGCTGACATATCAGCTTACGGCATCTCTTTTGCAACCGCTGGTCGGCTTGTATACGGATCGCCGCCCCCAACCCTATTCGTTGCCGGTTGGGATGGGATTCACACTCACCGGCTTGGTTCTGCTGGCGATCGCTCCGCATTTCGGGATTCTTCTCTGCGCGGCGGCGCTGATGGGCATGGGGTCTTCCGTATTTCATCCGGAATCGTCCCGCGTCGCCCGGATGGCTTCCGGCGGCCAATTGGGACTCGCTCAGTCGGTGTTTCAGGTTGGCGGAAATTTGGGTTCCTCGCTAGGGCCTCTACTGGCCGCGTTCATCGTGCTTCCGCTCGGCCAGTCCAGCGTCGCATGGTTCTCGATAGCCGCTTTGCTCGGAATCTTTGTTTTGACGAATGTCGGGCGCTGGTACAAAAGCCACGAGCTGAGTAAGAGCCGCTCGAAACATTTACACGAGCATGCTCTCCTGCCCAGACGGAAAATTGTGATATCGCTCGCGGTTTTGATCGCTCTGATATTTTCGAAATATTTCTATCTCGCGAGCTTCACCAGCTACTACACCTTTTATCTGATGAACACGTTTCACGTAACTGTGCAAAGCGCTCAGATTCACCTCTTCCTGTTTCTGGGCGCGGTCGCGGCCGGAACCATCATTGGCGGCCCGATTGGCGATCGTGCCGGGCGGAAGCTTGTCATTTGGTGCTCGATCCTCGGCGTGCTTCCATTTACCGTTGCGCTGCCGTACGCTAATCTCCTCTGGACCTCGATCCTGAGCGTGGTGATCGGCCTGATTCTCGCCTCCGCGTTCTCGGCGATTCTGGTCTATGCCCAAGAACTGCTTCCAGGCAAGGTCGGGATGATCTCAGGTCTTTTCTTCGGATTCGCCTTTGGCATGGCAGGCATCGGCGCGGCAGTCCTAGGAGAACTCGCGGATTTCACGGACATTCATTTTGTGTATCGCGTCTGTTCTTTTCTTCCGCTGATTGGCCTGCTGACCGGATTTTTGCCGAATCTGCGGACTGCCGGCATTCATTCGGCTCCGGTGGAAGCGGGCGCAAAATCGTGAGTCAATGTCGCTTACTGTTTTCCGTAAAGGCGCCGCAGAAGCATCGCAGTCCGCAGTCCGCTCGGTCGGCGGCGCCGATAAAAAAGTCCGCTCCCTCACGGTCGCGGTTCGGTGCAGGTGACCGGGCGTTATTACACGGCCTCCGGAAAACCCGCTTGCTGACGCAAGGCGGCTCCGCGCCGAGGTTACCCGGAAGCAGAGCCGCCGCACGTGAGTGCGCGTGTCGAAAGACGTCTTCAACCGAACGGAAATCGACGGGGTAGGCGCTGGGAATTTAGTGGGCTTAGGTCTTACTTTACGGAAGTGGCATTGAAGCCGGGAGCCGAAATTCGCATGACGAAGAGGTGCATCAAATGACAATGCCGAAAATCGCCGTGGTGACCGGGGCGGGCAGCGGCATCGGGCGTGCTGTCGCTCTGGCGTTGCAAGGCGCCGGATATTCGGTCGTGCTTGCCGGACGGCGCGCGGCGGAACTGGAGGCAACAGCCGCCGCGGTTCAAGCCACGGGTTCTGAAATGCTTGCTGTGCCGACGGATGTCGCTGTTCCCGAGGCAGTACGAGCGCTGTTCGCCAAAGCGAAGGACGCATTCGGACGTCTGGATCTTCTGTTCAATAACGCTGGCATCAACGCCCCAGGCATCCCGATGGAAGATCTTACTTATGAGCAATGGAACGCCGTCGTCAGCGTGAATCTGACAGGGGCATTTCTCTGCGCCCAGGAAGCCATCAAGCTAATGAAGGCGCAGGAACCGCGCGGCGGCCGCATTATCAATAACGGCTCTATTTCCGCGCACGCGCCGAGGCCCGATTCCGCGCCCTATACAGCCACGAAGCACGCAATTACCGGCCTGACAAAGAGCATTTCGCTCGACGGCCGCAAATACGATATCGCCTGCGGTCAAATCGATATCGGAAACGCGGCCACCGAAATGAGCGAGCGCATGGCGAATGGCGTCCGTCAAGCAAATGGCACGGTCGTAATTGAGCCGCGCATGGACGTGCGGCACGTGGCGGACGCGGTTCTGTACATGGCAAGTCTGCCCTTGGACGCCAACGTGGAATTTATGACCGTGATGGCCACTAAGATGCCATTCGTTGGCCGCGGATAAATGGGAGCCTGCGGCATTCACAATCCGAGGCGTGATAATAATCCGGGTTGGCGAAATCCTTGCAGCACCCACAAATTCGATTTGTCCTGTTCAGTCGTGTAAGCGATGCTGTCGCCATCGGGCGAAAGACTGAAGCGGACGCCAGGATAAAAATCGCTTCGAGGCGCCATGTCTTTATCAAGTTCACCGATGGTCTTCATCCGGAGCGTCGCGAGATCGATGGAGAACAGCACGGACTTGTTCCCTTCGGGACGAAGGCCAAAGAGCGTTTTGCCGTTCTTGGCAAAGACCAGATAGTCTGTCGGAATCTTCCCTAAATGCCGAAGGTTCTTGCCATCGGGCGTGATCACGTCCCATCCATCGCGATCGTCTTCAAAAGCGATGCCGTTCCCCGCCGGAGACCAGTCCGGAAGCTTGGCGGCGACCCCTTTCCGGATCGACACCGGCTTTTCCGTGCTCCCAATTTTTGCGATAACGAGTGATGTCGACGACCCGTTTACGGCAAGATAAACAAAGCGATTGGCCTTTGGAGACCAGGAGCCGCTATATTCGGCATCGTTGCCGGAATCGTCGAGCGGCTGGGGCGCTCCGCCCGACAGCGACATGATCCAATTGCGGATTCGGCCTTCTCCGGATTGCCGCGTAAAGACGATTCTCTGCCCGTCGGGCGAAAGAGATGGGTTTGCGAGCAGAAGCGTCTGACTGGCTCCAAAATCCTTCTGGGTGACGAGCGGCCTTTCCGTGCCATCATGGGCCTTCATCCAGATTTCCGGTGGGCCGTTTCTGTCAGTGACGTAAGCCAGTTCCGCGTTTTTTCCGGACCACGAAGGCATACTCTCGTTACGATCTGTCGCAATCAACTTACTCGCTGTTGCGCCGGTAAGCGAAACCGAGACTATATTCAAATCATTCGAGACCGCCGAGTAAATAATGCTCTCGCCATCGGGCGAAACCGCCACGTCGTTCTCCGAAGACGTGCCTCCGGTGATTTGATACGCGCGCTTCGACATGGTATCGGCAATCCAGAGATGTCCTTCGTGTTGGCCGCCGCGGAAGTCCATCGACAGCGCGATATGGCGGCTGTCGGGCATCCACGAGAAATCTCGCGTGAATCGCTGATCCGGCAGAGCTTCTAATGTATGTCGCGGAGTCTGCCGGCTTGGCGGGTACGGTAGCAGCCAGGCTTCTTCCTTGCGTCCATCCGGACTACGTATCAAAAGGAGATGTTTACCGTCGGGCGAGAATTTCAAACGGGGGTGACTGTAGAAATGATTGCTCGCAAATGGGTCCGGCTCATATTGCCGCAACGGCGAGCCTAGAGGCGATGAGATCAGAACTGTAGCCTTCGCCCCGTTGAGCCGCCCAAAAACCGATACGGCCAGAGCCTGATTGTCCGGGGAAATGTCTAAGGAAGCATTCGGGTATCTCGGGATTTCAATAATCCGCTCGGGTTCGCCGCCGACGACAGCCACCGAATATAGGGCGGCTCCGTCGCCGTCTGAAGCGTCGTTTGCCGGTCCCACGAAGAAGATGCGATTGTTATCGCGAGACCAACGCACCGGGCGCGCCCAACCAAGGCCGGCATCGAGCGTCGTGGCGAGCGGTGAGTTGCGGTAGCGGACAAGGATACGTGGTATGCCCTGCACCATGCCTGTGTAGGCCACGGCCTTTCCGTCCGGCGACCAAACAGGAGCGTATTGGCCTTCGGGACGCATGGAGAACGGAGCGTATCGATCGTTCGTCAGGTTCTGCCCAGCATCGCGGCTAAACAGAATCACGATAACCGCCGCAAGCAATATCCACGGCAGAATAGCGGCCACGGCTAGCATGCGCGAGCGTTTGATTGCGCTGCCGCCGGCCGGCGCCGGTAGGGCGGCCGACACGTAGGCGTCCGATAAATGATCGCGGACGGCCCGCAGCTCGCTGTAGAGATCGCGCGTGGAGTCGTAACGCTGTGGAGGGTCTTTCGCCAGACATCGATCGACAATCCAAAGCAGAGGAGCAGGCAGTTTCGCGTCGATCTGCGGCGGCTCGTCTCGCACGATAGCGGCGAGAGTTTCGATTGTGCTGGCTCTTTCGAACGGAGGCTTGCCCGACGTGAGCTCATAAACGATGAGTCCGAATGAGAACTGGTCGGAACGATAATCCACCGCCTCACCGCGCGCCTGCTCCGGACTCATATAGGTCGCAGTGCCCAGAATCGTGCCGGGAGCGGTGCGGTGAACGGTTAACGTACTATCGTCGGCTCTCAACGGACCACGCGGCTGGTCTACCCAACGCGCGATTCCGAAATCCAAAATCTTCACGCGGCCATCTGCGGTCAGCATAATGTTTTCGGGCTTCAGGTCGCGATGCGCGATGCCGAGCGCATGCGCCGCCGCGAGTCCGTCGGCGATCTGAACCGCGATATCCAGTAATTTTCGAACCGGAACAGGGCCGCGCTTCACCAGCGAGCGCAGCGATTCGCCGTCGATGAGTTCGCTGACCATGTAATCGACGCCGTCGACCGCGCCGAAATCGAAAATGGAAACGATGTTCGGATGGTTCAGGGCCGCGATCGCCTTGGCCTCAATCGCAAAGCGGGCACGGCCATCTGCCTGGCTCGAAAGATCCTCGCGAAGGACCTTCACCGCGACTTCGCGGCCCAGGCGCGGGTCGCGACCACGATAGACTTCGCCCATTCCGCCGGCGCCCAGCGGCGCGAGTATCTCGTAAGGCCCCAAACGGCTGTTGACGCGAAGATTCACGAGCACCTCTCCACGAGCCGGGCATGTCCGGTCCCTATACGAGATGCGGAGCGCCGTCGTTCGTTCGATACAGAGCTGGACGTTTGGATGCGATGTAGTGTATCAAGGCGTCCGGGGTTTTCGCCAGATACAGGACGTCCGCCTCTGTCAAGCTGTAGAGGAGCATGCGCATCGTCTTCACAACCTTTGGTTCGCTGGGCGACCTGCATCCTTATCTGGCGATCGCTATCGAGATGAAACGACGCGGTTACGATGCGGTAATTGCGTCGACCAATCTCTATCGCGAAAAAGTGGAGAGCGAAGGCATCCAATTCGCCTCCGTCCGTCCGGATCTGGAGAATTTCGGGGATAGGTCCGAAATGGTTGCGAAGGTGATGCATGCCCACCGCGGGCCGGAGTTTCTGTTTCGCGAGATGCTGATGCCTGCCCTGCGTGATTCGCTTGAAGATGTGATGGCGGCGGCAGAGGGCGCCGATCTACTGGTGAGCCACATCGCCATGTTCGCGACGCCCATTGTCGCGGAGTTGTTGAAGAAACGCTGGATCTCGATTGCGTTGCAACCGGCCATCTTCTTTTCAGCGACAGATCCGCCTTATTTTCCGCAGTTTGGGTCTCTTCCCCGGTTATCGCCCGTAATTGCGCGCGCCATCTTCTGCATGCTGCGCGGCATCACGGCGCGGTGGTTGCGGCCAGTTCAAGTTATACGCAGGGAGTTGGGCCTGCTGCCCTCGCGATCTCCCGTCTTTGGCGATCAGTTCTCGCCCTGGGGCACGCTCGCCTGTTTCTCGCCATTGCTGGCCGCTCCGCAGCCGGACTGGCCGGCCAACGTGACGGTCACGGGCTTTGCCATTTACGACAAGCTGAATGCGGACGCCGGAGGCCTCGCTCCGGAGATCGAGGGATTTCTGAATGCCGGTGAGCCGCCCGTCATTTTTACGCTTGGCTCTTCAGCGGTTTTCGATCCGCGAACGTTTTACGAGAATAGCGCCGCGGCGGTCCGGCGACTGGGACGCCGGGCGATTCTATTAGCCGGATTGGATTACGAAACCCGAATTGGCATCCGCTCCGACGAGCAGATTCTTATCGCCGAATACGCGCCCTACTCGCAACTATTTCCACGCGGAGCCGCGACAGCTCACTCCGGCGGCGCCGGCACTACCGCCCAGGCCATGCTGTCCGGCCGGCCGACCCTCGTGATGCCATATAGCCATGACCAACCGGACAACGGAATGCGTATCATGCGGCTCGGCATGGGCGACATGATCAGCCGCCGCAAGTATACGGTCGATGAGGTTGCCGGCCGCCTGCAGCGGTTGCTTTCGGATGCGTCACTACAAACGCGGGCCAGGGAAGTTGGGGAACGGGTACGGACGGAACGGGGCGCCGCCGCTGCCGCGGATGCGCTCGAAAAATGCCTTCAGATGAGATGAAATGCGTTTACAGTAGGTGAAAATTGACTTCCACCGTCACCCGCACATTCACCGGCTTGTCTTCTTTCGTCGCGGGTTTGAAACGCCACTGTTCCACCGCTTCCACGGCTTTTTTGTCCTGGACCTCGCCAAGTCCTGACAATACCTTCGGCGCTTTCGGCATGCCCTCCGACGTTACGATCATCTGAATCTTCACCACGCCACTGACGAATGCTTGCTCTGAGTGTCCGCTGAATTCCGGCTCCACGACGTGTACGAGCTTGGGAGGCTTCACGTCGCCGCCAATCTCGTAAATCGGGTCGCCTTGCTTCTTTTCCCCGGTTTTGTTCGCATCGGTTTTGGTCACATCGCGAGCCGCCGAAACCGCGATAAACAAGGTCGATACGAGAACAACCGTCGTGAGAGTGAGCAGGACTCTCCTCAGACACACAACCACCTCCTGGAGCAGAAACTCAATTGTGATTCAGGACGGACACGCAGGCTGTCCTGTTTACAACGTACATTGTAAAGTTTTGTTGCCAGTTCATGTCAATCGCAGCGGCTATTTGGCGCCCTCGCCTTTTTCCTCGCGATTTGAAGTCCACTTGGCATGCTCTTGCGAAACCAAGCCCTCGACCCGTTCGGCCAGCAGCACCTTCCGGTCAGATGCCGTGCTGTATGGTCCCGCCGTTGATAGATACAGGTACTTTTCATGCTTCAGCGCTTCGCACGTGGAGCGATAAAGAATCCAGTTCGTCTGATACTGGTTCAACTGCTGCACTGCTTCCACTACGGCAATGCTGGCAGTCAGCGACGCCAGTACGCGCGCATCGTGAATGCCGAATGTGGTTAGCAGCGGCACCAGGGCCGCAATCACTATTGTCCAGAGTTTTAGAATTTTGAACGTTTGTTGGCTATAGCGGCTCTTGCGGTCGTACCAGCCAATTTCATCTTCTAATCGAGCGAAGGCGGGCAGTTCGGCGGCATCGGTCATATCTGGACAAGATACCTGAGATCGGGATGTCCAGAAAGGGAATTCGTTCGTGAGAGCACATTCCCGCAGCAGGGGATTCAACTATAATCCATGGATCACGAGTTGCGGAGGCCAGCGAATGCCGGGTATCTTCATCAGCTATCGTCGCGAAGACACAGCCGGTCATGCCGGCCGTCTTTACGATCAGCTTTGCGCGCATTTCGGAGAAGAGCAGGTCTTCATGGATGTGAGCGCGATCCAGCCGGGTGAGGATTTCGCCAAAGTCATTGAAAATAGGGTCCACGCCTGCGACGCCGCCGTGGTGTTGATGGGCCGGAACTGGGTGACCAAGCGTCTGACCGAGCCCGGCGACTTCGTGTTCCTCGAAATCAGCCTGGCATTACAGAGGAATATCCGTGTTGTTCCTGTGCTGGTGGAAGATGCGCGGATGCCGGCTGTTGCGGACTTGCCCGGGCCGCTCGCCCCTCTGGCGCGGCGACAGGCGATCGAGTTAACCGACTCCGCTTTCCACGAGGACGTGCAAAGGCTGATCCGCGCGCTAGATCCATCCTCTTTTCACGATGAGCCGGAGCCGGAGGAACCGCGGACGCGATCCAAGTCATCGCCTCTCCCGAAGAATGAACGAAGCCAACGGCGCATTTGGGCTGCCGTAATGACGATTGCTGTCGTGATGCTCGCCGGATTCGCGTTTTGGTTCACTCGCGGGAAGAGCCGCGTCTCATCGAATTCTGCCGCGGAGCCGCCCGCGCTCGTGAAAGCAATTGAGTACGGGCGCATGGATGAGGTACACGCTCTAGTCGCGAAACATGCCAACGTGAATGCCGCCGCATCCGACGGAACCACGCCGTTGATGCGGGCGGCGGAAGGCTCCGCTTATCTTCAAAACAACGCCCCTGCCGTTGATCTGTTGCTGAAAAGCGGTGCTCATGTGGATGCGGAGGATTCACGAGGACGCACAGCCCTTTTCCGGTCCGCCGGGGAAGGCAAGGTCGATGTCACGCGCCTGCTGCTCACGCATAAGGCCGATCCGAACCACAAGGCAAATGACGGCTCCACTCCATTGCTTACGGCGGTCACGTATGGACGGCTGCCCGTCGTCCAGGCGCTGCTAGGCGCTGGAGCAGATGTGGATCTTGCCGATTCCCAAGGCAGCACGCCGCTCGCGCTTGCCTGCGAAGGCAATGTTTACGCGCCGAACAACGTGCCGCTGGTCCAGGCGCTGCTCGATAAAGGCGCCCATGTCGATACTGAGGATTCTCGGGGGCGCACTCCCTTGCATCGCGCTGCACAAGAAGGAAAAGTTGGAGCGATGCAACTCCTCTTGGATAGGAAAGCAAAGATCAATGCACAATCCAGCGATGGCTCAACTCCTTTGCTGGGCGCGGTCACCTATGGCCGAGTGGCGGCCGTCAACCTGCTGCTCCATCGCGGCGCTGATGTCGACCTTGCGGATGCGCAAGGGAGCACTCCCCTGATGATTGCAGCCGAAGGCACGGCTTACCTGCCGAATAACGCGCCCACGATTGCGATCTTAATTGGAGCCCATGCAAACGTGAATGCGCAGGATTCGCGCGGCCGCACGCCGATCTACCGGGCCGCGCTGGAGGGAAGGACCGAGGCCATTCACGCGCTCCTCGACAACAAGGCGGACCCGAATCTACAAGCGTTCGACAACAGCACGCCACTGCTCGAAGCTGTAACTTACAGCCACTTCCCCGCGGCCACCCTGTTGCTGGACCATGGCGCTAAAGTGGACTTGGCCGACGCAAGCGGAAGAACCCCTCTGATGCAAGCTGCCGAAACCACCCCTTTCAGCGATTCCCTTCGTGATTTCATGAAACTCCTCCTGAAACACGGAGCCCAGACGAGTCTGGCCGACAATCGCGGCCGGACCGCACTGTCGCGAGCCACGGAGAGCAAGAATGCCGAAGCCGTCGGCCTGCTGACAAATAAGTAGCTTATCGAAAATCAACGGCCCCGATCCCGCAACTGTATTCTCCGTAACAAAAGCTAAGTATGTCTATCGATAAACTTGTGTTTACTCTTGACAGAAATACTACTATGTCCATAGACTAAATCTACATTGTTAATTCAGGAGCCAACATCAAATATGCATGCCCGCCAAACTTCCCGTAGCTATATTTTGCGGAAGCTCGGCCGGTGCTGCGCTGCAATTGCAACTGTTGTGGTGTCCGCAGGCTTGGCTTGGGGTCAAGCGGAAGGGTCGATTTCCGGGATTATCGCCGACGCAACCGGGGCGCCCATTGCGGGTGTTTCAGTGACAGTGAAGAACACCGAAACGGGCGCTACGCGCAAACTTGTGACTGATGGCGGCGGTCGATATAACGCGCCATCGCTCGCGATCGGCAGCTACGAAATCGCCGCCGAGAAAACGGGCTTCACGTCTGAGGTGAAGACCGGCATCGGTCTTGTCGTCGGACAACAGGCCGTGGTGAATTTGACCCTCAACGTGGGGGGACTCCAGCAGAGCGTGACCGTCGAGGAGCACCCCGATGTGGTGAGCGTATCGACGGAGCAGACCTCGGGACTTGTCGGCGAGCGCCAGGTAAAACAACTGCCGCTTAACGGGCGCAGCTATGACGAGTTAATCGCCCTGAATCCGGGCATTGTGAATTACACATCCGAACGTTCAGGCGGCATTGGAACATCGAACTCAGCGGTCGGCAACATGTTCGCAGTATCCGGTAGAAAGCCGCAGGAGAATCTATTTCTCCTGAACGGGATCGAATACACAAGCGCTTCCGAGATCAACCTGACGCCGGGCGGCGCGAGCGGCCAACTGCTTGGCGTCGATGCGGTCCGCGAGTTCAACGTTATTTCGGATACCTACGGCGCCCAGTACGGGAAACGTGCGGGAGCGCAGGTAAGCATTGTGACGGCCTCGGGATCCAACGAAGTGCACGGGAGCGTGTACGAGTTTCTGCGGAATAACGACCTGGATGCGCGCAATTTCTTCGATCAAGGGCCAGTTCCACAGTTCCAGCGCAACGAGTTCGGAGCCGCGCTCGGCGGTCCCATTCAAAAGAATAAGACGTTTCTATTTGGCAATTACGAAGGGTTTCGCCAGCATTTGGGATTGAGCGACGTAACGCTCGTGCCCGACAACAACGCGCGCCTGGGCTATTTGCCCGATGCAAGCGGCAAGCTTGTACACGTCGGCGTGGCGCCCGGCGTGGGAAATCTGCTTTCTTTGTGGCCCGTGCAAAATGGTCCGGAGTTGGGCGGCGGAATCGCCGAAGCGTTCAGCCATCCACTGCAGAATATTCGAGAAGATTTTGGGACCGCGCGTCTGGATCACACGTTTTCCGATCGCGATTCGCTATTCGGTGTCTACACTATAGATGACAGCGAGGACAATACGCCTACTGTGAACCCGTTCAGCAGCATTTTCGAAGCTCTGCGGGAACAGGTCGTCAGTTTACAGGAAACACATGTATTTTCGGCCTCCGCTCTGAATACCGCACGTGCTGGTTTCTCACGCGGAGCCTATTTCTTTACGGGCGAAACATCTGTCGATGTGCCGGGCTGGATTGACGGCGCCCCTATCGGCGCCGTCGTCATCGGAGGCAGTACGGCTTCGAACGGAGCTACCCAGTTGAGCCCTGCCGGAACGAACGTCGGCAACAATCTTAGGGTTGTTCGAAACGTCTTCACATATGAGGACAACGTGGACATCACGCGGTCTATTCATCACTGGCAAGCAGGCGTTTGGCTGCAGCGAATGCAATCGAACGACATCATGGCGCAGGCCCAAAACGGACAAGCTACCTTTGGCAGCATCGCAGGATTATTGCAAGGGCAGGTGACAAATTTCACTGCTGTACCCACTCCAACGCCGTTGGGCTGGCGCTCTCTCGAAGGCGCGTTTTACGTGCAGGACACAATGAAATTGACGCCGAATCTGGAGCTGAGCCTCGGCTTTCGCGATGAATTTACGAACGGCTGGAACGAGGTTCACGGAAGGGCTTCGAACTACGACTTCATCAATGGGGTGATCCAGACCGATCCGTTTGTCGGGAATTCCGTTTTCAAAGTGAACAACGCGAAATTTCTGCCCGCGCCGCGCGTGGGCATCGCCTGGGCGCCATTCGGCCAGAACCGGACGGTGATTCGAGCGGGCTTCGGCACATTCTATTCGCTGCTTGATAACTTAAGCTACCGGCTCGATCAGAACGCGCCGTATAATACAACGCTCTCGCTAAAGAATGTAGGCCTTTCGAGCCTGCAGATCACACCCGGCGCTCCGTTGCCGGGCGGCGGCAAGATTTCACCTGGCGGCGTGCAGCCCGACATGCAAACTCCGACGGTGCAATCGTGGTCTCTGAAAATCGAACAGCGGCTGGACGCAGTGACGTCGCTAGGCGTGGCTTATATCGGTTCTCACGGATATCACCAGATTCTTTCCGTCGACGCAAATTTGCCGATTCCGACAATTTGCCCAGAGTCGCCATGCCCTGCGAGCCTCGGCGCCGGGACGATTTATTTTCCCTCCGGCGCGCCTCTCGCGAATCCGAAGCTTGCCAATACCACGAGTTGGTTCTCGACTGGAAATAGCTCGTATAATGCGCTCGAAATAGATGTAAACCGGCGATTCCAGCGCGGGCTGCAGTTCCGCGGAGCCTATACGTTCGGCAAGAGCCTCGATAATGGAGCCGCCATCAACAGCAGCGTCGGCAGTAATGCTCCCGGCTTCGTGATGTATCCGCCGAATCCGGGAATCGACTGGGGACTTTCGACGTATGATGTGCGCCATCTTGGCGTGATCAACGCGAGCTATGAACTGCCGGTCGGGGCGGGGAAGGCGATCTTGGGGAATACCAGCGGCTGGCGTCAAAAAGCGATTGGCGGCTGGATATTGAGCGGCATCGCCACCATGCAATCCGGCTTTCCGTTTACGCCAATTTTGGGCTTCAATCCCTCGAATGACGGCGATTCGCGCAATCCGGTGCGGCCGTCCTGGAATCCGGCATTTAACGGAAACGTGATTCTCGGCGGCCCGAACAAGTATTTCGATCCGACCGCGTTTGCCATACCGCCAAACGGCACATACGGGAACGT
>Ga0134126_10001878_pt1 | contig 26685 bp, 29 predicted proteins | sample KB31752_FD_96881 | JGI IMG/M metagenome (GOLD analysis project Ga0134126, IMG submission 96881) | Terrestrial soil microbial communities with excess Nitrogen fertilizer from Kellogg Biological Station, Michigan, USA - KB3-175-2 | ecosystem: Environmental > Terrestrial > Soil > Unclassified ... | reverse complement strand
TACCCCGGGCAGACCGCAGCGATGGCCGCAGGCACCGCCGGCCCCGCGATCATCCGTCTCACCACCGTTTACTAAGGGTAACCGATCATGCAGCCTTCAAAGATTCACTCGCAGCTGGCGCCTTCCCAGGTCCGGCCGCTCAATATGTCCGCGAACGATGTCGCGGACTTCCGTGCGCTCGAGCGCATCGGCATCGGCTTCGAGCCGGGGTATCTCCGGGCGGCTTGCGCTGCCGCTGGCAGCGCGATGGACGCGTGGCCGTCCAATCCGGTGCAGATCACCTCGCCCTCGATCGTGACTCCGATCCAGTTCCTGCAGAACTGGCTCCCGGGATTTGTCAAGGTCATCACGGCAGCCCGGAAGATCGATGAGCTCGTCGGCATCGACACCATCGGCAACTGGAAGGATGAATGGATCATCCAGGGCCTGTTGGAGCCGATGGGCAACATCGCGGTCTACAAGGACTCGACCAACGTTCCGCTCGCCGACTGGAACGTGAACTGGAACCAGCGCACCGTCGTGCGTTTCGAGTCCGGTGTCGAGGTCGGACGCCTCGAGCAGGCGCGGGCCTCTGCCGCGATGGTGAATTCGGACGCCGAGAAGCGCGCAGCCTCCGTGCTGCAGCTCGAGGTGTGGCGCAATCTCATCGGGTTCTACGGCTTCAACAGCGGCGCCAACAGCACCTACGGCTTCCTCAACGACCCGGGCCTGCCGGCGTACGTGACGGTTGCCACGGGTGCCGCGAGCTCGACCACGTGGGCGTCGAAGACGTACCTGGAAATCCAGCTCGACATCATCACTGCGATGAACCAGCTGCAGATCCAGTCGCAGGACAACATCGACCCCGCAAAGGTCGACACGACCCTTGCGGTCGCGTTCAACGTCGCGCAGTACCTCAACAAGCAGAACAGCTTGGGTACGCAGTCCGTGCGGCAGTGGCTGAAAGAGGCCTATCCGCGCTGCCGCGTGGAGACGGCCCCGCAGCTCGCATCAGCCAACGGTGGTGCGAATGTGTTCTACCTCTACGCCGATAAGGTGGAGGACGGTGGCACGGACGACAAACGGACCTTCATCCAGGTCGTGCCTGTCAAGTTCATGGCGCTTGGTGTGGAGCAGCGTGCGAAGTCCTACGTCGAGGACTTCACGAATGCGACCGCGGGCATCATGTTGAAACGGCCTTATGCCGTGTGTCGCTATAGCGGCGTATAAGAATTACACAATAGATTTTGGCCCATCGTTGAAAGGGGCGCCCTTCGGGGCGCCTTTTTTATTGGAGTTTCAGCATGACGAAGTATGTGGTCTCCACTTTGACCGCCGACAATCTGTACACCAAATGGGTGAACGACAACGGCACGAACAATGTCGCGCACCAAGTGCTCATCAAGGGAGGAGCTGGGGTTGCCGACCCCAAGCTCGTCGCGGTCCTGGGTGCTGGTACGAACACCCGCGAGGGCGTCATCACGGAAGTCTCCGATGAGGATGCGGCGTTTCTCGCAACCGATCCCGGATTCAAGTTCCACCAGGAACGCGGCTTCGTAAAGATCATCAGCCGCAACGCAAATCCGGAGACGGTTGCGAAGTCCATGGAGAAGGACGAGGGCTCACGACCCCGGAACGAGGGCGACGTGAAGGCCTACGCGAAAAGAAAGGGCGACGATACGCTTCAAGCGGTCACGAACAAGAAGTGACAGCGCCGGTCTACAACGACGCCGCCTTCCGGCAGCAGTTCCCCGCGTTCGCCAATACGAACCTCTATCCCGAGGCCACGCTCGCCTTCGCGTGGAGCATGGGCGGGAACTGGGTAAGTCAGGCACAAGCCTCCTGGGGTGTGGGCTCGACAAATCCCACGAAACTTCAGCAGGCGGCCGATCTCATGGGCGCTGTCATCGTCCGCCAGTTGTACGGCGCAACGGTGAATGGCACGGACAAGTCCATCGGCACACCGAGCCCGGTTGGCAATGTCACCGCGGGCCCGATCGAGAGCGCATCCGACAACGGGACAAGCGCTGCGATCAGGCTTCCGGAGTTCGGATCATCGGCATTCTCGGCGCTCCTTCTGGCATCCCCCCCGTACGGCACGCTTCTCCTCTCGTTGCTGCAAACCTCGGCGAACGTCGGTCCCTACATTCCAAGCTGTCGGTTCTCGTTCGTACCGCCCTGATGGACCTCGATACCGAAGGCCAAAGTCATGCCGGGATCGACTCCCCTGCGCTGGCATCGGGCCGGAAGCTGACGCTCAACATCGGGGTGCTGGTCCAGCCGTATCGATCCTCCGGCAAAGGCGTCTCCGCTGTCACCACGGGGGATGTCGCTCACATTCTCGAGGAGAAGTACGGACTCTTCTCGGCGTTCTACCGGACGCATCAAAAGAGCATTGCGGACGGTGCGGCGTCATCCATGCAGAGCGCGCTCGAGGCGTTGATGCTGGGACAGGCGATTGATCCGTGGGGACCGTGGGCGCAACAGATCCAGCGGGAGTTCCGCGACTTCATCTCGAGTCGCGAGGCTGAGCGAGTGGGGATGGCTGGGGTTCCTACGAAGGCGGCGCTGCGCGGTGTCAATCATCGTCTTGCCCATCCGTACCGTAGGGGCAACGCTCGTCGCCCCAGCTTCAGGGACACCGGGCTGCTCATGAACTCCGCACGAGCCTGGGTCACCTGATGAATTCTCCTATCTCCGCCCTGCTCGGGACGGGGCTCGATACCCTCGATTTGAGTCAAGAGGTGACGTTCCAAGCGTACAGCCGCGTGGTTCTGCCACTCGACGGCTACGTGTTCTGGAAACCGACCGTCACGCTCAAAGTCTCGGGCGCTCTGCATCACTCGATGGAGATGATTCAGAACGAGACCGAGACGCTCGGACTTGCGACCGTCACTTTCACGACGCAGCAGTTCGTTGCGGAGTTTGCCGAAGCCCCGATCAATACGATCTATGTGGCGAGGCGAGGGGAGTTTCGGTACGCCTTCTCGCGCCAGCAAGGGTTTTTCCAGGCGGCGGGGCTGTGGCACTTTCAGGGGCAGTCCATCCAGCCCGCTATGGCCTCGCAGCTTCTCGATGATCCCTCGAGCATTGATGCGACCCGCGTCGTCGTCTCGAACAGCCTGCCGTTCTGGCTGGCGCTGAACGGCTATCAGTCGCCTTTCCAGGGCGGCTTCTCGAACGTCGGGGATTCCGAGGTCACGCTCTATCCCTCTTTCATCGTAGAGCCGAACCTGCCGCCGCCTTACTGCGCGGTGCACATTCCGCCGGAATCCACACGAGCACTTCAGGGCGTTCCGCTCATCTCCTCCGTCTCGGCCGTCATCAACGGCAAGAGTGTGACGCTACGGCGCCATCAGCAGCTCTGCCAGGACCGCGTGAGACTGACCGTGTACGGACTTCAGAATCACGAAGCGCAAAACTTCTTCGATGCGATTCTCGAGGTTCTCGGAACCGCCGGACAGATGGGCCTCGTGAACATGCCCGTGCCGGTCGACGGCAAGCGGGGACAGACGGAACTGCAAGCGATCGCGATGCAGAAAACGATCGAGTTCGACGTGTCCTACAACCAGCTCACCGCAACCCAAGTGGCCCTCAAGATCCTCGAGTCTGCGAGCGCTTCGATCTACGTCTCTGGCCTAGGGAAAGTAGCCTAATGCAAATTCGTGCGATCGCTGCCGCTTTTGCGGCGGTGCTGCTCTGCGCGTGTGCGACACATCCGGTCGCAAAGCGCGGGATCAAGTACGGGGACTCTGGCGGCACGGAAGTCGGCTCCTTCCCGATCGCCTCGACCCTTACCGGTACCGAGCGCATTTTGGGGGACCAGAACGGCGTCACCGTCGACATCACTCCCTCGCAGATTGCCTCTTTCATCGGCGCCCCGAACGGCTTCTCGCTTCCGCTCTCGATCGTCAACGGTGGAACAGGCGGGACAACCGCGGCACAGGGGATCGCCAATCTTCTGCCCACCTATGTCTCCGGGGACTGTCTTACCAACAACGGCACGATCCTGCAGTGGAGTTCCGGGTGCGGTGGCGGGAGTGGTTCATTCTCATCGCTCACGGGAGGCACGAACACCTCCGCAGCGATGCTCGTCGGCACCGGCGGCAGCCTCGCGGTTACAGGCTCGGGAACGATTGCCGCCTCGACCGCGGCGGCCTTTGCGACGGCCCCCACCGGGTGCACGGGAGGCCAGTACGCGACCGGCATCGCCGCAAACGGGAATGCGACCTGCGGAACCCCCACAGGGGCGGGCACGGTCAACTCCGGCGTCTCGGGACAACTTGCCTACTACCCGACGAGCACCACGGCCGTCTCACCGCTTCCGACCGGCAACGGCCTTGCGGTGGTCTCAGCCCAACTCGTGCCGAGCAGCGTCAACCGGTCGGTCGCGGGCACCACGGACACCATCAGCTGCACGACGGATGGCTTCCGCTCGATCAGCTATACGAGCTCGAGCAGCACGGCGGTAACGCTTCCTGCGGCGACCGGTTCCTGCGGATACGGGTTCGGGGTTGTGGTCCAGAATGCGGGCACCGGGACGGTTACGGTCACCTCGACCAGCACCATCAACGGCTCGGGGAGTCTCACGGTCGCACCAGGAAGAGGGTGCGAGATCGACACCGATGTGTCGAGTGGAAATTACGACACCTTCGCCTGCACGGCCCTTGTCACCGGGAGCGGCTCGGTGTCCTCGGTGGGCCTTTCGATGCCTGCCGGCTGGACCGTCACCGGTTCTCCCGTAACCGGCTCAGGAACGCTCACGGCGGCCTTTGCAGGCTCTGTGGTCGGGGGAACCAAGTTCACCTTCGCGGCGACCGGCTGCACGCCCTCAGCAAGCTCAGGGGGCGCCACAGCGGGCACGATCACACTCGCCGCAGGACCCTGTACCCAGCTCGTCATCACGATGAATGGGGCGACGGGACTTACGGCCCCGAACGGCTGGACGTGCAACGTGGGGGACCGGACGGCGGAAGGGTCCGGCACCTACATCCCGGCGTGGTACGAGTCAGCCTCCACGACGACCACAGCGACGATTCCGATTCCCCCCTCGGTCGCATCGACGGATGTGATTCGCTTCAGCTGCACGGGCTACTGAGTGCGCCGTCGCGATTTCGTGCGGCTCGCGGGTGCGGGCCTCGTAGTCCCGCGCACGCTTCTCGCGCGCTCCCATGCGGGGGCGTGGAACGGGGTCTCGGCGCCCACGGGCTACGACCCTCCTTATCCCCGAGCCGCCCTCATCGGTATCGGCGGTCCTGGGTCTGACCAGTGGTTTGAATATGGTGGCTCTTTCACCTATCCGAACCCGGCCACGAACTCGGCCTCCCGATTCAACATGGCGATCATCGGGGGAACCTGGGAAGGCTCTGGCACCTCGAGCCGCAAGAAAAACGATCTCGTCAATGCGATCAAGGACAACTCGACAGCCACGGGCGGCACGCTGGTATTCCCCTACGCCCTGGCGTTCGAGGTCACACCGACCGCCCCCCTGACGGGCTGGGCTCTCGGGGGTAATCAGTTCAATCCGGCGGTCAGTCCACCCACGGATCGGATCAGTGGCACGACGAGCGCCTACGGCGGGGGATACGAGCACTACGCGCTCGAGATCTCCACGAACAACTGGTGGGCGTACGAGTCAGGCTCGAGCGGATCGTTCTACATCGATAGCTTCGATGAGACCCCGGTCAGGACAGCCTACAACTATTTGAACGGCGCGCCCTTTGCGGGGCGCGACTCCTTCGGCGATGGCCCGATGGAGTACTTCGCCAAGTACGTGTGGAGTGACCTGATGACCGGAGTGCCGGTCGACTCGCGCTTCAACTGGGTCAACAGCTTTTTCGATTACGCGACGAATGCGGATGGGGTGTTCTTCGACCTGCTGCTGAGGAACATCCCGAACAGCCTGTCGATCGTGGCCGATGAGACCGGAGCCGGGGTTTCAGGGCAGGCCCCACACGCTTACGACGGCACGGTCTGCGACTACCTCTCCGCTGGGCACTTCCAGCTCTTCAAGACGATGCAGACGCTTGCCGCTGCTGCCGGTCGCACGATCTACAACATCGGCAACATCAGCGATTACATGATCTCCTCCGGCACAGGTGTCGCCCCGTACAACATGCAGGGGGTCTTGAACGGAGGGGTACTCGAAAGTGTCATCGGGCTCTCTAACTCGGCCGATAGCGGTGGTGGACTCGATGCAGATCTCGCAAGGATCGTGAGCCGCGTTTCGCTCCCGAACCTCATCATCCTCGACACGAAGTACACGGGGAGCCAGATCAACCTCGGGGGCGGCAACGTCATCCCCGGAAATCTCTATCAGGTCATGCGCTATGGCCTCGCCTTTGCGCTCCTGTACGGGGTTCACTTCAGCCTGGAGCTTTCTTCGAACGAGTACGACATCGGCACCAACGGGGCGAACATCCAGTGGTTCGATGAGTACGACAACGCGGGGGCGCAAAAGAACTGGATCGGATTCCCGGTCGCAGGACCCACGGGAGTTTCGGGAGGCTTCACGGGGGCTGCCACGAGTGTTTTCAGCGGTCTCTCCTTCAACCTTCCAAGCGGCGTGAAGGGCCGGGAGTTCACCAACGGATTTGTCTTGAGGAACGCGTGGAACGGCACGATCGGGCAGATCGTCTCCACGGCGAACCTCGGGGGATCGGGAGTGTGGAGACGCATCAACGGCACACAGGCGCCCTCGATCAATAACGGCCAGCTCGTGACGACGAGCGCCGGAGTGAGCCTTGGAGCTAATTCCAGCTCCCGCGACGGACTGTTGCTCATCAGGGTATGAAGAGACTACTTCTCTGTGCGCTGGCGCTGGCGTGGTGCTCCCTCGCGCACGCCTACACCTATGTCGGTGGCGCGCAGGTTTCATCGGCCTCCGCCCCTGGTTCGATCACGCTTGGCTATACCCCGGCCTCCGGGGATCTGCTCGTTCTGTTCGTCGTCTATTTCCACCACTCCGCAGAGACGGTGACGCCGACCGACACCCAGGGAAACACCTGGAACACGGTCATCTCGAGTGACAACACCGCAAGCTACGGCGGCATGCGCGTGTTCTATGCGGTGGCAAAAAGCAACACCGCAAACACGATCACCGTGACCTTCGGGGGACTTGTCACCTTCCCAACAGCGGCCGTGGTTGAGTACTCCGGGCTCAACTCATCGCCCTTTGTGACCGGCGAGTTTTCCTTCGCCGACCACTCGGTGACTTCGGCCAACTATTCGGCTGCGAACTCAAATTCGAGCGGGTCAACGCCGACGCTCTCGGGCAATCCTGATCTTGTCGTGGGCGTGACCTACGATACCGCAGGCTCATCTTCGACCGGACTTTGGAATGCAGGTACTGGCTTCACCGGCCGGCAGACGATCGAGTTCGAAGGATCAACGAGCAACATCGTCGGGCGCTTCGAGGACGAACTCGTCTCGACCAATACCCCGGTCGCAGCGACCTTTACGGCGACCACATCGGCGAGCACCGTGGCGCCGGTTACGGCCGTCATCGTCTTTCACCAAACGAGTAGCGGGGCCTGCACGCACTCGGGATATACCTCCAGTGGTGCCATGACCGTGCCGAACGGCACCTCGGGTTCCTTCCTCGGAAAGTCCGGTGCCTTCGTGACACCCGACTGCGCCTCGATTCAGTACTTCCAGCCGACCGTCGGCAACTTCGCAACGAACTGATCTCACTTCACCTCGCGCGATAGAGCCCGCCTCGAGCGGGCTTTTTTGTGCCCGGAGGATTTGCCGTGCCGAAAATTGTGACGCTGAACGTCACCCAGTCTCTGTCTGCAACGCCGAACAAGCTGCAGCAGATGGGCGCGTTCATCTCCCAGGGCGCAACAACGCTCGCATCCGGAAGCTATTCCCTTCTTACCGGGGCATCGAGTCTCACCGCGCTTCTGGCCGCTCCCCTGTCTCTGTCCTCGCTCACCTGGAGCGGCGGAACGGTGACGGCAACCGCTGCCGCCTCGATCCCGGGGCTTGCGAGCGGGGACACCTTCATCACGACAGTCGCAGGGGCCACGCCCTCAGGCTACAACGGCACGGTCCTCGCAACCGTCACGGGCGCGAACACCTTCACCTATCCGCTCGCTTCCGACCCCGGAAGTGAGACGGTCGCCGGAACGTACACCCCCCCGAATCAGCAAGAGCTGATCGCCATGGCGGGGGAGTTTTTCAGCCAGGGGGCGTCGCAGGCGGTGTACGTACTCGAGCTCGGTGCGGGCGATGGCGCATCGGGTCCGACCGCACTTTCCACCTGGATCACGGCAAACCCTGGCGTTTTTTACGCCTATCTCTGTCCCCGAAGTTGGGACAACCAGGCGAACCTCAAGTCCCTGGCGCAGGCCCACGAGGCGGCCGACGCCCTCACGTACTTCTTCGTCACGACGACCGTGGCGAATTACACCTTCTACTCGGGGATCAAGTCGGTCGGCTGGTTCATCGAGGCGCCGCTTGCGAATGCCACGCTCGGCAAGTTCGATGCCGCATCGCCCTTTCAGATGTGGCTCTACGGGACGGTCAACGGACCGCCCTCTGCGGCGAGCCTCATGGGGCCGTTTGCCTGGAGATTCAGCTTCGGGACGACCGCGTGGCCCACGACGGGCAACTCCGCGACCCTCGCGACACTCGATGCCGCCAAGGTCAATTACATCACGACCGGCGCCCAGGGTGGCATCTCCACCAACTGCCTCGCGAACGGTTGCTTCGCCGATGGCAATGCGATGGCGTACTGGTACTCGGTTGACTGGGCGCAGCTCACCTTTAACCTCAATCTTTCGAACGCCATCATCAATGCCGCGAACAACGGCATGCCGATCGATTTCAACCAGAACGGCATCGACACGCTTCAGGATGTGGCGTTCAACACGGCCTCCACCGCGGTCGCCTTCAATCTCGCGAACGGCTCGGTCCTGAGAACGGATCTGACGCAAGCCCAGTTCGCCGCGAATTACAACGCGGGCGATTACGTCGACCTGAATCTCATCAACGCCGTGCCGTTTCTCAACTACGTCACGACCAACCCCTCCGACTACGCCGCTGCGACCTACAAAGGTTTCAGCTGCGTGTACCTGCCCATGCAGGGGATCGAGTCGATCACCTTCAACCTCAATGCCGTGCAGTTCGTCGGTTAAGGAATCATCATGGCCGTCAATCAGAACCCCGGCATTAACCTCGGCGTAATCAATCGTCTCGCCGGTTCCGTCTCGGTGCCGAGCTTCCCGGCGCTCTCAGTCACCGCTGCATTCCTTGCCAAACAGGCCATTCGCTTGGCCCCAGAGGGCGATGCGACGAAGTTCCTGGAAGTGCTGACGGGCGTCATCCCCTCCCCGGAGCCGTACCAGATGCTCACGGTGCGCATCGCGCTCGTGAAGACTCTGCCGCTTTGCGCGCTCTATCAAGCACAGTTCCAGCAGAACACCCTCATCGGGAACATCACCATCCGTCCTGACATCTCTCGTGGATCTGGCGGCTTGCAACCCTTCGACATCCAAAATGCCGCTATCATGGGATACGGCGAGATGGACTTCTCCGGTGAGGACCCCGCCTTCGTCGTGAATCTCAGAGGCTCATGGCAGGTCAACGCCGCTCTGTGGTCTGGAGTTGCGAATATCGCCATTCCGGCCTAACACAATATCGACGGGTAACCATCGCCATGCAAATCACCCGCGAATTGAGCATCGTCATGGAGCTCAAGCGCCCTACAGGTCCCCCTGTGGTCGTGCGCTCAGCCCCGCTCGATGCGACGACGTTCTCCATGTATTTCGACCTCTGCGGCCCCACCTGGGATGCGCTCATCGATGCGGGGTTCAGCGCAAGGTCCATGCCGCGCTATGCCGCCCTAATGTTCCGCAAGGTAGCGCTCGCCTCCGTAGGTCCTGAGCCTGCCGTACCGAACGATGCCTGGACGCGCGCGAAGGGGATGGCACAGGCTCGGGTCGACGCGTTCTTCGCAGAACTGCATCGTCTCACCTACGTCCTCACACTCAAGAACGGCCGCTGGGATTACGTCCTGCTCGATGATGCCCGCCAGATGGGGATCGTCGACGATAAGGACGTGAGCAGGATAGAAGGCAGTCACGCCTATTTTATCTGCGCCTCGGAGAGCGTGCCGAGCGAAGCAGCGGAAATCGCGCTCATTGGTTTGAGCATGTGGGATGCGCGAGTCGACTACTTGAGTCTTACGGACTTCATACGTTCCTTGCCGACCTCGATGATGGAAGACAGTTCTGGCGCGAGCCCGGACTCATCGCCGCCATCCTCGCCTGGGTCGCAGGATCAGGCTTCGAGCCCGTCTTCTCCCAGTGGGATGCACCCTGGAAAAGCGCCGCGGCCTTCCGGAATCGTTTTGTCATCGGTATCTCGCGCGGGATGACCCCTGGGCGATAGTCCGTGCCCGTTCAGTCAGTCATTCAGATCCCGGTCGAGGATTCTGAGTTCCAGCGCTACTTAGCGTTATGGAAAAAATACCAGGATGAGCTAAAGAAGCAGCCAGAATTGTGGGCAAGGCTGTCCAAGCACCACAAGGAACTCACGACGCAATGGGGGCGGGTTGCGACCTCCTTTGCGAATCAGGCCGATGAACTCGACCGCGCAAATGATGCCCTGGGAGATCAGGACAAGCACCTGACGCAAGCGGCTTCTCTCTGGGGCACCATGGAGAAGTCGAGCCGCAACGTCGCATCCAATGTCCTCGGAGCGACGACTTCGCTTCTGAAGTGGACGGGGCTTCTCTCCGGACTCTCGGGAATCCTCGGGTATTTCAGCCTCGAAGGACTGATGCACCTGGGGAGCACTGCCTCTGGATGGCGCCAGACCGCGATGGGGCTCGGAGTGTCAACGGGGCAGGAGAGAGCGTTCGGCATTGCCTTCAGTCGTCTGCTCGGCAATCCAAGCGGGGTACTGTCGGGGGTGGCTGGGGCTGCGACGGATTACTCGAAGATGGCCCCGCTATATGCGCTCGGCCTCAACCCGAGCGCACCAACCGCTGACCTCGCCATCGATACTCTGAAGGCGGTGCGTGCGCTGGTTGTCGGGCAGCCCAATGCAATGCTGGGAACCATCGAGAGGTCCCGACAACTCGATCAGCTTGGGTTTTCAGTCGAAGACCTACGCCGCATCCGGGACATGAAGGGCGGGGAATTCAATCATCTGCTCGGCACGTTCGGCACCGATACGCGAGCGCTAAACTTGAGCGATCGGACGACGCAGCTCTGGCAAGACTTCATGATGAACATGGCCGGCAACAAAGGCCGGATCGAGAACGTGTTCGTCCGTTCCTTGGGCAACCTCACCGGCCCTGTTTCGAACGTGACCAAGAGCCTTGCTCACCTTCTCGAAATCGTGATGAGGAAAGGCGGAGTAGGGTCGCAGGCGATCGATACGCTCGCGCACTGGCTCGATAATCTCGCCAAGACTCTGCAGGACAAGTCATTTCTCGATGGCTTGAAGCAGTTCACCTCGGAGGTCGGAACGCTCAAGCACGTTCTGCACGATATCCACCACCCGGGGGATGCGGGCATGGACCTGCTGCGCCTGGAAGCGAAAGGAAATACCGCTGCCGCAAAGCAGGCGGGTTCGTGGATCGCCTCTCTCGGCCGCGGAATCGGCGGCTGGTTCGGGGGGCTCGAGAACGACTTCATGAACTGGCGATTCGCGAACACCGTAGGGTATCTCGACTCGCAGACGAAAGATCACGCCAAGGATGCGCAGCTGCTCTCTCACTATCATGGGAATGCCGCAAAGGCACTTGCCGCCTACCAGTTGGGCGAGGGGAATCTCGACGCGCTGCTCGATCGGCTCGGCAAGAGAGGCGCAGGTGATGCGTGGCAGAAGTATCTCCCGGCACAAACGCAATCGTTTTTGCAGAAAGCGTCTCTGGCGGGTCCAGGTATCACCATCACGATCGTCAATAAGACCGGTGCCGATGTGAATGCTTCCGTCGCCTCCTTAGGGGCGACGCCGTGAGCGTTCTCGGGATCTCCAATCCGCTGCAAGGCGCGCTCGGGGTTGCGGTCGCGGCTTATTCGTATGTCGCAGGTCAGACCTCTGCTGGGCTTGCGCAGTTTCGCGCGACCTACGAGACATCGCCGATCTTCCTGTCCAATGGGATCGCGGGTCAGCAATCGGGCGGCACGATGGCGTTCAATTCACTCCTGCCGGCCCCGAGCGGGTTTGCCTATTTCCGGCCGGTTCCTGGTGCCTCGCTCATCAAGAACCGCTGTGCGACCTATCCGATGTTCAATCAGATGGTCGCAGGAAATGCGATGATCGCCGAGGGCGTGCAGCTCTCGATGGAGATGGAGTGCCCCGCGAATCCGCAGTTTCCGTACCTGCAGAAAAGCGCCTACATCTCAGCGCTCATCGCTTCCCTCAAGAAGCACAACGTGCTGGGCGGTACGTACTCGGTCGCGACTCCTGCGTTTTTCTATGACAATGGCGTGATGCTCGACTTTCGGGACGTGACCGGAGCGGACAAGAAACAGGCCCAGGTCACTTTCCAGATCGACTTTTACTTCCCGCTGATCACGATTGCAGACGCCCAGGCGGCCATGGGGACGTTCCTGCAGACTTTGGGCAATGGGGCCGCGATTAACGGAAGCCCGAGCTGGTCGACGGGGGCGTTGTCCTCGGTTCCGAGCGTGTCGAATTCCGCGCTCACGCCTCCCACGATCCAGTGAGTACGGTCATCCAGTTCACGCCCTCCACGGCGGGAGCCTTTCAGTTCAAGCCGACAATCGGAAATACGCTCTACACCGCATTCGTCACGCTGAACCTGTTCGGAGGTCGGTACTTCCTCAATCTGTACGATCAGTCGAGCACCCTCGTTATCTCGCGCGCCCTCACCTCGACGGGCCCGAAACTTCAGGCGACGCTCACCTGGGAGGACACGGGAATAGGGGGGCTTGCGACGATCGAGACCGCAACCCCTCACAACGTCCCGCTGGGACAGCTTGCGAACGTGTACGTGTCTCAGACCGGCACCTCCTTCGATGGGAAGTGGCAGGCTCTTTCCGTCTCGGAGACCGAACTGACGTACGCCTTGAACAACCCGGACTTCGTGCAGCCGCTGCCGGGTTCGGTGAGCTTCCCGCTCAATCTCGTCGAAACGGCGAACTTGGGCGGCTTCTTGCTCTGGGACTATAGCGCCTCGACATTCGAGTGGCAGTGAGTGCGTCTCTACGAACTCACGATCACCGACGCTGACGGGAGCGTCTGGTATCCGGAAACGTCCGGATTAGGCTTCGTCAAGCAATCCCCGACATGGGGCGCATCGTTCTCTAGCCTCTACACGCCGTGGGTGCTCAACACGGCAAGTTCACCGCTTGCAGGGCAGGCTAACCCCAGCGCGTTGAACGTCGAGATTGACCTGCAGATTGCCCCCGCACATACCCTTCAGGGGCAAGGGAGTATCCGGATCTGGGGGCTCGGGGTGCGAGCGCTCGGACAGGCGGCGAACCTGAATGCAACCGGGAATCCGCCCTCAGTGTTCAAGATCTGGACGCTCAGAGCGGGAATGTCCGCAGGGCTTCCGCTTGCGAACCCCTCGCAATCCGGGATTCTCGCGGGCGGCATCATCTATCAGGCGTTTGGCAACTGGGAGGACGTGAACCAGACGCTGGAGTTGATCGTGCAGAACGGCCCCACGCCGCTCCTCACGACTGCGATCAGCTGGCAGTGGACGAAGGGACAGGCGCTCTCCGCAGCCCTCAAGCAGATGTTCTCGCAAGCCTTTCCGGCCTACGCGGCGAGCATCAACATCTCTGAGAACCTGATCGCACCGAGCACGCAGACCGGCTGCTACATGAATCTCGGATCGTTCTCGAAGTACCTCCTCGCCTACACGCAGCGCATCGGCGCACAGCAGTACGGTTCAGGGTACGGCGGGGTTTCGATCGTCGCGAAGAATAACGGCATCTTCGTGATTGACGGACAGGGTACGACCCCGGCAAGCCATCAGCTCGCCTTCCAGGATCTGGTCGGCCAGCCAACCTGGATTGCGGCGAACACGATCACCTTCGCGACCGTGATGCGAGGGGATATCGACTACGGGGATACGGTGACCTTTCCCACGGGTACTCAGACGCCGTATGCGCTCACGACTCCCGGGGCGGCGTTCCCGAACTCACCGGCCGCGAGCGCCACGGCCTTTCAAGGCGCGTTCCTGGTGACCGAGATCCATCACTACGGGAATTTCCGGGAACCCCAGGCGTCCTCCTGGGCGACCGTATTCACCGCAGTTCTCGATCAGACGACGCCTGAGCTCGGCGTGGACCTGCTCGACTAATGAGAAATGTCCACAAGACCCCCATCTCGCGGACCCTCCCGCGGGCGGCGGTAGGAGCGGCGCTCGCCGAGATCGAGAGGAGAGGCTACGGGCTCCCGTGCCATGTGACGGCAGTCAGCGGTGCGATCGTCACGGTGGCATTCGACTGTACCGCGCAGGGTGCGGTCCTGCCGCCTGTCACGATGCCTGTGGTCGGCTCGGAGTACATCCGCCTCCCGATCCAGGCCGGATGCAAGGGTCGGGCTGTACCTTCGTCCGTCGATCTCAGCATCGTCACCGGCCTGGGCCCTGGAAGTTCACTCCCTGATTTCTCGCAAATCCCTGCGAACCTGTCTGCGCTCGCTTTTGAGCCGCTAGGCAATGCGACCTGGACAGCCTCGCCGAACGCAAACGCGCTCGTCGCGTACGGGGCAGGCGGCGGAGTCATTCTGCAGGACAAGCTCACATCGCCCAACTTCTCGGTCACGGTGAACTCGAGCGGCATCACGATGACAGGCGGTGGACACACACTCGTGGTCGATTCCAGCGGCATCAAGATCGACGGCGTGCACTTCGCCAAGCACGGCCATCTCCCGGGGACGTACGTCGCGCCCAGTGGCGGTGGTCCTGTCACTGGGGATTCGGGAGAAGTCGTGGGAGAAGTGCCGTAGCGAACTGGTTGTTGATACAGTAGAATTAGCGAACCGCCGAGGCGCTACTAACGCCCCGGCGGCTCTAACCACCATCAACCTGTACGAGAGGTCTCCGATGGCTCGTTTTAGGGTAGCAGAAAAGTCGTGTCCTAGTTGCGGGGTCATAAAGCCCAGGACGGAGTTTTATCTCCATAACGGGAACATCACGTATGCGAAGTGCAAGCTCTGCCTAAATCTGGAAAGAAGAAGTATCTACAACGATCCAGTTGAAGGTGCCGAGCGGCGCCGTGCTAGCAGAGTGCTCTACGAAAAGCGCAAGGCAAAGGGGATTGATAAGGAAGCAGAAAATAAGCGCAAATTACGATGGGCCAGAGAGAACCGAGACAGAACTCGTGCCGCATATGCGCGCTGGTATGCAGTCGAATCAAATCGAAAAAAGGCGCGCGCCTGGATCTCTGCTGCAAAAAGAGCCAACCCAGAGGCGCGTCTTCGCGATGGACATAAGAGACGGGCGCGCAAACGAGGCAACGGCGGCTCCTTATCAAAAGGAATCATCGGGAAGCTTCTGAAGCTTCAAAAACATAGATGTGCGTGTTGCTATATGTCATTGCGAATGACGGGCCACCATTTGGATCACATCAGGGCTATTTCTAAGGGCGGCATGAACGTTGACTCCAATGTTCAGTTGCTATGTCCAAAGTGCAATCTTCAGAAGCATGTCAGAGATTCGATAGATTTCATGCAGAGCAAGGGATTTCTTTTGTGAGACCGAACTGAGTGCGCACGTATGGCCGTTTCTGGGGGGCAGTGTCCTCAGATTCCAGTGTCGGGATCGTGTCTGCCGGCGGTACTCCAATACTGCCCAGTGGAAATCCTCCTGGGACTCAGCCATCCGGAGGGACGCCCACGCCTGTTTGGACAGAGGTATCCACGGATGCCAGTGGAAGTAATGACTTGGTTTTTTTCGTTACCTTAGCACAATGTTTGAGCCTGTCGCTAAACGAAGACCCCAGCTTCAGTCAATTTGGTATCCCCGCGATTCAGTCCGTGCAAACCGGTGTTCCGCCTGACTTCTACGTGTCGCGCATGCAATCGGCTTTCTCTCCCTACTTCGCATCGCTCACCGTCGTTAGAGCGGATGATGCAAACGGCGATCCGGTCTACAACATCGCGTGCATGTTCCACAACGGCGTGGAATTGAACGCCAGCGTCCCGATTCCCTACTGACCATGACCCAACGAATCGACTTGCGGCTCGAGATCACCGAGCTGCGCAAGACGCTGTACGTCGTGCATTCCGATGGCACGGCCGATGTGCTGGCCTCGACCACTCTCGCTGCGACCCGAAACGGAGCGGAGCAGTGCTGGCGCGAACTCTGCGGGGATGCGATAGATGCGCTGTGCGTTGAGTCCTACGGGGGCAGCGCGTGAGTTCTGGCGCTAGCACTCCATTCTCCTGGGATTTCCCGGAAATCCTCACGCCTCAGGGATTGCAACCGCAGTCTCCCTCGACGCTTCGCTCTCAGGTGATTGCGAACGCGACGGCGAACTCCCCTGGGATCACGACGAATCTCCCGGGCTCGCTCATCTCCGACATGACGGGAACGGTACTGGGGGCGTTGACCGTCATCGATCAGGCGAAGGTCGAGACGTTGAACAACATGACGCCGTACGCGGCGAATGTGTTCGTTCTCGGGCAACTGGGCCAGATATACCTCGGGCAGAGCCAACCGGGAATTGCGACCAACACCTCCGTCAACGTCGTCTTCACGGCCGCGAGCAACGTCGGCTGGGTGATCCCGAACGGTTTCATCATCACCGACGGGACGAACAACTATCAGATCCAGGTCGGCGGGGTCATAGGCTCCGGGGGCACCTCAGGATCGATCACGGCGATAGCGGTGCAGCCCGGCTCCTGGTCGATTCCGGCGAACACCACCTTCACCGCCGTCACTCAGCCGCCCTCGACGGTTTCGATCACGAGCATCACGAATCCGCTCGCTGGAACTCCTGCTGGTGCAAATGAGACCTGGGCAGCGTTTCGCTCGCGGGTGCTCATGGCCGGCATTGCCGCCTGTGTCTCTGGGCCCCGGCTCATCAAGACACTGATTGCCGCCCTGGGGGTTCCGCTGAACCTCATCAGCGTGCAGCAGGTCACGACGGGAACGGGAATGCTGCGGGTGTGTGTGGGAGGGGGGATAGACAACTACGAGATCGCGAACGCGATCTTCATGGGGGTCTCGAACCCCGCAAGCCTTGCGGGCTCGGCAGTCTCCAGCGGCCGCAACGTCACGGTCTCCCTCACGGACTATCCCGATACCTACTCGGTGGAGCGCGTCCAGGCGCCGGTCCAGACCGTCCTGCTGGCCATTACCTGGAATACGACGCTCGCGAACTTCACGGGCGGCGCGGCCTTCCCGGGCTTGGTGCAGCAGCCGATTGCCGATTACATCAACAATCTTGCGATCGGCCAGCCGATCAATCTCCTGCTCATCAACGAGCTGTTCCAGCAGGCCGTGCAGAACGTGCTCGATGCCTCACTAATCGATGTGCTCGACTACACCGTGACGATCAACGGTGTCGTCACCGCACCGACTGCGGGAACCTGGATCGTGCCGGGGGATGCAGAAAGCTCCTGGTCAATCACGACGAGCGCGATCAGCGTAACGCAAGCGTAAAACATGAAGAAAATCGCCACATTCCTTGCCGCATTACTGCTCACGGCCTGCGCGAACCTTCACGGTGTGGGCTACGGAGGAAGTCACAAGCCGCTCCGCTATGGCGTCTCCTCCGGTCCGCAGTACGTTCTCTGTACGCCGACCACCACATGCAACACGGCGATGGGTGTCACGACGCAGAGTGGGGACCAGTCACCCCTGGCGTTCGGCAAACTCAATTTCGATATCCAGAACCTTTGGACGGGCGGTGCTCCGAACATCGCCGGCTATACCGTCCTCGGAAATTCCAGCGCATCGAGTAGCGCGCCTTCCGCGCTCACGACATTTCCACCTGGATTTCAGTTCTGGCCGCAGACTCCGGCCGAGCAAACGCTCGGCATCACCCCTGTCAATTATCTCGATCCGGTAGGAATGCCTGATCGTTATGAGGTCAACACTACTCCTGGCACGACAGTGATGCTCACTGGAGTACAGGACGCCTTCAAGGTTGTGGTACAGCAGGGAGGAGGTGCCGTAACTTTCTCTCCGGAACAGTATTACCTTGGGAGTTTTGCTTCTCCCAGCCCACTCATCGTACTGACTAATCCCACGAATATTGTTGTCTACGGGAATGGCGGAACAATCGTCGTCAATACTCAAGCCGGGGCCAATCTCTACCAGATATTTCAGCTACAGAACCTCGCCAACTTCACAGTAATCGGGCTCAACTTCACGGATACCGGAGGCAATGAGCAGACCACCTGGGACGGGGCGTGGGCATGGAATTTGGTAGCTACAGGATCGACCAACTCTGGCGGTTTCTCCATCGTTGGAGGAACTTACACGGGGATTGTGGCGCCCGTTGACGCGAATTGGAGTAGTGGGGTTACGGGTCGCATCCGCGGAATCCATCTCAACTATCGCGCTGTCAACTGTTACTACGGCGGGGTACTTGCGGATCAGGGAGACGGTGCGACTGGCTCTATCACCGTGATCAATGCCAGAAGATCTTTCTTCTTATATGGGGTATCTGGGGCTGATATCACCGTCAACGCTTTCCACGATAGCACTACGAACACGGGAGGGTCTGACGCCGATATCCTAGTCAGTCGCTACGAATTCGATACGCGCGGCGACAGGATTCATGTCGTTTTCCATGGATTCGGGACTTATGCCGGGCCTCCGGTTGTATTCCAGACGAATGAGGTGAGCGGCACCCAGGGGATTACCTCCTTCGGCTCCATCACTGGCGGTTCTGCTTACGCGAATGGCGTGTATTTCGATGTTCCGCTGACGGGTGGAACAGGTACGGGAGCCATAGCTGACATCCAGGTTTCGGGCGGTGCGGTCATCGCCGTTCAGCTTGTCAATTCCGGTTCAGGCTATGCAGTGAGTGATGCTCTTTCGGCCTCCGCCTCAAATATTGGCGGTACTGGATCAGGATTCTCCGTCCCGGTCCTCACGGTTGGCGCAAGCATTGCGGATGTAAGCGTCGATCTATCTCTAGCAGATTACAGCATGGTCGCAGGACAATCCGAAGTTGTGACTTTCAATTCTCTCACGAGCGGGGGCGCCGAGCAGAGCCCAACGCCGGACCGATTTGACAAGATCACCATTTCAGGGACGTTTGGTGCGTGGCCGACCTTCGGAGGTTTCCCGATATTCGTTGAATCAACGCAGGAGACTCCAGGGAGAATCTCACTCTCTGGTCCTCTCTTGGATGCTATCAATATCAATGGGCAGACGTTCCCGGGATTCGTCGCAACTTCTGGCACCTCGATACTCGGCCCGTATACGGTCTCGACGCTTCCTACGTGCAACGCAATTTCTCTCGCCAATTATACGGCGCGCGTTACCGATGCCACGTCTCCAGTCTACAACGGGACATTGACAGGCGGCGGCGCTGTGAAAGTTCCTGTGTTCTGCAACGGATCTGCGTGGACCGCTCATTAGGTGAGCGTCCCTTCATGGGTCTCCGGCGACACGGGAGTGGACGCCGGGGATTCCACTTACACGGCGGGGTTTCTCACGGGACCCTCCGGACAGGGCGTGCCATGGCCTGAAGTTCCTAATCCGATGCTGACGGACCTGACGGGGATCGGGGCCTATCCCTTCCGCCAGTATGCCGATGATCCGAACATTGTCGTTTGGTTCGACACGTTCAACTCTGCCGCTCAACAGTACCTCGCCTGGTTTTCAGGACAGACTGGGGAGGGCGTACTCCTCGGGGCGTACCAGGGGCTTACCGGTGCGGTGCTCCAGTGGATCGCGGCCGGACTCTACGGAGTCAGCTACTACAACGCACTCGCCTCACCGACACAGGAAGCGATAGGGCCTCTTAACACCGAGACGCTCAACAGCGAGCCGCTCAACTTCTTCGCGGCACCCTCCACGACCTCCTATCAGGTCACGGATGACGTGTTCAAGCGCATCCTCACGTGGAACCTCTACAAGGGGGATGGAAAGCGGTTCTGCGTTCGCTGGTTGAAGCGCCGGGTCATGCGGTTCCTCGTCGGGACCGACGGCATCGACCCTCAGCCGTGGAATGAGGGGTTCGAGATCGGCCCCGAGAATACGAACGCGATCAGCGTGGAGTTCTCTGGGCAAACGTGCACCGTCTCGATCAATCAGCTCGCGATCTCGGCGCAGACACAGCTCGCCCCGAACATCCTGCCGATCTTCCAAGCGGCGTTCCTGGCCCCGGGAGTGCTTGAGAAGCCCATCGAGTGGACGTGGGCCTGCACGATCACGGTGAGTCTCACGGCGATCGCCTCGCCCTCGTCACTCAGCGTTGTGGGGGCTGCTGCATCGGAATCGACCGATAACGCGACGGTTGCAGTGCTCGGAGGGTCGGGCTCCTACAGCTACGCATGGTCCTGGGCCTCGGGTGGAACTGGGATCACGATCAATTCCGCCACAGCCAATGCGACGAGCTTTACCGCCTCGGCGCTCACCTCGGGGGAAACCCTCACAGGTGTGGCGAAGTGCGTGGTGACGGATACCGTCACGACCAACACGGCGCAGGCCTCCGTGGCGGTCAGTATTCAGCGCGTCTCGGCCCCCACGGCAACACCCTCGCCGACATCGATTGCGGCCTCGGGGTCCACCGATACCGTCACCAGCAGCCCGGTTACGGTCACGGCCGCTGGAGGTGGAGCGCCGTACACCTACGCGTGGTCCTGGCAATCGGGTGGGGTGAACATCAGCATCGGCTCAACGACTACGGCGACGACGACCTTCACCGGGACGAACTTAGCTCCGAATCAGACCGAGACCGGAACAGCCCTCTGCACCGTCACGGACTCCTACGGGCAGGTCACAACCTGCACGGTGTCGGTCCAGATATCCCGCGCGACGGCGGTCACGGCCAACACAGCGCCCACCTCACTCTCGGTCACGGGAGCGAGTTCAACTGAGTCGACCGGTAGCACTACGGTCACCGCTGCGAACGGTGTGCCGCCGTACACCTACTCCTGGGCGTGGCAGACAGGCGGATCTGGAATCTCGATCAACTCCCCCTCCAGTGCAGCGACCTCGTTCACCGGAACGGGACTCACGCCGGCCACGAACAAGTCAGGCACGGCAGTCTGTACGGTCACCGACTCCATCGGCCAACACGCGCAGGCGACGTGTTCCGTCTCGATCACGCGCGTATCGATCGTTTCCGCATCGGTCTCCCCGAGCTCGCAGACCTCGAGCGCGAATGCCTCCACTCAGACGACGGGGACCTCGACGGTCAGCGCATCCGGCGGGTCTGGAAGCTACACGTACGGCTGGGGTTGGATCAGTGGTGGTGCTGGAATCTCCATCAACGATCCGTTCTCGGTAGCGACGAACTTCACTGCCTCAGGCATGACGCTGGGTCAAACCTACTCGGGCGTGGCGCAGTGCACGGTCACCGACGGATACGGTCAGACCGCGCAAGCCTCTGTCAGCGTGACGATCTCCTACACGGCAATCGGCTCGGCCACGATCCAGATGGGGTTCGTGGATGAGAATCCGGGGCCGCCTGCGCCCGACTTCAGGTTCTACGGCTATAACGAAGGCTCGCCCTTCGTGGGATCGGTTGTTTCTCAATCGATCCCCATCGGAACACTCGCCTCGGCCGTGACGGAATGGGATACCCCATCGGGCGGGGTGACGACCTACACCACCTTCCTTTCAATCAATGCCGCGACGAATCCAGGACCGTCGTACTTCACGACGATGGTCACACCGCTTGGGAATCTCACCTCGGCGAGCGCGACGTACAGCTATAGCGGCGGGGTTGCCTCCTGGCAGTGGAACGGCATTCGACTCTGGGACAGCGGGACCGTGGGTTCCGACTACACGATCAATCTGATCTAAAGAGTAATCAGTGGCCAAGTATCTCGTCTCTGACTTCGCAACGACAACCCTCGCAACCGGAATCTCATCCGGTGCGATCAGTTGCACCGTAGCGGCGGGCAATGGAGCACTATTCCCGCTGCCGAACGTCAGCACGGGAACGAAGTTCCTCGCGACCCTTCAAAGCGCAACCAACCCCAACACCTATGAGGTAGTAACCGTCACCGCCCGTTCCACGGACACGATGACGATGACTCCCACGGTGAACGCCTACAATGCTGGAGACTTCTTCGCGCTTCGCATTCCCTCGGCGCTCGTTGAGCAGCTGACTCAGTTCGATGACGTGCAGGCGCAGTCGGGGAACTACGCGATCGACACGGGATCTGCGAACGCGTACGCGGTCTCCCTGACTCCTAACCTTACTGCTCACGTCCAGGGCATGCCGATCCGATTTCAGGCGGCGCACAGCAACACTGGAGCGAGCACATTCAACGACGGAGCGGGATCTGCGAATCTCCAGTACCCGGGCTCCTCTGTCCTCGTAGGCGGAGAAATAGTCGCTGGCCGCATCTATACCTGCATTTTCAACAGCGGTTATTTCCAGCTGCAGCTCGAATCGAGCCGCAACACGATAGCGTTCTCGGTAAGCGGGGCTATCTCCGGCACGTTGAGCGCCGTGTGGACCAAGGATGGAAACAAGGTCAGCATTTTTACGACGAGCGGGCTGTCGGCAACATCCACGGCCACATCGCCGATCTTTCTCAACTCGCTACCGACCGAAATACAGCCCTCCGGGCCCCGCATCGTGACCTGCACGCAGCTGGATATCGCGGGAAACTCCTTGAGTGGCTGGGCACAGGTCAACCCCAACGGGGCCGCACCGGCTGAGATCCGCGTCGATCCGGTGACCGTCCTGACCATCGGTGGTGTGAACTACATCGCCGATCAGGGCGGATTCCCTTCTGGGATGACGTGCGGATTCTTTCCCGGCTGGCTGATTGTTTACAGCATCTAACGGAGTCCCCAGTGGTCGATCTCATTGCGCTCATCTTCGCGCAGCTCGACAGGATTGTTCCGGAGAAATCGCGCGTTCGCATTCTAGCGTGCCTGTCATTCATCGGCCTTGGGGTCTGGATGTACGTGAGCGTGCATACCTTTGCGACCCGACATGATGTTACAGGGGCTGTGGCGCCGCTTACGGATGCGATGGCTGCTGACCGAAAGGTGGCGAATGCGCGCTGGGTTGATCAGCTCAACACCGAGATTATCCAGGCCGCAGGACGTTGCCGGGAAACCCACGACGATGACGCACGCGAGCTCTACCAGAGAGAGCTGGGCGGCTTACTCGAACGATATCAGTCCGTCGCGGGGCACGAGTACCCGCAGACCGGTTCTGTGGAGTGTCACTGATGCCGCACCATTGGATTCTGTTCGCGATTCTCATCAACGCGCGCACACTGCAACAGGTCGGTCATCCAAAGCCGATGGCGACCTATTACGAAGTCACGGACTGTTTGAAGGATCAGGCCGGAAGGGTGTCTAAGGTCAAGGACGGAACGCTCAAGATATACGTGTGCTCGCATCCGAAAGACGATAAAGAGACGTGAATCTCACGCTGGTTCGAGACTACGCAGGAGAGGACTGCACGCTCGGACCACTCACCGTCAACGGGCACACCTTCGATACGCTCGCACCGCCATGGAAGGCTGATCCGAGAGGCGTATGCGGGCATCCGGATCAGTCTTGCGTCCCGGCTGGAGAATATCAGCTCGTCCCGCACGATACTCCCGCTCATCCTCGAACCTGGGCGCTCGTGAACTCCGCGCTCGGCATCTATCACGAGACGGTGCCCGAGGGCTGCTTCGGACGCACCGCCGTACTTCTGCACACTGGGAATTTCCCGCGCGACAGCCTCGGCTGCATTCTCATCGGCCGAACTCGCCGGTATGTTGGCGAGCAGTGGATGGTGACGGACTCGCGCAACGCATTCGCGGAATTCAAAGCGATCCTCCCGTGGACTGAGCACGTGCTCACGATCAGCTACGCGCCCGGTATCTCGCCTTGAGAGAAAGCAACGGATGGCTGAGTGGCGCTGGCACACGGGGGAAGTGAGCGGCAAGTGCCCTCACTGCGATAACCCGCTATTCCCAGGGCGCCTGTTGGCCGACTTCCGCTCAAGTGCCGAGTCTGCGTGGCGCGTCTACCACATCGAATGTCTCGTGACGTTCTCGATCGGCTTCGTGCCGATCATCTATCCAGGCTGGATGCCAGCTTAGGAGAATCCGCTTGAATTTAGATGCCAGCAAATCTGCCGGGGCTCTTCTCGGCACGTACCTCGCGCAGTTGATCTGCGCATCGCTCACCTATTTCGCGCACCTCCCGCTTTCCGGGGCAACAGAGGCGTCGATCACCGGAGTGTGCATTTTCGTCGCCTCACATCTCATCCGCCCTACGCCGCCGGCAGGACCGGCTATTCCTTGATCAACTCACCATCGGAGAATCACATGTCCCTTCTCACTGATCTTTTCGACGCCCAGCTCGCCGTCCTCAAGAGCGATCTTTCCAAGGACCTCATTCCGGTCATCCAGCAGAAGAACAACCTGATCGCTGCTAACCCCACGGTCATCAACGTGATTGCGCAGGCCGAGGCAATCGTCGTCGAGGCGAAGGCAGAAGCCCCGCAGGTCTTGCAGGATGAGATCAAGGCCCTGGCGCAGTGGGTGAACACCGAACTGCAGCAGTTCGCGAACCCGCCTCCCGCCGCGAAGTAACGATTCGAGCGGCCGGCCGCTCCGCGGCGGATGGCTAGCGTCCGCCGCGCCTCCTTCATCCCACGGAGATCAGTATGTCGTTCAAATGCGGCAGGCTTCCGCCTGTCCACACGCGTCGTACGATGCGGCTCGCGCTCGCGATGCATCAGGCGCTCGCGAGCCTGGGTGCGCCTCCCGCATCGAGTTCCGATTACGTCTCCGCGGTCATGAAGCAGAGCGCAAGCGGCTGGGAATGCTGGTGGAACAAGGCGCTCGGGGATTGCGTCTGCGAGGACTCTGGGCATGCGCTCATGCTGCGCACGGCGAATTCCGGAAGCATCGTCATTCCGACCGCGGATGACATCTTGAAGCTCTACGAGGTCGTCGGCGGATACGTGCAGGGAGACGCTTCGACCGATCAGGGATGCGACGAGACGGCCATGTGCCGCTATCTCACGACGACGGGACTGTGTGGGCAGAAGGCATCGGCCACAGGCCCCATTGACCCGACGCAGCTCGATCACATCCGCTGGGCCGTGCAGCTCTTCGGGACCTGTCGCCTCGGGATCATGGTCACGCAGGAGCAGATGGCGGATTTTTCGGCTGGGCGCCCCTGGGAGTCGAGTACGGGAACGGTACTCGGCGGTCACGATGTCCCGGTCGTCAAGTACGACTCGCAATACGCCTACGTCGTTACGTGGGGGAAGCTGCAGCCGGTTGCATGGTCTCTCATGGCCGATTCCAGTTTCCTTGAAGAGGCGCACGGTGAGGTGTGGGCAGACTGGGTTCGCGCTGGGGGCACCGCTCCGAACGGGTTCGACCTCAACGGCATGCTCGCCGCGCTTGAGCAAGTCGAGATGCAGGAAGCGGCGTGATCGACCAGAAGGCCGATGCCGCACTCGCGGGACTCGTCCTGGCGGCTGAGGACACGTACGACCAGGCGTCCTCAGAAGCCTCAGGAGCGGCGATCCTCACACCCGCGGTCGATGCCCGTCTCACGGCGAGATATCGCCTGCGCGGCTACGTCGTGGGCACGGATGCGCTATTTCGGCGGGGTGCCGCGCTCGAGGCAGCAGGCGAGCGGGTGTTTTACGGGGCATTCCTCGAGAGCACCACAGCGCAAGGCGAGTTCCTGTGCGTCATCCGGGGGACTGCGGGGCTCATCGAATGGCTTGAGGACGGGGAGTTTATTCCGCGTCCGCACCCGCGTGCCGGTCGTTGCGAGTGGGGATTCTGGAGCATATACCAGTCCTTCGGCTACCGCCCATGCGGCGGGACGATCGACGCCCCACTCGTCGCATCGATCACCTCCGCTGTCGGTTCCGGCCGGCTCACGGTAGCGGGCCATTCCCTCGGGGCCGCGCTCGCGACGTACTTGGCCGTTGATTTGGCCGATCCTCAGCGACTCGGAAAGCGGGTAAGCCTGCGTGCCTTCGCTTCGCCTCGTCCCGGAGATGGGCTTTTCGCGCAGTACGCGGGGGCGCTCCTCTCGGATTTCCGGACGTACGCGCGCGAGCTCGACATCGTGCCGCGCGTCCCTGTGGGCTTTTCGTATGCCTCACTCCCGACGACGGAGATCCCATGGGATGCGAACGGTGTGCGGGTGCGGCTCTCGGCAGGCGCAGCAGGCCAGCACCACCTCACCTCTTACATGAGTCAGATGGACGTTGCCTCTATATCTGGCCTGCCGGCGATAGACGACAAGTATCTCGCCGCGCTGATTCTGCCGTCGAAGGCCGCAGCGTAGGTGGCCATCGAGATTTTCTGGGCAGCGTTCCTCGGTAGCTTCCTGGGGATTCTATGCGCGCTCGCCATCTCGCACTGGCTCTACGGTGAATAGGAATGACCGTTATCTGTGTACGGGACGGCGTGATGGCGGCCGACTCGCAATCGACAGACGATGAGATTCCGCATCGCTGCGAGAAGATTTACCGCATCCGGAGCCTGTTGGTCGGCGCGGCGGGCGATGCCGGGCCGTGTCTTTCATTCGTGAGGTACTTCCGAGGCGAGGAAATCTCACCGGAAGAACTCAAGGGCGCGACAGCGCTC
>Ga0134126_10001877_pt1 | contig 26685 bp, 19 predicted proteins | sample KB31752_FD_96881 | JGI IMG/M metagenome (GOLD analysis project Ga0134126, IMG submission 96881) | Terrestrial soil microbial communities with excess Nitrogen fertilizer from Kellogg Biological Station, Michigan, USA - KB3-175-2 | ecosystem: Environmental > Terrestrial > Soil > Unclassified ... | reverse complement strand
GATTGAGCGGCACTTCGATGGCCTCGCCACACGTCGCCGGGGTTGCGGCGCTCGTGCTCGCGCAACATCCTGACCTGACTACTACCCGCGTGCGGGCCTCAATTCTTTTTGGTGGGGCGCCGATTTCATCGCTTACGGACAAGACTGAGACTGGCAACCGCCTCGACGCTGCCGGTGCTTTACAAAACTCCGATGAAATTGACCTTATCCCACCGGCGCCGATAGCAGATCTACATTTTGTTGCCAATGATGGCCGCACGGTCTCGCTGGCCTGGACCGCTCCCGGTGATGATGGTGGTTCAGGACAAGCCGCTCTCGTGGAGTGGAGATTTACTGACGGGGGTTCGGGGAAACAGTTCCTCGTGGGTGCTTCGAGTTCGGCGCCGGCGGGCGGGCAACAGTTTGGCAGTGTAAATCTTCCTTACCGGCACACTGCCGGCACTCTCCAGCTGCGCGTGATTGATAATGCCGGCAACCAGAGCACGGCGAGTGTTGCGGTGTCGGTCGATCCACTTTCGGCGAGTCCGTATGACATAACCGAGAGCCCGGCAGAAGCGCTTTCAACTGGCGGCACGCCGCTACATCAAAGTGTAGATGACAATATTTTTCACTACGAACTGCCGTTCACTTTCCCATTCTTCGAACACAACGTGCAATCGGCCTTTGTCTCCGGCCCTACTTCATCAGTCAATTTTTCGACCAATGGAACCCTCTACATGGCGCGCACGGTGACGCCGGTGAACGATTCGTTTAACTCGCCGGACAGGCTCGCGGGCTTTCAAATGATTGCCGGACTCTGGGATGATCTGGATCTTTCAACCAGCAAAAGAGCCGATGCAGACATCTACGTTGTCCAGCCTGACAACACTCGGATTATCTTTCGCTGGCAGGGTGTGCCGTGCAATGTGAGCCTGACGACTGGCCAATGCACCGGCGGCGGACCGGTTAACTTCGAAATCGAGATTAAGAACGATGGCACGATCATCACGCGCTACGGCGACGGCAACACGAACTTGCATCCGGTAGTCGGAATAGCCGGCGGCGATCTGGATTCGTTCGTTATCGCCTCACATACGTCTACCGGTGCTCCTGTAAATCTAACGAATGCGCCGACGATAACTTACCACCCACGAACGACACCGAGATCCGCTGATGTTCGTGGCCCAGTGAGCGCGAATCCCGGGGCCGTGCTGCTCGGTCGGAACACCACGCTTACCCTCAATGCCAATAACGCCGGCCCAAATGCTGCGGCCGGAGTGAAGGTGCAGGGATTTTTGCCACCGGAGCTGACTTTTGTTTCCTGCACCACGCCGCAGGGCGCTTGTTGGGGAATACCGGGTCCCAGTGGAACCCGAATCTTCGGGGAACTCGGTACGATTGCTACGAGCGGCGCGGTACCCGTAAGTGTTGTGGTCAATGCAACCGCGTCAACGGGCAACGGACGATTTTTTGACTATCTAACCACCTGGGCGGCAAATAGCTCAACGTATGATCCAGCTCTGCCAAACTCGTCCACCTTTACGTTCTCAGGTATTAATCCGCAAACGAATCCGTTAACCGGAGCCACGGCAATTGGCGCCGGTATCGAACATGCGCTTGCGGTTGTTTCGGGCGGCAATGTGATCGCCTGGGGCAAGAACAATGCTTCGCAGTTGGGTGATGATACCTATCCTTATCGAATTGGCCCGGTCTTCGTACCCGCTATTTCAAATGCGGTTGCAGTCGATGGCGGCGGTGTGCACTCCGTCGCTTTGAAGGCGGATGGCACAGTCTGGGCCTGGGGAGGAAACTTTCACGGCGAACTTGGTGACGGCTCAACGACGGAGAGAAAAACGCCGGCGCCGGTTAGTGGACTTACAGACGTTACGGCAATTTCCGTTGGCCTTGCTCATAACGTAGCGTTGCGAAGTGATGGCACAGTTTGGACCTGGGGTCTCAACGAGTGGGGTCAGCTGGGCGATGGTTCAAATACAACTCGATTAACACCGGTTCAGGTGCCTGGTCTTTCTGGAGTGATCGTGGTTTCGGCGGGTGCCGAACATACTGCAGTAGTTAAAAACGACGGCACCGTCTGGACGTGGGGTAGAAACCAAACTGGACAATTGGGTGACGGCAGCCAAACCAGTCGCAACTTGCCAGTTCAAGTCAGTGGTTTGACTGGCATGATTAAAGTAGCCGCAGGTGGCGGACAAGGCGGCGCACACACGTTAGCCCTGAAGAATGACGGCACCGTCTGGGCATGGGGCTACAACGGATCCGGTGCCTTGGGAGACGGTACCTTTCTGCCGCGGACCACTCCGGTGCAGACCCTCAACTTGAGTAATGTGATAGCTCTTGCAGCAGGGCGCGACCATTCGGTGGCGCTGCGCAACGATGGTACGGTTTGGAATTGGGGCACGGATTTTCAGGGACAACTTGGCCAGTTCCAGCATGTCGTTGATCAGAACCAACCTATCCAGACGCTCTGGTTGTCGGGTGTAACGGCGATCGCGGCCGGCTGGGAGTTTAGTCTCGCGCTGGAGCCGGGCGGAAAAATTTCCGCGTGGGGACAGGGTCGAGACGGGGAGTTGGGAGATGGCACGAATCCGGGTGGGGGGAGAGCTTATGCTTACGATGTCACGGTCGCGCAGAACCTCATCGATGACGCCGGCTTCTTTGTGCGGCAGCACTACTTCGACTTTCTTAACCGCGACGCCGCGAACGATCCGAGTGGCTACAGTTTCTGGACGCAGCAGATTACTAACTGCGAATTCGATCCGAACCGGCTGGCATGCATAGACCTCAAGCGCGTCAATGTTTCGGCCGCGTTTTACCTTTCAATTGAGTTTCAAGAGACAGGATATCTGGTGGAACGCATTTACAAGACGTCCTACGGTGATGCTGCCGGAACTTCAACGTTAGGCGGTGCACACCAACTCGCGGTTCCTATCATTCGCTTCAATGAATTTCTGCCTGACACCCAGACAATCGGCCAGGGCGTTGTAGTTGGCCAACCAGGGTGGGAGCAGGCCCTGGAAAACAACAAGCAAGCGTTCACGGCATCGTTTGTTCAGCGAACAAGATTTGCGACTGCCTACCCGACAACATTGTCGCCGGCGCAGTTTGTTGACGCGCTTTTCTTGAACGCTGGGGTGGCACCTTCAGCTACCGATCGCGACGCCGCCGTCAACGAATTCGGTGGGGCAGGGAACACGGCGGATATTGCGGCACGCGGACGAGCGCTGCGACGAGTCGCCGAAAACTCGACATTGAACCAGCAGGAAAAGAACAGAGCTTTTGTGTTGATGCAGTACTACGGCTATTTGCGTCGCAATCCCAACGATGTTCCTGATGCGGACCACACTGGTTACGACTTCTGGTTGGGCAAGCTAAACCAGTTCAATGGCAACTTCGTCAAAGCCGAGATGGTGAAAGCGTTCATTGTCTCAAATGAGTATCGCCACCGCTTCGGTCTATAAAACGGCCTGGCAAGACAGGAACACCGTAAAAATTGGCGCGAGCCATCGCGCCAAGGCAACCGTTCCTGTGAAAATGGCCACTAATCCCCTTTTGTCGGGACCTTTCGCTACCCGACAGTCGTGCCCGGATATTTACAGATAGTTCTCACCGGAAATTCTGCGCTGAACCAATTATTGAATTGGGCTTAGGGTCTTTCGGGTGCCAGGGGGTTCAAGGTTGTCTAAGTCCATTTTCCGCAGGAAAAGCCTGCTCAATTTGCCCTTCGGAATCGATTTCCGCAGGGTTTTGTTTAGTCTGGTTGCCTTGCTCGCTTTGTCGGCCTTCATCGCCGGCGGCCTCAGTTTCCATTCCAGCGCGCAGGCAAATGATCCTCGCGAAGCCTCGTTTGAAAAGAAAGCGGACAAGCTGTTGAAGCGTGTTCGTAGCGCCGTTGTCGAAGATCGCAAAGCCGCGCTTAAGGGCGGTGTGGAAAGCGGCGTGGGAAACGGCCTGGGAGACGAACGCTCGGCACTCAAACGGCTGTCGCGCATTGTTCACCTAAGGCGCCACGCTGACAACAGCGTGGGGATCAATGTTGCCGTCACCCTAACCGCAGATGGCGAAGCTGAACTTAAGAACGCCGGTTTTCAACTCCAGTCCCGAATTGGCGACGTTGCCACGCTCGAGCTCGATGTCGACCAATTATCTGATCTCGCCGCGCTTCGGAGCGTAGAAAAAATCTTCGCTCCGGTTGTGCGATATCCCTTGAATGATCGCGCCAGAGCGTCGGCCGGTGTAGATAACATCCTCGGTCAGCGAGTTGTGCCCCAAACCGGCCAGGGTGTGGTTGTCGGCATAATTGATACCGGCATAGATTTTCGTCATCTCGATTTCACTGTGCCCGGCAGCGGTGGACATCAAACGCGGATCAAAGCGTTGCTGGACATGACTGAATACGGCGCGCAGTCGCCTGATCCCGGTTGGAATTACTCATTGCCTGGCCAATCCGGTGTAATCGGACGCCTCTACACAGAAGCGGATATCAACTCCGCACTTCAAATTCCAAAGCCTGCGGACCAGAACGCCGACTTAGTTAAACAACGCGACAAGAATGGCCACGGCACTCACGTCGCCGGAACCGCGGCCGGAAATGGTCTGTCTGCTCCTAATCCAGGGACTTACGCGGGAATGGCGCCTGCGGCCGATCTGATCATTGTGAAGGCCAGCCGGCAAAATGATGGCGCAGCCGACTTCAATTCAACCGACGTGATCAATGCGCTTGAGTTCGTAAAACAGAGGGCTGCAGAGCTGGGCAAGCCCTTTGTAATTAATTTGAGTCTTGGCGGACAGCTCGGTCCTCACGACGGAACGAATCCAGACGAGCGAGCGATCGATAATCTCGTGAACGGTGGGCCCGGGCGCTCAGTCTGCATCGCCGCCGGCAATGAAGGTGACTCCAGTATTCATGCTCGCGGCACCGTCCCTGCAGGCGGCAGTCAAACGCTGGACTTCAACGTCAACGGCGCGGCCTACATAGTCGATCTATATCAAAACAACGCGGACCGGTTCAGGGTCACTGTTACAAGCCCTGACGGAATCGCTTTGGGCCCGGTCAGCTACGACGCAAATGGATTTAGTTTTCCTGACGGCCAGGCTGCAAATCAGTATTTGGAGATATTCAATGCCAACGACGATAAGGGCGACGCAGACGTCGGAAATGATCAGCCTGACATAGTCGTGCTCTTTAAGCCCGGAGCTCCAAACGGTATGTGGAAGATCAAGCTTGATGATGTTGATGGCAATGCCAACCAATCATACGATGCCTGGTCTGCTGGTGAAGGTGTTTACTTCAGCACCTTCGTCGATCATGATTCACACTTGATAGCCTCACCGGGTACGGCGCGAGGAGCCATCACAGTAGGCGCTTTCGTAACACGCTCTGCAACTTTCACCTTTGGCAGTGCAGCGCCTTTTACAAGTCCCGGGCCGACCGCTGACGGACGACAAAAGCCTGAAATCAGCGCGCCCGGTTACTATCTTTATTCCTCGCGCTCAACCGATATTACAGATCCGAATTTTGGAACGATCGGCGCCGGCGCCGACGCACCAACCGACAGTACACACTACACGGGTCTCGCCGGCACGAGCATGGCGACTCCGGTAACGGCCGGCGCCGTGGCCTTGTTTCTCGAATCAAACCCAGTGTTGACGAGTGAGCAAATAAAAGACTCGATCGACAACACTGCCTCGCAGGATTCATTCACGGATGCGTCGGGGTGGGGAAGGCTGCTTGGTTTTGGAAAGCTCAACATCGCAGCTGCGATTCAGTTGAACGGCCGCCGCGTATACACGATCTCCGGCAATGTTACTGGAACCATTAATGGCAACGCGACATTGACGTTGAGTGGATCGCAGTCCGGCGTTGTGAACGTGGATGCGTCAGGAAATTACCGTTTTAAAAACCTAATCGCCGGCGGAACCTACACGGTCACTCCCTCCGTCACCCAGGGAACTTACCAGTACAGATTCTCACCGCCGAGCTATACGTTCACTGACCTGAACGCAAATCAAACTGCTAATTTTACGGCCTCGCTGGGAACCCACAACATCAGTGGCCGGATCACTGATACAGCCGGCAATGGAGTCGCAGGAGTTCAGGTGCGGCCAAACTTTGGAAGTTCTCAGACGACCAGCAGCGATGCCAATGGTTATTACACGCTGGCAAACTTGCCGGCCGGACAAAGCTACGATGTCGTCGTCTCGCATTCGGATTACACCTTCGACTCTCCTCACCAATATCTGGGCGTCATCACCGAGGACGCGACGGCAAACTTCGTTGCCACTCGGCTCTACAAGATTACGGGCCGCGTGATAGATCGCAACGGCGTTGGCATCGGCGGTGTGGCGGTCACGGTTACCGGAGGAGACTCAAGGTCCGGGTCAACTAATAGCGACGGTTCTTATGCGTTGAATTCCTTGCGTGCGGGGCTGAACTACACGTTGAGTATCTGGCACTCGGACTATGCATTCAATCCCGAGGTCATGACTTTTAGCAATTTAGCGGCTGATCAAATAGCGAACTTTAGTGCTGTTCAGGCCTTTACGATCGAGGGCCGGCTGCTCGATGCGCATGGGGCGGTGCTGAGTGGTCTACAGGTCACACTTAGCGGTTCGAGTTCAGCCACGACCTTATCCAATCCGCCGGGTGGTTACTATGCGTTCCAGAAAGTGGGACAAGGCGGCAACTATACGGTAACGCCGTCAGTCCCTGGTTTTGTTTCAAGCCCGGCCAGCCGGACCTTTAACAACTTGAGCTCGACTACGTATACCGCGGATTTCGTGCTGAGTCCGGAAACATCAATAGATGCTACGAAAGTCTTTGTTCGTCAGCACTACCTCGACTTCCTGAATCGGGAGCCCGACGCCTCTGGCCTTAACTTCTGGACAGAAAATATCGATAGTTGTAACGCTAACTTGAGTTGCCTCGAGCTTAAGCGAGTCACTACTTCTGCCGCCTTCTTTCTTTCAATAGAATTTCAGGAGACTGGTTATCTGGTTGAGCGACTCTACAAAGTTGCATATGGTGATGCGGTTGGCACTTCAAACTTTGGCCCCGTTCATCAGTTGCCGGTACCGGTAGTTAGGTTCAATGAGTTTCTGCCGGATACTCAGCAGATCAGTCAGGGCGTGGTTGTCGGACAGCTTGGCTGGGAACAAAAGTTGGCGGCTAACAAGATCGCATTTGCGCAGGATTTCGCTTCACGGTCGCGTTTTACCACGGCCTATCCCGGAACAATGACGCCAGAGCAGTTTGTCGACAATCTCTACTTGAATGCCGGCGTAACTCCAGCGGCCGCTGAGCGAGCATCGGTCATCGGCTTGTTCGGCGGAGCTCCAACCAGCGCTGATGCCACGGCCCGAGCGAGGGCCCTTGGGCGCATAGCAGAAAACTCAACGCTGAATCAGCGGGAAACTAACAAGGCGTTTGTGTTGATGCAGTACTTTGGGTATTTGCGCCGCAATCCAAACGAGGGTCGCGACTCAGACTACAGCGGCTACGACTTCTGGCTGACAAAACTCAACCAGTTCAACGGCAACTTCGTAAACGCGGAGATGGTGAAAGCCTTCATCGTGGCTAGTGAATACCGTCAGCGCTTCGGTCGGTGATCTTGAGGGATTTGAATAAACGCTCAGGCTAATTAGACGTGTTCTGATTTACGCGGGCGTCCTTGAGGATGGTGTTGTCAGGATCGATGTTTACGGTCGTGGGAGCAGCATCTAGTTTTACTTCATCGACTGTTTGCCTGCCAGTTGGTTTGAGAACGAAGCGCCGTTTGCCGCCGGCCGTCAGGATGTCAATTGGCACCGCATTAGGGAAGGCAGGTTCCGGCTGAAGTTGTTTGAGGTTCATTCTTAGCTTGCCGGTCTTCTCGTTCCATTGCCATGAGAGTTCGTAACTCGGATGACCGGCGCCGTAAACCCAGCGCGCAAAGAAGTCCTTCAAATCTCGACCCGATGCCTGCTCGAAAGCCCCACGCAAGTCTTCACTCGTTGCCGTAGCATTCTTATGCGCGTCGTAGTAAATACGAATACCGCGGAAAAACTGTGCGTCTCCCACTTCGGCGCGAAGCATGTGCAGGACCCAGGCGCCTTTCTGATAGTTGTTCGCGTTTAGAAGCTTGAAAAGATCTTCGGTATTAGTGTCGTGGATAGGCGTGCGAGCGCTTTTCTCGTAGTTGAAATAAGTATCCGCCTCGTTCTTCATGTAGCGCTGAAAGTCCGCCTCGCCTTCATACCGCTGAATGAAGAGTCCGGCGAAATAGTCGGCGAAGCCTTCGCTCAGCCACAAATCGGACCAAGTAGCCTCGGTTACTGAATCGCCAAACCACTGGTGCGCGATCTCGTGGGCGATAGTGTTTCTCAGGCCTTCACGAATCTTGAAGACATCGCTCAGCGGTTCTGCTCTGGAGTCAAACAGTGTGCTGGCAAAAACGATGGCGCTGGAATTCTCCATGCCGCCGAAGCGCGTGGCGCCGATGATCAAGGCAAGTTTCTCATAAGGGTAGGACGCTACAGTTTGACTAAAGAACTTCAGGGAAGGGTTTGCCGGTGAGAAACCCTGCATGGCGTAGGCGCCGTCCATGTTCGGAACATAGTAAGCAAGCGAAGTTGTTTCCGACGGAGGCTCGACCAGCGCAAAGTCGCCGACCGCTATGATCATACAATAAGGTGGGATGGGTACTGACTCATTGTAGGTCCAGGTGCGAGTGGTGCTCGAAGAATTCTCCACCCGATCAAGTTTGCCATTCGCAACTACTAGATCGTGACTGGGAGTAGTGACCGAAAAACTCACGGTCGCCTTTGCGGACGGATGATCCAGGCAGGGAAACCAATGATGACTGCGGTCGGGCCAGTTATCCCCAACTACCGAAGGCTTACCAGCTTTATCAAGTGTCAGGACCAAACCATCAGTAGGCTTGCCATGATAGGAAACTGCAACTACGAGGCTTGTCCCCTGACGCACTCGCTGCGCGAGCTTAATACTAATCAGACCGGGCGAGCGCGTGTAGGGTGTGCTGCGATTATTGACAGTGACCGAGTCGAGCGGTAGTTCACCAAAATCCAAATCGATCTGCGAAAGCGAATCCTTGAGACTGAGGACAGTTATCTCCGCGCTGGCGCTCGTGATCTCGGTTAACTTTTCGTTGAAGGTAAGTGCAACCTTGTAGTGGGTCGGCTTCCAGCCATCAATAAGTCGTTCCGTTCGCACAGCGAACGCGGGGGCAACGAAGCAAAGGCTGAGTAATGCGAGCAAGCTTGCCGCAGCGAACGCGCGCGCTTTAAGTGGCTTTGCTGTCAGCAGGATCATCGTCGGACAGTTCAATCGATTCTTAGGTTCTTCTGGTTTGACGCGCGTCCCCTGGTTGAGAGCTTCATCGAATTCCCAGCAATAACAACGCGGAGCGATCGGATACCTTCCGCGTTTCTGACTTTTCCCATTCGCGATACGCCGCCAGCTCGCTTTCCGTGAGCGGACGATTTCCCAGCCGGGCCGCGGGAGTTCTCTCGAAAGCGCGATCAGTCAGAGCCATGTGCGAGTTACGGACATTCAATGAGCCGGGTTGTGCGAGAGCTGCTTCGGCAGCCTCTACGCTGGGAAAAAATTCATCGTACGCCAACAGATGCCAAACTGTCTCCGGGCCTTCGCCGGTGACGGCAATAATACGAAGCAGACCCAACCCGCTTTCAAGTTGAAAAATCAAGTCGTCGCCTGGTGCGAATTCATGGGCCATAGTTCTATTGTTGAATTTTACGAGACCGGCACTGGCATCGCAAAGGCAGTGGCCTGTGGTCAGTGGTCAGTGGCCAGCGCTCAGAATAGGAAGCCCAATAGGTTACACCCCCTGAACGCTGACCACTGAACGCTGGCCGCTGATTATTGCAAATACTACAGTCGCAAAACTAAAATCGCGCAGACATGAGCCAGTTTGATTCCCAGAAAGATTACTACGCCATTCTTGGGGCCAACGAGCTAACTTCGCAGGGTGACCTGGAACGACTATACAAGCGCATGGCGGCCAGGCGACATCCGGATCGGGGTGGCAGCGAGGACGAGATGAAGTCTCTCAACGAGGCTTACAGCGTGTTGCGAAACTCTGAAGCGCGGCGCGAGTACGACGCGCAACGAATGAAGGCTCCCGCTCGTTACGTTCCAGTTACAAAACCGACGGCCTCAGACGTCGGGCTTCTGGGTCATGGCCTGAGCACGTTTTTCTGCTTACTCTTCGGACTGTTTCTGCTGTTCCTGGTTCGCTTTCAGGGGATGTGGTTCTTATGGCCATTGGCGATCCTTGCGGCATTGGTCGTCGTGGCGGGCGTGATGATGGCTCGTAGCACGATGCGGGCGCTAAACGCAGCCCTGCCGCTTACTAATCCGTTGCGGCGCTTCACGGGTGTGCAGGAAGCCGTGTTTTGGTGCGTGGTCATCGCCGGTTGCTATGGTGTCTACCTCCTAATGACCGCAGTGTGAGAAGCTGTCGCTTATGAAAATTGGCGGGCTCGATCTTTTATTTCTTGAAGTTAATAGCATCGAGGAGTCGCTCGCCTTCTACCACGACATCCTTGGCTTCGATATCAATAAGCACAGTCCCGATTCCGAGCCGCCGATGGCCACGCTCCTGGCAGGGGAGTTGAAGATCACCCTGGCTCAACATTTAGAGACGATGCTCAAGCGCGGTCGAGGCGTTAGCTTTTTTCTCGGCGTTGATGATGTGGACGAATACTATGAACAACTCAAGGAGCGAGGCGCGGAGGTTTGGCCTCCGGCGGATGAAGGATGGGGCGGCCGCTTCATAACGCTGCAAGATCCTGACAAGTATCGCTTGTTCTTTGTCGAGTGGATAGAATCGGCTACGGAATAAAACCAGTGCGCGCTCGCAATTCCAACCACCTTCTGTTAAGCTCTGTTTCATTGATGGCACGTGCTTGCATACATGCTTTCGGCGCGAACCTGGTGGAACAGTTTTATGCATTACGTCGAGAATCCTCCCAATCCGTGGCTCACGCATTCAGTCGACTGGCTGGGTGAACCCCCTGAGGCGAAGCTGGAAGTCTTCGAAGAAACTCAAACTCGCTCAATAATCACTCACAACGATAGCCCGGATGTTGGCTTTGATTACACAATCAACTGTTATCGCGGTTGCATCCACGGTTGTACCTATTGCTTTAGTCGCCCCACGCACGAATATCTGGGTTACGGCGCCGGAACTGATTTTGATCGAAAGATCGTCGTCAAGGTCAATGCGCCGAAACTGCTGCGTAATGAGTTGATGAAGCCCTCCTGGAAGGGCGAAGAGATAGTTTTCTCCTTCACATCCGATCCATATATTCCCCTGGAAGCTCATTACAAGTTGACTCGCCAGTGCCTGGAAATTTGCGCTGAGTTTCGACAACCTCTAGGAATCATTACTAAGTCGGCGCTAATCCGCAGAGACATCGATGTGCTGCAGCAACTGTCGAGAGATGCCCACCTGGGCGTGTTCTTCACGATTCCTTTTACCGATCGCGAAGTGGCGCGAGCGGTCGAGCCTTACGCGCCTTTACCCGAAGCCCGTTTTCACGCAATGGCAGACCTTGCTGCCGCCGGAATCACTGTAGGCATTGGAATAGCGCCTGTTATTCCGGGACTCAGCAGCGAGCTGCCCATACTCTTGAAGCGCGCGAAAGAGGCCGGCGCGACGCTCGCCTTTATCAACATGCTGCGACTGCCGGGCAGCGTTGCCCCTTATTTTGAAGAGCGTTTGCGCGAAAAACTGCCGACGAAAGCTAACCGGGTGATCAGTCGCATTCTCGAGGCGCGCGGAGGCAAAATGAATTCCAGTAAATTTGGCGAACGGATGCGCGGGCAAGGCGAATATTGGGCGGCGACGGAGCGTTTGTTTAAAATTCACTGCGAACGACTGGGCTTCAACCGCACCAACAAACGCGTGCCGAAAGGCGACAGCACCTTCCGCCGGCCAACTGCGCAGGCAAGTCTGTTTGGCTAACAAGACCTTCTACCTGAAATTGAAATGATCGTGAGTTTGCAGCATTCCTGCGATTCTGATTGCAGACAACCCGCCAGTGTTTATCTATAATACCCGCGCAACCCGTACAACCCGAGCATATCCCCAGGAGGCTCAACCCATGATGCTCATCAGACATGTCATTAAAGATCGCGAGCCTTATTCGATAAACGCCTCGGCCACCGTACAAGACGCTGCTGAGTTTATGGCGTCTCGAAATATCGGGGCCGTTTGTGTCGTCGATGACTCAGGCAAACTGCTTGGAGTTTTCTCCGAGAGGGATGTTCTGAGACGCGTCGTCGTACTCCGGCGCGATCCTCTTACGGTTAAGGTCGGAGACGTCCTCAGCGAATTGCGTGCGGTTATCAACTGCGATGAGACGCCTCATCAGGCGCTGGAACGAATGGATGTGATCGGCACGCGTCACCTGCCCGTGGTAGATGGCGAACGCTGGGTGGGTATGCTGTCCATGCGTGACCTAATGCGCGTTGAACTGGGCGAGCGCGGGGATGAAATCAAACTGCTTCACGAATACATTCAACACTAAGGCGGGGGAAACAGGGGAATAGGTGAAGAGGGGATGGGTAAAGTTGAGCTGCCCAGGGGTGTTGGCAAAAAGGCAAAGCTAGTTCTCGGACGAAGCTTCCTCGCAGCGAGTTTCCAGCAATCGGTTCCGTTTTTCCCTATCACTACACTCGTCATCCGTTTGTCTTCATTTGTCATGCTCTGCTCTCTGGCGCTGTTGGCGTTGTCGTGTGGACACCCGCCTCCGGGCCGCGGCGCTGGAGAAGTCGAATCAACTGCCCAAAGTGCGGCGACGCCGCAGGGAGAAAACCTACAGGTCCATTTTCGTGTTGAGACGGTAGTTGGCAATCTCGAGGTGCCGTGGTCGATTGTTTGGGCACCAGACGGACGAATGATTTTTACCGAGCGGGCCGGCCGCGTGCAGGTTTATCAGAACGGCAAGCTTCGGCCACAGCCTCTGTTTACCGTGCCCGATGTGGCGCCATCAGGCGAAGGCGGATTGATGAGCATCGTGCTGCATCCGCAGTTTGCCTCAAACCACTTGCTGTATCTTTCCTATGTCTACAATGCCCAGGGCCAAAACGTTCGCGTAGTTCGTTATCGTGAAAACGAAACGGGATTCACCGATCGCACAGTCATCATTGAGGGTATTCCGGCGGCACAATATCACGCCGGTTGTAGGCTGCGCTTCGGGCCTGATGGAAAGCTTTATATCACCACCGGCGATGCGACTGAGCGCGAACTGGCGCAACGACTTGATTCACTGGCCGGAAAAATCCTGCGAGTGAACGATGATGGCACTATTCCCGCCGACAACCCATTTGTTGGTCAAAAAAACGCTCGACCGGAGATTTGGTCGTACGGTCATCGCAATCCGCAAGGACTCGACTTTCAACCCGGGACTGATTTGATTTTTGAGACTGAACACGGGCCCAGCGGGTTTGATGGGCCGGGTGGCGGCGATGAAATGAACATCGTGGAGAAGGGAAAGAACTACGGCTGGCCGGTGGTTCATCACACGCAGAGTGCAGCCGGCATGGAATCGCCGCTGCTCGAGTACACGCCTGCGTGTGCGCCTGCCAGCGGAATGTTCTATCGCGGCGCAGCGTTCCCGGAGTTTCGTGGCAACTTCTTTTTCGGCTGCTTGAAGGGTGTGCGGATGATTCGTGTCGTGCTGGATGGACGCCGTGTCGTTAGTCAGGAGAACCTGCTTGAAGGAAAGTACGGCCGCATTCGCGACGTTGCCGAAGGGCCCGACGGTTACTTGTATTTTTCAACATCAAACAAGGATGACCGCGGCTCGCCGGCTGCCGATGATGATCGAATCATTCGGCTTGTGCCGGTAAAGTAATGCCGGCGTGACAAACATTTACTTTCGCAGCTTCCGGCAAAGCCTAGCCGCCGCTACGATTCTCTTTTTATGTACACGTAATGATGTTTTTGGATGTTGCTGGATGAAATACGTTGGGCCTGACTGACATTCTAAATAGAGGGTTGATTTTTTGTCCTCGATCGAGCGTACTTTTCTGCTAACGAGATCTTACGCGCGTTAGCCTCATCGTCCACTCAATGAAAGGCTAAATCCATGTCTCAGTTTAGAGTTATTGCCAGCTCACTCAATGTCCGACGAGGTCCCGGAAGGGATCAGCCCGTAGACGGCAGGCTGCCGAAGGATACCGTTGTAGAACCGTCTGACATGTCTCTATCGGAAGATTGGTACTTCGTTGATACGCAACTAAACGGTCAGGCCGTCAAGGGTTGGATTTTCAAGGACTACCTCGTTCCGGTGGTGGCGGAGAGCGCTGACCCTGGAGAACCCGCATGGCTAAAAACTGCCGAGGGCGAGATTGGTATTAAAGAAGCCCCGGGCAATTCCGACAATCCGCGAGTTCTTGAATACCACGCGGCCACCAGTCTCGGTGCGCACGACGACGCGGTCGCCTGGTGTTCGGCGTTTGTCAATTGGTGTATGAAACAGAACAACATTCCGAGAACCAACTCGGCCTCGGCGCGATCGTGGCTTAACTGGGGCGTCCGTCTCGCTGAGCCGCGCAAGGGTTGCGTTACGATCCTAAAACGCGGTAATAATCCAGCGCAAGGACACGTCGCGTTTTACGTGGGAGATGGCGCCGGTAGCATTCGGCTTTTGGGCGGGAATCAGCAGGACCAGGTTAAGGTCAGCGTCTTTCCCAAATCGATGCTGCTCGGCTATCGTTGGCCAAGTTAAGAGATTAGCTTGCGAAAAATAAAATCCAGCGAGTTCTTATTCGAGCTTAGAGCGGAGCTGCTTAAATGAGTAAGGCGGCCGGAGGAAAGCCCCAGCTATCTGAGGAAGAATGGCAGTCGCGCGTTGATCTTGCTGCCGCTTATCGCCTGGTTGCCCATTACGGCTGGGATGACTTGATCTTCACGCACCTCTCAGCGCGGGTGCCTGGGCCGGAGCATCATTTCCTAATTAATCCATACGGAATGATGTTTGAGGAGATTAGCGCCTCAAGCTTAGTGAAGATCAATCTGCAGGGCGAGATCGTGTCGCCATCGCCTTACTTTGTTAATCCCGCGGGCTTCACGATTCACAGCGCGGTGCACGCGGCGCGCGAGGATGCGCTTTGTGTAATCCATTTACACACCAGTAATGGCATTGCCGTTTCCGCACAGAAAAATGGGCTACTGCCAATTTCACAGCAGTCGTTGTTTGCCCTGTCTTCGCTTGCTTATCACGATTATGAAGGACTGGCGCTGAATGAAGACGAGAAGTCGCGGCTGGTTGCTGATCTTGGAAACAAGAACAATATGATCCTGCGTAATCACGGTTTGTTGACGGTTGGGAAAACTCCAGCGGAAGCGTTTCTTTCGATGTACATCCTGGAGAACGCCTGCCGGATTCAAATCTTGGCGCAAGCTGGAGGGGCCACGCTACAGTCAGTTCCAGATCCTATCCTTGAAAAGGTTGCTTCACAGCTCGGCGCCGTTACCGTCGGTCAGGGAGCGCAACTGGCGTGGCCAGGTCTCTTGAGGAAACTCGATCGGATAGATCCTTCCTACCGGGAGTGAGAGAAGGCAGAAGGCAGAAGGCAGAAAGCAGAAAGCAGAAGGCAGTAAGCAGAAAGACAAAGAAGGCATAAAGCCCGCGAATCTGCTTTCTGCCTTCTGCTTAGTGCCTTCTGCCTACTGCCTTCTGTTCTCTTACAGCTTCTGAGCCAGTATCGCAGTCTTGCTCCAGCCTATGACTTGCAAGGGCGGAAAGCGAAACTCGTGAACCATTCTGAAGTGTTGTTCAGTCTGTTTCAGTACTTCCTTGCGTGGGTGCTTCTTGAAGCGAAACAGAATTTCGAGGAAGGTCGTTGCCGGTGAAGGTCGGCAGGGGATATGCAGTAAGTGGCCACCGGGTGCAATCACTCTTGAAAGTTCGGCCATCCCTTCGCCAAGCGGGACGTATTCAAGCGCGCCGCTGGTGACTACGAGATCAAGCGAGCTGTCAGAGAAGGGAAGCGACAAAAGATTTCCCTCGGCAAAGGTTACGTCACGAGTCCGCCCTGGGCTTTCGTCAACAGCCTTTCTGGCAGCAGTAATCGACGTGGCCGAAAGATCGAGGGCGGTGATGCTTACCGGAAAATGAAGCGTGCGCAGCAAAGCCAGCGTGAGCAGTCCCGTTCCACATCCGGCGTCCAGGATCTTCGCCCCGCGAGAGACCGGCAGGGGATGATTAGCAAAATACTGATCGAGCGAGCGACCGTAGCCATTGAGCTTGAACGTCAGGTCATAGTAGGCGGCTATCTTGTCGTAGTATGACCCAGCTCGGGCTTCGGTCTTAGTTGCAGTCAGTACGTATTCCATTAAGTACTCCCGGCCTTTAAGTCAGACTCGATCAGAACTGATCTGAAAAGAAATGCGCGACATTGTAGCCTTCCTGCTTTGTTTACCACAACATGCAAAGTCATTTTGCAGCCTTAAGTGACCTGAAGCCGGAAAATAGGGTCTCATCGGCATCGAAGCCGCGCTCGCAGGAGTTTAGATGCAAAAAAACAATACTTGCGAGATCTCGTGCAAGATCGGTCAGTTTGGGCGTTCCTCCTATGGGTCAATAGGTAATTTCGCAGGAATGATTCCAACAGGAGGAAAACACCGTGAAGAGAGCATTGTTACTTGGCTGCCTGGGACTGGCGCTGATGGCCGTGAGTGCCTTCATATTCTCAAACTCGCGGACGCAAGCCGCTACCACCGAGCCGCTTCCGGATTATTGGGGTCCGGTAGATGTCGATCGAGGGTTTGAGGTCCAGATATTGGTCGACGGACGGCCGCTCGAGGAATACAACACACGCGGCAAAAGCTACGTTGAAGCATTGGCAGGCGCTGAGTATGAGGTTAGGGTTCACAACCCCTTGCCATATCGAGTAGCCGTGGCCTTGTCAGTAGATGGCCTTAACTCCATAGATGCGCGACACACAACCGCCTGGAATGCCAGCAAGTGGGTGATTGAACCTTATGGAACAATCAACATCTCCGGATGGCAGATGAGTTCAGAAAGAGCGCGACGTTTTTATTTCACTTCCGAACGAGACTCCTATGGCGCGAAACTTGGACAAACGTCAAACCTGGGAGTTGTTTCGGCGGTGTTCTTTCGCGAGCGGCGGCCTTACCCAGTGACTATCGCTCCTCCTCCTCGTCCACGCCCTATCTATGAAGAGGATGGACGTCGCAGGGGGGCAGAAGCGCCAACCGCGGGGAGCAGTGGCGAAGCTTCAGTTGAGAAATCCGATAAGACAAGAGTCGAGCAGGATTCGGCGGCGCAGAGTAGGGGCCAGGTTGTGCCGCAATCCGACGATGAATATGCGGCAACAGGAATCGGTCGTTCGGTTCACAATGACGTGCGCTGGGTGAACATGGAGCTGGATTCGCGACCGGCGGGAGAAATTGTTATTCGATATGAATACTATTCTGCGCTGGTGCGCTTAGGTGTATTGCCACGGCCCTATCCTCGGCCAGATCCCTTGCGAAGACGTGAAGCAGCACGAGGTTTCGAAGATAGGCGATTCAGCCCGGAACCGTGAAGAGCTAGAAGGCGGAAAGCAGAAGGCAGAAGGCAGACAACGGAGCGAGCCCTAGAGAACATCCGCTACTGCCTACTGCCTTTTACTTTCTCACCAGGTCGGGCGTGTAGAGTTGCTTATAGACGCGATAGTTGTTCATAACCTTTTGCACGTAGGCCTTGGTCTCGTCGAAACCGACTTCCGAAGTAAACACGCCCGGATCTTTTTGTTTCGCGCGCCTTACCCAACGAGCCACGTTGTCCTCACCACCATTGTATGACGCGGCTACAGCCTCAAGCAGATTGGGAAACATCGCCGAAAGTTCGAGGAGGTATTCGCTGCCAAGTCGGATTGAGGTTTCGGGCTGGTATAGCTGGCTTTCCTGCACGTCGTTCATCCCGGCGTTCGACGCATACTTCACGGCCGCGTCCATTGTTAACTGAAGCAAGCCACGAGCTCCGGCTGGCGACTTCGCGAGCGGACGAAAGACACTTTCTTGCCGAATCAGCGCCAGAATGAAGCGCGGGTCGAGCTTTCTGGTTCTGGCGGACGAAAGGATTGCCTGCCGGTAAGGGGCGGGATATCGATCTACTGCCGATGCAGCCTGCGTTGCGTTTTGGTTAGTGCGTTCTGCAAGCAGGAGGCGCTGCTTGCTGTCAGCCATGTTTATCAGACGGTCGGTTGCTAGCCACCCATAATACGAGTCAATGCCCCCCGGCACCGCCAGGTAGGCTGCAAAAGCTTCGTTGTCCCTTCCTGACCGTTCCAAACTGTAAGCCTTCAGGTAAGCAACCTCGGTGGAACTTGTAGCCACAGCTTTTGAAAAGCTTCCTCTCGACAGTTCGTCTGCTGACGCGATGGCGCGCTTCCAATTGCTTTCGGAAATCTCCAGGCGCAACTGTGCGAACAAGGCGTTGGTTTCAGTGGCTGTCCCGGCGAATCTCTGTCGGGTCCGCGTAATCCAGGCGCTTGCCTCTTGTATGCGTCCGGCCTCTCGCAAAGTATCAATTGCGTTTAGGTGTGCTGTTTCTATTCTTTCGCCGTCGGGGAACCGGTTGATGTATTCGATGTAACGGTCAGCGGCTTCGGAAGGCTTCCCCATGCGGAGCAATGCGGCGGCGCTGAAGTTGAGTCCCTCTCGACCTTCTTTGGTGGAGGCGTAGTTACGCGCCAACCGGTCATAGGCACTGTAGGATTCAGGGTAGTGGCGCCCTTGAAAGTAGGATCGGCCAATTCCCAATAGCGCCTCTGCAACTCTTGGATCGCCAGGGTAGTAATTAATCAGAGCCTGCCAATGTTCGCGCGCTTCATCGAAAGCTCGATTGACATGATAGATAGCCGCACGACGAAGATGCTCCTCAGGCGCAAGGCGCGTGATTGTTCCTTTGGCATTTCGTGCCTCGCGATCCTGGCGGCGAACGGCAGCCAGGCTCGCGTCGCTGCTCGCTTGTTTGCTTACCTGCGGAAGTGCGTTGCCGCAGAGCAGCAGGATTAGAACAAAAACTGATGAACGCGTTATTAGGTTCACAAACTAAAAACCTTCCTATTCCTTGATTGGACTCTCACTACTGACTTCGATGATTTCAAAGCTGGAAACGATTTCCGCGGTGGGCTTTAATGTTGCAGCGACGCTACAGTATTTTTGTTCCGAGAGTTCGATTGCCTGGGCCACTGAGCGCTCCGAAATATTGCGACCCGTGACCTTGTGGTGCACTTCCATCCGTTGATAGCTTCGAGGATGCTCGGCACGGCGCTCCCCGCGCACTTCAACGCTATACGCGGTTACATCCTCCCGCTTTTTCTTTAGGATGGAGACGACGTCCACTCCTGTACACGAACCTAACGCCACTAATAGCAGTTCCATGGGGCTGGAAGCCGAATTACGCTCCCGGTCTGTATCAATCACGACCACATGACCTGAAGGTGTGCGCCCGCTAAAGAGGTCATCGCCCACTAATTCCACAACCGCTTTGGGATCTTCAGCACTCATTCGGGTCACCTTCTGACACAGAATAGCACAGAGCAATCGGAACATCAGTTGAGCAAATGCGTTAGAAAAATCCAATAAATAGACTTATCAGTTATCTAATCACAACAATCTGGCGGGGAAAACGTCTACAAATTCTCGGTGGCACAGTCCTTGTTGTAAGTCATGATTCTCCCACTCAAGTGTTTTGTTTCGAATCTGTGCGGAAGCAGTTTTACGGGGCGTGAAGTAGACCTATCGTTTAGCTTAGTTTGCGCGTTGCCGTTTTCAAATTGGAGGATAAAAGAATGATTGCAATTAGGAAAAGTTTATTGATGTTACTCGCGATGGTTGTCTTATCAGCAGGCACCTCGTTGACTCAAGCTCAACGCGAGACTTATCGGGGAAACTCTCGCGTTCTACGACAGCTGCTACTGCGACTCGAGAATCACACCGACGCGTTTCGTAACAGCTTAAATGCTCAGACTCGCAGCAACACCGTGCGCGCAGAGAGTTTAGGCACCTTGGCCCAGGACCTGGATACCGCGATCGTGCAACTGCGGCAGCGCTTCGATCGGGGTACCTCCACAGCAGCAGACGCACAGGAAGTGCTGAACCGTGCTGCCTTGGTGGAACGCAGTATGACAGGACGGATCGGTCGAAACCTTGCAGTCACCCGCAGCTGGACCAACCTGCGGACTGACTTGAATCAGTTGGCAAATATTTACAACCTAAGTTGGCCTTCGATTGCAGTTGGTGAACCTTATCCCAACAATGGGGCCAATCGTTTGACGGGTACCTATCGTCTTGATCAGTCACAAAGTGACGATCCTGCTCAGGCAGCAGACCGCGCAACGCAGACTCTGCCTTACGGAAATCGCTCACGATTGCGTGACCAACTGGTGGCACGACTTGCATCTCCTGATCAAATCGCAATAGACCTGCGGGGAAGCGATGTGACGTTGGCGTCATCACGAGCGCCCCAAATAAGTTTTACCGCTGATGGCATTGAGCGTGTTGAGACCACGAATGGCGGGCGGACGATTCGCGCCAGGGCAACGCTCAGCGGACAGCAACTTACTGTTAGCTCAGTAGGAGATCGCGACAGCGAATTCAACGTAACTTTCGAGCCTATTGATTACGGCCGCAGATTGAGGGTTACTCGCAGAGTAACCGTACCAGGACTTTCAAATTCAGTGATAGTCCAGAGTACGTACAACAAGACTGATGAAGTCGCGCGTTTTGATATCAACACAGGCCCGCAAACATTTCCAACTAATCCCACCAACGATTTTCTAATCGTCAACGGAGAAACGGTGATAGCAGTGTTGGATAATGATTTGTCGAGCGCGACAACGAGGGAAGGCGATCGGTTCACCGCTACTGTCCGCCAACCGTCGCAGTACGAAGGCGCCAGCATCCAAGGCCACGTTTCCGATGTGCAGCGAAGCGGACGAGTTTCGGGTCGGTCTCAAATGACTTTGAACTTTGACACCATTCGGCTTCGTGACGGAGGGTCATATCGCTTTGCTGGTTTGCTTGACTCCGTTAGGACGGCGCAAGGAGATACTGTAAGGGTAGACAACGAAGGGGCAGTCAGAGACAACAATCAGACAACTAGAACCGTTGAGCGTGCGGCGATCGGTACGGCCGTCGGCGCAATCATCGGTGCCATTGCAGGTGGTGGCAAGGGCGCAGCTATTGGCGCCATTGTCGGGGCCGGTGGTGGTGCGGGTTCTGTTTACGTGCAGGGCCGTGATGATCTCGAGTTAACTCGAGGCACTGAGTTGACGATCCGTGCTAGTAGTCCGCGTCAGTAAAGCAGTCGCCAAAAACGATGATAAGGGTCGGAGACGAGAGTTTCCGGCCCTTTTTTTTATTAGGTTTGCATGATTAATGGTGTGATAGTATTCCCGCTGTTTACGACCTCACCTCATAAAGGGTTGAACCTCCCATGATGACAGTGTCAGAGGTTGGGGTTGTCATCTGCTGTAGAATTTCCGATAAGACCTGGGAGGTCCTAAACATGCCAAAAATTCTGGTGGTCGACGACGACGACACCATTCGCGACACCCTCTATGAGCTTCTCTCCGAAGAGTATTTATGTCAGACGGCTGAGACCGCGGAAAAGGCTTTCGCAAGGCTGGAGGCAGATTCCTACGACGTAGTGCTCACCGATATTTCAATGCCTGGTTTAAGTGGACTGGAGTTGCTCGGGCACATACGTCAGAAATTTCCCGACACCCCGGTAATCATGATTTCCGGCATCGGAGATCAGGATCATGCGCAGGGCCTTATCAAGCTTGGAGCCTTCGATTTTCTTTTGAAGCCTTTTAGCCTTGATGTTGTCGAAAAGAGCGTTCGGCGAGCGGTGGAGTATAACAGGCGGCTTAAGGAAGGTGATGTGAAGGGTCCCGATCCAATTGAGGAAAAAAAGGAAGCGAGTGACTGGAAGATTGTTTAAGAAGATAGTGAGCAGGACCAGGATCGAACAATTACGCTGCCACGCCTGAAAGCGCGCGCATGACTGGAGTATTTCGTCGCTTACAGATCTCCTGGGCCAACTCACTGATGCGCTCAGCCCGGAAAGGCTTCGTTACAACCCAATCAACCCGGGCTTCTTTCTGTTCATCTGAACCAACAGCTTCGCCCCACCCTGTAATCACAGCGATAGGAATGGCTTCGTTGCGTTCACGGATCGCGTGAGCAAGCTCCCAGCCGCTCATTCCCGGCATGCCAACATCCGTGAAGATGCCGTCGAATCGTTGAGCCGCAAAGAGGTTGAGTGCCTCACGACCACCAGGTGCAAGATAAACTCTGAATCCTTCGCTTTCGAGTAGATCGCGAAGTAGTTCGCGTACTGCTTCTTCGTCATCGACCACCAGGATCTGTGGTTGTGGCCCTTCAAAGAAGGGCGTTGAAATCGAGCTTGCGGCCTCAACCAATGCAGTCTTCGTCGCCGCGTCTTCTGCAGCTGCCTCTTCGGGTACGGCGGCCTTTGGCAAAATAATCCTGAACTTCGTGCCGGCGCCGACTTCCGATTCAACCTCCACCGAACCCTCATGGCGTCTGATGATACCGAAACTAACGGCCAGGCCAAGGCCCATGCCAGCTTTGCCTTTGGTGGTAAAGAAGGGATCGAAAATGCGCGACTTAACCTCAGGAGGCATTCCGGTGCCGGTGTCCCCAACAGAGATTACAACCGAACCGTCAACATCTTCTGCTGCCAACGTTAGATTGCCTCCGTTTGGCATGGCATCAACGGCATTGAAAACCATGTTGACCAACACTTCGCGCAATTCAGATTCATCTCCCATTACTCTCGCCTTTGAGCGAATCTGCAGGTCAAGCGTGATCTGAACGTTTGCTGCTTCCGCACGATCTTTCCAGCGTGGCCTGGTGATTTCGCTTACATCGAACAGGATTGAGTCGATGTTTACCAACTCAAAATCATGATCACGCCTTTGCCGCGCGAAATCCTGGATTCTTTTTACCGTCTTGGCGCCATCCTCGGCGGTTTTAATGATTATGTTTAATCCGCGCTGGATCTTTTCCGGATCGTTGGTGCGAAGTATGAGCTGAGCGCGGCCAAGAATTCCGGCGAGTGTATTGTTGAAATCGTGAGCAACACCGGATGCCAATTCACCCAGGGCCGAAAGCTTTTCCATTTGTGAGAATTGTTCACGAATGCGTTCCTGTTCCGCAATGTAATGTGAAAGTTCTTCGACATGGCGTTCGGCCTGGTCCGCCTGATTCATTGAGGCTTCTATGTTTTTCAGGTAAGTGCGATAGGTGAAGAAGACAATGGCAATGATCGGCAACATGATTATGAGCGCGTAGAAGCCGAACTCCGCCATGAGTTTTGCGATAACCCCAGCTGCAGACGCGCCTGCAAAATAGGTAATTGACGTCCAAAGGTAGTGCTTTTTCCATGTCAGCCAAATTGGAGCGTTTGCTTTTAACGCTCCCAGTACCGCCACTATGCCGGAGTTTGTCGCATATTGGACTAAGGCCATAAGGCCGACTGCCGTGATGAATTTGGGAGTCAGCGGACTGATGTGGAGGGCTACTGGATCGCCAAAAAAGAGACGTACTAGGTAGGCCGTGACGCAGGTGGCCGCCGCCGCGCTGGACCAGTTGAAAAGAATGGTTGACCACTTTCGACAATAGTCGCTGCGAATTGAGGAAAGGAACGATTCTGTAGCCGCCATGAGGATTGCCGCTTCACAGCCGTAGAGAAGTAGCGTGAGAAAGATGAAGGTATCTGAAACCGAGATCCAGGAACCAAACTGAGGAATCTTGATTGTCATTCGCGAGCTGAGGAGACCCGTTATAACAACCAGGACACCCAACTTGAGATCGACAATTTTGAGATCGAGCCGATATGCCGCCAGAATATACGTCAACCCACCGACGCAGATGACACTACGAAGGTAGAATTCGACCAGCTTCTTACTTTGAATATCTTCGGACGACATCGCAACTTAGGTTTTCGGCGGGATTCGCATCACACAGCGACAGCAAATGGATCCCAGGCCACATGCTCGTCCTGTGTCAGCGGGCCATTTTCGGCGCCGAACTGAGCGGGAATTACATTCGCGAGAACAGCTCGCATTCTTACCTGACCCAATAAAGTTTCAAGGTAGCAGCGAAACTGGTGCAGCACTGATTCCAGCTCGACGCTGGATATTTCAGGTAGGTTAATTTGTTCGCAAAAACTCTCGAATTGGGGCCAATCCGAATACATCAGGCACTCCAGGCTCTCGTTGCGAAACACTTCAACTCTGGCGGTGAGATTGGCAAATGCCGAGCCTTTTTGCCTTCCACCGCAAGCCGCGGCAAGTTCCATTAGGTTGGAAATGTCTTCGCAAAGTTGAATTGACTGCCGATACCGCATATCTGAGTTATCAAATAATTTGGTTCCATCAAGTTTTCGGTCAAACGTGATGGCCAAACTAATTGTTGACTGTTGCAGGCAGTTCGTGAGGAGGTCGTGAGCACGGAATAATTGGCCCACCACTACTTGAGCAGTTGAATCTGCGGCACGTTGCTGATTCTCAAAGACTCGGTGCAGGTCGTGGTTGATTGCGAAGGTGATTCCATCAAGCGTTTCCGCTATCTCTTCGGTCATTTCTCCGCACGTTAATGCTTCATCGTGGATGAATTTCACCAACGCCCGTGCTTCATCGTGAATGATCTGGAATAGCGCAAACGTCTCCGACGCGGCATCGACTTGTCTTAGGTGCCTCTCACTAAGGCTCAGGCACTCCAGTAGACGAAGTAAGTCTTCGAATACCGAGCCCACAATATCCCTGACCGCTGAAGACGGAATCTCTTTGACCAGATGATTGACGTGGTATCCGCAGGTTGTCTTGGGAACTTGCAGGTTCCGCAGCCCCGTAGGGACCGGGCCCTGCATCCGCGCTAGTGTTATTTCGTTTAAGGTGGTTTTGGTTGAGGTCATGACCGCACGCGTGACCCTTTCTGAGGAGATTATCAATGCAGGAAGATCGTGTCGTATACCGCACGAAGTTTGTAGCCGGCTCTCTGATAGAACTTTTGGGCCAATTCGTTTTTCTCATTTACCAGGACGCATACCGATTTGGCTCGACAAAGGAAGGCGCGTCCAAGTTGAGACAAACAACGCAGACCATAGCCCTGGGACCGGCGATTAGGATTTGTCCATACGCCTTCCAGATAAATTACGGACGGCGTGTCTGAGACAACATCCGCTTTGAAAACTATTTCGCCGGCTTCAACCCAAATCCAGGTTCGGCCCTGTTCAATGCGACGGGCGCAGCGTTGACGAAAGCCTTCAGGGTCGCGGTCCAGTGGATTGATGCCGCTTTCTGCAAAGGCCAACTCTGCTTGCAAGGGAACTACCAGGTCGAGTTCAGCCGAGGTAGCGAGCTTCAGATCGGGAACTGCTTGCAGCGCCTCGATCGGCCAATTGAGTTCGAAGAGCCACTCGCTGCAAGCGTGCCGTTTCCCTTGTCCGGCTTCTGCATAGTGCTCCCAGAATCCTTCTATTTGCTCGCGCTCACCCATGATCATATGGGCGTTGGTGCATTTCTGGGCGACTAGGGCGAGTGATTCCTGCGCGCGATCGGTGGTGGTTTCCATGAGCGTGGCGTGCCCAATCAGCGCGACGCCCTCAAGCTGACCTTCGTAATTTCGGCACCCATAAAAATTGCCGCGGTTAAGAGTGCTCACCAGACCGTTGTCGCGGATGAATCCGACCATCGCCACCGTGTATATGGGGCGCCGCGAGAGGAAGTTAAGCACTTCTTCCTTGTCCGCATTGGTCAGGCGACTGGTAATCACTTCAACTTTCCTCAGTTGTGGTGTTTTCCGCGCCGGGGCGACTTTTGCAATTGAATTTAGTAGCGTCATCTCAATTCTCTTCCGTTTTGGAGTTGGTGTTGGCAAACATGTCCGTGAGTCCGGCCATGCTAATGTCACGCGTCTCAGAGCAGCTGTTACGGGGCAGGCTGCATGCAGGCAGTATTGTCGCCCAACGCTGAGACGTCTCCCTTCGTGCTATCACTTATGAGCACGCCATCGGAAATTAAGACACCGTCACCAATTAACACTCCATCACTTAGAAGCACTCCGTCAGATAGAAGTACACCATCTGAGATCAACACTCCGTCACTAATCAGGACGCCATTGTTGGTTAGTGGCCCCGCGGTGTTATAGACACCAGTTGAAACCAGGCTTACGTTACGGACGATAACTCCACCGCTCACTGACGTCCCGTCAGTTAACAATTTAGTTTGGCCGTACATCGCTTGCCATTTCGTCATCAGCGCGCTGCCATAAAGAACGCAGTAGTCGGTAATAACTCCACGACCCCAGGCCACGTTCTCACTTCCAATCAAATTGTCCTGTCCATACTCGTCCCACATGTTGAGCATTGACGCTCCGTTTGCGAGGGAAGAGGCGTCCGATCTAACCCAACCAGCAATCCGAACTGCACCTTCGACGTTGAGCCGGCCTGCGCCTTGCTCCAGGTTATTGAAGTTTCTGATTGGTTGGGCGCTATACATCAGAATTGCCTTGACCAAACCAGGCGTCAGATTGGGATTAGCTTCCACCATAATCCCCGCAGCACCCGCCACTACCGGTGTGGCCATTGAAGTGCCGCTCATATACATGACCT
>Ga0134126_10001876_pt1 | contig 26690 bp, 23 predicted proteins | sample KB31752_FD_96881 | JGI IMG/M metagenome (GOLD analysis project Ga0134126, IMG submission 96881) | Terrestrial soil microbial communities with excess Nitrogen fertilizer from Kellogg Biological Station, Michigan, USA - KB3-175-2 | ecosystem: Environmental > Terrestrial > Soil > Unclassified ... | reverse complement strand
GGGCTTTCGATTGGTTGGCTGTTGACGCTATTACTGCGCCTACTGCTGCCGTCTTATGTGCCGCTGTGGGCACCCATTGGCGGCTTCATTGCCAGCGTTGGTATTGGTTTGATCTTTGGAATCTGGCCGGCTTGGAAGGCCGCGCGCCTCGATCCGATTGAATCGCTTAGGTATGAGTAGCGTAACGCAAACTGTTAGTTTGCATGAGAGTCCATAATTGCAATCCGCAAACTAACAGCGTTCGTTACGTCGACCTTCAGGTAGTTCTTTCCAAAGAGTCGTTTCCCTTGAGCCAGTCTTTGCAGCTGCTTCCTCAATTGCCAAAGGCCATTGCCCAGACAACCCTAAGAACTAAACCAATTAGCCAGAAGCCGATCACGATCCCCCAGGCTGAACCGGATGACAGCTTCGCCATTTTCCGCAAACCCAGGGCCGCCAGAAACAAGCCATAAAACTTCAATAGATCAAACTGTGACAGCAGTGCCACCAGCGCCGGGGAGGATGCTTCGCCCATAAATGCGCCGGGATTAGTGATCAGCATGTGTTCCGGATCTATCGTGTCGGGTGATTTCAGGAGCAGCACAATTACAGCTATAAGAGAACCTAGCACGGCGGGAGGCAGGGAAGAATAAACCCATAACGACACTGAGCGCCTGTAGCTAAGCGATCCCGCAAACGCCATCACGCCCAACAGGTAAAGCCCCGCGCCAGCCGCAACCACGATTGGTACACTAAGCGGAACTGCGACCATGCCGAGTGTCTTGCCGAGCTTCGCACCCATTTCTTTCTGCGCTTCTGTTTGTTGAGCGGAACGCGGCGACCTGTCCATCTTGTCGCGTATGAATTGTCCCATGTCCACTCTTAGATAAAGCACGGCGGTAACGAGAACAGTCAGTAGGACCAGGACCAGACCGGCAACTAGAAATCGTGGCCGCTCTCGCAGAGATTCAAAAACGCGACTGGGCTCAAAGAAGATCCCGGTCAAAGTTTCGACTGCAGACATCTCTTTGGGAGGGTCAGGTTGCGGGTTAAATGGTGGTGGGGGTGGAATGTCAGGGGCGCTCATGAATGTTTATCCTCCTGTGAATTAGAGGACGGTGGAAAAGCCGCCGTCTCAGTCAAAAAACAGTTCGTTTTCGCCGCGGCTGATACGAACGTTTTCAGCGCCAGGTTTCAGTAGTTCCTGATAGGCGCCTCAGCCCAGCCGGAAACTCTAATACAAGCGACTTCATGTCCGGGTAAAACTTCGCGCAACTCTGGATCAATCCGTGCACACTCGTCAATAGCTATCGGGCAGCGCGTGCGAAAGCGGCAGCCTGATGGCGGATTAATTGGGGTCGGAACGTCACCCTGCAAAACGATGCGTTCACGTTTGTGTTTGGGATCCGGAATCGGTATCGCTGACAACAGCGCTTTGGTATAGGGATGCAACGCACCTGCGTAAAGCTCAGCCGCGGTCGCCACTTCGACAATCCGTCCCAGGTACATCACCGCAACGCGCGTTGAGATGTGCTCGACGACCGCCAGTCCATGAGAAATGAAAAGGTAAGCGAGCCCAAATTCCTTCTGGAGATCCTGTAGCAGATTAACTACCTGCGCCTGCACCGAAACATCCAGGGCCGAAACTGGTTCGTCAGCGACGATCAGTTTCGGATTGAGCGCGAGGGTGCGGGCGACGCCGATGCGCTGCCGCTGTCCACCTGAAAACTCATGGCTGTAACGGTCGCGATAATCCGGGTCGAGACCAACCTTCCTCAGTAGCTCGGCAACCCGCTCGCGTCGTTCTTTCCGGTTGCCGATCTTATGAATGACCAGAGGCTCGCCGACAATGTCGCCGACCTTCATGCGGGGATTCAGTGAAGCAAACGGATCCTGAAAAACTATCTGCATCTCGCGGCGCATCTCGCGCATCTCCGTCTTGCCCAACGAAAGCACATCGCGGCCTTCAAACTTTATTTCTCCCGCCGTCGGCTCGATCAAACGCAACAGACAACGACCGACCGTGGACTTGCCGCAGCCGGATTCACCAACTAAGCCCAGGGTTTCTCCCTGAAAGATTTCAAAAGAAACACCATCGACCGCGCGCACGACGTCATCGCTGTTCTCGACGGCAAAATGCTTTACAAGGCCGCGCACTTCCACAAGTTGCTGATGATTCGTGCTCATACAAACCTGAACGTCCGCAGATTACGCCGATTACACAGATTTTCTCGACCGCTACGACGAGTCAGTCCTGCTTCACAATGGCCCCTAGTCTCTTAGCCGAGGGTTCTTCCTAGTCTGTGGAATCTGCGTAATCTGCGGATGCTTTGTGATGATCCGCCGCTACCGCCGCCGCCAGATCAAACAGCACGCAACGCACCTTCACTCCACCCTCGAGATCGTAAAGCGGAATTTCTTCTTCGGTGCAACGCGGCATCCGGTGCGGACAACGCGGTGCGAAATGACAACCCGGCGGCAGGTCAGTCGGACTTGGCACCGTCCCTTCAATCGTCTCCAACCGTTCCTGCTTAGCGACTGCCGCACTGGTCAGCTTGGGAACGGATCGCAACAGACCTTCGGTATAAGGATGCTTCGGCCGTGCAAACAATTCTTCAACCGGCGACTCCTCGACAATTCTTCCGGTGTACATCACCGCGACCCGATCAGCTACTTCAGCCACCACCCCCAGGTCGTGCGTTATCAGCAGCACCGCAAGTTCGCGATTTCGTCGTAACTCGTCCAACAACTCCAGGATTTGCGCTTGAATGGTAACGTCAAGCGCCGTGGTCGGTTCGTCGGCAATCAGAAGTTTGGGATCGCAGGCGAGCGCCATCGCAATCATTACGCGCTGGCGCATCCCGCCCGAGAGTTGATGCGGATAATCATCCACGCGTCGCGCCGGATCGGGAATAGCGACCTCTCGCATCGCGTCGATGGCGGCAGCGCGAGCGGCTTTGCGCGAAAGCCTGCGATGCAGCCGGAGCGCCTCGGCAATCTGTTCGCCAACCGTGAAGACCGGATTGAGAGACGTCATTGGATCTTGAAAGATCATGGCAATGTCGTCGCCGCGAATCTGTCGCATTTCTGCGTCTGACAACCGCAGAAGACTCTTGCCGTCGAAAGAGATCTCGCCCCCAATGATTTTTCCCGGCGGCGCAATCAGTCGCATGATCGAAAGCGCAGTGATCGACTTGCCACAACCTGATTCGCCAACCAGCCCCAGCAACTCTCCTGAGTCAAGATAGAAACTCACGCCATTAACCGCGCGCACCAGCCCGGCACGCGTGGGAAAGTGCGTTTGGAGATTGTTGACTTCAAGCAAGTGCGACATATGAATTCTTAGTGTAAGTCTTTTCGAGAACTGATGCAGTCATGCGACATGAAGTCAGTGCCACCTCGCGGTAGCGGGTGGGTGTCTTTCAATTGCTGATCGCTGAACGAAGGTTTCAGACTAGTGTCTATGGTTTCCGGCAATCGACAAACGCAAGTCACAATGGAAAGACCCACCCGCTACCGCGTGGTGGTACTGACCTCATTTCTACTGCCAACGACTCGCGAACAAGCGTTGCAGTTGCAAGCCCCAGTGAAGGAACGCTTGTGTTTCATGCGGCGCGGGCCGTTGATTCTGCCGGAAAATAAAAAGCTGGTTCCCGCCAGCATCAGTGCTCGCACCCTCGTTCATTTCATAAAACCCAAGCAGCGCATCAGTGAAGATTGAGCGCACGGCTAGTTCATCAGGACCGCGCAGCAAATACTTGCTGGAAAAGTCCGGGCGATTGCCGAAGTCAATGTCCTGATAGCCAAACGCGGAAATAATTTTATGAAAGGTGTGCTCGGGTCGCAGTGAAAAAGGCGGCAGGTTCAGATTGCACGGTTCAAAATAAGCGACCGCCTGATTAAAGGTGGTTTGATTCTTTCCGTGACCAACGACGTAGTGGTAATCGAAGACAGCAGCTTTCACGCCTTCGATTTCGCCGTACATTGCGTTCTTAATCTGCTTACTGTGTCCCTGATTGAAGAGCCCAAACGTCTCCAGATTTGGAATCCAACTGAGGTCGGCAGCTTCACTAAACTGCCAGCCAAGCAAACTTGCGACGTTCACCAGCTGCCGCGTCCGTTCCTGCTCACGCCGGCGCGCAACAATGGTGGCGACGATGAGTCCGCCAATCAGCAACACTAAGAAGGCAATGAAAATGAGGGCGACTAATACTCCCGTGATTTCTTTGTCCACAGAGTGGTCTATTCTCCCGTAGTCATTGGCCACAATCGACACCGGCGATTCGCCAGCCGGCGCGCGTGCGCTCTAGTGTCACCTTTTGCTTGATCGTATCAGCCACATTTCCTTCCAGTGCAAGCAAAACTGTCGCGCGAGCGCCGCGAATGCTCGCGAGTTCCGCGATGAAGTTCTTTTCCCAGGCCGGGTTCACTTCCTGCGAGCACACTATGACGTCCGCTTCCATCTGTTTCTCCAGACGCGGTATGCGACGAAGGAACGCTGGAGTTAAATACTTGAGCGCCGTCGCTCGATTCTTGAGTGGATCGTAGTCTTCCTTGTTAAGCCGCTGGAGATACCAACCATAAAACTGCTTTACGGTTTCCTGCGGGCCCGTTCCGGCGGCCGGGTTTACAGTTTGTCCTGAAGCTGAGGAGTCACGGTGCAGTAGCCCGACAGCTATGGCGGGCTCCGCGTTAACTATCGCGGCGATTAAAACGAGGATCAGTACCAGGCAGCGCAGTATCATTCGGGATCCTCCAGGGATTCAAACCGTTGAAGTCTCTTTGTACTCACCCCAGACCTTGCGCAGGCGATTGCTGATTTCGCCGACTGTCGTTTGCGCTTCAACGCATTCGAGAATGCGCGGCACCAGGTTTTCTGTGCCGGCCGCGGCTTCTTCTAGTTTCGCGAGTGCCGCATCCGCCGCCACGGGATCTCTGCGGCTGCGTACCGCGCGCAGACGTTCAATCTGTTGCTGCTCAATGGCTGGATCGATGCGGAGAGTCGGAAAAGGTGTTTCCTCTTTACTTTGAAAACGATTGACCCCAACAACTATCGCCTCTTCACTCTCAATCGCCTTCTGATAGCGGTAGGCCGATTCCTGAATCTCCTTCTGCACGTAACCGGTCTCAATCGCGCGCAACATTCCACCGAGCGCATCTATTCTCTCGAGATAGTTGCTGGCGCGATCCTCAATTTCATCCGTCAAGTGCTCTATCGCGTAAGAGCCGCCCAGCGGATCGGCGATGTCGGCCACACCAGACTCGTGAGCGATCACTTGTTGCGTGCGCAGAGCCACACGCGCCGCTTCTTCCGTCGGCAGGGCGAGGGCTTCGTCCATCGCATTGGTATGCAGCGATTGAGTTCCGCCCAGAACAGCGGCGAGCGCTTGAATCGTGGTGCGCACTATATTCACTTCCGGCTGTTGCGCGGTCAGTGACGATCCGGCCGTCTGCGTGTGAAAACGCAGCATCGCCGATCGCGGATCGCGGGCCTTGAAACGTTCACGCATAATTCGCGACCAAAGCCGGCGCGCCGCGCGATACTTGGCGATCTCTTCGAGTAGATTGTTGTGGGCGTTGAAGAAAAACGAAATGCGCGGCGCAAAGTCATCAATGTCCAGACCAGCCGTGAGCGCTGCTTCAACATAGGTGATGCCGTCGGCAAGCGTGATAGCAACTTCCTGAACTGCAGTCGAACCGGCTTCGCGAATGTGATAACCGCTGATCGAGATGGTGTTCCAATTGGGTACTTCGCGGGCGCAGTAAGCGAAGATGTCCGTGACCAGACGCAGCGATGGCCGCGGTGGATAGATGTAAGTGCCGCGCGCGATGTACTCCTTAAGGATATCGTTTTGCAACGTGCCTTTAACTTTGTCGAAGGAAACGTTTTGTTTGCGCGCCACTGCGAGATACAGACAAAGCAGCGTGGCGGCGGTCGCGTTGATGGTCATTGAGGTCGACACGCCATCGAGTGGAATGCCATCAAACAAACGCAGCATGTCTTCCAGCGAGTCGATCGCTACACCGACTTTGCCGACCTCACCAGCGGCCAGCGGATCATCTGAATCAAGGCCAATTTGTGTGGGCAGATCAAAGGCTACGGATAGCCCGGTGGTGCCTTGCGCTAACAGGTACTTGTAGCGCGCATTAGACTCTTCGGCCGTGGCATAGCCTGCATACTGCCGCATGGTCCAAAGGCGGCCGCGATACATGTTCGAATAAATGCCGCGGGTATAGGGAAAGTCGCCGGGGGAATTCAGGTCCTTATCGTAGTCAATGGGCTCGGTGTTGGATGGATTGAAGTCGGCCGGCAGATCAATTCCGGAAGAGGTTTCGAAACGCTTGCGGCGCTCGGTATGTGACTTAGTGGGCATGATTGCTTAGTGATGACCTGCCGAAGAAATCTGCGGCCCTGAAGGTCGAAGCCTAGCACAAAAATCATGTCAGCCGAACTGACGCAAGCCTGGGAATTGCTATTAGAGAAACTGTCAATACGGCGTCAAGTGATTGGCTGGGAGCGCGGGCGTCCCGCCCGCAACGCGCCGCAGGCGCGCAGTCTTTGCCGCATTCGTCTAGAAATCCAGTTCGCGCCTGCAGCGCTCATCTGCGGGCGGGACGCCCGCGGTCCCGGCCAATCACTTGACGCGGTACGGTCTCGTTCACAGGGCGCCGACTCAGTTGTAGCTTACGGGTGTGTTAGATTCGACTCGATCACCTGGGTCTTGCAAATGAATACAGTCACAGTCAACAAGCGCGGCGCCGATCGCATTCGCGGCGGGCACCTTTGGATTTACCGCAGCGATGTAGTTCAAGTCGACGCGGGTGCGGGTGGGTCAGTTGTGGTCGTGCGCGATCAGAAGGGGAACTTTGTCGGCCAGGCGTTTTTCAGCGACAGTTCTCAAATCGCTTTACGCTTTCTCAGCCACACAGAAGAACCAATCGACCGCGAATGGTGGCGCCAACGAATTCTGGCGGCCGCCGGCAGGCGCGCTAACATCGCGCCAAACACCAACGCCTATCGACTGGTGTATACCGAGGGCGACCTGCTGTCCTCGATTATCATCGATCGCTACGACGACGTGCTGGTGTTGCAAACTCTTTCGCAGGGCTCCGAGACCATCAAGCCGCTGCTGGTTGATTTACTGGCGGAACTATTCGCTCCGCGCGCGATTATCGAGCGCAACGACGTACGCGTTCGGCAGCACGAAGGGCTGGAGCTGATCGCGGGCACACTTTACGGCGAGGCACCGGCGGAGTTTGAAATTGTTCAGGAGGGTATCAGGTTTTTGGTCGCGCCCCTTTCCGGACAGAAGACCGGATCGTTTCTTGATCAGCGCGAGAACCGCATAGCAGCCCGCGCCATGGCACATGGGCGCGCACTCGACTGCTTTACCTTCGCAGGAGCGTTTGCGCTCAACCTCGACGGTGTTTGCGATAGCATCGTCGGAATTGATATCTCGGCTGAGGCGATCGCGTCAGCGCGCAAGAATGCCGAACTCAACAACATCACGAAGGTTGAATTCCGTGAAGCAAATGTTTTCGATGCGTTGCGCGAGATGGAAACATCCGGCGAGCGCTTTGACACCATCGTGCTAGACCCACCCGCCTTTGCGAAGAACCGGGCCAGCGTTAATGCAGCCGCGCGCGGCTACAAGGAAATAAATCTGCGCGCGATCAAGTTGCTGAACCCCGGCGGCATCCTGGTAAGTTGTACCTGCTCCTATCACCTGCCTGAGGACCTTTTTCTGGGAATAATCGCCGACGCCGGCAAAGACGCCCACCGTCAACTTCAACTCGTCGAGAAGCGAACGCAGTCAAGCGATCACCCAATACTTTTGGGAGTGCCGGAGACTTACTACTTGAAATGTGTGATTGCGAGAGTGCTCGACTGAGGCGATCAAGTGATTGGCTGGGACCGCGGGCGTCCCGCCCGCAACGCGCCGCAGGCGCGCAGTCTTTGCCGTATTCGTCTAGAAATCCAGTTCGCGCCTGCGGCGCTCATCTGCGGGCGGGACGCCCGCGGTCCCAGCCAATCACTTGACGCGGTAGGGATCTCGTTCAATGCGACCCCTTACTTTAGAGGCAAAGCTTCTTAACTTCGCAACTCCTGGGTGCGCGAGCTGTCTGCGAGTCGCTTCGCGTCCGGAAGCGCTTCGAGTGCGCGCAAGACCTGCGGGTCGCTGTCGAGCAAGACGCGAGCGCCGGCGTCATTGGAGTATGCAGCAGTCACGATCTCTTCGCGCAGGCGCAACTTCACGAAATCGAGTTCTTCATCGAGTTGGGCCGGGGTTAGTTGAGAGGCAGTGTCGGTCCGCACAAAACTGCGAAAGGCATCCAGCACGCGATCATTGATCGGATAGTCAGTGGCTTTCGCATTTTTCCCGTACTGGACCCGCTCAACTTTATATGATTCGAGGCCGGCAACGCGTCCGGCGGCAAGCTGTCGGGTAAATTGAAACGCAGCCTCAGCGATGCGGTTTTTCAAGGGCGAGAAAACTACGGGTTTGATATCGATATCAGGCGTGATTCCGCCGCCGCCGTAAAAAACGCGGCCACCAGCCGTCTTCACTGCCGGACCGCTTTGCGGATGCGGAGTCGGAGCTGGCTCGGTTGGGGTCGCTTCGGGTTTGCGTGATGTTGCAGAGCCGGCGGCAGCAAGCGAGCCCGGAGTCTTACTGTCGTCTTCATCGTGTCGCGTGTAGTAATCGTAGAGTGAGCCGCTGGAATAATCGCGCTGCAGCGAACGGCCGGAAGGCGTGTAGTAGCGCGCGGTTGTAAGCGTCAAACCCGTACTAAACGGCAGCAGGAATACGTGCTGGACCAGGCCTTTGCCGAAACTCGTTTCACCGACAATCAGTCCTCGATCATGATCCTGAATTGCACCGGCAACAATTTCTGATGCCGAGGCCGTACCGCGATTGATCAAAATAACCAGCGGCACGTCTTCAGGATCTGCTCCGGTCGATTTGTAAACTATCGGGTCGCTGTATTCAGTGCGGCCTTTTACGGAAACTACTACCAGGCCACGCGGCAAAAATTCACTGGCCACATCTATTGCCTGATTGAGCAGCCCGCCAGGATTGCCGCGCATATCCAAAATGACCTGGCGCATGCCCTGGTCTTTCAGTTTATCCAACGCCTCGCGCAGCTCTTCGTCGCTCGTGCTCTGAAATCCGCCCGTCAATCCGATGTAGCCGGTGCCCGGGCGTAACATGTAAGCATTACGTATTGAGGGCAGTGGCACCAGGTCCCGAATAACGGTGAAAGTAAGTGGCGCTTCCGAGCCGGCGCGTTCAACTTTGAGCGTTACGGGTTCGCCTTTGCCGCCGCGCACTTTTTTCGAAACCTGCTCGCTTGACCACTCGCGCGCGTCTTCGCCGTCCACTTCCAAAATGCGATCGCCATAACGAAGACCAAGCCGGCCAGCCGGCGTGTCTTCGACCGCCGACTGTATGTACACACCGTCGCGATGCTGGACGATGGTTACGCCAATACCGAAAAACTTCGAGTCCTGATCTTCTCTAAGCTTCTTGAATTCGTTGTACGGGAAATACATTGAGTGGGGATCAAGCGTGGAAAGCATTCCCTGGATCGCCGCCTGAGTCGCCTTCTCATAGTCGATGTCGCCGGCATATTCCACCGAGATAGCCGAAATGGCTTCGTTGTAGTCCTTTTCAATGTCGTCTGGCGCGGCGTAAGAAACGGCTCCATTGGTTGGCACACTGTGACGGAACCGCCGCGATCGGCCGATCGTGCCGCCAACCACGGCGGCGATCAGAACGAGTGCACTCGCAATGAGCAAAAATCGTCTGGACATACTTGATTCCGAACTAGTCAGCCGGCTACTTCCCGATATTGGCGGCCCTCCCCGGACACCAGGGCAATATTAACACAAGCGGCATTTTTCCTCAGAAAGGCGCAGCGTCATGGCTGTGGTATATTCGCCGCAATAGGATGACGCTTTCACTGTCAATCGTTGTTCCTGCATATAACGAAGGTGCGCGCCTCGGCAAATCGCTGCGCGCGATAGTTGGTTATCTAAACGAATATGCGCCGCAGTCGGAATTGATCGTGGTGGATGACGGCTCGACTGATGAAACCGCAAACACCGCTCGAACACAACTGGCCGACTCGAAAAGCGTCCACACCTCAGTAATAAGTTACAAATCCAATCTGGGCAAAGGACGCGCGGTCAGGCTCGGTCTGCTCGCTTCCCGGAGTGAAATTGCCCTGTTTACCGATGCCGACCTCTCGACCCCGATCACGGAAACTCCCAAACTCGTCGATCCAATCGAGCGCGGCGAATGCGATCTTGCGTTCGGCTCGCGCGCGCTTGATCGAAATTTGATTGGCGTTCATCAACCCTGGCGTCGCGAACAGGGTGGCCGCATCTTTAACCTCGCGGTGCGCCTCGCCACGGGTCTTCCCTTCTGGGACACGCAATGTGGATTCAAGGCTTTTCGTATGAGCGCCTGCCGCCCGCTGGTTGAAGGAGCCACAATCGATCGTTTCGGTTTTGATGTTGAACTACTCTACGTCGCCCACCGCGCCGGTTTAAGACTTAAGGAAATTCCCGTGCGCTGGAATCATGCTGAAGGAAGCAAGGTTAACGTGGCCAGCGACAGCCTGAAAATGCTCAGCGAGGTGGGCCGGATTCGGCAACAGGCCCGCCGCGGCGTTTATGAGCGGGCGATTAAAGCAGTGCACGATACACAGACGTAACCCCCAGATGGTCTTTGGTCTTTGAACTTTGTACTTGGTACTTTGATCTTGGTGCTTTGAACCTGGCCCTTGGTCCTATCTCAAAGCAAGAAGTACAAAGACCAAAGACCAAAAACCAAAGACCAAATAAAAATAAAAAAATATGACAGCCCGCCTCAACGTAAACATCGATCATGTAGCCACGGTCCGGCAGGCGCGACGCGCGCCCGAGCCCAGCGTAGTCGCCGCCGCAATGCTCTGTGAACAGGCCGGAGCCGACGGCATTACCGTTCACCTGCGCGGCGATCGCCGTCACATCCAGGACTCCGACCTGCCGGCATTGCGGGCAAGCGTTACGACCTATCTGAATCTGGAGATGGCCGCAAACGAAGAAATGCTAAGGATCGCGCTCGATGTGAGGCCGGATGCGGTTTCGCTTGTGCCGGAGAGTGCGAACGAAATAACTACCGAAGGCGGACTCGACGTGATAGCCAATGTCGCAATCGTGCGCGCTACCGTGAGCCGACTGCGGCAAGCGGGGATCCTGGCAAGTCTTTTTATCGATCCGGATCCAAAACAGATAGAGGCAGCGCATGAAGTGAACGCACAGCAGATCGAGTTGTGCACCGCGCCTTACGCCGACGCGACGCTGGGCAGCAACGGCTTTCATGGCGAGGGTGCTTTGCGTGTGGGCCAGGAATTAAGACGGCTGCGGGAGGGCGCGGCGCTGGGTACACAGTACGGATTGTTAATCGCCGCCGGCCATGGACTTACTTATAGAAATGTTGGCGCGGTCGCAGCCTTGCCTGAAGTTGCTGAATTCAATATCGGCCACAACATTATCGCCCGCTCAATTTTTATTGGGTTAGAACGCGCCGTGAAGGAAATGCGCGATGCGATTAGGGCAGGAAGTAGCGGTTGAACTTTTCGGAGTGCGGTGACCTGTCACCGCTTTCGTCTTGGGCGGCGTGACGCCCAAGTCTTTCAACATTTTAATCCCAACTGTGGTCGCGACAGGTCGCGACCGACCAAAGCGGTGACAGGTCACCGCACTCCCAAAAAGACTAGTTTTTCGAGCTGCCGCCGGCGAGTTGCAGGCGCACCACCGAACGCTCCAGTTTCGCGCGCGCTTGTTCGAAGTCTTCTTCCGTTCCGCTCCAGGCAGTCAATTGTTTCTCAACGTGCTCACGCGCCAGCCGCGCTCGCGCAGCATCAATCTCTTCGGGCCGTTCCGCAACTTCAGCCAACACCGAAACAACGTCATCTTTAACTTCGATGAAGCCACCGGAGACATGTAGTTGAAGAGTTCTGCCGCCGCTCGTATACGAAAGCACGCCGGTCTGTAACTGCGAGATAAGCGGGGTATGCCCGGGCAATATGCCCAGTTCGCCACCCAAGCCGGGGGCGACCACCGTCTCAACGGACTCAGAAAGTACGCGACGCTCGGGTGTTACTACTTCAAGTTGCAGTGTGGCCATAAAGATAAAGGATGAGGGATGAAGGCTGAGGGATGAAGAAGAAACGAGTGCTCATCCTTCATCCTTCCGCCTTCATCCTTTGCGTTACTGCGCGATCGTCGTTCCCTTTTGCACGGCTTCTTCGATTGTGCCGACCATGTATAAAGCCTGCTCCGGCAAATCGTCGTGTTTGCCATCAACAATTTCGCGGAAGCCTTTGATCGTATCTTCCAGCTTCACGTATTTCCCTTCCAGGCCGGTGAACTGAGCAGCCACGAAGAATGGTTGCGAGAAGAACCTCTGAACTTTGCGCGCGCGCGAAACGATTAACTTGTCTTCGTCAGACAACTCGTCGAGACCGAGAATCGCGATGATGTCCTGCAAATCTTTGTAACGCTGCAAGACGAGTTTTACATCTTGAGCCGTCTTGTAGTGCTCGTCCCCGATAATGCGCGGATCGAGAATGCGCGATGACGATGCCAGCGGATCGACCGCCGGATAAATTCCCAACTCCACGATCTGCCGGGACAGGGCCGTCACTGCGTCGAGGTGCGCAAACGTAGTTGCCGGCGCCGGATCTGTGTAGTCGTCGGCAGGAACGTAAACCGCCTGGATCGAAGTGATCGATCCGGTCTTGGTTGACGTGATCCGTTCCTGCAACTCGCCCATTTCCGAAGCAAGGTTCGGTTGATAACCCACCGCAGAAGGCATGCGCCCTAACAGTGCTGACACTTCCGAGCCGGCCTGCGTAAACCGGAAGATGTTGTCGACGAAGAGCAATACATCCATTCCCTTGTCGCGAAAATATTCAGCGACGGTCAGACCCGACAGCGCAACGCGGAGACGCGCTCCCGGCGGTTCAGTCATCTGTCCGTAGATGAGCGCGACCTTTGACTGCCCGATCGCCTTCATGTCGACCTTCTTCATGTCGAACTCGCCGGTGTCGTGGAAGTGCTTATTAAAATTGTCGCCAAACTGTATCACCTCAGACTCAACCATCTCGCGCAGCAAGTCGTTGCCTTCACGCGTTCGTTCGCCGACACCTGCGAAGACGGAAAAACCGGATCGGGCTTTGGCGATGTTATTGATCAACTCCATCACGATAACTGTCTTGCCCACTCCAGCCCCACCAAAGAGCCCAATCTTGCCGCCGCGCACGAACGGTTGAATAAGATCGATAACCTTGATGCCCGTTTCAAACATCTGCAGTTCCGTCGACTGCTCTTCAAAGGTCGGAGCATGACGGTGGATCGGATATCGCTCGGTGTGTTTGACGTCGCCCAGGTTGTCCACCGGCTGCCCGATAACGTTGAGCACGCGCCCGAGAGTTCCCTCACCGACCGGCATAGTAATCGGTCCGCCGGTGTCGATGGCCATCATGCCGCGCACCATGCCATCTGTCGGCAACATGGAAACGGTTCGCACTCGGCCCTCGCCGAGATGCTGTTGAACTTCTGCTATCAGATCGATCGGGGTGGGAACATCAAAGCCTTCGGAAACAATGCGCAGCGCCTGATAGATAGGCGGCAGTTGCTTCGCCGGAAACTCGACGTCTACTACGGGACCGATAATCTGCACCACGCGGCCGGTAGCGCCGACCGTGGGAGTATTTGCGCTGGACGTAGCCATACTTTCTTTCTGCTCCTCTTTGCTGCCAGTGAAGGCGAAAAAACCGGAAGGATTAAAAGCCAGTCAAGATACCACAAGGGCGAAAGTTGCGCCAAACCGGAGTAGTGGGTCAGTTTTGATTTCCAGCCAACGATTAAAGACAAAATCAGAACTGGGAGCGCAGCGACCAGCCAAAGACTCAACATTGATAGTGTTAATTTGAAATGGCACTTTTCTTTAGATGTTTGGGCGCTTGAGTGTAGAGCTGGTCGCTGCGCTCCCAGTTCTGATTTCGTCTAGAGCGATTCGCTCTACGCTTCGGCAAAGTTCGAGAAGCCGAGCAAACTTTTCAAACTGACCCACTACCCAAACCGGTCAAGTGATTTGCTGGTACCCCCGGAGCCGCGCAGGTTTTTCAGTCTAGTTCCGAATCCCGTCGTCAAGCTTTTGCGCTCATTGGGGTGACGTAATCGGTCCCAGCGAAACAGCAAGCTCGATTCCGGGTTGTACCAAGTCGTCAAGTATTGTTAGCATGAACCCACTGAGTTTGCAGCGAGTCGCAAGGCGAGTCGCAAAGTCGCCCAACCTGGCTCAGCCAATGTGTTGATAAATCAATTTTTTGGAGCAGCCGGCAGGGGCAGATGTGCATCTGAATCTCGGCCCGATTGGTACACAGTCGAGTAAGAATCATCTGCGCGCTACCTTTTGTCCTCCCGAACGGGCATTCAGTTTTCGCCAGTAATATCCCTACAATACAGGAGATTTAGCAGTGAAGAATTATCGGTTCCCCTCCCATGCCTCACCAACTACTGGACTGCTTAGAAAAATAACTGGGATACGAGCGGTGCTGATCCTGGCGCTCGTTGCCTCGCTTTCGAGTCTGCCATTTTATGTGCTGGCGCAAAACGATTCGGCGCCGGTGAAAGCAAGAGCGTCAGCCGGCTATCGCCCAACTCAGGAAGGCGGCGTTTTCGTAATTGAACGAGGCGCAGATGGCAACACAGCATGCCGGCAAGCGACAGCGGACGAGGCTCGCGCTATCAGCGCTGGATCGGGCAAACAGCAACTTTATCAAATCAATCACCTCAAGACTGATGCTGCCGAAGCGAACGCACCAGCATCCCCGACCGGGTTAACGATTATTCTGCGCGCGACGGCCCAGCTCGAAGCAAACGCGCCAGCCAAGGCCGCTTTCATCGCTGCTGCTGCAAAGTGGGAATCGCTTATCAAGGATCCGATCACGATCAATCTTGACGTTGATTACGGCACCACCTTCTTCGGTACGGCTTTCCCCAATGCAAACATCCTGGGACAAACCGAAACGCAGTTACTTTATAGCCCCTCAAATTATCCCGACATACGCCAGCGACTCGTCAATCATGCAACGGGTTCGGAGGGCACGCTCTACGCCGTTCTTCCAACGGGCAGCGTTCCCACTGACGCCGGCAGCGTAGATACAGTCCTGCTCGCGAGTCCGCTTATGCGGGCCCTGGGGTTACTTCAACCAATCGCCGACGATGCTGAGCAGGGTGGCCAGATTGGCCCGGCGCCACGCATCGGCTTTAACTCCGCCTTCGGCTTCGACTTCGATCCCACCGATGGCATTACTTCAACCCTGACTGACTTTGACGCGGTCGCGGTCCACGAAATGGGCCACGCCCTCGGGTTCAACTCGCTGGTCGGCGATCGCGAACAGACACCGACAAATCCCCTTGCAGTTAGTGTTTGGGACATTTTCCGCTTCCGGCCTGGCACCGCGACTCTCAACAACTTCAACACGGCACAGCGAATTCTTACCTCCGGCGGCTCGCAAATACATTTTGCGAATGGGCCTGAGCTGGGACTCTCTACCGGCAAGCCCTCCGCTCCTGTCGGAGGCGAGGGAAATCAGGGCAGCCATTGGAAGGCGGATGAACAAAGCGGAAGCTTTATTGGCGTTATGGATCCGACAATCGCTCGCGGTCAACGCTATTCGATGACGAACAACGATCAAAGCGCGATCGACATCTTCGGTTATACGGTAGTCGCCACGCCTGGCCCACCCAACGACAACTTCGCCAATGCGCAAGGGCTGACCGGTAACTCAGGAACGGTTAACGGCAGCAGTAGCTTCGCAACGAAAGAAGCAGGAGAACCAACCAATCCACCGGGAACCGGGGGCGGTAGATCGGTCTGGTACAACTGGACCGCAACCGGGACAGGCCAGGCTACTTTCGATACCAACGGAAGCAACTTCGACACGATTCTGGCCGCATACACCGGCACAGCCGTCAACGCTCTGACTGTTCTCGCTTCCAACGACGACATCTCGCCGCTCAACGATCCGCCACCACGCAACATTCAAAGCTTGATAACTTTCCCCGTAACCATCGGCACCACTTACCGTATCCAGGTTGATGGATTCGACGGCGATCAGGGCAGCATCACGCTTCACTGGACCGGCCCAGGCACGCCGACGCCAACACCGACACCCACCCCTGGGCCCAACATGGTGCAGTTCAGCGTGAGTACGGCGAGCGTTAACGAGACTGATACTTTGCCGACAAATCTGCTGATCACGCGCACGGGCGACACGGCGCAGGCTGCGACCGTCAACTACGCTTCCAGCGATGTCAGCGCCAGCGAACGGAAGGATTATGAGGCTGCGTTAGGCACGCTGCATTTCGCCGCCGGTGAAACTCAGGCGACTATTCCGATCTTTGCCATCAACGACTCGTTCGGAGAGGGTGCGGAGACCTTTAACATCGCCTTGAGTAATCCTGTCGGTTGCACGCTCGGTGCGCCGGTAGCGATGGTCATCACCATCAACAGCGACGAATCCGTTAACGGACCCAACCCCGTCAAGAACGCCAGCTTCAACAACGCCTTCTTTGTGCGCCAGCACTACCTCGACTTTTTCAACCGCGCTCCAGACAGCAGTGGACTAAATTTCTGGACGGGTCAGCTGAACGCGTGCGAGAACGTTCCCTTGCCGGGCGGTTTCACTGACGCTCAGCAGTGTCGCGAAATTCGCCGCATCAACGTCTCGGCTGCCTTCTTCCTGTCGATCGAGTTTCAACAGACCGGTTACCTGGTTGAGCGTCTCTACAAAGTGGCTTACGGTGACGCTGTGGGAACGTCAACCTTCCCCAGTCCGCATCAACTTTCGGTGCCGATCGTTCGACTCAATGAGTTTCTACCGGATACTCAGGCCATCGGCAAAGGCGTAATAATTGGACAAACCGGCTGGGAACAAGCATTGGAGAACAACAAGCAGGCTTTGATAGCAGAGTTTGTATTGCGCTCTCGCTTCACCACTGCTTTTCCAGGTTCGATGACGCCGGCGCAATTTGTCAACCAGCTTAATCTCAACTCCGGCGGCGCCTTGTCTCAAGCAGAGCGGGATCAGCTGGTGGCGGACTTAACTTCCGGAGCCAGGAACCGGGCTCAGGTCTTACGGGCGGTGGCGGAGGATTCAACCCTATTCGCGGCGGAAACGAATCGCGCTTTTGTATTGGCCCAGTTCTTCGGCTATCTACGCAGAAACCCGAACGATACTCCGGACTCGGACTATACGGGCTACGGTTTTTGGCTCGATAAGTTGATTCAGTTCAACGGCAACTTCGTTAACGCCGAGATGGTCAAAGCCTTCATCGTCTCCGAAGAATACCAGGGACGCTTTGGACCGTGATCTGGAGTGCGCTGACCTGTCCGCGCTTTGGTCGGTCGCGACCTGTCGCGACCTCGCGTTAATTGAACTGCCGTCAGGAAGAAGACGTGGCGTCAAGCCGCCACAGACCAAAGCGGCGACAGGTCGCCGCACTCCGAAATTGGCAACTATTACTAACCGGGGGGTGGGGCAACGCGAAATCGATCTTCGCCGGAAGAATCGCATGTCATCTCAATCACGCGATAACGTTTGCGTAGTCTAGCCAGCTCTTTTGTCTGACGCTCCAGCTGCTCCTGGTAATCATCCGGCGGATTACCCCAGCAGCCGACCAGCTGATAAAAGCGAATTTCCGTTCCCCGGGCGTCAACCAATTTGCCTTTGCGGCAGCGCCCTCCCAGCGACTTTAGTTTTTGCGCGACCGTTACCGTAACGACCTTGCCGGACTTCGCCGCTTGCGTGGACACAATAGAAGTTGCCTGGATTCCGTCCGGAAGACAGCTATCCGTGTTGTGGTCATAAACTGTCGAACCAGATATCGGCGAGAGCGTCGTCAGGAAGGTTGCGCTCAACAAAAACAGGAACACCATTGATTTCTCCTTCCGGATGAAGTGATCTTAGCTTAGGAGCCCTCATGAGACGAGTTGTTTTAGTCTTAACCCTTGCTTTGGCGCTGTTGGCTTGTTCCATGGTCGTTGGTTCAGTCTTGTCGCGCGCCAGTGTTAATCCAATCCAGGCCGTTATCTCAAGTAACTCAGCTCAAATTGCATTGAGTCACTGGAGCGCCCAATCATCCAATTATGGCGGCATGGAAGGCTCAGACTCGGAAGAGAGCGAGGACCCAGACATGCCGAAAGGCAAGCGTCGAGGCCTGGGAAACATCGACGAGAAGACTTATCTACGACTCCGCGACGAATACATCGGCCGGCGGCGCGGCATTGAACCGGGTGGACCGTTTGATCCTGAAGCGCGTGGCCGGGCTGTAAGACAGATGCAGGCGCAGGAAGTCCTTCAGCTGGAGTTGACCAAGCGTTTGCACCTGAGCGGAAGCAGCGGCCTGGGTCCCGACTCGGTCAACGCCGTTTGGACGCCGATCGGTCCCGCGCCTTTGCCAAACGGATCCGGTAACCGGGCTGTTACGGGGCGCGTCACCGCGATCGTGGTGGATCCGACTAACTCCAACAAAGTCTATTTAGCCACGGCGCAGGGTGGTGTTTGGCGTTCGCTTGATGGCGGCACAAACTGGACCAGCATTTTTGATGACGCTCTATCGCTCGCCGTCGGCTCGCTGGCCCTGGCGCCCTCAAACCCCTCGATTCTTTATGTTGGCACCGGAGAATCAAACCGCAGCAGTGATTCATTTTTTGGCGTGGGCGTCTATCGGATCGACAACGCTGATACTTCTGCGACCCTGGTTGGCCCAATCAATCCAACCTACACCTTCAATACCGGTGGCGGTACGGCAACCACCAGAACGTTTTCCGGCCGCTCGATCAGTCAGATTGTCGTTCATCCCACGCAACCGGGGACTATCTTTGTAGGCACCTCATCGGGAGTCGGTGGCAGCGGAGCAAATGGGCTTTCAGCTTTTGTGCCACCAATCGCGCTCTTAGGTCTCTACCGATCAACCAACGCAGACGGCCCGCTGGCCTCGATCACATTTCAAAAACTTGCCGTCGCAACTGCAGGCTTCAGCCTTGATTCTCCCGGCACCGGAAATCGCCGCATCACGGATGTGGTAATGGAGCCTGGCAACCCCGACAACCTCATCGTGGGAGTCTTTGGCAATGCCGCACCAAATGATGGCGGTATCTACCGGACAACGAATGCGCTGGCAGCTAATCCAATTTTTACTCAAGTCAAACAGATCTCTATCGACAGGATTCAGTTTGCCATTAATAAGGATCCCAATACCGGCGTTGTAAAAGTACTCGCGGCAACGGGGGAAACGCCCGTTCCAATGTGCACATCAGCCACCCAGCTCGGAGTTCTCAGGCAATCAGTGGATGGCGGCATTACCTGGCCCGACACCAGCGCCAACGCCACCACCGGAGGAATACTTACTGACGCGGCAGGTTTTTGCGGTGCGCAGTGCTTTTACAACGTGACGGTAGCGATTGATCCAAGGGACGCGAACAACATCTACCTCGGCGGTAACGTTCAATCGACCTGTTCAGGCTTGATGCAAAGGTCTACAAATGGAGTGACGTTTTCAAACGATGCCAGCGGTCTGCACGCAGATTCCCACGCATTGTTTTTTGACTCGCTCACTTCGCCCTCAACTATCTTCGCCGGAAACGACGGCGGCGTTTGGAAAAGATCGGCTAACGCAGCTGTAGGCACATCATGGATCAATCTGAACAGTGCTCCGCTTAACACGATGCAGTTTGAAAGCGTGGCCGTACATCCGATTGATCAGTTCATGACAATTGGCGGCACACAGGACAACGGCACCGAGGCGCAGCTGTTCGCTACCGGCAACTGGACTAACGCGGAGGGTGGCGACGGAGGTTACGCACTGATCGACCAGAGTGCTACAGATACCACCAATGTCACGATGTATCACACGTTCTTCAATCGGACCGGGACGCAGATTGGTTTTGACCGCATCGTCAACGTCCCAAATTGCCTGTCCGTCAAAGACTCCTGGCCCACGCGCGGAGATTTTGGAATCGCAGACATTCCAACTCTCGGCTGCGATGGCACGCCTAACCTGATCAATAACGGCCTCAGCAGAAGCGACAATGTTCTCTTCTACGCACCGATGGCGCTGGGACCGGGGACGCCAAACACCGTCTACTTCGGTACGGATCGCTTGTATCGTTCGAGTGATCGCGGCGATCACATGGTGGTTGTCAGTCAGGCGCCCCTTTCTGCCGGCGGCCCGCCGATCAGTACTATTGCCATCTCACCACAGGATGACAATTACCGCCTGCTCGGGTTGCAGAATGGCCAGGTGTTTGCCACCTCGAGTGGTTCAAGCAGTCTCGTTAACATCACCGGCTCGGTTTTCCCTTCCAATCCCGCCAGCGTCTCAAACGCATTCATTGGCCGTGCCGTGTTTGATCCCCATAACAAAGACATAGCCTACATTGCGCTTTCGTACTTCGCGCCGGCCGGACAAGGCATTTGGAAGATCACGAACTTTACCGCCGCCACCGGCGCAACACCCGTCACCGCCAATTGGATCAACGCTGCTATTGGCATTCCGAGCGTCCCCATCAACGCGCTGGTGATCGATCCAATCAATTCAAACACGTTCTACGCCGGCACTGACATTGGTGTTTACAATTCTACTGACGGTGGTGCGAGCTGGGCGCCTTACGGCACCGGACTGCCACGTTCGACGGTTTTTGACATGGCGATTCAGAGCCCCAGCCGGATCCTGCGCGTCGCCACGCACGGACGCGGCATTTGGGAAGTTTCAATTCCTAGCGCCTTTGCTCCCAATGTCGTGCAATTCAGCACCAGCAACCTAAGCGCGACTGAAACACTCGACGCCACAACGAAGCTCGACATAACGGTCAACCGCAGCGGCGATATTTCAGGAGCAGCTGCGATCGACTACATCACTGCAGACGGCACAGCCAGCGACCGATCTGACTACCTCGCCGCTCAGGGCAGACTGCGCTTCGATCCGGGCCAAACGTCACAGACCATAAGCGTCTTCATTGTGGACGATCGCTTTGGAGAGAGTGATGAAAACTTCACGGTTACACTTAGCAATCCGATAGGTTGCACGCTCGGTCCAACAGCAAGCCTGAACGTTGTCATCTCCAGCAACGAAACAGTGGATGGCAGCAACCCGGTCAAGAACGCCAGCTTCAACAACGACTTTTTCGTGCGCCAGCACTACCTCGACTTCTTCAACCGCGAACCGGACGCTAGTGGCCTGGCTTTTTGGAAGAATCAAATCAGTGCCTGCGAGAACGTTCCCTTGCCGGGTGGCTTCACTGACGCTCAGCAGTGTCGCGAGATTCGCCGCATCAATGTCTCGGCTGCCTTCTTCCTCTCGATCGAGTTTCAACAAACGGGTTACCTGGTCTACAAGACCTACCAGTCGGCCTTCGACTCGCACGAGTTTCTGAGGTTGCGCGACTTCCTGCCTGACACACAGGAGATCGGTCGCGGCGTGGTGATCGGCCAACCTGGTGCCGACGCGCAACTGGAAGCCAACAAGGTGAAGTTCTTTTTGGATTTCGTGCAGCGCACGAATTTTGTCCTGGCTTCCAACTATCCTGCCACGATGACGGCCGCGCAGTTTGTCGACAAACTGAACGCAAACACCTATGACCCTGCTGTTGGGCCCGGCTTCGGTGCGCTAACGCCAGCGCAGCGGGATGCGTTGGTCGCGCAATTGGCGCCCAACCCTGCATCTGCGACTTTGCGCGCGCAGGTGTTGCGAGCGATTGCGGAGAATTCAGTCTTCCACACTCGCCAGTTCAACCGGGCGTTTGTGCTAATGCAATACTTCGGCTATTTGCGACGTAACCCAAACGATCCGCCGGAGATTGGTCTGGACTTCGCGGGCTACAACTTCTGGCTGGGCAAGTTGAATCAGTTTAACGGCAACTTCGTGAACGCCGAGATGGTCAAGGCTTTCATCAATTCGACTGAGTATCAGGCGCGCTTCGGACCTTGAGGTACGGAGCCTGACAATCTGAGATTTGAAATTTGAGATCTCAAATTAAGAGATCTCAAAATCAAAACGGCCCCATCGCTTAAAACGATGGGGCCGATCTTTTGCACTTGCGCGTTGCTTAGAGCTTTTCTTCCGGATCTATGCGAATCTTCATCCGCTGCAGCACCTGCACGTCTTCGTCGGTTAGTTCGAGATTTGTTTCTCCGTTTCCTTCGCCTTCGCCCGCATGTGGACGTAAGCCGATTTCGAGTCTGAGCGTCAATTCCATCTCATAACCGGCATCGCGCAGCCGTTCGATGGCCTCGGCAACCCGTGGCGAATTCTCAACCGACTCGTTAATCGCGGTGCCAATGTCGCGAACAATCTCTTTTGCTTCGTCGTCTATTTCCAAGCCCTGCGCCTCGGTTCCCAAACTCCCGGATCTTAAGAACTGAACATCATCAGTCTGCCAATCTCATCGCCCATGCTACGCGAGCGTCCCGCGGAGGGTCAACCATCAACTTTGTTGCCCTAAATGATTTAGTAGAGACAGAAAGACGCTTGAATTCACGTTCGCCGTCAATTACTCTAAGACCTTCCTTTAACCACTGTTCGCCCCCGAAGAAAATATTCGATGGCAGGAATTTGCTAAACCCTCCGCCCCCGCAGACATTCTTATGTACCAAACAATCGGGATACTAACTGGAGGCGGTGATGCCCCGGGCCTGAACGCTGTAATTCGAGCAGCCGTAACCACGGCGACCGGACAATACGGGCTTAAGGTAATCGGAATCGAAGACGGTTTCGAAGGTTTGTTGGGCGAGACGCACACACGCCCGCTGGCAGCTTCCGACGTTCGTGGCTTATTGCCCCGCGGCGGCACAATCCTGGGGACGCGAAATCGCGGCCGGTTTGTTGAGCACCATGCGGAAGGTGTGGCGACGAAACCGCAGGCAATCTACGACGAAGCAGTCGTGAATTTGAACCGCCTGGGAATCGACGCGCTGGTTGTGCTGGGTGGCGAAGGAACCTTGGCCATCGCTGCAGACTTCGACAAGCTGGGCGTTCCTGTCGTGGGTGTTCCCAAAACTATCGATAACGACCTGGCCTGTACGGAACTAACGTTTGGCTTCATCACGGCGATGGATTTCGCGACCGATGCGCTTGACCGGCTGCACACCACGGCAGAGTCGCACGAGCGCGTCATGATCCTGGAGGTGATGGGCCGCAATACGGGATGGATTGCTTTGCATTCCGGCATCGCCGGCGGTGCGGATGTAATCCTCATTCCGGAGATTCCCTTCACCATGCAGTCCGTCGCTGACAGAATACGCGCGCGCGACGCGGCCGGATCGAATTTCAGTATAGTCGTTGCCGCCGAGGGAGCGATTGAAACCGGTCACGAACTCATTTACCAGGACAAGGGTGACCCGCAACATGCCCCTCGGCTTGGCGGTATCGGTTCTTATTGTCGCTATGAGCTCGAACAGCTCACTGGCAAAGAAACTCGTTGCGTAGTGCTTGGACATCTGCAAAGAGGTGGCCGCCCCAATGCTTTTGATCGTATGCTGGCAACGAATTATGGTTCGTGCGCGGTACGCGCCCTGGTGGAAGGGAAACGCGGAGTGATGGTGGCGCTGCAGGCAGGCGACGTCATCACTGTGCCGATCAGCGAAGCAATCGCTAATATCAAGACCGTGCCTCCAAACGGCCAGCTGGTGCGCACCGCTCGCGACACGGGAATCTCCTTTGGCGCGCCCGATGAAGCCCGGTATCATCGTCAACCGTAAACCGGAGGCGCTCGTTCGGAAAATGAAAGTGAGCAAGTAATTGTCAGCAGATATTAAAGAAAAACTTCAGTTGCAACTCGATCAGCTGGAATCAGAGTTACGCGTACACCTGCCCAAGGAGATCAAGCGCGCCCTTGAGTTTGGCGACCTGCGTGAGAATTCCGAGTACCGGGCGGCGCTCGACCGGCAAAATGTCGTCAAAGCCCGCATTGTCGAACTGCGTCAAAGAATTAGCGAGATCTCTTCCATCGATCTTACAAAAATCTCCCGCGACAAAGCAGGTTACGGTTCGACGCTGGTCTTGTACGACTCTGAGAAGGATGAAGAAGTAACCTATCGTCTGGTGACTTCGGAAGAAAGCGATCCCCAGGAAGGCTTGATCTCAACTACTTCGCCGGTTGGGAAGAGTTTGATGGGCAAGGAAGAAGGCGACGAAGTAGTGGTGCGCACTCCCGCCGGCGCACGCAACTTCGAGATAAGGCGATTGACTACCATTCACGACACCCTGGAGCACGGGGCCTGAAGCGCGCTTATGAGGCTCGGCTACTCTCACACCCTTAGAGTATGCCTAATACGCCGACAGGATAATTCCTCGTCTCACGGATCCCGCTTTGCTAAGGCCATCGCTTAATCTGCTTCCGCGAAGTTGCTTGGCTAATCATGTCGATATTTCTTGGCAGGAGAAATCATAGAGGACTGACCGCCCGTCAGATTGAGTACTGTGTTAACGCTTGGGATTTTCTGTGTGGTAAGAATCAAAGACCTCTGATACTTGATGAAGCTAGAATCGATCATTCCTTAACTCGTTTCCTTGAGGATCTGAATGTCGTTTATTTAGGTGCGAATGCTTATCCGGGTGATGGTTTTAGTGCAAATTCCCGCATGCCAGTGCTAGCATGTTTAGCGCACGAATTATCTCATGGTGAAAGGTTTACTAGAGGATATCGGCGGCCCCCTGGAAGAGCCTGACAAGTTGATTGATGAAGCCGAAACAAGTTTAGATGCGTCTTTTCATTTAGAGTTGGGCTCCAGAGACCGAGAAGATTTAAGAGAAGATGCGCGGGATAGACTTACTGACTGGCTCGCTGCTCAGTCCAATTCAGGAGAAATGTCATGAATATCGAACCAAGTGGCGTGCTCATTGTAGGAGTATGTGAGATTCAAACTGAGGCATGTACTGCCAGGACTCCTGCGCCGATAACGGCAGTCTGGGCTTTACCTGCTCGAAGACAGATCAATGTTTGTAGTTCTTGTTTGGATGAAATGGTGCGTAACGGTGAGTGGCAAATTGAAGGCGCGAGACTTAGACGTCGCGCCGATGTCGCGGTCTTCGACGAATCTGGGAATCTTCAATTGGTTGTCGAGGCGAAATACATGAGACCAGATGAAGACACTTCGAGGCGTGCAGTTCAAATACGAAAAAACCTACTGGCACATTCGGGTATTCCTGATAGTCCTTTCTTTCTTATTGTGTTTCCTGATCACTTTTATTTGTGGAAGAAAGGCCTACCTGATGCGTACGATAGGCAAGCGGACTATTCAATAGGCACTGAAATATTCTTCAAGTCATTTGCCGACAACTGGAAACAATCATTTGAACCTATGTCCGGCATCGAATTCGAGAGGCTGGTATCTGAATGGATCAAAGACTTGAGTCACTCAAGTGATACGTCCAAGATTCCTGAATGGGCCCAAGCGTCTGGCCTTTATGATGCCATTAAGAATGGATCAGTCGTAACCGAGGCGTCGGTCTAGGTGTTGGTTTAAGTGAAATTTAATCTGAGGCTGTAAAGTAATCAGAGTTTTCGGCATAATATCGTAGAGGAGAATTCAAACAGAAAATGTTTGTTGGTGCTATCGGCCGCGGGGCGCAAAGAATTATCGATGCGATGGTGCGCTGGCTTGCCTACGGTCATATCAATCCCAACATCCTGACCGTCATCGGCGTCGCTATCAACGTCGGCTCGGGTTTGCTTTTTGGTTACGGATACTTTTTCTGGGCCGGCATCGTCCTCATAGTTGCCAACCTTTTTGACATGCTGGATGGGCAAGTGGCCAGACTTTCCGGACGCGTCACGCGTTTTGGCGGCTTTTTGGATTCCTCGCTGGATCGGCTTTCCGACATGGTAGTTTTCGTCGGATTAATGGTCTTTTATGCCCGCGATACGCAGTTTCATTCCACCCTTAACGTTTTTCTCGCCGGCGCAGGACTAATGGGTTCAGTTATGGTAAGCTACGCGAGCGCCCGGGCCGAGAGTCTGATTGAGAAGTGTGATGTAGGCTTTCTAAAACGGCCCGAACGCGTGGTTCTTTTTATTATTGGCGCCTTAAGCACTCATCCGGGTTCGACAAACTTTTTCGCTAATCGAATGCCGGCAGTTCTGTGGGTACTGGCGGTGGGTTCTTACTGGACCTTCGCGCACCGCATGTATCACACCTGGTATGAGCTGACTAAGCTGAAGACGGAATCAAAAAAAGAAGGAACAACCCCCGCTATCGCCGCATCTAATCCCGGGCCTGAACGCCGTACTGAACAGCCCGTGAGCGTCGGACATTGATAGACAACAAGACATCCACACCCGACGACATGCGATTGAAGACTGCTTTTAGTATCTGAGGTTAACTAACGTGACGATATGCCCCTGTTGTGGTTTTAAGTCTGCCAACGCCGCGAGCGGTGTTTATAGTCAGGCGTGCACTTCTTGTGGCGCGCACTCCGTCGGTGAACCATTGCCCCGACCCGAACACGAACTCCCCGCTTACGGGCGTTCGCTGCTGCTCGCTGTCACGGGCGCGCCGCTGGACGGGGACCGGCCCCCGGCCGGCGCCGAGCCGGCCGCCCTCTTGGTCCTCACCGAGGAACTGCGCGAGGAAGCCAGTCAGACGGT
>Ga0134126_10001875_pt1 | contig 26690 bp, 17 predicted proteins | sample KB31752_FD_96881 | JGI IMG/M metagenome (GOLD analysis project Ga0134126, IMG submission 96881) | Terrestrial soil microbial communities with excess Nitrogen fertilizer from Kellogg Biological Station, Michigan, USA - KB3-175-2 | ecosystem: Environmental > Terrestrial > Soil > Unclassified ... | reverse complement strand
TGAAAGCGGTCCAGGTCCTCGCCGGGCAGGTAGATCCGGCCGGCCTGGTAATCCTCGGCCACGTCCTGCCAGTGCTCGGCGAGTTGCAGGGCGGTGCACACCCGGTCGGAAAGCTCGGCCCGCTCCGGCGTGAACGCGCCGAAGACGTACAAGACGATCCGCCCGACGGGATTAGCGGACAGCTTGCAGTAGCCGAGCAAGTCCTCGAGTGTCGGGTACCGGCTGACAATCTGGTCCTGCCGATTAGCGGCGATGAGGTCAAGAAAGGGCTGTATCGGGACGCCAAGCTCACACACCGTCGGCTCCAGTGCGCGAATCACCGGAAGCCGCGCCTGACCGTCTTTTAGCCGGGCCAGATCCTCCTCCAGCTCGGCCAGCATCCGGGGTCGCTCGGCGGGCGGCGCCTCGTCCCCGATGTCGTCGGTTATCCGCGCGAACCCGTATACGGCCATGAGGTGGCGACGGTGGCGCGCGGGCAGCATGCGCAGCGCAACAGGGAAGTTCTCCCTGGTAGAACGCGTCATCATCGCGTCCAGGCGAGCAGTGTCAGCCTGCTCGGCCCAGAGGAACTCCCCGCTCATTGGCGTCCCGTCACGCACCACGGACCCTATTTTCCGCACAGATATGCAATGAAGGCAAAAATGACATCGACGTCAGATGACGCTGGCGTCGTGTTGACCCATTGGAACTGCAAGACCGCGCTGGGCCGGCGGCCGACCCCCATTATGGCCGTCACGGCCGCTCCGCGCCTGCTACGCCGTGATTCTCAAATCCCGGCCGAAGTCAAATGCTTTACTGACAGTTAGAGGGATATCGCTGCGCGGAGCGGACTGGGGCCCGAGAAAGCCCCGGCGGCCCGGTCGGCGCATGCCCGCTCACCCCGTTGCCGCTGATCCCGGCACCGGCTGATCCCGGCGCCGGCTGATCCCGGCGCCGGCCGATCCCGGCACCGGCCGATCCCGGCACCTGGCGATCCCGGCACCGGCTGATCCCGGCACCTGGCGATCCCGGCACCTGCCGATCCCGGCACCTGCCGATCGCGGTGCCTGCTGGCTGTGTGCCGCCACCCCGCGCCGCGCCTGCCTTGCCCAGGGCTGACGCCGCCCGGTGGCGGGTGTCACATCAGCCCCTTCTGTCTCATCTGCCACTAAAGCCACAGAAGGCGGCTCAGAGGTCTGGCTCGCACCGCTCCCTGCGGTCACCGGGCAATGCGGGGCGGGATGGCTGGGCGCCTCGGACCGGGATAGCCAGGGAGCGGGCCCGGCGGACGGCCTCAGCCGCGTGCTGAACGTACATGAAAAGAAACAAAGCGTGGTCATCGCCCGGCCCATTTTTCGGGTGGTTTCCCGGCAAACCGGCACTCTTTGACCTGTTCGGAGGTTCTGGAAAGGTCCGTGCCAATACGGCCGGTTTCGCCTTCTGCCTGATTAATGTGATGTTAAGCTACGAAATCTTAGTACGGCTCTCTCGCCACACCGGGGTTCGGCAGCCACTTCTCACACCGGGGCCAATGCCATGGGTTTGCGTCACAAGTCCATCCGCCTTCGGGTGCTCCTGCTCGTCGTGATCCCGATCATCTCGCTGATCGGGGTCTACGCATTCGCCGCCGACATCACGGTCAGCGCGGCAGTCAACCTGGCCCGGGCCAAGACCGTCAAGAACGTGATCGCCGCGCCCGCGGGCCAGCTGCAGACCGAGATCGACAAGGAGCGGGGCCTGGCGCTCCAGTACCTGGCGACCGGCACCGAGCAGGACCTGACCGCGTTCACGCACCAGGCCCCGGCCACCAACCGCGCGGTCGCCGCCTTCGTGCGCACCGACATGTCCGGCGCGCTGGCGGCCAACGCCTCGCCGCAGGAGAAGCAGTACGCGGCCGACCTGGTCAAGGCGACCAAGTCGCTGTCCACGCTGCGCAGCTACGTCGAGGCGACGACGATCCACCGGCCCGCGGTGCTCACGGCGTACAGCAACATCGTGACCGCGGCCTACCGGGTGCTCGAGGGCGCGGTCCAGCAGTACTCCAACGTCCCGCTGGTCAGCGAGTCGGTGAACCTCATCAAGCTGGACGAGGTCTACCAGGTCCTGATCCAGGAGAGCGACCTGTTCGCCAGCGACCTGGCCGCCAGGGCCTTCCCGCCCGGCGACCGGGCCGCGTTCACCGAGCTGGTCGCGGTCCGGCAGTACCTGGTCAATGACACGCTGCCCCAGCTCACCTCGCAGGTCAGGGACGCCTACAACAAGTACGTCCCGCCCAGCGCGGCGTCCGCGCTGACGCACCTGGAAAGCCTCGTCATCCACGGGCGGACGGCCCGCGGCCTGCCGCCGGTGAACCCGATCGGCTGGGGCAGCGCGGTCACGAACTACTCGGTCGGCCTGGGCAAGGCGCTGACCCTGGGCGCGAACGAGGCCACCGCGGGCGCGCAGGCCCAGGCCAGGGACGCCTACCTGCGGCTGGGCCTGGCCGGCGGCCTCGGCCTGCTGGCGATCATCGTCTCGATCTTGTTCTCCATCCTGGTCGGGCGCGGCCTGATCCGGCAGCTGGCCGAGCTGCGCCAGTCGGCCCTGGAGCTGGCCAACGACCGGCTGCCCAGCGTCATGGCCCGGCTGCGCAACGGCGAGGAGGTGGACGTCGCCGCCGAGGCGCCGACCGTGGAGTCGAGCGCGGACGAGATCGACCAGGTCCGGCAGGCGTTCAACATCGTGCAGCGGACCGCCATCGAGGCCGCCGTGGACGAGGCCACGCTCCGCCGCGGCGTCAGCGACGTGTTCCGCAACCTGGCCCGGCGCAGCCAGGTGCTGCTGCACCGCCAGCTGCGGCTGCTGGACGGCATGGAGCGCCGGGCCAGCGAGCCCGACGAGCTCGAGGACCTGTTCCGGATCGACCACCTCACCACCCGCATGCGCCGGCACGCCGAGGGCCTGATCATCTTGTCGGGCGAGTCGCCGGGCCGGACCTGGCGCCACCCGGTGCCGCTGATGGACGTGCTGCGCGCCGCGATCGCCGAGGTCGAGGACTACACCCGGATCCGGGTCGAGTCGCGGACCAGGGCGGCGCTGGCCGGCCAGGCGGTCGCCGACGTGATCCACCTGATCGCGGAGCTGGCCGAGAACGCGACCGTCTTCTCGCCCCCGAACACCGCGGTGCGGATCATGGGAGACACGGTGGGCCGCGGGTTCGCGGTCGAGATCGAGGACCGCGGGCTCGGCATCACCGAGGAGCGGCTGGCCGAGATCAACCGCAACCTGGCCAGCCCGCCGGTCTTCGACCTGTCCGGCAGCGACCGGCTGGGCCTGTTCATCGCGGGGCAGCTGGCCCGCCGCCACGACATCGCGATCACCCTGCGGCCCTCGCCCTACGGCGGCACCACCGCGATCGTGATCATCCCGCTCAAGCTGCTGGTCAGCGAGGACGCCTATGAGCGCGTCCCAGCCATCGGGGCCGACGGGCGCAGCCTGTCGGCGGGCGGCCGCCACGCGCTGGGCGACACGGGCGAGAACGCCCTCGGGGTCCTGACCGACTCACGCGGCCCGCTGGACATGCTTGACCTGCCGCCCGGCGGTGACGCCGGGGGCTGGTCGCCGCGGCCGAGCGTGACCGCCCTGCCCAGGGGAGCGGTTCCCGGGGGAGCGGCTAGCGCGGCGATGCCCGCGTCCTCGCCGTCGGGCAGCTTGCCGCCCGATGACATCCCCGGGCTGCCGGAGGCCGGAATGCTGGGGACCGGGGTGACGGCCATGCCGACCATGCCCAGCCCGCGCCAGCCCGCCCCGCCCGCGTCGGTGACGCCGCTGCCCACCGCCGAGGAGCCCGGCTGGTGGACCAAGCCGTCCGCGGCTCAGCCGGTCCTGTCCGACACCGGCCCCGGCGGCGAGGGTGACACCCTGGCCCGCCGCAGGCCCGGCCTGGGCAGCAGCCCGGCCGGGAACGGCTCGGGCACCAACGGCAACGGCCATGGCAACGGCGATAGCCCAGCCCCCGAGTTGACCAAGGGCGACCTGGGCGGTTATGACCTGCCCGTCCGGGTACGTCAGGCCAGCCTGGCCCCGCAGCTGCGCGACAAGGCGCCGGACAGCGCCCCGGCGGCCGAGACCACGCCCGCGACGGCCGAGGCGGCCAGGAACACCATGGCCGCCCTGCAGCGGGGCTGGGAGCTGGGCCGGTCCACGGCCGGCCTGCCCGGCGAGCCCGCGCCCGTGGACGACGAGAACACCGCAGACGGAGCCGACCAGTAAAGATCGACTGGCGCCGGGTACGGCGACAGGTATAGCCGGGGAGGCTGGATTATGAGTCACGCTGGGCAACTGGACTGGCTCCTTGATGACCTGGTTGCGCGCGTCACGAACATCGAGAAGGCCGTGATCCTGTCCAGGGACGGCCTGGTGATCGGCGCGTCCAGCGGGCTGTCGCGCGAGGACTCGGAGTACATGTCCGCCGTCGCGGCCGGCTTCCAGAGCCTGGCCAGGGGCGCGGGCCAGCACTTCGGCGGCGGCGCGGTCCGCCAGACCGTGGTCGAGATGGAGTTGGCCTTCCTGTTCGTGACCGCCGCCGGCGAGGGCAGCTGCCTGGCCGTGCTGGCCGGCGCGGGCGTCGACGCGGGCATGGTCGCCTACGAGATGGCCATCCTGGTCCGGCGAGTCGGCGAGCACCTGGGCGTCAGCCCGCGACCGGTGCCGTCATCGGCCGAGGCAGTGTGACCCCCGGTGCAGCTGCCAGACAGCCAGTGGGTGGACCAGGACGCCGGGCCGGTCGTCCGCCCCTATGCGCTCACCGGCGGCCGGACCCGGCCGGTCGGCGAGAGGTTCGACCTGCTCGCCCTGGTGTGCGCGGTGCGCGGCGCAGCGCGAGACCGGCAGCAACTGGAGCCCGAGCAGCTGTTCCTGCTGCGCCGCTGTCAGGTGCCCACCCCGGCCGCCGACCTGGCCGCGGACCTGGACCTGCCGCTGGGCGTCGTCCGCATCCTGGTCTCTGACCTGCGCGAGCGCGGCCTGGTCACGATCCACCAGCCCACCCGGTCCCGGCTGACCGATACCCAGATCCTCAAGGATGTCGCCGATGGACTACGACGAATATGACCCGGCCGGGCTGCCCCCCGGCACCCCCATCACGATCAAGATCCTGGTCGCGGGCGGGTTCGGCGCGGGCAAGACCACCCTGGTCAGCTCGATCAGCGAGATCAGGCCGCTGCGCACCGAGGAGGTGCTCAGCGAGAACGGCGAGTTCATCGACTCGCTGGAGGGCGTCGAGCACAAGGCCACCACCACCGTGGCCATGGACTTCGGCCGCATCACCATCCGCAGCGACCTGGTCGTCTACCTGTTCGGCACGCCGGGCCAGCGGCGGTTCTGGTTCATGTGGGATGACCTGGCCTACGGCGCCCTGGGCGCGATCGTCATGGCCGACGCGCGGCGGCTGGCCGACTGCTTCCCCTCGGTCGACTACTTCGAGCGCCAGGACATCCCGTTCGTGGTCGCGGTGAACTGCTTCGACGGGATTCAGCACTACCCCATCGGGCCGGTGACCAAGGCACTCAACCTGGCCGGCACCGTGCCCGTGGTGCTGTGCGACGCCCGGCGCCGCGAATCCTGCCGTGATGTGCTGATCACCTTGACCGAGCACGCGCTGCGGCTGATGAGCCAGCGGCCTCCGGCCCAGACCCTGCCCGTCGCCTGAGGGCCGGTCAGGCCCGCCAGATCAGCGCCAGAGCGCAGTCGTCGGAGGTCGCCCGCCCGGCCTGCATGGTCTGCACCAGCCGGGCCGCCCCGGTCCCGAAGCCGCCCGCCACCAGGTGATCCGCCTCGCCGAGCAGCCGGTCGATGCCCTGGTCGATGTCCTTGCCCGGCACCTCGACCAGCCCGTCGGTGTAGAGCATCAGCGCGTCGCCGCGGCGCAGTTCCCCCCGGTCCGGCCGGCTGCGCAGGTCCGGGACCACCCCGAGGACGATCCCGCGGGCCCCGGCCAGCCGCCACCGGCCGCTGCCCGCCTCGAAGTGGGCGGCCGGCGGGTGCCCGGCCGAGGACAGCACGTACTCGCCGGTGGTCAGGTCGACCGCGATGTGCACCGCGGTCACGAACCCCTCGGCGGGGGTGCTGCGGCGCAGGTAGGCGTTGCACGCGGCCAGGAAGTCCGCGGGCGGGACCGACCCGAGCAGGCCGCCGAACGCCCCCGACAGCAGCAGCGCCCTGGTCCCCGCGTCGATGCCCTTGCCCGACACGTCCACCAGGGCGACCTCGAGCGTCTTGCCGTCGCAGGCCGACACCAGGAAGTCACCGCCGAACGACGCCCCGCCCGCCGGGGCCAGCACCGAGACCGAGTGCCAGCCGTCGGGAAGGGCCGGCAGCCGGCTCTGGACCCGGATCCGGTCCCGCAGCTCGATCAGCATCTGGTCACCGCGCAGACCCTGCATGCCGAGCTTGGCCCTGGTCCTGGCCAGCACGTCGGCGAACAGGGCCGTGACCACGATCGTGGCCGCGATGCCCGGCCCGACGTCGTTCTCCCGCCACCCGTCGTAGGCCAGCATCACGGCGACCACGCAGAACAGGATGCGCAGCGCCCGAGGCCAGAGGAGCAGGCCGCCGGCCAGGATGGGCAGGATCATGACGCCGGGCGAGAACCACTCCCCCGTCTCCTCGGCCGCGGCGACGCCGATGATCACCACCGCCAGCGCGAGCAGCAAGGACAGCCGGCGGTTCCTGGTGATGAACTGGCGAGTGGCCACGCCACGGGCCCGCCGCGCGGATGTCCGCGCTACGGACAGGATCCGCCCGGTAACTCCGTCAACCATGATGGCCGCACTGTACCGTTACCTCCCGGATCTGGCATCAGGCCGCGGGCCGATATTCGCTCGCGAGATGCTCCGGGGTCGGGTACCAATGGCAGGGTGACGCCCAGCTACCCGATTCGCGCCATCGAGCCCGCCGAGGCCGCCGCCTTCGGCGACGTCCCCGGAATCGCCTTCAGCTCGACCAATCCGCCGGCCAAGGCGATCGAGCACGACCTGCTGACCTTCGAGTTCGACCGCAGCGCGGCCGCCTTCGACGGTGATCAGATCGTCGGAACGTCCTGCACCTTTACCTTCCAGCTCTCGGTGCCCGGCGGCGGGCAGGTGGCCTGCGGCGGAGTCAGCGCGGTCGCCGTGCTGCCGACCCACCGGCGCCGGGGCATCATGTCCGCGATGCTGCGGCACCTGCTGGCCGACTGCGCCGCCCGCGGCGAGCCGCTGGCCGCGCTGTTCTCGTCCGAGCCCGAGCTCTACGGCCGGTTCGGCTTCGGCTGCGCGTCCGAGGACGTGCGGATGGTGATCCCGCGCGGCGACGGCCGCCTGATCCCGCCCGCCGTCGCCGCCAGGGACCGTTCCGCCCCGCGCCTGCGGATCGCCGACCCCGAGCAGGTCCGCGACGGACTGGACCAGGTTTTCCGCGCCGTGGCGGCCCGCCGCCCCGGCATGTTCGCCAGGGACGACCGCTGGTGGCGGTCGCGCATCGCTGACCCCGAGTGGGCCAGGGACGGCTCGTCGCCCGCCCGCTGGGTGGTGGCCGAGGACGACGACGGGATGCGCGGCTACGCCTGCTACTCGGTCCAGCCGACCTGGACCGCCGACGGCCTCCCGGACAACAAGCTGCGCGTGAGCGAGCTCATGACCACTGATACCGGGGCCGCGGCGGCGCTGTGGACCTACCTGCTGACCATGGACCTGGTCGGCGAGGTCCGCGCCGTCCTGCGCCCGGTCGACGACGAGCTGTTCGCCATGCTGGCCGGTCGGCGGCGGGCCAGGTCCAGCCTGAGCGACGGGCTGTGGGTCCGCCTGGTGGACGTGCCCGCGGCCCTGAGCCAGCGCAGCTACGCCCGCGAGGTGGACGTGGTCATCGAGGTCACCGACGACGTGCTGCCCGCCAACACCGGCCGATGGCGGCTGACCACCGACGCCTCAGGCAAGGCCGCCTGCGAGCGGACGAACTCGCAGCCGCAGTTGCTGGCCCCGGTCCGCTCGCTCGGTGCCGCTTACCTCGGCGGCACGCGGCTCGGCCAGCTCGCCGCCGCCGGCCAGCTGGCCGAGCTGCGCCCCGGCGCCCTGGCCGAGCTGTCGGCGGCGATGTCCTGGGATCCCGCCCCCTGGGCGCCGATGATCTTCTGAGTCCCGGCGCCCTGGGGCCGGGGGCCTGGTGTCAGGCAGACTGGGCAGATGCGGCGCCGGCCGGCGGTGCCGCCCCGGTCACGGGAGCGTCATGGCGGGAATGAAGATCACGATCAGCGCGGCCATGCGGGCCAGGGACGTGTCCCGCCCGGCGGTGGCCGACGACGCCACCCCCGCGGCCGAGGGTCAGCGGCCCGCCCGGCCGCCCGCGCTCGGCCGCCGGCCGGGACGCCCTGGCGCACCCGGCGCCGGGCCTGGGTCCGCCGCCGGGCCTGGGTCCGGTGATGCGTCGGCCCAGGCCAGCCCGGCCGCCCGGGCCGCGATGTCCCAGCCGCCGCCGAAGGCGAGCACGCCCGCCCAGGCCAGCCCGCCGCCGCCAGCACCGCTGCCGCCGACACCGCCCCCGCCCGCCCGGCCGCCCAGGTCACGCCGACGCTCACGCCGCCGCGGCCGCTAGCCCGGTCCAGGCCGGCCCAGGCCGGTCAGGTCGCCTAGGTCAGCGGGGGGAGCTCGCCCGAGTGCTCGTAGTCGGTGATCTCCTGAAGGCGGCGCGCATGCCGGGGCTCACCCGAGAACGGCGTCTCGATGAAGGTCTTCGCGAAGCTGATGGCGTCCTCGATCGAGTACATCCGGGCACCCAGGCTCAGCACGTTGGCGTTGTTGTGCAGCCGGGCCAGCTGGGCCGTCTCCTCGGTCCAGGCCAGCGCGGCCCGCACGCCGTCGATCTTGTTCGAGGCGATCTGCTCGCCGTTGCCTGACCCGCCGATCACGATGCCCAGGCTGCCGGGGTCACCCACGGCCGAGCTGGCCGCCCGCATCACGTAGGGCGGGTAGTCATCGCCGTCGTGGTATTCGGCCGGACCGCAGTCCACGGCCTCGTGACCGGCCCGCTTGAGCCACTCAATCAGGCGGCTCTTGAGCTCGAAGCCGGCATGATCGGATCCTAGGTAGACGCGCACCGGCCCAGTCTGGCAGATGCCCCGTCAGACCCCGGCTCCGCCACGGCCCAGCCCAGGCTACGTCTCCGCCACGGCCCAGCCCGGGCTACGTCTCCGCCACGGCCCAGCCCGGGCTACGTCTCCGCCACGGCCCAGCCCGGGCTACGACTCCGCGACTACCCTGGCCGCGCACCCGGTTCCGCCACCGTCCCAGTCCGCACCCGGCCCCGACACCGGCTCGCGTTTCTTCTTGCTGTTATCAGGCTCTTGCTGTTATCAGAACTGGAGGGCTTTGACCTCGAGGAACTCCTCCATGCCGTGGACGCCGAGCTCGCGCCCGTAGCCGGACTGGCCGAACCCGCCGAACGGCGCCGACACGTTGAAGGCGCCGCCGTTGATCTCGACCTGGCCCGCCCGCAGCCGCCGGCCCACGGCCACGGCGTGCTCCTGGTCGGCCGACCAGACGGCGGCGGCCAGGCCGTAGGGCGTGTTGTTGGCGATGTCCACGGCCTCGTCCTCGCTGCCGTAGGGCAGTACGCACAGCACCGGGCCGAAGATCTCCTCCCTGGCCACCACCATGTCCGGGGTCACGTCGGCGAAGATCGTGGGGGCCACGTAGTAGCCGGTACTCAGCCCGGCCGGGGGCGCGAGGCCGCCGATGACGGGCCGGGCCCCCTCGGCCAGCCCCTTCTCGATGTAGCCGAGCACCCGGTCCCGCTGGGTGGCCGACACCAGCGGGCCGAGCCGGACGCCGTCGGCCATGGGGTCGCCGGGCACGTAGCGCTCGGCGCTCCTGGCCGCCAGCCCGAGGGCCTCGTCGTAGACCTCGTTCGGCACCAGCATCCTGGTCAGCGCGGTGCAGGTCTGGCCCGCGTTGATGAAGGCCTTGGCGATGCCAACCTTGACCGCGGTGGCCAGCTCGGCGTCGGGCAGGATCACGTTGGCCGACTTGCCGCCCAGTTCCAGGGTGACCCGCTTGAGCGTGGCCGAGGCGATCTCGGCCACCCGGCGGCCCGCGGCCGCCGAGCCGGTAAAGGAGACGGTGGCGATGCCCGGATGGGCGGCGATGGCCTCGCCTGTCACCGGCCCGGTCCCGCTGACCAGGTTGAACACCCCGGGCGGCAGCCCGCAGGCGTCGAGGATGTCGGCCAGTTCGTAGGCCGCAGTGGGCGCGACCTCGCTGGGCTTGAGCACGATCGTGCAGCCGGCCGCGAGGGCGGCGGCCACCTTGGCCACCACCTGGTGTAGCGGGTAGTTCCACGGCGTGATGGCGCCGACCACCCCGGCGGGCTCGCGCACGATCAGCGAGTTGCCGACCCGCTCGCCGCCGAAGTCATAGCCCGACAGCAGGTCCACGTAGCTGGCCAGCACGGCCAGCGGCGTGCCGACCTGGACGCCGCGGGCGAAGGCCAGCGGCGAGCCCATGTCGGCGCTGATGGCCGCGGCGATCGCGTCGGCCCGCTGCTCGAGCAGGTCTCGCGCCGCGGCCAGGTAGCCAGCCCGCTCGGCCGGCGTGGTGACCGACCAGGGCCCGAAGGCGGCGCCGGCCGCCTCCACCGCGGCGTCGACGTCGGCGGGGGCGCCGGCCGGGACGCGGTCGATGACCGCCTCGGTGGCCGGGTTGACCACGTCGATGCTCGTCTCGCTCGCGGAGGGTATCCACTGGCCGCCAATGTAGTTACTGCGCATAACCGCATCCTGCCTCATCCGCCCGAGCCCGGCGAGCCTCGCTCCTGACCGGTGAGTCAGGAGACAACGATCAATTACGGAGAGTGAGGCAATTGTCAACCGATACCTCGCATAAGGTCCAAGATCAGTCCGGACCCGCCCCGCCCCGCGTGCTCGGGACGTCGGGGACCAAGATCACTTGAAGCCCCTCTAGCTGGCAAAACATTCGTAAGTCCGGGACGCCACCGCAACCCGTGATACAACGCTCTCAATGAGTAACCGCAGTGTTAGTTACGGATCGTGACTGAGACCGGACAACCGAACCGAGGGAAGGCGGATGGCGGGGCGGATGATTTACCAGACCTCAGACCGGTGGCGACTGGAACGTCGCGGCCCGCAGCACGCGGCCCCCTTCGACAGCTCCGCCCCGCTGCGGCGGCACGGCGGGCGGGCGCTGCGGCTGATCATGACGGCGGGGGCCTGGGGAGCGGGATTATGCCTGGTCATCGGCCTGGTAGCGATGGTGGCCCAGGGCGCGGTGCCGAGTCGCCCGGCTCACTCCGACGCAAACGTAGACGGGCTCGGCCCCCACATACAGGGGGCAGCGTTCGCCGGCTACATCAAGCGGTTCACCAGCGGTAAGGGCCTGACGCAGCCCGCCCTCTTCACGGTCGCCGCGCACAGCCGGTGGGCACTGCGCTGGTCCTATCGCTGTGCTGCCGGAACCCGCGGCTACCTGACGGTCAGCGAGCCCGCGATCAGCTCGGGGGTCAGCATCCGGGCAGCGGGCGCGGCCGGCCACGGCCTCACCTGGGCGTTCTCCGGCGCCTCGACCCATGTCCTGCTGATCCACGGCAACTGCCCCTGGACCATCACGGTGACCGGCCGCCGGCCCTGAGCTGACGCTGAGCCATCACTGAGCCGCCAACAGCGGCGGACTGGCGGCGTACCGGAGCGACCCGGTACGCCGCCAGTCGACGTCACTAGCTGGCCTGCTCAGGCGGACTTAATCAAAAATCGGATCCCTGGTCCGGCTGCGCTTGAGCTCGAAGAACCCATCAGTCCCGGCCACCAGCAGCACGCCGTCCCACAGCTTCGCGGCCGCCTCGCCGCGCGGGATCGGCGACACCACCGGGCCGAAGATGGAGGTGCCCAGCACCGAGATGATCGGCGTGCCGACCTCGTAGCCGACGCGGTCGATGCCGTCCGCGTGCGAGGCCCGCAGGGCCTGGTCGTACTCGGTCGAGTCGGCGGCGTCGGCCAGTTCCAGCGGCAGGCCCGCCTCGGCCAGCGCGGCCTCGTAGGTGGCCCGGCTGCGGTCCAGCTTCTCGTGGTGGAAGCGGGTGCCCAGGGCGGTGTAGAGCGGGCCGAGCACCTCGGACCCGAACTTCTGCTCGGCGGCGATGCAGACCCGCACCGGGCCCCACGCGGTCTCCATGAACTCCCGGTACTGCTCGGGCAGGTCGGCGTTGTTCTCGTTCAGCACGGCCAGGCTCATGACGTGCCAGCGCACCGCCACCGGACGGACCTTCTCCACCTCGAGGATCCATCGGCTGGCGATCCAGGCCCATGGGCACAGGGGGTCGAACCAGAAATCGACATCCGTGGGCTGCTGTTCAGCCATGTGGGCTCCTGCTAGGTCGGGGGACTCTAGCTGACCGCAACCGGAGGGTGCCTCTCGTAATTCCTTCCTTCGCGGGGTTCCGGGGGTCGTCCCCCTCAGCCGGGGGCGGAAGCAGGGTACAGCGGAGTATGGGAACATGCCGGAACGGCAACCCTAGGAGGGGCATCGCAGTGGCGAGCAATCTGACGCGCAACGAGGCGCGCGAGCGAGCCCGGCTGCTCACCGTGCAGTCGTACCAGGTTGACCTGGATCTGACCGTCGGGGAGTCCTTGTTCGGCTCGGTGACGACGGTGCGGTTCACGTGTTCGAATCCAGGCTCAGACACCTTCATTGACCTGACGGCGCCGGAGGTCACCGAGATCGTCCTGAACGGGTCCGCGGTGGACCTGGGGGCGTTCGACGGCAACCGGATCGCCCTGACGGGGCTGGCCGAGAGCAACGAACTGCGCGTCGTGGCCGTCTGCGCCTACTCGCACACCGGCGAGGGCCTGCACCGGTTCACCGATCCGGCTGACAAGGGCGTCTACATGTACTCCGACCTGGAGACCTTCGACGCCCACCAGATCTACGCCTGCTTCGACCAGCCCGACCTCAAGGCCACGTTCGAGCTGACGGTATCCGCCCAGGACGACTGGGAGGTCATCTCAAACATGCCGCCCGCGGGCGAGCCCGAGTCGCCCAGCCCTGGCCGCCGGCACTGGCGCTTCCCGGCCACGCCGCTGCTGCCGACCTACATCACCGCGGTTGCCGCCGGTCCCTACTATGTGGTCCGCCAGGAGCACGACGGCATCCCGCTCGGCATCTTCTGCCGTCAGTCGCTGTCCCAGTACCTGGACCCGGAGGAGATCTTCGAGGCCACCCGGCAGGGCTTCGACTTCTATCACCGCGAATTCCAGGTGCGGTACCCGTTCCCCAAATACGACCAGCTGTTCGTGCCCGAGTTCAAGGCAGGCGCGATGGAGAACGCCGGCTGCGTGACGTTCCTGGAGAGCTACATCTACCGCTCGCGGGTCACCGACGCGGCCAGGGAAGCCCTCGGATCGACCATCCTGCACGAGATGGCGCACATGTGGTTTGGCGACCTGGTCACCATGCGCTGGTGGGACGACCTGTGGCTGAACGAGTCGTTCGCCACCTGGGCCAGCACCGTGGCCCAGGCCGAGGCGACCAGGTGGCGGGACGCCTGGACGACGTTCGCGCAGGTAGACAAGGCCTGGGCGTACCGCCAGGACCAGCTGCCCTCCACCCATCCCATCGCCGCCGACATCCCCGACATCGCCGCCGTTGAGGTCAACTTCGACGGGATCACCTACGCCAAGGGCGCGGCCACGCTCAAGCAGCTGGTCGCCTACGTCGGCCGGGACAACTTCATGGCCGGGGTACGGCAGTACTTCGGTCAGCATGCCTGGCACAACGCCACGCTGACCGACCTGCTCAGCGCGCTGGAGCAGCACGCCGACCGGGACCTGGCCGCCTGGTCCAAGGCCTGGCTGGAGACGGCCGGCATCAACACGATCCGGCCCCAGTTCGAGGTGGCCGCGGACGGGACGTTCAGCTCGTTCGACGTGCTCCAGGAGGCGCCGGCCAGCCATCCCGTGCTGCGCCCGCACCGCATCGCCATCGGCCTGTACGACCGGACCGATGCCGGGCTGCGCCGGACCCAGCGGGTCGAGGTGGACATCGCGGGCGACGTTTCCGCGGTGCCCGAGCTGGTCGGCGTGCACCGCCCGGACCTGGTGCTGGTCAACGACGACGACCTGACCTACGCCAAGGTCCGGCTCGACGACCACTCGCTGCGCAGCCTGATCGAGGCCAGCGCCCGGTTCACCGACGCGCTGCCAGGGGCGATCTGCTGGCTGGCCGCCTGGGACATGGTCCGCGATGGCGAGATGGCCACCCGCGACTACCTGAGCCTGGTGCTGGCCGGGGTCGACTCAATCACCGACATCTCGGTGCTGCAGGTCGTGCTCCGCCAGGTCGCCGCGGCCGTCCGCCGTTACGGCGACCCGGCCTGGCGGGAGTCCGGTCTGGCCGAGTACGCGGCCACCACGCGCGAGCTGCTGCAGGCCGCGACGCCCGGCTCGGACCAGCAGCTGGCCTTCACCGTCGCGTTCGCCGACGCGGCGACGGCGCCGGAGGACCTGGACCTGATCGCCGCCCTGCTAAGCGGCAGCGCGACGATCGAGGGCCTGGCCATCGACACCGACATGCGCTGGCGCCTGCTCCACCGGCTGGTCAGCCGGGGCGCGGCGGGCCACAAGCAGATCAACATGGAGCTGGACCAGGACCGGACCGACGCCGGCGAGCGGCACGCGGCCGCGGCCCAGGCGGCCATCCCGACACCCGAGGCCAAGGTGGCGGCCTGGAACCAGATCACCGGCGGCGCCATGGCCAACGCCACCTTCCGGGCCGCGCTGGGCGGGTTCCAGGACATGGACCAGGACGAGCTGCTCGCGCCGTATGCCGGGCAGTACTTCGAGGTCGTGGCCCGGATCTGGGAGGACTGGGGCTCGGACATGGCGCAGTACTTCACCGTGGCCGCCTACCCCCGGTCGGTGATCACCCAGCAGGCCATCGATGACGCCGACGCCTACATCGAGCGCACCCGCCCGCCCGCGCCGCTGCGCCGGCTGCTCACCGAGGGCCGCGACGACGTGGCCCGGGCTCTGCGCTGCCGTCAGCGGGACGTCCTGGCCGAGGGCTGATCCGGCCCCCGGCTCTGACTACCGGGACCGGCTACCGGGGATTGGCTGCCCGCGCTGTCGCCTGCACCAGCGGCAGCGCGGGCAGTTCCTCGAGCAGCACGGCCCGGCCCGCCTGGTCGCAGAGCGGGATCCGCCAGTTGGGGTACTGGTCGCTGGTGCCGGGGATGTTCTGGCTCCTGGTGTCGCCGACCGCGTCGGCCAGCGACACTCCGACCAGGACCGCGGGCGTCAGGGCCAGGAAGCCGTACAGCGCCACGGTGAACTGGTCCAGCGACGGCGGCTGGCCCGGCGCCAGCAGGCCGTGCGCCACGAGGGTGTCCCGCCAGGCCGAGACGAGCGCCTCGGACAGCTTGAGCTCCTCGCTCTCGGGCCCGGTGAGCAGGTGCAGCCGGGCCCGCTCCCGGACCTGATCCCCGCTCAGGAACCCGGCGATGGGCGGCACGTCATGGGTGCCGACGGTGGCCATGCACCCGCGGCGCCAGTGCTCGGGCCGTAGCGGGGCTCCGTCAGGCTCCTCGGCGAACCACAGCATGGTCGTGCCCAGGACGCCGTGCTCGGCCAGGTAGTTCCGGGCGGACTCCTCCACGGTGCCCAGGTCCTCCCCGATGGCCACGGCCCCGGCCCGGCCCGCCTGGCCGGCCAGCGCGGCCACCGCAGCGGGCAGGTCGTAGCGCACGTAGGCGCCGCGGTCGGCGGTCATGCCCGCGGGCACCCACCACAGCCGGGCCAGGCCCATGACGTGATCCACGCGCAGCCCGCCGGCGTTGCCGAACGCGGCGGCGAACAGCTCGGCCAGCGGCCGGTAGCCGGTCTGGGCCAGCCGCTGCGGGTGCCAGGGCGGCTGCATCCAGTCCTGGCCAAGCTGGTTGAAGCTGTCCGGCGGCGCCCCGACGCTGACCCCGCGCACCAGCAGGTCCTGGTGGGCCCAGGCATCGGCGCCGCCGGGGTGGACCCCGACGGCCAGGTCGTGGATGATCCCGTGGGCCATCCCGGCGTTCTCGGCGGTCCGCTGGGCGGCAGCCAGTTGCTCGGCTACCAGCCACTGCAGCCAGGCGTGGAATCCGGCTGCCTGGCTCAGGCTGGGCGTACTGGCGACGTGGTCCAGGCCTTGGTGGCGGTCGGTTAGCGGGGCGGGCCAGGCCCGCCAGTCGGGGCCGTGTTCTTCGGCCAGGGCGCACCAGCTGGCCCAGTAGGTGAGCTCGTCTGCCTCGCGCTCGCGGTAGGCGTCGAACGCGGCCTGCCGCGGCTGGCTCAGCGGCACCTGGTAGATCAGCTCCAGGGCGGCCCGCTTGGCGGTCCACACGGCGTCTCTGTCGATGAGCGCGGCGGAGGTGTTCGTGGCTCGCAGTGGGGCGGCCAGGCGCTGGATCTGGTCGCGCTCGGTCTGCGGCAGTTGGGCGTACTCGGGTATGTCCTCGACCCTGAGGTAGAGCGGGCTGGCGTATCGCCGGGTCATGGGCAGGTACGGCGAGGCGCTGACGGGCGGCACGGGCTCGGCTGCGTGCAGGGGGTTGACGAGCACGAACCCGGCGCCAAGGTGGGTGGCACTCCAGCGGGCCAGCTCGGCTAGGTCGCTCAGGTCTCCGTGGCCCCACGAGTTCTGCGACCGCACGGAGTACAGCTGAACGGTAAACCCCCAGCCACGCTCGCCGGGCACGGGTGCCTCGTCGGGAATGGTGGAGGCGAGCGGGGTGGTGGAGGCGGGCGGGGTGGTGGAGGCGAGCGGGGTGGTGGAGGCGGCGGGGGTGGTGGAGGGTGGTGAGGGCTGGGTTAGGGCGGCGAGGATGGCTTCGAGGGTTTGCGGCGGCACGTCCACCCGCTGGTGCTGCCAGTTCTCGTAGCTGGTGGTGATGCCGGCAGCCTCCGCGCGCCGGATCAGCTCGGGATCAGTCATCCCCCCATGATTTACCCTCCCCCGCGCCCTCACTCGTCCACGGGCGGGCTGCACCCAGGCCAGGCGTGCTCAATGTGGGGGATTTTCGGGGTCCCAACACCGAAAATCCCCCATGATCATGGAGCGATCGGCGGTTTGACGGTGGATGCCGACATTCTGTTGGCATGGCGACCGAGTTGCCGGAGCACCTAGCCGAACTGGCCGAGTCACAGCGTGGCATCCTGACCATCGCCCAGGTGATGGCCGGGGGCCTGAGCAGGGAGGTAGCCCGGTGGCGCCTGCGGCAGGGCGACTGGCAGCGCATGTATACGGGTGTCGTCGCCGTGTTCTCGGGCCATCCCGACCGGCAGGCCGCGTTATGGGCGGCGGTGCTGCGGGCTGGGCCTGGCGCCATGCTCAGCTTTCAGACGGCGGCCGAGCTGGCGGGGCTGACGGAGCGGAGCAGTGAGCTTATCCATGTCACGGTGCCGGCCGGGCGGAACCTGGACCGGATTCCTGGGCTGGTTCTGCACCGGTCTGGGCGGGCGGCTGAGATGCTCCATCCGGCCCGGACGCCGCCGCAGACCAGGGTGGAGGAGACGGTGCTGGATCTGGTCAGCGTGGCCGGTACCGCTGATGACGTCTACGGGTGGGTGACGCGGGCGGTTGGGCGGCGGCTGACGACCGAGGCGCGGCTGCTGGACGCAATGGAGTTACGCGGGCGGCTGCGCTGGCGCCGGGAGCTGACCGAGGCGCTGGGCCCGGAGGCGGCCGGGGTGCACTCGGTGCTGGAGCACCGCTATCTGCGGGACGTGGAACGGCCGCACCGGCTGCCACCGGCCACGCGGCAGGTGCGGGTGCGTGACGATGGGCGGACCGAGTATCGGGACGTGCTTTACGACGCGTATCTGGTCGCGGTGGAGCTTGACGGGCGGGCGGCCCATCCGGGCGACCGGCGCTGGCCGGATATTCACCGGGACAACGCGGCCGCGGCGACCGGCGTGATCACGCTGCGGTATGGCTGGCTGGACGTTACCCAGCATCCGTGTCGGGTCGCGGCCCAGGTCACCGAGGTACTGCGGTCACGGGGCTACACGGGCGGCGGGTCCTGCTCGGCCGGGTGCCCGGTCCCGGCGCCGCCAGCCCGGCCCCGCCGAGCCGGCCGGGGTGGGCCGGGTGCGCGGGCCGACCGGGCCGACCGGGCCGACCGGGCCGACCGGGCCGACCGGGCCGACCGGGCCGACCGGGCCGACCGGGGTGGGCCGGGTGCGCGGGCTGACCAGGCGAGCTAGAGCTGGTGGCTCGGGCGCGGGGTCAGGGCCCGGCCCAGCCACAGGCCGACGACCGCCTGGACGGCCCCGATGAGCAGCGTGAGCCCGATGCCGGCCAGCGCATGGGCGGGCAGGCCGAGCAACGCGGCGATGGTGCGCGAGGTGGCCCAGACGGGCTGGTGGTGCAGAGCGGGCCAGGCCAGCGGGATGCCCCAGCCGACCGCGGCCATGAACACCGCCGCGAAGACCATAATGCGGGCCCGGAAGCCGCCGTACCAGTTGGCCAGCCCGGCCAGCAGGCCGACGATGAACGGCGCGGCCCACAGCCCGATGATGGCCCCGCCCCAGATCGCGGCGGCTCCGGCCAGCAGGGCCAGCAGCCACAGCGAGGTCCGGCCCTGGTGGTAGCTCCGGGTGAAGCTGGGCCGGAAGGGTGAGGGGGGAGGGGCATCGATGATGCCCTGGGCGCGCAGCCGGCCGAGGCGGTAGGAGCCCCGCTTTCCGAGTCGCTTGAGATCAGTCACGGCCGCAGCACCCACCGAGTCTCCCCCGCCGTCTCAGTCTCCGAGCTCGAGCCCGCCCCAGAGCCGGCCAGGCCCGCCACCGGCATGGCCAGGTACTTGCCCGCCCACCAGTCGGCGACCAGGTTCTCGTACCAGGACGAGGCCGGGTTCTCGCTCTGCCCGCCGGGGTAAATGCCCTCCCCCTCAACCGCGCCCCCGCGTGTCCAGTGCACGATCATGCGCCAGCTCGGGCCCGCGGTGGACTGCATCCCGCCGTAGGCGCCGTCGGGCGTCCACGGGTCACCGCCCGACGGCTCGGGCCCGTAGCCAAGGCCCGAGACCCCGGTCAACGACGGGAACCGCCGGGTGTGCAGCCGTCCCCAGGACCAGCTCGACGGGGCGCCGCCCAGCTTGGCCGCCAGCCCGCTCACCGCGGTCGCGAACGCGGTCCGCATCACCGTGGTCGCGTCCCGCCGCGGGCCGCTCGGCGGGGTGAAGGCCGGGTTGCGCTGGTCGCCGCGGGTCCACGCGGCCAGCACCTCGTCCAGGCTGGCCTGGTACGGGCCGATGGTCAGCCCCAGCCGGTCCAGGTGCACGGGAACGTGCTTCGCTGTCCACCAGGGCTGGAACACGGCCGACAGGTAGTCGGACCAGAACGTCCACCACACCGAGGCCGCGGCCGACGGCGTGGTCATGGTGTCGTCCCAGTTCCTGAGCAGCGCGGCGGCCTGCTGCTGGACCGGTGTCAGCGTGTGATCGCGCTTGAGCGCGGCCAGCAGGCTGGGCACCATCTGCCGGGCCAGGCCGTCGGTCAGGCTGGTCTGAAGCCCGGCCAGCTGGGATGGCCCGATGGAGCCGCGCCGCTGCAGGTAGGTCAGCTCGGTGCCGGCCCGGTAGCCGGGGTCGAAGGCGTTGGCCGACGTGCCGATGTAGTACGGGTAGGAGTTCGCCACCGGCCGCTGGTTGGCCGACACCACCACGTGGTCGTGCGGGTCGTAGGCGCGCGGCACCGATGCGAACGGGATCACTCCGGCGACGTCGTCGGCGCCGGTGCCCGGCAGCGGCAGCCACGGATCGCCGTGGCGCACCACCGGGTAGTAGCCCGGCGCGATGGCCCCGATGTGGCCGTGCCGGTCGGCGTAGACGAAGTTCTCTGTGGGTGCCCGCCAGCCCGCCAGCGCCCCCGTGAACTGGGCGAAGTCACGGGCCTTGTCGATAGCCAGGAACGCGGCCAGGTCCGGCGAGGGCACGCTGCCCATCCAGTCCACCGCGACAGTCTGGCCCGCGGTGGTCATCACCGGCCCGTGCACCGTGACGTCCACCGTGAGGCGCCGCGCCGCCTCGCCGCGTACCGGGATGGTGTAGCGGACCCGCTGCATCGGCCGCCACTGGCCCCGCCAGAGGTACTGGCCGGGGTGGCTCTTGCTCGTCTTCTCGTCGTAGAACAGCGTCGACTGGTTCTGGGTATCGGTCAGCGACCAGGCGATGTCGGCGTTGTGGCCGAGCAGCACGCCGGGCATGCCCGGCGTGCTCACCCCGGAGACGGCCAGCCCGGGCGCGGTCAGCGAGACCTGGTACCAGAACGAGGGCAGGGTCTGCGGCACGTGCGGGTCGCCGGCCAGGACGGCCTGGCCTCCGGCCCTGGACCCGTTCACCGCCCAGGCATTGCTGTCGGGATACTCGTGGACCTGGCCGGGCGGGAGCGACCGGACCGTCCGCAGGATCGCGGCCGCCGCGGCCGCCGAGCCCCCGGGGAGCTGGCCGCCGGCTGGCTGGCTGTAGTGCCCGGCGGCCGATGTGGGCCCGGCCAGCGGCGCCAGCCCCCGGTGCCGGTACGGGCCGGGGTCGTAGGGATGCTGCGCACCGGGCCCCAGGACCGGGAACCAGGCCATGGTGTTCCTGGCGCCGAGTGACCGCTCTAGCAGCGCGTAGTCGAGCGGGGCGGTGGTGAAGCTCAGGCCCTGGGTGAAATCGCCCTGGACGACCAGGCTGTCGACCGGGGTCCAGCGGGCCGGGTAGACGCCCGCCAGCGAGAACACGGCCGGCCACTGGTGGCTGGCCCGCAGCTGGGCCAGGTAGTCGTTGACGCCCTGGGCGTAGGCGATCAGGTCCCGAGCCACCGGGCTGGTCTTGGGCATGGCAGCCCATTCCTGACGGGCCGTCCGCAGCAGGCCAAGGCGGAGCTCGAACTGATCCGAAGACACGGCATCCGACCCGGCGAGCTGGGCCAGCCGCCCCTCACCGAGCCTCCGTTCGAGATCCATCTGGGTCAACCGAAAGCGTGCGTGCACGTAGCCGAGGGTCAGGTAGAGGTCGGGGTCACTGGCCGCGCTGATGGAGGCCAGCCCCTGGCTGGTGAAGGAGACCCGAGCGGGCTTGGTCAGGCCGGTCAGCCGCAGCGCCTGCGAGCGGGGCAGGGTGGCGTCGGCCGCCGAGGTCCAGGCGCCGCGGCCGGGGTCCAGGGCCGGGCCCAGCGCCGGAATGAAGTGGTAGCCGGCGCCGAGCAGCACGAGCAGGGCGGCGGAGACGGCCAGCGCGAGGACCAGGTTGATGATCCGGCGCACCAGGCGGGAGCGCCGCCGGTCCGGCAACACGCGACCACCTCCGTATCCCGCGTTTCCGCGTTACTCGTGAATCCGGTGAACGTGAATCTGGTGAACGTGAATCTGGTGAACGTGAATCTGATGAATCTGCTGGACTCCTGCTGATTGCCTGGCACCGCGCACACGGCGCGTCGGCCGCAGCTCGCGGTGCCCGCCGCCGGGCTGCGCCCGTTCCCCCGACACAGGCATCGTAGGAGGCCGCGCGGGGTGCCCGCACGGACCACCCCGCGTGTTCCGGTGACCTGCGTGTTCCGGCTAGGTGCCGCCGGGGCCGCCGGGGCCGCCGGGCTGACCCGGATGGCGCGGCAGGTCGGGCTGGGTGTCAGCGGCGGAACCGGCCGACGAGGCGCCGGCCGACGAGGCACTGGCCGACGAAGCGCCGGCCGGGCCGGCGGGCTCGAGCACACTGTCGGCATCGGCCGACGCGGCCTCGGCGGCCGCGCTGCCCTCCAGGTGCAGGTGCGGCACGACCGGCTCCAGCCACCGCGGCATGTACCAGGCGTGCTTGCCGAGCAGCGACATGATCGACGGCACCAGGATCATGCGGACCAGGGTGGCGTCGATCAGCACCGCGAAGGCCATGCCCAGGGCCAGCATCTTGACCGTCGGCTCGGTGTTGAGCACGAAGCTGGCGAACACCACGACCATGATGGCCGCGGCCGTGGTGATGACCCTGGCCGTGCCGCCGATGCCGATGGCCACCGAGCGGTGCGGATCCCTGGTCCGGATCCAGGCCTCGTGGATCCGCGACAGCAGGAACACCTCGTAGTCCATGGACAGCCCGAACACGATGCAGAACACCAGCGCCGGCACGTAGGCCGGGATGGGCAGGGTGCTCGGCAGGCCGATCCACCCGGCCCCCCAGCCCCACTGGAAGATGGCCACGATGACGCCATAGGCGGCGCCGATGGACAGCAGGTTGAGTATGGCCGCCTTGGTCGCGATCACGACCGACCGGAAGGCCACGGTGAGCAGGATGAACGAGATCGCGACCACGGCCAGGATGAGGTAGAAGATCCGGCTGGTGATGCGCCGGGTGAAGTCCACCGAGCCCGCGGTGGTGCCGGTGACATAGGTGGTCACGTGGGACTTGGGCAGCACCGTGTCGCGGAGCTGGTCGACCAGGCTGGTGGTCGCGCTGGCCTGGGGCCGGGTGGTCGGGATCACGTTGAAGACCGCGGTATTGCCCGAGGAGTTCACCGCGGCCGGGCCGACCGAGGCGACGCCGGAGGTGGACGAGACGTTCTTCTGCATGGTCGACAGCAGCGAGGAGGTGGCCGAGCTGGACTCCTTGGGCAGGGCCACGACGACGGTGAGCGGGCCGTTGACGCCGACGCCGAAGCCCTGCTTGATCAGGTCGTAGGCGCGGCGGTTGCTCTGCGAGGTGGGGTTGGTGCCGTTGTCGGGCTGGGCCAGCGTGATCGAGAACAGCGGGATGGCCAGCACGAGCAGGATCAGCACGGCGGCCACGCCCCACGGCCACGGGTCCCGGCTCACCATGCGGCCCCAGCGCGCGAACGTGCCCTGCTCGTGGTGCTCCTCGGTGCTGGCCGCGGTCCGCCTGGCCTGCTCCCGGATCGAGATGTGCGCCCGGCGGGCCCGGATCCGGTCCGGCAGGGAGCGCACGTTGCCCCGGATCAGGCCCATCAGCGCGGGTGCCATGGTCAGCGCGGCCAGCATGGTGATGGCCACCACCAGGGCGGCGGACAGGCCGAGCGCGCCGACGAACGAGACGCCGGAGATGTACAGGCCGAGGATGGAGATGACGACCGTGCTGCCGGCCACCACGACCGCCGCGCCGGAGGTGCTCTCGGCCTCCACGGCCGAAGTGACCACGTCCATGCCGGCGTCGAGTTGCTCGCGGTGCCGGGAGACCAGGAACAGGCCGTAGTCCACGGCCACGCCCAGGCCGAGTAGCGTGGCGATGGTCGGGCCGGTGGTCGGGATGGTGATCACCGAGGCCAGCAGGCCCAGCGCGGACAGGCCGGCGCCCACGCTGAACAGCGCCGAGATCAGCGGCATGGCCGCGGTGATCAGCGAGCCGAACATGAACAGCAGCAGGATCAGCGCGCAGCCCAAGCCGATGGCCTCGGACGTGCGGTCGCTGCTGGTCTGGCCGATCTGGCCCGCTCCGGCGCCGTAGTCCACGGTCAGGCCGGCCTTGGTGGCCGGGGCCACGGCCTTGTTCAGCCGGTTCAGGTAGTCGGTGCCGAGCGAGTTCGGGTTCACCGACCACGACACCGTGGCGTAGGCGATGGTGCCGTCCTTGGACACAGTCCCGGAGTTAGAGGAGGCGAACGGGCTGGTCGCCTTGATCACGTGCGGCAGCCTGGACACGTTGGTGGTGGCCTGGTTGATCTGGCTGCTGTCCCCGGTCAGGGTGCCGTGCCTGGCGTGGAACACGATCTGGCCGCCGTAGCCGCCCTGCGACGCGTAGTCGTTGTTCAGCCGGTTGAGGCCGTTATTGGAGTCGGTGCCCGACACGTTGTAGTTGTTGACGTAGGTGCCGCCCCACTGGTTGGCCGCGGCGACCAGTCCGCCCAGGATGATCAGCCAGGCCACGATGATGATCCAGTGCCGCCTGGCCGCGAACGAGGCCACGCGCTCCAGCAGATGGTTCATGCCAGCCCTCCCGCGCCCCCGGCGCTGCCCAGCACGGCGGCTGGACCGCCGCACCGAGAAGCGGTGCGGCGGTCCAGCCACGGTGGAGCACCAAGATGCGGGCGGCCAGGCCCGCGTGTCATCACCCGGCCGGGGTGAGGATCAGGGCGCCACCCGCGGCGCTACCCCACCCTGGCCCGCTCCCCGGTGGTGAGCTCGTCGCCGGGCCGCGACGGCCGGAAGGCGAGCTTGCTCGGCCACCACATCCACCGGCCCAGGTCCAGGTTCAGCGCCGTGACCAGCACCGAGCGGACCACGATGGTGTCCAGCAGCACGCCGAAGGCGACCGCGAAGCCCAGCTCGGCCAGGAACGTGACCGGCAGCGTGCCGAGCACCGCGAACGTCCCCGCCAGCACCGCCCCCGCCGAGGTGATCACACCGCCGGTGGCGGCCAGGCCGTTGAGCGCGCCGCGGGCCGCGCCGTGCTGCTGAGCCTCCTCCCGGACCCTGGTCATGAGGAAGATGTTGTAGTCGATCCCCAGCGCGACCAGGAACACGAACACGAACAGCGGGAACGAGGTGTCCGCGCCGCCGAAGTGGAACAGGTGATTGAACACCAGCGCGCTGGCGCCCAGGGCGGCGAAGAACGACAGCACCACCGTGGCAATGAGGATGACCGGCGCGACCACCGCCCGCAGCAGCAGGCCGAGGATCAGGAACACCACGATGAGGATGAACGGGATGATCACCTCGCGGTCGTGGGTCGCCGCCTGGCGTACGTCCAGGTTGATCGCGGTCGTGCCTCCGACCAGCGCATGGCCGCCCGGCACGGCGTGCACCGCGGTCCTGACAGCGCCGATGGTGGTGTAGGCGGCCTGGCTATCGGGAGCCGAGGTCAGCGTCCCGTACAGGAACACGTGACCGTCCCTGACGGTCGACGGGGTCACCTGGGTGATGCCCGGCGTGTGGGCGAAGGCCGACCTGATCTGCGGGGCCGCCGACGGGCTGCCGACCACAATGACCGGCTGGCCCGCGCCGGCCGGGAAGCTGCGGTCCAGCACCGTCTGCCCGGTTACCGAGCTGGGGTGACCGCGGAACGACTCGGCGTTGGTCAGCCCGCTGGCCTTCAGGCCCAGGGCGCCGAAAGCCAGCGCCCCCAGTACCACCGCGGTGGTGAGCCAGACGACCCGCGGCCGCACCGCGATGGACCGGCCGATCCGGGCCCAGAGGCCGCGGGAGGTGGGCTCGGCCGAGCCGTAGACCGGCTTGACCGGCCAGAAGACCCACCGGCCGCAGATCACCAGCAGCGCGGGCAGCAGGGTCAGCATGGCGATCAGCGCCACGCCGACGCCGATGGCCAGCACCGGGCCCATGCCCTTGGTCGAGTTCAGCTCCGCGATGACGAGGGCCAGCAGGCTGACGATGACCGTGCCGCCGCTGGCCACCACGGCCGGGCCGGCCCGGCGCAGCGCCACGGCCATGGCCTCGTGCCGGTCCTCGTGGCGGCGGAGTTCCTCCCGGTACCGGGCGGTGAGCAGCAGCGCGTAGTCGGTCCCGGCCCCGAACACCAGGACGTCAAGGATCCCCGCGCTCTGCGCGTTCACGGTCAGCCCGGCATGCGCCGCGAGCAGGTAGATCAGGGCCTGGGCCGCGATCAGCGCCGTGCCCGCGGAGATCACCGGGAGCAGCCAGAGCACCGGGCTGCGGTAAGTGAACAGCAGCAGCACGATGACCACGCCGAGGGTGGCGAACAGCAGCGTGCTGTCGATGCCCTTGAACGACTTGGCCGAGTCGGCCGCGGTGCCCAGCGGCCCGGTGATGTGCACGGTCAGGCCCTGGCCGTTGGCCTCGGCGATGGCGCGCAGCGAGTCCACCGCGGGCCCGGCCTTATCCCAGCCGCCCGTGCCCAGGTCAACCGGGACGACGGTCTGGATCGCCTGCCCGTCCCTGGCGGTGAACGGCCCCTGCACCTGGCCGGGCACCACCCCGTCCACCGAGCGGAACCGCCCGGCGTCGGCGGTGGCCTTGGCGCGGTCCGCTGCGGTCAGCCCGCCCGGCCGGTCGTACACCACCACGGCCGGGAACACGTTGGGCGACAGGAACTGCGACTGCAGGGCCAGCACCCTGGTGGACTCCGCTTGCGCGGGCAGCCAGGCCTGCGCGTCGTTCTTCTCCGCGCCCATCAGCTTCCCGGCCAGCGGGCCGGCCACCGCCAGGATGACCACCCAGAGCACCAGGACCATCCATTTGGTCCGGCGCCCGCTCGGGATGCTGACTATCGCTCGGGCTCGTCTCATGGCAGGTCCTCCAGGGCTCGGCGGCAGGCGGGCCGCGGTCTGCGCTCACGGTCCTGACGGACCGGGCCGCGGTAACTCATCGCTATCGAGGGCGGTAACTCATCGTTACCGGCATCCTCGGCCGGGCGCCACCCAATTTCCCGCAATCGCTCCGCCGGGAGTACCGGGCCGGCCCGCGCAGCCCAGCCGGTACTCCCGGCGGAGCCGGTCATGTACTTCCGGGAGAGTACGGCTGGGTCAGCCATCTGGCGGACGCGCGCGCCGCCCGCGCGCAGTAGGGTTTTTGGTTGTGCATATCGACGCGATTTTCGGCGCGATCGGGCGCTTCGCGGTGCGGTTCCGGTGGCTCGTCCTGCTGGTGTGGATAGCAGCCGCGATCGGGGCAGCCACCCAGTTGCCGGCCCTGTCCAGCGTCACGCAGAACAACAACTCCAAGTTCCTGCCCGCCAGCGCGCCCAGCCAGCATGCGATAGACCTG
>Ga0134126_10001874_pt1 | contig 26697 bp, 25 predicted proteins | sample KB31752_FD_96881 | JGI IMG/M metagenome (GOLD analysis project Ga0134126, IMG submission 96881) | Terrestrial soil microbial communities with excess Nitrogen fertilizer from Kellogg Biological Station, Michigan, USA - KB3-175-2 | ecosystem: Environmental > Terrestrial > Soil > Unclassified ... | reverse complement strand
TCCAGCCCGCGTGCGTCAGGCTCTGATGGGAGGCTTCGCGTCTTCCAAGATTCTCGAAGTGTGCATGGCGAGAGGATGGTCAAGCGGACCTTTGATCCTGGCTTTCGAATCGCTTTACACCAAAAGGATCTGAATCTCGCCTTGACGACGGCGCATCAGATGGGCCTTTCGCTGCCAAACACCGCCACCTGTCAGGAACTGTTCAATTCCTGCGCCGCCCATGGCGGCGGCGCCTGGGACCACTCGCGCTCGTCAAGGCGCTCGAAACCCTGGCGAACTTCGAGATCGGCCAATCCGCCTGATCTCGCAGGCAGGAAACGGGGCGGTGAACTTTGATCGACGCGCCTTGTGGCGGCGGATATTCGAGGCGGCGCGGCCGTCGGGCTGTGTGCCGCCCCATTTGCCCGAGGCGCCGATTGAGTACCGGGGCGTAGGGCGGCGGGGGCAGCAAAGCGATGGTGTTTGGGAGTGAGTGTCAAAACTTTGTGACAGACTCCTTCTTGACGTTTGCCTGCGCCAACCAGCGGCGAAAAAAGATGGCTTCGGGCTTTTCCCGGTGCGGGCCATCCGGGACGACGACGAAGTGCCCATGTTCGGGGGCGACCTGAAAATCCTTAAGAGCAATCAAATGGCCCTCGCCAAGGTAGCGCTCGGTAAAACACGAGAGGATCAACGCCGCGCCGTAGCCGGAAGTCGCCAGTTCCAAAGCTGCGACCGAGGTGTCGACGGTCAGGCCCTGCGGCGGAATCGGCAGGCCGCCTCGCCCAAACAAGATGCGCCAGGGATCGTCGGCGCCGGCCAGGTGAATGAGGCGCTGCCCCGCCAGCCATTCTAGCCGCGCATTGGCGCCGCCAAGCCGCTCCAGATCCCCCGCCCAAGCGCGTGGACACACGACGATGGCGGGCGAGCGGTCGATCATTTCGGCGCGAAACCCCGGCCATTGCCCGGCGCCGAGACGAATATCGGCATCCGCGCGGTCGGCGGCATCCGCATCGGTCCAAACTGCTGAAATGAGCCGAACCTCGATATCGGGGAAAGCGTCACAAAACCCCGGGATGCGCGGCGCCAGCCAAAGCGACGAAAAGGAAACCGGCGCCCGCACGGTCAGCACCTTGCGTCCGCCGCCGCCAAATAACCCGACAGTCGCGGCGCTCAATTCGTCGAAACTCTTGCGCAAAGGCGGCAGATAGGCCGCCCCCATTTCGGTCAGACGCACATTCCGGGCGAGACGTTCAAACAGCGCGACGCCCAGAAACTTCTCCAAAGAGCGCACTTGATGACTGACCGCGGCCTGCGTGAGGTTCAATTCGCCCGACGCCGCTGTGAAACTGCCATGTCGCGCCGAGGCCTCGAATGCCCTGAGCCAGGCCAACGGCGGCAATTCGGCGGTGGCGATCGAACGCATCGGGCGGCGCATCCACAAATAAAACGATGGCTTAGAGCCATAATCCTTCGCTTGAGCAATGGCCAGCGCCAAGGCACGCTGCCGGCTCGGGCTCAAAAACACTGCCCTTGGGAGCAGAATGAATACGCGCGCCATCGTTTGCCGCACATTCGGCCAACCCTTGTCGGCTGAAGAGATCGACATCGCCGATCCCGACGCGGGCGAAATTCGAGCGAAGCCCAAGGCCTGCGCGATTTGCCACAGCGATATTTTCCACATGGACGGCGCCCGCGGCGGCGGTATTCCCGCTGTCGCGCCTGTCGCGAAGCCGCATTGAGGACAACCATGCGTTACGGTTTCATTGGCCTTGGCAATCTCGGCGCCAAGTTGGCGGGCAGTCTGCTGCGCGCGGGCCTCGATCTCACCGTCAACGATCTTTCGCGCGAGAACGCCGCGTCGCTGCTGGCCTTGGGCGCGAAATGGGCTGACAGCCCGGAGGCTTTGGCGCGCGAGGTCGATGTCGTTATTACCTGCTTGCCGTCCCCCTCCATTTCGGAGCGCGTGCTGGCCGGCGTACTCAAAGGGGCAAAGCCTGGCGCCATATGGTTGGAGATGAGCACCAATGATTCCGACACGATCAAGCGTCTCGCGGCGCTGGCGGCGGAAAAAGGCGTCGAGACGCTCGAATGTCCTGTCACAGGCGGCGTGCATTTGGCGGCCTCGGGCGATATCACCGTCATCGTCGGCGGCGACGCCGCGCTTTACGAACGCTGCCGCCAAGCCTTGCAGGCTATGGGCAAGCAGATTTTCAATGTAGGCCCGATCGGCAGCGCCTCGGTGATTAAAGTCATCACCAATATGCTCGCCTTCATTCATCTGGTCGCGGCGGGCGAAGCCCTGATGCTGGCCAAGCGCGGCGGGCTCGATCTAGCGCAGGCGTTCCAGGTCATCAAGGCGAGTTCCGGCAATAGCTTCGTGCATGAGACCGAAAGCCAGCTCGTGCTGAACGGTAGCTACAACATCAATTTCACCATGGATCTCGCCTGCAAGGATCTCGGCTTCGCCATGCAATTTGGAAGAGAGTTCGGGGTTCCTCTCGATCTCGCGGCGCTGACCAGCCAGACCTTCGTCAGGGCGCGCTCGGCTTACGGCGGCGACGCATGGTCGACGCAAGTGGTCAAGTTGCTTGAGGACGCCTTGAAGACAGATTTGCGCGCGCCGGGCTTTCCCAGCCAATTGTGAGCGGAGTCACCATGCAAACCCATGCAAGGGTCATCATCATCGGCGGCGGCGCGGTTGGCGCCAGTTGCGCCTACCACCTGGCGCAGCGCGGGTGGACCGATTGTCTCCTGCTGGAGCGCGATGAACTCACCTCCGGGTCAACATGGCATGCGGCGGGAAACTGCCCGAATTTCTCGACAAGCTGGAACACGATCAAGTTTCAGCGCCATTCGACCCGGCTTTATGCGGAACTGGGCGCCACGGTCGACTACCCCATCAACTATCACGTCACGGGCTCGATCCGTCTCGCTCACAGTGCAGATCGCATGGACGAATATGCCCATGTCACGTCGATGGCCAATGCGCAGGGCCTCGCTTTCGAGATGATGGCCCCCAAGATGATTGAGGAGAAATATCCCTTTATCACGCTTGACGATATCAAGGGCGGATTGTGGGACCCGCTCGACGGCGATATCGACCCGAGCCAGCTCACGCAAGGCTACGCCAAAGGCGCACGGGCGCTGGGCGCGAAAATCGCGCGGTTCACCAAAGTCACGGGCATCGACCCGTTGCCGTCAGGCGAATGGCGCGTCAGCACCGACAAGGGTGAAGTCACCTGCGAAATTCTCGTCAATGCCGCCGGCTATCGCGCGGGCGAAGTCATGGCGATGGTCGGGCGCTATCTCCCCATCGTCTCGATGGCGCACCAATATCTCGTCACCGAACCCGTGCCAGAGCTGGCGGCGCGCGCGCAAAAGCTGCCGCTGCTGCGTGACCCCGACGTGAGTTACTATCTCCGGCAGGAGCGCGATGGCTTGCTGCTCGGCCCTTATGAAATGCAGGCGACGCCGCATTGGCTTGACGGCATTCCGGACGAATTCGCCAACCAACTCTACCCCGACGATCTCGAACGTCTGGAGAGCTACATCGCGGCGGCGATGGAGCGCGTGCCGATACTCGGCACGGTTGGCGTGCAGCGTGTCATCAACGGCCCGATCCCCTATTCGCCCGATGGCAATCCCTACATCGGCCCGGCGCATGGGCTGAAGAATTTCTTTCAGTGCTGCTGCTTTTCCTTTGGCATCGCGCAATCTGGCGGCGCAGGGAAAACCCTGAGCGAATGGGTTATCGATGGCGAGCCGGAATGGGATTTCTGGGGCTTCGACCCCCGCCGCTACACCGACTACGCGACCAAATCCTATGTCGTCGCGAAGGCCATCGAGCTTTATCAAAACGAATATGCCATCGCCTATCCGCAAGAAGAGCGCCCGGCCGGACGGCCCGCCAAAACGACCGCGCTTTATGAAAGGCTCAAGGCGAAGGGCGCCTATTTTTGCGCGCGCGGGGGATGGGAGCGCGCGGCCTATTTCCCCCGCCCCGGCGACGCGACCGAACCCACACTCAGTTTCCGGCGCGAGAGCACAGGTTCCTTTGAAGCCATTGCGCGGGAATGCAGGGCCGTGCGCGAGCGCGTCGGCATTCTCGACCTCGGCGGCTTCACCAAGCTGATTGTTTCTGGCGCAGGTGCGCAACGCTGGCTCGACGGCCTCGTCTGTGGCCGTCTGCCGCGCGAAGGTCGCATCGGCCTGACCTGGACACTGAATGACAAGGGCGGAATTTTAAGCGAATTCACCATCACGCGCCTCAAAGGCGAGCGTTTCTTGCTCATCAGCGCCGCCGCTGCCCTCTGGCACGACATCGACGGGCTAGAGGCGCATAAGCCTCAGGACGGCTCGGTGAGCCTTGAAGACATCAGCGCCCGCTACGGATCGCTCGTGCTGGCCGGGCCGCGCGCGCGAGATGTGCTGGCAAAGATTACGGAGGCCGACCTCTCCAATCGCGCCTTTCCATGGCTCAGCGCGCGCGAGATCGAGATCGGCTACGCGCGCATGCTGGCGTTGCGGGTGAATTACGTCGGCGAATTGGGGTGGGAATTGCATGCCCCCATGGAGCATTTGGCGGCGACTTATGCGCGCCTGTGGGAGGCTGGCGAAGAACACGGCATCCGCGACTTCGGCATGTATGCAATGGATTCGCTGCGTCTTGAGAAAGGCTATCGCGGCTGGAAGGGCGACCTCACCTACGAATATACGCCGCTCATGGCCAATCTGGACCGCTTCGTTGCGTTTGACAAAGGCGAGTTTCGCGGCCGGGCGGCGCTTCTGGCGGAGCGTGTGCAAGGGCCAAAGGAGCGGCTCGTCCCGCTCACGCTCGATGAACCCGGCGACGCCGACGCGCCCTATTGCTCCACGGTATGGCATGGCGCGCAGCGCGTCGGGCTCACGGTGTCGGCGGGCTATGGCCATGCGCTGCAAAAGGCCATTGCGCTGGCCTATGTCCGCGCCGATCTCACAACGCCCGGAACAAAGCTCGACATTGAAATTCTTGGCAAGCGGTGCGCCGCCCTTGTTGGGGCCGATCCGCTCTATGATCCGCAAAACCTGCGCCTGCGCGCGTGAGAACACCTATGGTCAAACCCCTGCCGTCCAAAGCGGAAATCGTCATCGTCGGTGGCGGCGTCGTTGGCGCCGCGATCGCCTATCATCTGACCAAAATGGGAAAGCGCGACGTAGTGTTGCTGGAGCGCAAGCGCCTCACCGGCGGCACGACATGGCACGCCGCGGGGCTGGTGGGGCAGTTGCGCGCCACCGCCAATCTCACCAAGCTCGCGCAATATACGACCGGTCTTTACAAAGGGCTGGAAGCCGAAACGGGACAGGCGACTGGCTTTATCCAGCGCGGCTCGATTTCCATTGCCACCAATGGCGAGCGTTGCGAGGAATTGAAGCGCTCGGCGTCGATGGCGCGTACATTCGGTCTCGAAGTGCATGACATCAGCAATGCCGACATCAAGAAGAAATGGCCGCTGCTCAATACGGCCGACATTGTCGGGGGCGTGTTCCTGCCCGGCGATGGCCAGACCAACCCTATCGACACCACCATGGCTCTAATCAAAGGCGCGACCATGCGCGGCGCCGCGGTTTTTGAAAACGTCGACGTCGCCTCGCTGCTTTCAGACGGCAAGCGCGTGCGCGGCGTTGTCACGGATCAGGGCGAGATCACTGCGCAAACCGTCGTGCTGGCGACAGGTATGTGGAGTCGCCATCTGGCGGCGCAGCACGACGTGAGTCTGCCGCTTCAGGCTTGCGAGCATTTCTACATCGTCACCGAAGCCTTCCCCGGCCTGACCAATGATTTGCCGGTGCTGCGCGACCCCGATGGCTGCGCCTATTACAAAGAGGACGCTGGCAAGCTGTTGCTCGGCGCCTTCGAGCCGAATGCCAAACCTTGGGCGCTCGGCGGGCCGCCGAAGGATTTTGAATTCGATGAATTGCCTTGGGATCTGGATCATTTCACGCCCATTCTTGAAGCGGCGATGAAGCGTCTGCCGGCGCTGGAAAATGTCGGCATCCGCAAATTCTTCAATGGCCCCGAAAGCTTCACGCCCGACGTGCGCTACCTGCTGGGCGAGACGCCGGAATTGCAGCACTTGTTCGTCGCCTGCGGCTTCAACTCCATCGGCATCCAATCGGCGGGCGGCGCAGGCAAGGCGTTGGCGGAATGGATCGTCGAGGGCCACCCGCCGATGGACCTGTGGGACATCGACGTCAGGCGCATGCAACCGTTTCAGGCCAATCGCGCCTACCTCGCCAATCGCGTCAAGGAGTCGCTGGGCCTGCTCTACGCCATGCACTGGCCCTATCGCCAATATGAGACCGCGCGCAATGTCCGCCTTTCGCCGCTGCATCAGCGCCTCGCGGATCGCGGCGCCTGCTTTGGCGAAGTGGCGGGCTGGGAGCGCGCGAACTGGTATGCGCCCAAGGGCGAACCGGGGGTCTATGCCTATTCCTATGGTCGGCAGAACTGGTTCGCCTATTGCGCCAACGAATGTCGGGCGACGCGCGAGGCGGTTGCACTCTACGACATGACGTCGTTTGGCAAATTCCTCGTGCAAGGGCGCGATGCGCAAGCGGTGTTGCAGAATATATGCGCCAATGATGTCGCGGTGGCGTCGGGGCGCATCGTCTATACGCAATGGCTCAACCCGCGCGGCGGCATCGAAGCGGATCTCACCGTAACGCGGCTCACGCAGGACGCCTTTATGGTGGTGACGGCGGGCGCCACGGCGCGGCGCGATTTCGCCTGGCTCAAGCGCCACATCCCGGACAGCGCCCATGCTTTCGCGACCGATGTGAGTTCGGGCTACGCCGTGCTCGGGGTGATGGGGCCGAAATCGCGCGCGCTGATGCAAGCCGTCAGCCCCAGCGATTTTAGCAACGAGGCGTTTCCTTTCGCGACCTCGCGCGAAGTGGAGATCGGCTTTGCGCGCCTGCGCGCCGCGCGCATCACCTATGTCGGCGAACTCGGCTACGAGCTTTACATTCCCAGCGAATTTGCCTGCGGCGTGTTCGATGCGCTGATGCAGGAAGGCCCGCGCTTTGGCCTGACTTTGGCTGGAATGCACGCAATGGATTCCTGCCGCATGGAGAAGTTCTACCGCCATTGGGGCCACGACATTTCGGAGGAAGACAATCCGTTCGAGGCCGGGTTGAGCTTTGCCGTGAAGCTGAAGTCCGGCGTGGATTTTATCGGTCGCGAGGCCCTGCTCAAAGCTCGCGAAACCGCGCCAACGCGACGCCTCGCGCAATTCGTGTTGCAGGATCCTGGGCCGCTGCTTTACGGCAACGAACCAATCTGGCGCGGTGAGCGCATAGTCGGGCGCACGACCTCGGGCGCCTATGGTCACACACTCGCCGCCGCTGTCGCGATTGGCTATGTCGAGACAGCGCCGGGCTTCGAGGCCGCGGCTTACGAGATCGAAGTTGCGGGACGCCGCGTTCCCGCAAAGGCCAGTCTTTCCGCGCTTTACGATGCCAAAGGCGCGCGCATTCGCGTTTGAAGGAGCATGGAGATGGATGCGAATTCTTCGTTGCTCGCGCACAAGCTGGCGAGCCTGCGTGCGGCCCAGCCCGCTGATTATTCGTTGCAACAGGCCTATTACAACGACGCGGATGTCTATCGCGCCGATATCGAGCGCATTTTCTCGCGTCATTGGCTCGTCGCGGGCCACGCCAGCAGCGCGCCGACGCCGGGCGATTATTTCCTCTATGAGATGGATGGCGAGTCCGTCATCATAATACGCGGCGCCGACGATCGAATCCGCGCTTTCGCCAATGTTTGCCGCCATCGCGGCTCGCGCATCTGCTCGAAAACGCAAGGCCATGCCACGGTTCTCGTATGCCCCTATCACGCCTGGGCGTATAATCTCGACGGCTCCATCCGTTCGGCGCGGATGATGGGGCCAGAATTCGACGCCAAATCTTTCGCCCTGAAGCCGGTCCATGTGCGCGTGGTCGAAGGGCTGGTGCTGATCTCGTTCGCTGAAAAGCCGCTCGATCTGGCCCCCGTCGAGGCGGCGATCCGTGGCGCATTTGGCCCCTACGGCTGGGCAACGGCGAAAGTCGCGGCGCGTGAGACCTACGCAATGCGGTGCAACTGGAAGCTGGCGGTCGAAAACTATGTCGAGTGCTACCATTGCGGCCCCTCACACAAGGAATATTCGCAGCTTCATGCGCTGGAACAGCCGCTTTGGGAGATCGAGGCGCTGAATGCGGCGATGGAGCGACGCACTTGCGATCTTGGCGTCAAGATAGCAAGCATCGACCAACGCGTGCCCTCCACATCGGGTCAGGCGCCGATCTTCATCTTCCGCTACGCGCTCTACGAGGGCGTGCAGACGGGGAGCGAGGGCGGCGCAATGCTGGCGCCGCCAATGGGCGCGTTCTCGGCATCGGACGGCGGCGTGACAACCTGCCATTTTGCGCCCGCGAGCTTCTTCATCGCCTATGCCGATCACGGCGTGATCTATCGTTTCATGCCGACCGGCCCCGCGACTTGCGCAATGGAGTTGATCTGGTTGGTGCGCGCCGACGCCCGCGAAGGCATTGACTATGATCTAGCCAAACTGACCTGGCTGTGGCGCGTTACTTCCCTCGCAGACAAGCGCATCACCGAAGACAATCAGATCGGCGTCAATTCGCGCTATTACGAGCCCGGTCCGTATGCGCCGATGGAGCCCAACGCGAAGAATTACGTATCTTGGTATCTCGGCGAGGTGAGCCGAGCTTAGCCGGCATCTCAAATTCTCAAATGCGCTTCCCCGGGGACGCGGATCGATCCGCGAGCGGAGGCGACGAACTGGGTGCTTGCACGGTCGGAGGTTTAGGGCCGCCTGACGTCCGCGTTCCTCAGTTGCTGGTGACCGTTGGAATGCGCGGAGTCGCATCGCCGGGTTGCAGTCGCGCCGCGATGGCGATGACGAGGGCTTGCGCAAGGCACATTGGCGCCGCCAGCGAGCGGGAGAATGTGTAACCGTGTTCGGGAACGGGAAAGAGGATACGAGAGTGCTTGGCAAGCGGCGATAGCGTGCTGTCGGAAATCGCGATGATCTTCACGCCGCGCTTTCCCGCCTCTTCGACGACGTTGACGACTTCCGTCGCGTAGAATCGAAACGAGACCGCCAGCAGCACATCTCGGTCCTCGATGAGGCGAGCCATATGAGTCGCCAAACCGCCGCCGGGATCAAGCAGAACACAGCGCTTGCCCACCATTGTGAGCGCATATCGCAGAAGCTCGACGACGGGCGACGATCGCAATTGCCCGAGAAGATAGACAGTATGGGCCTCGACGATGGCGTCGACGGCGACCGCCAGATCAGCTTGGGTTATTTCTTCCAGCAACTTTTCCAGCGACGCGATGTCCTTGACGACAAGCTCACGCAGAAAGCCGGATTCCGAGCGATCCTTCCTGCTGTGCAGTTCTGATTCTAACGCTTTTACCCGCGCCTCGAAACCAGGCGCCGCGGTTGCAAGTCGCTTCTGGAACAGCTTCTGCAATTCCTTGAAGCCATTGTAGCCTAGCGCCTGCGCGAAGCGCACGAAACTCGATGCATGGATGCCACACCGCTCCGCAATCGCGGTAACAGAGTGGATGGCTACGTCATTCGGATTTTGGGTCAAATAAACAGCTATATGTTGGTATGTTTTACTCATTTGATCGTGCCGCTCGTGAATGAGCCGGATCAGCGCCTCATAGTCCTTTGGCGGGTCTTGCACGTGCATCGGTTTCTCCTTTCCAGGAGTCTGCAATAAAAATTGCAGAAAGCCAATCCGTCAATGCTGGGTTGCTCCGACCTCGTAGGCGAACCGGGCGGCGTGACGAAAAATACCAACCGACTCGTTTGACTGTGGTTTCGGCGCGAAGAGGGGACTCTCAGGCCGTTCGATCGACATCCGCCTGCAGCCATCGCCCTTCAGCCGACGAGCGCATTATCGCTTCGACCAGCATCTGGATGCGCAGACCCGCCCGGAAGCCAAATGGCTCCTCGATCTCCCCGGCAATGGCGCGAACGAGCCCCGCCACCTCAATCGCCTTCAGATCGTTGAAGCCGAGTTGATGGGCCGGCGCGACGCAGAACCTGCCGTATGGCGGGTGGTCCGGCCCCGCCTCGATGCGGCGAAATCCTTGCCGCCCGGGCCGGTCGTCGAGCGAATACCAGTTTAGCTCGTTCAACCGTTCCTGGCTGAAGGAGAGCGCGCCGCGCGTGCCCCACACCTCGAAATCGTGCTGCATCTTGCGACCGGTGGCGATCCAATTCGCCTCGATCGATCCCGTCGCCCCATTCTCAAATCGCAAGAACGCCCTTGTCGTATCATCGACGGTGACTGGTCTTGCGCCGCCGGTCGCGAGCGGGCGCTCCGGGATCGCGATGACACAATCGCCCATCACCTTCGAGATCGGGCCGAGCAAGAACTCAGCGGTGGCGAGGGCATGGGAACCGATATCGGCGAGAGCGCCGCCACCTTCCGGATCGTGCCGAAACGTGAACGGAGAAGCGGCGTCGGCCATGAAGTCCTCGCAGTGGAGGCCGCGATAGCCTCGAACTTCGCCGAGTTCGCCGGAGCGGATCATTTCGCGGGCACAACCAAGCATGGGATTGCACAGATAGTTGAACCCGACCTGTGTTCGTAGGCCGGCGGCCTCGGCCGCCTCGGCCATCCGACGCGCGCCGGTGCTGCGCGGAGCCAGGGGCTTTTCGCAATAGACGTGTTTGCCGGCGCTGATCGCCGCCAGAGCCATTTCCTCATGAAGAGCGTTCGGAGCGGTGATGTCGACGACCTCGATCTCGGGATCGCGGATTATGTCTCTCCAGTCGGATGTCGCGCGGGCGAAACCGAAGTCCGCGGCCGCCCGTTGGGCAGCGGCCTGGGTTACGTCAGCAACGGTGCGCAGTTCGATGTCGAACGGCAGATCGAACACCTTCGGCGCTGTGGCGAAGCCGAACACATGCGTCTTGCCCATGAATCCTGTGCCGATAAGGCCGACGCGAAGTTTGGGCTTAGCGCTCATGGAGAGTTCCTGCATTCACGACGAGAGCCGGATCGATACGGCATAGTCAATCGCATTCCCGATGGCGATAGCAATGCGAACAATCGCTGACAGGAATAATGCGCGAAAAATTGCCAAGCTCAAATTGACACAACAATCATTGCGATGCTACCGGTAGCGGCATGGACCGACCCTGGGCTCGCCGCCAAAGCAGCCCCGCAACAAAGTTGCATGAGGGCCAGCGGTTGTTCGCAAAGGGAGGAATTTCGAATGAACCTACCGGTCGACTTCTTCTCGCGAGGACCGCGGCTGTTGCGCTCGTGGCCAGCGCAGCGCCTTCCTTCGCAAAACATCGTCACCGGCATTCTGCCGGAGTTTGTTATCGGCGACACGTTCACGGGCAGCGTTTGACAGGGGATTGGAGCCCGTGTTGCGGAACAGTTGCCGTTCTCCCGAGCGCGCCGGGACAACAGGCCGCAACGCAGCATGAAAATTCTGCAAAATGCGGGTCTTTGAAAGCGCGTGAATATCGCGCGCAATCCTGTACACCGGAGCCATTGCTCTGAGATTGAAGTTTTGAATATGCGCCGGCCGAAGCGTCGACGCAGGCAGCACGGGGCGATCTTGCCTCGACAGGAGGAAGCGAATGAAAGGCCTATTCACCTCTACAGCGCTCGTGGCGAGCGCAATCGCAGGTTCGGCGGCGCTCCTTGCCGCTCCGGCCAGCGCCGAGAATAAACAACTGACGATCGCGATGATTACCCACGCCCAGCCGGGCGACACCTTCTGGGACATCATCCGCAAAGGCGCGAACGCGGCGGCGAAAAAGGACAATATCAAACTGATCTATCTGGCGGCGCCGGAGGGGCCCAAGGAAGCCCTGATGATTAAGAACGTGATCGACCAGCACGTAGACGGCATCGCCCTGACGCTGGCCTTTCCCGACGCGGAGGCGGCGCAGGTGAAAGCCGCGGAGGCGGCGGGGATTCCGATTGTTGGCTTCAATGCCGGCGTCGGCCAGTGGAAGGAGCAGGGTCTGCTGGGCTATGCGGGGCAGGACGAGTCAGTCGCCGGCAAGGCGGTCGGCGAAAGGCTGAACAAGGAAGGCGCCAAGAACGTCGTCTGCCTCGACCAGCAGCAGGGCGCGGTGCAGCTAGAGGCGCGCTGCGACGGCATCAAGGACACCTTCAAAGGCAAGATGGAGGTGCTCTACGTGACCGGCTACGACATGCCGACAGTCAAGGCGCGCATGCAGGCCAAGCTGCAACAGGACCCCTCGATCGATTACGTCGTCACTCTGGGGGCCCCGTTCGCGCCGGTCGTGCTCGACGCCGTCAAGGCCTCGAACTCCAAGGCCAAGGTCGGCACCTTCGACATGAGCCCGGTGGCGATCGGTCTCATCGCAAAGGGCGAAATCCAGTTCGCGGTCGACCAGCAGCCCTACGTGGAGGGCTACGAGGCGGTCGACATGCTGTGGCTTTACCACACCAATGGGGACACCGTCGGCGGCGGCCAGCCGGTGCTGACCGGCCCGTTCTTCGTGACCAAAGACAATGCTGAGGCGGTCGCGAAATTCGCCAAGGCGGGTACGCGCTAAACCGACCGCAGCGGGCGCTGCCAGACTCAATCGGCCGGAAGCTGCGCTTCCGGCCGGCAAAAACGCGATCGCCGGGGGAACGCAGGGATGACTATGACCGGGAAGGTTGCGGCGCCGCGACGACAGATGCAGGCGCAAAGCGCATGGCGGCGGATTCTCAAGCGGCCGGAGGCCGGCGCGCTCGGCGGCGCCGTCCTGGTGTTTGTGTTCTTCTGGATCATCGCGCCGCCGTTCCGGCAAATGAATGCGTTCGCGACCGTGCTTTACCAGGCTTCAACCATCGGCATTCCCGCCGTCGCGGTGGCGCTGCTGATGATTGGCGGTGAATTCGACCTTTCGGCCGGTGTGGCAGTCACCACGATTTCGCTCGCCGCCTCTATCTTCGCCACCCATGTGGCCAACAGCCTCTGGATAGGCGCCGTTTTCTCGCTCGTCTTCGCGCTGGCGCTTGGCGCGCTGAACGGCTGGCTGCTGATCCGCACCAAACTCCCCAGCTTCCTGGTCACGCTTGGCACGTTCCTGATGCTGCAAGGCCTCAATATCGCCCTCACCAAGCTTATTACCGGCAACGTCGCCACCGAGGACATATCTGGCATGCCGGGGTTCTCCGCGTTGCAAGAGATATTCGCCGCCAACTTCCAATTCGGGCGCGTGCAGATCTCCATCGCCATCGTTTATTGGCTCGTGCTGGCCGCCATCGGCACCTGGGTGCTCCTGCGCACCAAAATCGGCAACTGGATTTTCGCCGTCGGCGGTCAGGCCGACAGCGCCCGCGCGGTCGGCGTTCCCGTGACGCGGGTGAAGGTCGGCCTGTTCATGACGGTCGGCTTCGGCTGCTGGTTTTTGGCCATGCACCAACTCTTCGCCTACAATACTGTCCAATCGGGCGCCGGCATCGGCAACGAACTCTTGTACATCGCGGCGTCGGTGGTTGGCGGCTGCCTGTTGACCGGAGGCTATGGCTCGGCAGTGGGCTCGGCGCTCGGCGCCTTCATTTTCGGCATGACCACGGAGGGGGTTATCTACGCGGACTGGGATCCCGATTGGTTTCAGTTCTTCGTTGGCGCAATGCTGCTGCTCGCCACCGTCGTGAACACTTGGATTCGCGCCAGCGCTACGTTGGGGAAGTGAGATGGCTCCTTCTGACACGCCCATCATCCAGCTCAGAAACATCAGCAAAAGCTACGCTAACATTAGCGCGCTGCGTGGCGTCAACTTGAGCGTTCGCCAAGGCGAGGTGACTTGCATCCTGGGCGACAACGGCGCCGGCAAGTCGACTTTGATTTCGATCATCGCCGGCCTGCACCCGCACAGCGGCGGCGATTATCTGGTCGACGGCCTGCCGCGGCGTTTCTCCTCGCCGCGCGAGGCTCTCAATCTCGGCATATCAGCGGTCTACCAGACACTTGCACTGGTTCCCCTTCTGCCGGTGTGGCGCAACTTTTTTCTCGGCTCCGAGATGGTGAAGGGCAGGGGCCTTTTACAGAGACTCAACATCGCGCAGATGCGGGCCAGGGCGCAGGTCGAACTGGAGCAGATGGGCATCCACCTCGAAGACCTCGAACAGCCCGTCGGCACGCTTTCGGGCGGCCAGCGCCAGGTGGTGGCGATCGCCCGCGCCGTGCATTTCGGCGCCCGCGTGCTGATTCTCGACGAACCCACAGCGGCGCTCGGCGTTGCGCAGTCTGGTCTGGTGCTGCGATACATCAAACAAGCCGCGCAAGAACAGGGCATCGGAGTGATCTTCATTACTCACAACCCCCGTCACGCGTATCTCGTCGGCGACCATTTCATGGTGCTCGCGCGCGGCGAAGTGGACCTCGACACGCCGCGCTCTGAACTCACGCTAGACAACCTTATGTTCCATATGGCGGGCGGGAGAGGGCTCAGCGCGCTGGAGCATGAGATCCAAGCAGGACGGGGCGCCTCGCCGCCGGAGGCGCCCGCGGCGCAACCGGCCTGAAAGGGCACCCGCTTAGAGGGGGCGCGCCTACAGCCCCTCGCCGCCGTCGACCGTCAACACCGCCCCAGTGAGATGGCGCGCGCGCGGCGACAGCAGGAACAGCACGGCTTGCGCCACGTCCGCGGGCGCGGCGATGCGGCCGGCGGGAATCGCCGCCGCCATGCGCGCGCGGTCGAGCCGGCCGCTGGCGAAATCCGCCAGCACGCCGTCGGTCTCGATATGGCCGGGGGCGATGGCGTTGACTCTGAGGCCGCGCGGCGTCCACTCCTGCGCCATGACTTTCGTCAGCATGTCGAGCGCCGCCTTCGAGGCCGAATAGAGCCCGCAGCCGCGCGCCCCTCGCGCCCCGGCGATGCTCGACACGTTGACGATCGCGCCTTCGCCGCCGCGCGCGAACAGCGCCTGCGCGAAAGCCTGCGCCAGCATCAGCGGCCCGACGACGTTGACCGCCAACAGGCGCGCCGCCTCGTCGGCGCCCGCCTCCAGCAACGGCTGATAGGTGAACTGCGCCGCATTGTTGACGAGGCCGTCGAGCCCGCCGAAGCGCGCCGAGGCTTCAGCCACCACGCGCCGGCAATCGTCGGCCGAGGCGACGTCGGCGCCGATCGCCATCGCCTCGACGCCCAACGCTTTCGCCGCCGTCTCGGCGGCCGCAAGGTCGCGCCCGACCAGGGCGAGGCGGGCGCCGTTGTCGCTCAGCGCGCGCGCGATGCCGCGGCCGAGGCCGCGCGATCCGCCGGTGACGATGACGGCCTTGCCGGCGAGTTCGGGCCAAGAGAACAAAGCGGGCATGGGTTTCCTTTGCGCAGCGCTCTTGATATCGGAGAGCGCGGCCCGGCGCCAAGCGCGTTAACTTCCATGCCTGGAGCGCGTAGTGCGGGTTCTTGGCGGGTCGTCCTTGGAAAGCGGGCGCTGCGTCCTATCTGTGGGGCTGGCTTCAGGGAGCGGGGTGTGGAGACGGCACGGGCGGCGGCGGACGAACTCGAATGTCCGCGCTCCGCATGGGCGGTGTTCGAAAACCGCTCCTATACGCGCATCTGGGCGGCGACGATGTTCGGGCTCACCGGCATCGCCATGTCCGACGCCGCGTCGGCGTGGCTGATGACCAGCCTCAACGCCGACCCGCGCGCGGTGTCGATGGTGCAGGTGGCGGCCTTCCTGCCGATGTTCATGCTGACCCTGCCGGCCGGCGCGATGGTCGATATTGTCGAGCCGCGCCGCTTTCTGCTGGTGCTCGAAGGCTTCATCACCCTGCTGGTCGCCGGCTTCGCCGGCATCGTCACGCTCAACCTCGCCACGCCAGCGACGCTGCTGGCGCTGACCTTCGTGCTCAGCGCCGCCTGGTCGATCGCCGCGCCGGCGTGGGCGGCGCTGGCGCCGCTGCTGGTGCCGCGCAAGGATCTGGAGGCGGCGGCGGCGGCCAACAGCATCAGCTACAACATCAGCCGCGCCATCGGCCCGGCGCTCGGCGGCCGGCTCATCGCCGCCTTTGGCGTCGCCGCGCCGTTCTGGACCTTTGCGTTCGCCAATGCGGTGAGCGTGCTGGCGTTGCTGACCTGGAAGCCGCCGCCGGTCCGAGACCGCGGCTTGCCGGCCGAACGTCTGTTCAGCGCCGTGCGCGCCGGCATCCGCCATTCCCTCTATAATCCGCCGCTGCGCGCGACGCTGGTGCGCACCGTCGCGGTGTTCCCGTTCGCGGCCGCCTTCATCACCTTGCTGCCGCTGGTGGCGCGCAGCCAGATGACCTCCGGCCCACAGGTCTATGGGTTCTTGTTGGCGACGGCGAGCGTCGGCGGGGCCTTGGGCTCGCTCGCGCGCCCATACATAAAGCGCTGGCTGGGGCCGGATCGCTTCGTAGCGGCGGGCACGATCTCGGTCGCGGCGGCGATGGCCCTGCTCGGCGCCAGCCATTCGCTGGCGTTCGCGCTCGTCGGCGCGTTCCTGGCCGGGGCGGGCTGGACCACCTTGATCGCCAGCCTCAGCCTTTCCGCACAGATCGCGCTGCCGGATTGGGTGCGCGGGCGCGGCCTGGCGGTGTTCCTGACGACGGTGTTCGGCTCGATCGCGCTCGGCAGCTTGTTCTGGGGCTTCGTGGCGGCGCATCTGGGGTTGCCGTCGACGTATTTCCTCGCCGCTGCCGGAGCGATCGCCGCCATCCCGCTGACCCAGGCATGGCGACTGCAAACCGCCGAAGGCTTGGATCTGAGGCCGTCGCGGCACTGGCAGGCGCCGATGCTGGCGCGCGAGGTCGAGGACGAGAGCGGCCCGGTGCTGGTGACCGTGCGCTATCGCATCGCCGGAGACGACTCCGACGCCTTCCTCGACGCCATCGAGGAGGTTGGCTGGCAGCGTCGCCGCGACGGCGCCTATGCCTGGGGCATTTTCGCCGACGTCGCCGAGAAGGGCGTCTATCTCGAAACCTTCCTCATCGGCTCCTGGCTGGAGGCGCGCTACCTGCGCGAGCGCGTCACCAAGACCGACCGGCTGCGCGAGGAGCGCTTGCACGACCTGCTGGTGGAGCCGCCGAACGTGACGCTGATGCTGCACTCCGATTCTCCGCGCGCCGAGATCGAGCCGCAGGCCGATCTCAAATACCTTTTCACCACCTCCCAAACGCCCGCCTGATGCGGCCGAGAAAGCGCGTTCGCGTCGCTGCGCCGGCGGCGTCCATGCCATAGCCGGCGAGATAATCGAGCCGCGCGTCCGCCGCGACGAGCGGCTTCAGGTTGCCGTTGACGAAGCGACGCGGCAGGTCGCCGACCTTCCGGGTGCGCGCCCGGTCGGCGCCATAGAGCGCCACCGCGCCGAGGCGGCGGATGTTTTGCAGCCGCGGGTAGAACACGCCATCGACGACTTCGAAGACGACGCCGCGCACGAACACCCGGTCGAAATAGCCCTTCAGCATCGCCGGCGGCCCGTCGTGCCAGACCGGAAAGACGAACACCACCGCCTCAGCCGCCAGCAGGGCGTCGACATAGGGCTCGATCCCGGCGCGGTTGGCGGGCGCATCGAGATAGCGCGCCAGCGCCTCGCGCGACAGAACCGGATCGAAGCCGCGCTCGTAGAGGTCACAAACCTCCACCGCATGGCCGCGCCCGGCCAGGGCGGCGGCGACTTCACGGCAGGCCGCCGCGGCGAAGCTCGCCGGCGAGGGATGAGCATGGACGATGAGCGTGCGCAACGGACCTCGACGGAGTAGGAGAAGGGCAATGATCGCGACAATAACCGCGATAGTAACAATGCGTCGCCAAATGCGAAGTCCGCATGTGGGTTGGCAGGATCGACAATTGGGTTGCATGAATCCGGGATCGTCGCCATATCGCGGAGCGTCGACCGCGGCCGCGAAAGAGGGGCATGGCTTTGACTGCGACTGAGGCGGCGCGGCGTCGCGTGCTCCACCGGCTCGGCCTCGACCGGCTGGTGAGCGCCGATTACCTCGACATCGACGCCGGCCATCGCGCGCTAGCCGCAGCGCAGCGGGTTCCCGCGAGCTTTCGCATCCACGGGCTGACCATCGAGGCGCCCGCCGGCGTCTATCATCCGACGCCGGAATCGAGTTCGATGCTGTTCATCCACAACCTTGAGGCGCTCGCCGCGCCGGCGATCCCGCGCATGCTGGAGATCGGCACGGGCTGCGGAGCCATCGCGCTGTTCGTCGCCCATCGCTGGGGCGGCGAGGTGACGGCGACCGACATTTCCGAATCCGCCCTCGCCGCCGCCCGCGCCAACGCCCGCCGCAACGCTCTGTCGCCGCGGTTCCTCAAATCCGACTTGTTCGACGCCGTCGACGAGCGCGATTTCGACCTCGTGGTGTTCAACACGCCGCTCATCGACAAATCGCCTGAAGACGATCTCGAACGCGAGAGCCTTTGCGATCCCGGCGGGCGACTGCTGCGCCGCTATCTCGACGGCTTGCGGGGGGTGCTGGCGCCGCGCGGCTTGGCGCTGTTCGGCGTGTGCTGCAACACCGCCTACAGCCAGCTCGACGAGGTGGATCTCGACTTTCACATCGTCGGCATGGAACTCATCGGCCAAGGGTTCTGGGGCCAGGGGTTCTGGCGCGCCATCGTCGCCGCGCGGCGCCCGGCCTAAGGCGGATTTCTCGAAACGGCGCCGGCTCCGGCGCTTTGTGAGGCCGCCTTCAGCCGGTCGAGCCGATGTGCGCGGCGCGGCGCGACGTAGTGGGAAATCTCTGGCTTATCGAGCAGCAGCGCCTGCACGCTCTCCTCCATGCGCCGGTCGGCGTTGGTGACGCGCTCATAGAGGTGCATGAGTTCGAGCCACGACTCGATGAGAAACGTCTCGGTGTAGCGTCCCTCCGTCGCCAGTTCCTCGAACACGCCCCAGGCGAAAGCCCCATCGCGTCGCCGCTCGTCGCCGATCTCCTTCATCGCGCTGAGGAATTTGTCGCGATTGTGCGAATCGACGCGATACTTGATGGTCACCAGCGCCGGCCCCTGGGTCCAGCCGACGTCGAAAGCGACGCGCGGAAAACGCCAGTGCAGGGCCGGCTCCATGTTCTCGTTCAAGCCCGTTTGCAGCTTCGAGCCGAGGCTCAGGGGCACGGCGAAAAGCGCGCCGGCGGCGGCGATATAGAGCGCGACGTCGAGGCCGCGCAGCCCCGCGATCTGACCCCACAGGGCGCTGGCGAAGGTGGTCGCGCCGAAAATGAAGGTGAGGAAGATGGCCAGCCCGCGCCCGCGCACCCAATCCGGCAGCGCCACCTGCGCCGAGACATAGAGCGTCGAGATCGCCAGCGTCCACGAGGCGCCGGCGATGAAGCAGGCGGTGAGCGCGGTGATGGGATCGTCGGCGAGGCCCAAGCCGATGAGCGCCGCCGCCGTGCCGACGCTCGCCGCCGCCACCAGGCCATCGGGCCCCAGCCAGTGCTTGAGCGGCGACAGCACCGCCGAGCCCAGGATCGCGCCGGCGCCGATGGCGCCGAGCAGCAGCCCATAGAAGGCCGCGCCCTGTGACGGTTGCTCGCGGGCGATCAGCGGCAGCAGCGCCCAATAGGCGCTGGCGAAGGGGAAGAAGGCCAGCGTTCTGACCAGCGTCGCGTGCAAGTGCGGATTGTGGCGGGCATAGCGCATGCCGGTGCGCACCGCCGTCGCCAGGCGCTCAGCCGGCAGGCTGCTTGCCACCCGTCGTGGCGGGCGCCACCAGAACAGCGCCGCCAGCACGGCGACGTTGGTCAGTGCGTAGATCCAGAACGGCGCCGAGACGCCGACGGCGGCGATGATGAGGCCGCCGATCGCCGGCCCGATGGCGCGGCTGATATTGTAGCCCGCCGTATTGGCGGCCACCGCGGCGTCGAGATCGTGGCGCGGCACCAGCAACGGCGCGATCGACACCCAGGCGGGGGCGGCGAGCGCGCCGGCGACGCCGAGCAGGAAGACCGCGCCGATGAGCAGCCACGGCGTGGCGAAGCCGAGCGAGGCGGCGGCGGCGAACAGCGCCGAGATCGCCAGCACCGCGATATTGGCGCCGATGAGCAGGCGGCGCGAATCGACGAGGTCGGTCAGCGCGCCGGCGGGAATGGTGAACAGGAACAGCGGCAGGCTGGTGGCGGTCTGGATGAGCGCGACGATCATCGGATCGCGGCTCATGTTGGCCATGTACCAGCCACTCGCGGTGTCGAACATCGCGATGCCGAGATTGGAGAGCGTGCTGGCGGCCCAGATGACGGCGAAGGCGAGGCTGGAGAAGGCGCCCCAGCGCGACGCATCTTGCCCGGTGGCTGCCTCCGACGGCATCGGCTGATTCAAAAAAGACTCTCCAGAATCGGGACGGGCGCGCCGACGCCTCCATATAGCGCCTGGCGCGGCCCTTTCACCCCCGCTCGCCGAGCGCCGCCGCGACCTGCGCGCGCGACCATACGCAAAGCTCGCGCTGGGGGTAGGGGAACACATAGTCGGCAATGCGGTACAGCACCTCACGCGGCAGGCGATAGGGCGGCTTGTAGAGATCGATGAGGCGGAAGCCGCCGGCGGCGATGTCGGAATTGTCGAAATTCGTCACATTGAGATGCGTGGTGGTCATCACGTAGCCGATGCGGGAGCGGCAGAAGCCACGCAGCGCAGAAAGGATCGCCGCATTGGGCAGGTGAAACAGGCAATCGCGACAGAACCACAGATCGGCGTCGGGGAAGGGGTCGGCGACGATGTCGAAGGTCGAGAACCGCCGGCCGGGGCGCGTCTCGCGCTCGGCGAGCCGTGCGATCATGGCGGCGACGATGTCGCCGCCATGATAGCCGAACCCTGCGGGGAAATCGACGGCGCGCATCCAGTTGAAATCGCCGCAAGGGGCGTCGAACATCGATCCGACGCGGAAGGCGCGCACGAATTTCGCCAGTTCGTGGCGCAGGTTATGGGTATAGGCGAGCGTCGAGCCGTCGCCGCTGAGGCTTTCGGCGTTGCCCCAGTAATTCTCGTCGGCGTGGCGGGCGAAGACGGTGGAAAGTTCGCTCAAACGGAAGTCCTTTACCAAGACTCGACGATCGGAACCGATCATCGCCATACGGCAGAGCGCGAAGCGCGCCCGCGCTCATGCGCGGTAGAAAAACGATTCAGGGCGCCGAGGCGCTCCAACGCGCGATCATCGCCGCAATCTCGCCCGGCGTGCAGACGCGGCGGAAGCTGGCGAGGGCGCCGAAGCCGGCGAATACTTCGTGCAGATAGGCGCCCGGCGGCGGCGCGGCGTCGAAATCATAGCCGACGCGGCGCAGCAACTCGCTCCACAGATGCAGGAGATCGGCCTCACGCACCGCCTCGGCGACGAAATCGTGCGAACCCGGGTCGAATAGCCGCCAGAAATCGTCCGGCGCAATGGCGAAGAAGCGCTCAGGCGGCAGCGCGCTGGCCTCGGCCCCATGCGCCTCGGCGACCTCGGTCAACAGATACGGCCCGATGGCGCCCCAGCCGATGTCGCGCCCCGCCGCCGCGCGGGCGCGCGCCAGCATCTCGCTCAGTACTGGATGATCGGGCGGCAGCCGCAACACCGCGTTGTTGATGAGCGCCTTGCCCTTGGCCTTAGGCTGGCGGCCCCAGATCGTCGCGCCGCGCACGGCGCCAGGGCGCAGCGCGACGATATCGGCGTCGACCCAGCAGAATTCGCCGCGCGCCAGCATCTCGTAGCGGAAGAGGTCGGCGAAGGTGGCTGGCGAGGGCGCGCCGCCAACCCGGTAGCGCGCCATCAGGCCGGGGTCCGGGCAGATTTCGCGCGCGTTCCTGACCGTCACGCCGGCCGGCGCGGCGACCTCGGCATCATAGGAATAGAGCGTTAGCGCCGCGCCGCGGGCCGGGAACGAGACCAGGCACGCCGCTGCCAGGCCCGGCAGCGGGCCGTTCCAGAAGGTGGCGAATTCCGTCAAAGGATGCGCGCCAGCAGGTTGCGGCCGTCCTCCTCCCAGTCCGAAAACAGCGTTTCGGTGGCCAGCAGGCCCAGCGCGACATATTCGCAGAAGACGTCGAAGATCCAGCTCGCGTGAACGTCGTCGAGCACGAGATGTTTGCCGCGCCCGCCGCGCGCCAGCCGCAGGCAGTTCGAGACGTCGGCCCGGCACAGCGCGTCGGTATGGCCACCGTCGACGTGGAACAGGTCGAAATCGAGTTCCGGCCGGTGCGTAGCGAGCCGCGGCAGCATCTCGCGGGAATCGCCGCGGTGCAAATGCACGCGCCCCGGAAACTCGCCAGCGAGATAGGCGACGCAGGGCTCGACATAGGCGTGCTCGCAGATGTCGAGGCCATGCCAGACGAGATCGACATTTGCCGACAGGCACAACAGCGCCGCATGGCCGGCGTTGACGCCGACTTCGAGCAGGCAGCGTTTGAAGCGGCTGGCGCGCCAGAGGTTGCGCCGCGCCGGCGCGAGGCCCTGATCGGGGGCGCGGCCGACGAAATCGGCCTCCCGGTCGCGGTAGAAAAGGCTGCCCTCCAGGGTTTCGCCGCTGTCGCGCACGATGGCGTTTAGGGCGGCGAGGCGGGCCAGGAAGGCGGGTGCGAACTGCTCCGCGCCGCTGGCGCGCTCAATCTGGTAGTCGCGGATTTCGGACGGCGACAGCGGTCTGCCGGGGAGGAGCTTGCGGCCGGTCAAGGGAGGCGGTTCCTCAGCTAATCGGATTGAAGGCGGCGGAACGCGGCGAGGATTCGCGCCCGAGTCGCGTCGTCCTGAATATAGATGTCGGATTTGTCGGCGCGCGAGGGCGTGCCGCTCCACACGGCGGCGATGCAACCGGGCTTGGCGCAGGCGAACCACACGCCGCGCGCCGGCGCCCCCTCCGGCGTCACGTCATGGGGGGCGGTGAAGTCGGTGATTTCGACGTCGGCGAGCGAGAATGACGCCTCGTGCTTGCCGGGGGCGGTTTTGCCGCCCTCGGTTTGAGTGTAGTGCTCGCGCATCGTCACTGTGACCGCGCCCGCAGCGTCGGTGGCGAAAACCACCTCGTCGGTCAGCCACTGCGATACCGTGCCATCGGCCTTGGTGGTGTATTTCGGGTTTTGCGCCGTCGCGGGCGCCAGCGCCGTCGCCAGATAATTCATCGCATGCGCGCGGGTCGCGAATGTCTGCGCCATCGTCGAGCCTCCAAGTGCAAGGGCGCCGGCGAGTGTGAGTGCGGCGGCGGCTGCTGTTCGTCCCTTCATTGCGCCATCTCTACGATTGCCTGTTCGAGCAGGGCCGGCGAGAGCTGGAACGAACTGGTGTAGGGCTGGCTCAGTTCGAGGATGAGGAAAATGGCGCTCGATATCGCCGCCGCGCCGAGCGCCAGCACCACAATCGTCGTCGCGTTGGCCCGCGACAGCACGCCATAGCCGCAAAACAGCAGGCACGACCACGAGATCACCGCCAGGATCAGCGGCCAGGACACGGGATCGGCCAGTTGCAGCGACATCAACAGCCGCGTCTCGCCGATGGCGGCGTAATGCTGGCGCGCGGCGGCCAGCAGCAGCTTCTGGCTGTCGTCGGTCGGCTTCAGGCTCGTCAACAGCGCGTTCATCGACGCCATATTGCCGTAGGAGACGTTGAGAGCGTCGGCCTTGGCCCGCCCCTCGCCCCAGAACTGCTCATGCGCCCATACCATCTCGGTGCGCAGCATCTCGCGCGCCTTCTGCCCCTCGGGCCCATATTGCTTCATGTCGAGATCGAATTCGAGCGCGCGGGCGGTAAGCAGTTGCAGGTCGGACTTCTGGGTCTGGGTGACGCCGTAGGAAGACCAGATCAACAGGCCCAGCACCAGCGCCAGCAGCAGGGTCAACAGGCCGACGACGCCGCCCAAAATGTCGCGTGAACGGTCGGAGGTGTGGGTCTCGGGGAGGAGGCGCGCCAGCGTCAGGCCGGCCAGCCCGCTGGCCAGAACCGCGATCCACGCCAAGCTCGTGACCTCGATAGACGACATTCGCCCTCCGCCCCGGCCGACGGTTGGCGATTGTTGACATCGCCGCCGCACCGCTTCCCGTTTAGGAGAGACTAACCTTTCGCACAAGCAGACGCGAAAATACGCTGCCGGGCGGACGAAGCGGGCTGAAGTAAAGCAAATCCAGCGATCGGATTAGGAAATCATCAAAGGCTCGGCGCCATAACGGAAGCAGCGGCGGGAGCCCGCACGCTAGGTTTCTGGAGCCAGAATCATGAAGTTCGTCAAGCTTTTCGCGTCTAACGAGTCCGGCGCCACCGCCATTGAGTACGCCCTGATTGCGTCGCTGATCGCGATTGCGCTGGTCACCGTCCTTGGCACCCTCGGCACCAAGCTCTCGGGCGTGTTCGACGAGGTCAGCAGCGCGCTGAAGTAAGCGCCGGCGGTCGAGCGAAACCGAAAACGCCGGCGGTCGCCTTCGCCGGCGTTTTTGCTTTGCGTCTGCGTTGGCGCGCTAACGCGACCGCAACGTTTCCTTCGTAGGGTCGCCGCGATTTCTCTGCAAGGGTGAGCCATGCTGACGGCCGTTCCCCACCAAATGATGTTGCTGTTCTTCCCCGCCGTGATGGCGATGGCCGCGGCGACGGATCTATTGACGATGAAGATCCCCAACCGCCTGTCGGCGGCGCTGGCGATCGGCTATTTCGCCGCCGCGCTGCTGACCCGCGCGCCGCTGCACGACGTCGCCATGCACGCCCTGTGCGGCGCGGCGATGCTCGTCTTCACCTTCTCGCTATTCAGCTTCGGCTGGATCGGCGGCGGCGACGCCAAGCTCGCCGCGGCGACCGCGCTGTGGCTCGGCTGGACGCCGCTGGCCGAATACGGCCTCACCTCGGCGCTCGCTGGCGGCGCGCTGACCTTGCTCATACTGACCGGGCGACGGATGGCGCTGCCCGAAGCGCTGGCTTCGCAGGCCTGGATCGCAAGGTTGCACAACGCCAAATCCGGCATACCCTACGGCATCGCCTTAGCGTTTGGCGGCATGCTGGTTTATCCCGAGACCCAGCTTTGGGGTCTGCTCGCCATTCGCTGAAATCGGCCTGGCGTTTTCAACTCCGCGGGCCGCCCGCACGGCGCCCCGCGGAGTTTCTTTTCGTTTACGCTGATTCTTCAAGGAATGGAAACCGTTTGGATACGGCTGATTAACCGTAATTTGACGATTACATTGCATTATAGGCCCTGGCGACAAAGCGCGCGCCGCTCAGGGCCTGATGTCCATGAACAGGTTACAAGTTATCGTATTGGGCGTTTCGGTCGTCGCGTTCGGCGGAGCCTATTTCGTCTTCAACAATTATCTTGGAGCGCAGCGGAAGGCGACGGTGATCGTCGCGGCCCCGAGACTCCAGACCGAGAAAGTTCTCGTCGCCTCGCAAGACATTCCGATGGGCAGCGTGCTCACCGAGGCTCTGGTGAACTGGTCCGACTGGCCGAAGGGCAACGTTTCCGAGCAGATGATCGCCCAGACGCCGGGGCTGGATCTGGCCGCCGAGCTAAAGGGCACGATGTCGCGCGGTTCCTTCCTGCGCGGCGAGCCGCTGCGCCGCGATAAGCTGGTCAAGGCCGGCGTCGGCAGCTACATGGCGGCGATCCTGCCCAGCGGCATGCGCGCCGTCGCCATCAAGATCGACAACAGCGGCGACACTTCGGCGGGCGGCTTCATCCTGCCCAACGATCGCGTCGACGTGGTGCGCGTCTACCGCGACGAGGAGGCCACCCGCGCCCGCGGTTCGGAAGTGCTGGCGCATCAGACCGTGCTCTCCAACGTGCGCGTGCTGGCGATCGGGCAGAACGTGCAGGATCTGAACGGCAAGAAGGTTGTGATCGGCGGCAACGCCACGCTGGAACTCGATCCCAAGCAGGCCGAGATCGTCCTCTACGCCCAGAACATGCCGGGCTCCCATCTCAATCTGGTGCTGCGCGCGCTCGTCGACAGCGCCGGCGGCACGCAGACCGTCAATGACCCGTCGGAATCGCAATCCAGCGGTCTGACCATCGTGCGCTACGGCGCGGCGCAGCAAGCGGCCCGCTGAGGAGGCTTCCATGAACCGCAACAACGAAAGGACGGGCGCCGTGCGCAAGGCGAGAGCCTGGACGAAAGGGCTGGCGGCTCTGGCGCTGGTTGGCGGGCTCGGCGCATACGGCCCGGCCGCGGCCGGATCGGACGACGCGGCGCAGGCGGCCTCGATCACGGTGGCGCGCGGCGCGGTGAAGAACCTGCAACTTGGCGTCGGCCGCTCGATGATCGTCGATCTGCCGGAGGACGCGCGGGAAATCTTCGTCGGCGACCCGAAGATCGCCAACGCCATCGTGCGCTCGGCGCGCCGGCTCTATATCTCGACGCTCGCCGCCGGTCAGACGACGATCTTCGCGCTTGGCCCCGACGGGCGCAAGATCGCGGTGCTGGAGATCACCGTCGGCCGCGACGTCGGAGAATTGTCGCGCCTGCTCAAGGCCGCCATCCCCAACAACGACATTCACGTGCGCACCGTCGGCGGTTCGATCATCCTGACCGGCTCGGTCGCCTCGGCCGGCGACGCGCAGCAGGCGCTCGACATCGCGCAGGGTTTCGTCGCCGACGGCGGCCTCTCCGCGGTCGCGACCGGCGGGATGGCGACAACGACTTCAAACCCCGCTGGCAAGGTCATCAACTCGCTGATGATCCGCGGCCACGACCAGGTGAGTTTGCGGGTGACGATCTCGGAAATCCGCCGCGATGTGCTGAAGCAGCTCGG
>Ga0134126_10001872_pt1 | contig 26716 bp, 23 predicted proteins | sample KB31752_FD_96881 | JGI IMG/M metagenome (GOLD analysis project Ga0134126, IMG submission 96881) | Terrestrial soil microbial communities with excess Nitrogen fertilizer from Kellogg Biological Station, Michigan, USA - KB3-175-2 | ecosystem: Environmental > Terrestrial > Soil > Unclassified ... | reverse complement strand
TCGGCTGTCGGCGTTCGGCCACTAAGCGTGACTGGCGATGGAAACAGTCTTGGTCTAAGACTTAGAGCGAGATCAGGTTTAATTGTGAGTGTACTCACAAGCGCTGACTGGCCGAAAGCCGAATGCCTGTGTTTAGCACTCCCGAACCCAGAGTGCTACCTTGACAGCATCGTCCTCAGATTCCTATCATCTAATCATCAGTAGTGTCTCTGCATCGCGCAAATACTCTCGCAGAATCAACTACTTAGCAGTATGCCCATCAGCAACATAGGCTCCCGGGAACGGGAGATCCTGACCGCCATTATCGAAACCTATATCGCCACAGGAGAGCCGGTGGGGTCGCGGACTCTCGCTCGCGGTAACAAGGACCGTCTTAGCCCGGCGACGATTCGCAACGTGATGGCAGATTTGGCGGATGCCGGCCTTCTGGAGCAGCCGCATACCTCAGCGGGACGAGTTCCCTCTCCGCAGGGATACCGCTATTACGTGGAGCAGCTCACAGGTAAAGCTCAAATTTCTCAAGCCGATCAGGACCTGATCACAAACTCGTTTACGGGCATTGGCGATCCGCAGGAGTTTCTGGAGCGCACATCTCATGTGTTGTCGCTGATTTCGCGCGGCGTGGGTGTGGCGATCTCGTCCCGTTCCGGCGAGAAGAATGAGCTCGAGCATGTGTACTTCTCCCGGCTCGCGTCAGGCAAGGTTCTGGCTGTAGTTGTCACCAAGTCCGGTGTTGTGCGCGACCGCGTGCTGCGCATGGACCGAGACATCCCGCAGGCGGAGCTCGAGAGCGCGGCCAATTACATCAACGCGAATTTCCAGGGATGGACGATTGAATCAATCCGCACCGAACTGGCCCGGCGTTTGGAACAAGAGCGCAGCGAGTATGACCGGTTGATGACCTCAATTGAGCAGCTTTACCGCGGCGGCGCGCTGCATCCCCAGGATGAGCAGAACACCGTCTATGTAGAAGGGGTTTCCAACCTCATCGTGAGCGAGGAAGACCGCGAGCGTCTGCGCGAGATGCTGCGCGTCCTTGAAGAGAAACAGCGGATCATCGAGCTTCTATCCAGCTACGTGGATACTAAGCAGGAAGCTGTGCGCGTCGTGATTGGACTCGAGGATCGCTTGCCCGAGATGCGCAATCTGGTGCTGATTGGTGCGCCGGCCCGCGTCGGCGAACAGGTGGTCGGATCGCTTGCGGTAATCGGTCCTACACGCATGGACTACGAGCATACGATCACGGCAGTCTCGTACATCGCGCAGCTTTTCGATAAGGTTCTAAACGAGCAGTAATCTGAATTCAAAGACAAAGACAGAAGTTTTATGGCAATCAAGAACGATCAAGATCAAGCGGTAGAAACGGCGGAAAACGAGCAGCAGAACGGCGCTCACGAGTCGCTGCCTGCAGCCGACGCGCAGGAACTTGCGCAGGAATCGAAGGGCGGAGTCTCGCAGCAGGAGTACGAGCGTGTAACCAAAGAGCGCGATGCACTGCTCGATCGCCTCGCACGCTTGCAGGCCGAATTCGAGAACGCACGCAAGCGCTATCTGCGTGAACAGGGTGAATACCGAGAGTACGCCACGGCAGACGCGGTGAAGACCTTCCTGCCCGTGCTCGACAACTTCAATCTTGCTCTTCGCAGTCAGACGTCCGAGGCTGCCGACGCGGCTCTTCGCTCCGGCATCGAGCTGATCCGGAAGCAGATGGAAGATGCTCTCGCGCGTCTCGGCGTGCAGGCAGTTCCGGCGCAGGGACAGCAATTCGACCCGCGCGTGCATGAGGCGATCGAAATGGTTGAATCCAGCGACCATGCCGACCATGAAGTCATCGAAGAGCTGCAGCGTGGCTACAAAATCAAAGAGCGGCTGCTGCGTCCGGCGATGGTCCGCGTAGCTACGAATCCAACAAAGAAGTAACGGAGAATCGCACTGCCTACTAACGTGAAGCGCGATTATTACGAGGTCCTAGGTGTAACTCGAAGCTGCACTGATCAGGAACTCAAGAGCGCATACCGCAAACTCGCCATGCAGTATCACCCCGACCGCAATCCGGGCGACCAGACTGCCGAAGAAAAATTCAAAGAAGCCAGCGAGGCGTATAGCGTCCTTTCGGACGAGAATAAGCGTGCGCAGTACGACCGCTTTGGCCACGCCGGGATGGGCGGTGCTGGATTCGGCGGCTTCGATGCCTCGGCTTTCCAGGATCTCAGCGAAATTTTCGGCGACATCTTCGGATTTGGCGATGCCTTCGGCGGCGGACGTCGTCGCAGCCGCGCGCAACGCGGAGCCGATCTGCGCGCCGACATCACCATCGAACTGAAAGATGCGATCTTCGGCAAGACCACCGAAATTCCCGTGCGCAAATCGGAAACATGCGATGCGTGTCACGGGACTGGCGGCGCGCAAGGTAAGCAGCCGACAACGTGCAACGCCTGCGGAGGTCGCGGACAGCTTCGCTATCAGCAAGGCTTCTTCAGTGTCGCGCGCACTTGCGGCACGTGTGGCGGCACAGGCCAGATCATCACCGACCCTTGTAAGACTTGCCGCGGCGAAGGACGGGTGATTCGTCAGCACACGATGAAGGTCGAGGTTCCTGCTGGAGTCGAGGATGGCACGCGCATTCGCTATCAAGGTGAAGGCGAAGCAGGTGCGTTTGGCGGTCCCGCAGGCGATCTTTATGTCGTGCTCAACATCAAAGAAGATCCAGCCTTCGCCCGCGACGGCAACAACCTCCATTGCATGGTTTCGATCTCCATGCCGCAGGCGGCGCTCGGAACCGAGGTTTCAGTTCCAACCTTCGAAGGCGAGTACAACCTCAAGATTCCTGCGGGCGCGCAAAGCGGCCAGCAAATCCCAATCCGGAACAAAGGAGTTCCGGCTCTACGCGGACGTGGGCGCGGTGATCTCATCGTACATGTCGAAGTTCAGATTCCCAAGAAGCTTACCCAGCGCCAGCGCGAATTGCTCGAAGAGCTTGCGTCGATCACCGAAGTTGACGACAAGCACGATAAGAAGACCTTTTTCGAGCGCATGAAGGCCCGCATCCAGTCCTAGTCCGGCAATGACGCGACGCCGCTGGATTGCCGACGAAGTCTCCGGCGATGAAGCCGTTCTCACCGGCAGCAATGCCGAGCATCTGAGCCGCGTTCTACGTGCGCGCGTCGGACAGCAGTTTGAAGTCGCCACCCCAGAGGGAGTCCGTTTAGGCGAAATCGTGGAGATCCAACCGGAGCGCGTGGTCTTCTCTCTCAATAGTGCCCAAATATCCGAGCTGGATAAGAGCACGTTGAGAGTTCATCTCTACCTCGCCATTTTTAAATTTGATCGTTTCGAGTGGGCGGTTGAGAAATGTACCGAACTTGGAGTAACGGCCATTGTGCCGGTGATCGCTGCGCGAACAGACGCGCATCTTGCGACCGCAGCGAAAAAACGAGTGGAGCGCTGGCGACGCATCGCGCATGAAGCGTCGCAGCAATCGCGCCGCGATCGCGCTCCTGAAGTTTCCAATCCAGAGAAGCTGGCCAAAGTAATCGAGGCGGCTTCTGGCCGGCGAATTGTGTTGTCCGAGGCCGAGCGGGGACAAAGCCTCATGTCCTTACTCAAGGATTCCCACGAATTTTCCTTGGCGATAGGTCCGGAAGGCGGTTGGACCAGTTCGGAACTTGATTTATTCCAGAGCAATGACTGGTCGTCTGCTTCGCTGGGAACAACCATCCTGCGCGCGGAAACTGCCGCGACGGCAGCGCTCGCCATTACGAAAGGCGCCTTTCAGCCATCTGCGAGCCAGACGTGAACAGCTGCCTGCAGACAGGAACCACCTCCCAGCCGCGCTCACGTTCGCTGGTCCGCGAAAAGGTGCATTTCAGGAACACCAAAAATCTGAGTGTCTCGTTTCAGCATCATACATTCGGGTTTATACAGCCCATGGTGATGAATGGCTGACGTTGGACGCATCAAGGAAGGACTACCTCACCCGCGAGGGGCAACGTGGGACGGCAAGGGAACAAACTTTGCGGTTTTCTCGGCGAACGCTTCCAAGGCTGAGGTGTGTCTCTTTAACCAGCAGGGCAAAGAGACTGCGCGCGTTGAGTTGCCCGAATACACCGACCAGATATTTCACGGGTATCTGCCCGACGTTCATCCGGGAACTTTTTATGGGTATCGGGTGCATGGTCCATACCAGCCCGACGCCGGACATCGTTTCAATCCCAACAAGTTGCTGCTCGATCCCTACGCACGCGCCCATGCCGGCGAATTGCAGTGGAATCCTGCGGTCTTCAGCTACCAGATGGAATCAGGAGACGACCTGACCTTCGATGAACGTGACAGCGCTCCCTTTGTTCCCAAATCAGTAGTCGTCGATCCGGACTTCGACTGGAAGGGTGAACCCGGGCGTCAGGCGACTCCCTGGGAGTACACAATCATCTATGAGGCGCATGTTAAAGGATTCACGCAGCTGAATCCTGCGGTCAACGAGCGGTTGCGCGGCAAATACGCAGGGCTCGGTACGAAGCAAGTGGTCGAATACATCCGCTCGCTGGGTGTGAGTTCGATTGAGCTGCTGCCGATACACACGTTCGTGAACGACAGCCTTCTTCTCGATAAAGGCCTGACGAATTACTGGGGTTATAACAGCATCGGCTTCTTCGCTCCTGATCCGAGATATGCAGCCGACGTCGCTAACAGCTTGCGCGAGTTCAAAGAGATGGTCGCGCGCTTCCACGATGCTGGACTTGAAGTAATACTTGATGTTGTTTACAACCACACCGCCGAAGGTAACGAGCGCGGTCCCACGCTGTGCTTCAAAGGCCTGGATAACGCCAGTTATTACCGCCTGATTCCGGATCAGAAGCGTTATTACGTTAATGACACTGGGACCGGCAACAGCCTCAACCTGAGCCATGCGCGCGTGCTCCAGATGGTCACAGACTCACTCCGCTATTGGGTAGAGGAGATGCACATCGATGGTTTCCGTTTCGATTTGGGAACAATCCTCGCGCGCGAGCCAAACGGCTTCGACAATCAGAGTGGATTTCTGAAAGCCTGCAGCCAGGACCCGGTGCTGGCAACTGTAAAGCTCATCGCAGAGCCGTGGGATTGCGGCCCGGGCGGATATCAGGTGGGCGGCTTCCCTCCGGGCTGGTCGGAGTGGAATAACAAATTCCGCAACACCGTCCGCGACTACTGGCGCGGCGAAGCGCCGGTTGCGGAACTCACGTCACGATTGAGCGCGTCGGCGGATTTGTTCAACCATCAGGGCCGTCGTCCTTGGGCTTCGATCAACTTCATCACCGCGCATGACGGCTTCACGCTCAACGATCTCGTCAGCTACAACGAGAAACACAACGACGCAAATAAAGAAAACAATCAGGACGGAACCAACGACAACCGCTCCTGGAACTGCGGAGTCGAAGGCCCAACTGACGACGCAGGAATCAATGCACTTCGCGAGCGGCAGATGCGCAACATGCTAGCCACGCTGCTGCTGTCGCAAGGCACGCCAATGATGGTTGCCGGCGACGAGTTTGGCCGCACGCAACAAGGCAACAACAACGCCTACTGCCAGGACAACCAGATCAGCTGGCTCAACTGGAACATCGACGATCGCGGCAAGGCGCTTACAAAATTCGTCCAAGAGTTGACCGGGCTGCGACATAAGTATCCGATCCTGCGCCGCACGCGATTCCTTACGGGCGAGTACAACCAGGAGCTCGAGATAAAAGACGTCACCTGGATCAACGCCAACGGCAGCGAGATGCAGGAGGCGAACTGGACCGATACCGGAATGCGCTGCTTCGGCATGCTGATCGACGGACGCGCTCAGACGACAGGAATTCGCAAACGCGGACAAGACACCACCCTGCTACTGGTTTTCAATGCCCATCACGACGTAGTGCAGTTCACGCTTCCGGACTGCACCGGCGGGCGAGATTGGTCGCTGCTGATTGATACGAATATTCCCGGAAAAGAGGACGGCAGATTCACTACGGGCGAGAACTACGAGGTGACTGCGAGATCGATTGTGGTCTTCAGGCTTGATGCCAATGAGTCCGCGATGCCAAAAGCGTCATAGGCTGCTCGCGATCGAGACTACACTCCAAGCAACTCAGCCGATTCGCCGCTCTTCCAGTACCTCGTCGAGCATGCCCGAGAGAGAGTTCGCGCGTTCTTCGTAGACGCTGGCAAAGCGATCGTACTTCTTCTTCAGCAGGTGGTATTCGTCGGCGATGTTGAGGGCTGCGAGAACGGCTACGCGCAGCGAATCGGCGGTCGAGGTCTTCTCGGCTACCGCTCGCATTTTCAGATCGACATAATCGGCGAGCTTCTGAATGTAGTCGGCATCGGTCCCGCGCAGATTGTAGGACTGGTCGTAGATATCGACGCGGATGCTTCCGGCCGCAACCGGTGCTTGGGCGGGCTTGGGTTGCGCCATTACGAGGCCTCCGCGAGAGCATCGATCTGTTTGAGCATTTTCTCTACTCGGCCGCGTACCTCTTCGCGCTCACGGCGCAGAGTGACGATCTGCTGGCGCATCGTTTCCACTTCCTCTTCGCGCTCTTCCAGTTGCTCGCGCAGGCGGCTCACATCGCGCTCAGCAATATTCTTTGCCTCGCGGGCTGCCTTCAACAGTTCGATGGTTTTATAAACCTTTTCTTCAAGTGCGTGGAATTCGTCGGTGGAAACGGATAGCTCAAGCTCGGGGAGCGCCCTGGCAGACATAAATGCAGAACCTCACGAAGAATTTTTTTTGATGGCGCAGCTCGAAGTATATCCCACACCATTACATGAACATGCCTGTGAATCCTGTTGATAACGAGGCAGAAATTCTGTTTTCGTCAACGACACGCGACAGAGAACCGCCGGCGGTAGCCGGTGGGGCAGCCGCGTAGTGTTGCGGCTGCGCTTTTCTGTTTCTGGCAGATCATCGCGCCCGGAGCTGGCCATCCGGCCATCTCCGCCCCACCGGCTACCGCCGGCGGTTCTGTCGTGCATGGTTGTTCGGCCCTTTCAAACTGCGCCACTCAATTCGGCGTGCTGCCCGTCACTCATTTATCCTGTTGCGCTTGAAAACTGGAAGGAATCTCCTCATGCGAAGAATCGTCGTCTTACTCCTTGCCTCTGCCGCAGTCGCGCAGACACCTACAAACGACGCGAAAGCCTACGTGAAATTCGATCAGCCAAACATCGTGCTAAACCATGTGCTCGTGATCGATGGAACCGGCGCTCCGGCAAAAGCCGATCAGGCTATCGTCATCAGCAACGGAAAGATCCAGAGCATCGCCGCTGCCGGCTCGCAAACGCCTTCAGGAGCTCAGGTATTGGACCTGACCGGCGACACCGTGATGCCTGGAATCATGGGCATGCACGATCACCTGTACTATCCCGCGCCAGGACGAAATATCGCGATGTATCCCGAACACGCCTGGAGCTTCCCCCGGCTGTATCTCGCAGCCGGCGTAACCACGATCCGCACCACGGGATCCGTCGAACCGTATACCGATTTGGAACTGAAGAAAGATATCGATTCAGGCAAGATGCCGGGACCCAAAATGCACGTGACTGGGCCGTACCTCGAGGGCAAAGGCGCATACACGCCGCAGATGCACGAGCTTGCCGATGCCGACGATGCGCGACGCACAGTTGACTACTGGATCGCCGAAGGCGTCGAGAACTTCAAGGCTTACATGAACATTACGCATGACGAACTGCGGACGGCCGTGGAAGAGGCGCACAAACACAATTTGAAAATTACCGGACACCTCTGCTCAATTGGCTTTCGCGAAGCAGCCCAAATCGGGATTGACGATCTGGAGCATGGAATCGTAGTCGATTCCGAATTCGCCCCCGGCAAGCAGCCAGACAAGTGTCCTCCGCAGAAAGACGTTCGCGATACTTTGTTGAAGCTGGACATCAATGGCGAGCAGGTTCAGTCAATGATCAAGGACCTGATCGCGCATCATGTGGCGATGACTTCAACTCTGCCGGTCTTTGAGGGCTTCGTGCCGGATCGCCCACCAATTCGCCAGGCAAACCTCGATGCCATGTTGCCCGAAGCACGCCAGGCGTATCTAACGGTTCGCGACAATATGCACAAGAACGCAGCCCAGTCAGTCTGGCCTGCTCTTTTCAAGAAAGAAATGGACTTCGAGTATGCATTCGCAAAAGCCGGCGGACTCCTGCTCGCCGGATTAGATCCAACCGGCAACGGCGCGGTCGTAGCCGGGTACGGGGATCAACGCGAGATCGAATTGCTGGTTGAAGCAGGATTCAGCCCCCTTGAAGCGATTCACATTGCGACCTACAACGGAGCGAAGTACCTCGGGGAACTGGACCACGTTGGGACTCTTGAGCCAGGCAAGAAGGCGGACATCGTCGTCGTCAAAGGCGATCCTGTTTCAAGAATTTCTGATATAGAGAATGTCGATGTCGTATTCAAGGATGGCGTGGGCTACGACCCGGCAAAGCTGGTGAAAGATGCGAATGGATATGTTGGGTTGAAGTGATTGCAATCGCGCGCCTTGCTCAGTCCAGGTTAAGGATTCTCTCCATCGCGATTTTGCTCAAACGAACTTACAACTTTCCGCACAAAATTCACAGCGACTCATCTAGCCACTGTCATCCGCTCGCGCCGCAGCGAAATGTTATGGGTAGAGCAGGCGTTGTTTTTGCGGCGCGGGGGATCTGCTGTTCGTTGCAGCAATGAAAACAGCAGGTCCCCCGCGCCGCAAAAATAATTCTTTGGAATTCACCACTCCTTTGTGGCGGCGCGAGGGATGACAGTCTCCATAAATCATTGGATTCCGTATTTTCGTGCGCTCAATTCGAGCCGAAATGTTTGCGAAACCGCGCTACCGTGACTTCCCAGGAGTGGCGACAAACTTGTATCCCACCCCACGCACGGTAAGCAGATGCTTCGGTTTGGCAGGCACATCTTCGATATACCTGCGCAGCCTCACGATGAAGTTGTCGATTGCTCGCGTGTCCGTGTCTTCGCGCAGATCCCAGACGTCTTCGAGAATCGACTTGCGTGACACAGCCTTGCCCTCATTGCGAATCAGGTGCCTTAGCAGCTCGGCTTCCATCACAGTGAGCTGAATGGTCTGATTCTTCAGGCGAAGTTCAAGAGTGCCGAAATCGAAACGTTTGCCATTGAAGGCAAAAGTACTCTGGTCCTGGTCGGCAGCCGCACTGGCTGAGCTTTCCTGTTCTCCCGTCACCCATCGCTTTCGCCGCAGCAGGCCGCGAAGGCGTGCAACCAAAATCGAGAGTTCGAAGGGCTTGGGCAGGTAATCGTCGACGCCGGCTTCGAAGCCGCGCAGTACATCTTCCGGTCGGCCTCGAGCCGTCAGCATGAGCACAGGAACATATTGCTTCGCATTGCGGAGCTGTGTGACAACTTCGAATCCGTTGATTCCTGGCAGCATGACGTCGAGCACAACGGCATCGATTCCATTTGCGGAATTCAGCAGCAGCTTGAGTGCAGCCTCGCCATCGCTGACGATATCGGCATTCAGACCTTCTGCCTCAAGATTGAACTTGAGCCCTCGGGCGAGATGCTCTTCATCTTCTACGATCAGGACTCGACTCATATCGCTCGTGGAAGCTGAATGGTTATGGTGGCGCCGCGGCCAGGCCCCTCGCTCTCGGCAAAAGCGTTGCCGCCATACTTTTTTGCAATGCTGCGAACGATGAACAGTCCGAGGCCGCTGCCCTTCACGCGGGCTACCTCCCTGTCGGCAACGCGATAGAACCGTTTGAACACGCGCTTAAGTTCCTCGCGAGGAATACCGATTCCGTTATCACGAATCCTGAGGGAGACGTTATCACTTGCTGAGAGCTCTACCTGAATATCAACTTTCTTTCCTGAGTACTTAATCGCATTGTCGAGAACATTGGACACTGCCGAGCGAAGCTCCTCACGACTTCCGATCACCTTTGCTGCTCCCTCGCTCGTCTCATTCAAGAGCCGCAAGGACTCTGGAGAAAGATGATGGTGCGTCCTCGCCTCCTCCAGGCATTCCTTCACCAGCTTCTCCATATCGACGACTTCGTCGAGCCTGTTCTTGCGATGCCCCAACTGCGCCGCCTGCAACACCTGCTCGACCGTTCCCAGTAGCCGGTCAGAATCGGCCAACATGACGCGATAGAACTCCTGCCGCTGCGTATCGTCAACCGCGCGACTCTGCAGGGTCTGGAGATATAGACGGATGGAAGTCAGTGGCGTCTTCAGCTCGTGAGTGACCGCGTGCAGAAAGCTGTCCTGTTGCTCGTTACGCCGGATTTCCCGAACCAGGAAGATGGTGTTCAGCACCAGTCCCGCAATCACGATTCCGAAAAAGATGACGCCGAGAATCAGCGTCCCAAGCTCGCGCCAGTTGAGAACAATCCAACTGATGTTCAGCGTGACCGCTGCCGCGATCACGCATGAGCTGAGCGTGATGAAGAACGCAATTGCTTTACGGCGGCTTCTAATGCGCATACGTGAGCTGAAGTGTAGCCTAGAGTGCGCGCGCGAGGAGTTAACACGAAGGACACTAAGGTTGACGAAGGTCACGGAGAAGATTCCGTGTACTTCGTGAGACCTTTGTGACCTTCGTGTTAACCCCAGTAGTGCGACTAGTCGGATCCACCCGATGACGCCGATTTCGCCCGCGCAGTCTGCACTCCATCGGAATAGAGCAGCCGATAGACAGTGGCATTACGCATGATGGCCTGCACGTACTCTCGCGTCTCGCTGAAAGGGATTGACTCTACAAATTCGTGAATGTCCCGATATGGGCCTTGAGCCTGCCAGGCCTTCACGCGATCGGCCCCGGCATTGTAGGCGGCGAGAGCATACTCGACCTGTCCCCCGAAACTGTCGACCATGTGCTTAAAATAGCGCGTGCCGAGTTGAAGGTTTACTGCCGGATCGGTGAGCTGATCCTGATTGAAGTGCCGCATACGCACCTCTTTCGCGAGCTTCTTTCCAACCGGAGGAAGCAGCTGCATCAAGCCCCACGCATTAGCACGCGACACCGCCTGCGGATTGAACTCCGACTCCTGCCGGATGAGGCTGGCCACCAGGTAAGGATCGAGCCCATTGGCATTCGAGTAACGCTTTAGATCGTTCCAATATGGTTTTGGGAACAAGATGTTCCAGGCCCATTGCGGCATGTCGTCGATCTCGCCCGCGAAGTATCCCGGAACGGCGCGCTTGAGAGACTGCAGCGCCCGATCGGGGCGATCGGCTTTGAGATAAACCCGCGCGATTTCTGCCTGCGCATACAACTTGTCTGATTCGGACCGTAGCTCCTGTACAGCAAAGTCGAAGAGCGCGGCATTGGTAAGCAATTGCGCACGGGCTACTCGGAGATCGTCGGAGGGAGGGTCGAACTCATCTTTGGCAACGTCTGGCTGCTGGGGAATTTTGTCGAGCATTGCGTCGTGCTTCGATTCATCGAAGCGGAAGCGCAGCCGCTCGGCGGCAATGTCGGCGTAATAGTAATGCGGGAATCGACGCTGAATAAATGTGTAGTAATCGCCGGCGCGATTGAAGTCGCCATCTTCTTCGGCTAATCGCGCCCGCCAGTAGAGCGTTGCCGGGATCTCCTGGCCTGCCGGATACATCACGATCTGTTCATCGAGCAACCGCTTGGCCTCATCTTTGTTGCCGAGGCGTAAATTCAGCCATGCTGCCTTCCAGTGCGAGTACGGCGAATATCTCCCTTTTGGGAATAACTTGTACTGCGAGCTGTAGAACTCGATCGCAGTCTTGTAATCCGGACGCAGCAGGTACATGTTGCTGGCCGAGAGCAGCGCCTCCTGGAGATACGGGCTCGCAGGAAACTTCTGCATCATCTGCGAGATGATCTGGCGCTCGGTGTCGCCGTCGTCTTTGCTGCGAGCGATCTCATGCAGGTAGTAGAGGCGCTGGGCTTCGTACTCTTCGTTGCTGGCGGGCACGGAATCGAGCAGCGCTTTGGCTTCGTCGATCTTGTGCTGGCCGTACAGTGCGCCGCCGAGCTTAACCGTCAGTTCCTGCTGCAGCGATTGCTGGCTCATATCGTTGCGGATACTGTCGAGGATGGCGCGATATTCGTCGGCTGCCTGATCGTAGCGTCGGCCCTTCATCAACAACTCCGCGCGTGTGCGGCGCTGCTCCAAAGTCGGCGTCGACACCAGACCCTGCGTGCTCACCTTTACCAACTCGAGCTGCGCGGCTGAGGCTTCCGCACTGAGCGGCATCTCGGCGTACAAGTGGTTCCAGATTGAAACTGCTTTGGCAGTCTGGCCGTCGGCGGCATAGGCGCGTCCCAATGCGAGCTCGACGTCTGGTTTGCTGTCGCGCATCGATTCCAGCAGGCGAATGGCTTCGTCATTCTGCTTGTTCGCCAGCAGTGAATCCGCACGCATCAGGTCGGCTTCGCGGATGAACAGCGAGTCAGGATGCTTGTCCGCAAATCCCTTCAACAACGCTGCGACCTGCTGCTGATCGTTTGTTCCAGCGGCGCATTGCGCGAGAAAGAAGTCGGCGTAGTCGGAAAGTTCACCGTTGCGAGCAGCGGCAAGCTTTAGTTCCTTCTGAGCCTGCGGGTATTCCTTGGCCTGCAAGTGCGCGTATCCAAGCACCAGATGCGCGAGCATTCCACCCTCGTCGGCACGATGCTTGACTGCATATCGCTCGACTCCTGCGTAGGCCGCAGGCGTCGGCTGCTCAAGCAACTGTTTGGCCATGGGCCGCAGATCGGATGAGGCTACGAAGGCTCGGCGCAGCTTCTGACGGTGCGCCGGAGTGACGCGGTTACGGCTGGAAGTCTTCTTCCGTCTGTGCGTTGTGGTGGTGCGCTTGTGCGGCTTCTTACTCGTGGACTGCGCCTGCACCAAGGCAGGGCTCGCCAAGGAGATCAGCAGACAGAGAGAAACAAGGAAACGAAAAAGCACAGCGGATTGGCGTCCTGAATTCAGCTCACCTATAGATTAAACCGAGATCAGCTTGGAAAGTCGCTTCCGAGGAGAGAACGGTCGTTATCAGCAAGGATTCGGATCACTTCTGAGTCGAAATACTTACCCGAAGCCGCCGGTGTGCCGCCATATCGCTTCTCGTATGTAGCCCGGCTCTTCTCGATGTCCTCCCGCAGCAACTTGTATATGGCGCGATTCTGCTTGCCTTCTGCGACCTTTGCCTGGTTATAGAGCTTGATTTCGTCCACAAGAAGCTTGGCAAAGCGTTGTGCCTTCTTGTGTATCTCCTGCTCGTCTGCCGGTACGTTGCCAAGCGAAGGCTCGGCTGTGGCTGCGGGGGCGGCGGCAGCCATTGGGGGAGCACCGCCTGCCGCTGACCCTTCGACACTTCCTTCCCCTCCAGGAGCAGCCTGCCTCTTGCTGGCTTCGTGTTCAAGCCACAGACAAGCAAAGCGCGTGAGGACCTCCACTGCCGCATAGTCTGGAGCGCTCGAAGCCTTGCCCCCGGAATCAACGTAAAGCACTGCAGCTACCTTTTCCTTCACTACAAGCGGGAAGATGGTGCATGAGTTGTCGTGAGGAGCTCCCTGATGCTGGGCGAAAGCGTCGTCAAACTCCGCAATCGATCCTGACTGACGCGATCGATCGCGAATCGCCCGGGATGCCAGCCCCCTGGAACCATCAATCGAGGTTCCGCGAATGTTCTCGTCGGCCAATCCGCGCGCCTGCCATCCGGCTAGTGTCGTGCCCCGAACTACAAATAATGCAGCTCGCGCTGCAAACTTCGCAGCACCTTCGAGCAAACCTTTCAGAATGTCGGCCTGCGAATGCGCTTCGTGAATGCTGGAGACAACCGCGCGCAGCACTTCGCTTGATGATTCCCGCTGCGCCGAGGGACCGGAACCGTTACCGGAGGACGCCAGCAGCGGAGCAATCTCGCGCACCACGTCTTCGGCGATTTCGCGGCGCAGGTGCTCGACATGATCGCCGAGGCGCTTGGAAGCGGCGCGCTCTACCGTGCTACGGACTTGTTCGAGATCAGCCATGAAAGAGTGTGTGGCGTCAGGCCGGATTATAAGTGAGGCTTTCGGCTATCGGCTATCGGCTTTCGGCCAGTAAGCATTGTCTTGTCAGATACAAAAGGCGCATTGGCCGAACGCCGACAGCCGAGAGCCGAGAGCCGAGAGCCTCGGTCTCACTCCACCGCGATTTTCGCCTGCATATCGTCGTGACCTGACCCGCAGACGATGCTGCACTCGACTTTGAATTCTCCTTTTCGCGAGGTGTCCAGAGAAATCTCGGCAGGCATTCCCGGCTGGATTGGCTCGTTGATGCCTAGCTCGGGCACCTGAAACCATGTTGCACGTCGAGCGTGGAAACGTCGAGCACTACGTTTGCGCCTTGCTTCACCTGAATCACCGCGGGTTGAATCGCAAACTTCTTCATGGTCACGCGCACGTGTTGAGCTGGCCCAGAAGGCTTGTTGGTGCAGGAAGTTAGAAAAACGGCGCAGATCAGCAGGAAAGGGTGAAATCTGGCTTTATAGGACAACAAAGAATAAGTGATTAAACTAAATGCACGGGGAATGCGTACTTGCATTTAAGATAACAGACTCAACATTTGTGAGTCGTACAGGTATGAACAGTCTTGAAGCAGCAAAAATTGCGGAGCCACAGACCGAAGAACTGGCGCTGGTAGAAGCGGCGCGCCAGGGCGATGTCGGCGCGTTTGAGCAGTTGATCAAGCGCTACGACCGGAATGTGTTCCGCATCGCGCAGCACATCACGCAAAACCGCGAGGACGCCGAAGACGTCGTTCAGGACGCCTTTATCAAGGCCTATCAGAACCTGAATCAGTTCCAGGGCAATTCGAAGTTCTATACGTGGCTGGTACGCATAGCAGTCAACGAAGCCCTGATGAAGCTGCGCAGGCGAAAGACTAGCAAAACCGTATCGATTGACGAAGACGTGGAGACCGAAGAGGGTTCGATGCCCCGGGAGGTCGCCGATTGGGGTCCAAACCCGGAACAGCTTTACGGTCAGTCGGAATTGGGGGATATACTCCAAAGGACAATCCAAGGTTTACCCCAAAGTTTCCGCACCGTTTTTGTATTGCGAGACATCGAAGGATTATCGACAGAAGAGACGGCAGAGATGTTAAATTTAAGCGTCCCTGCCGTGAAATCGCGGCTTTTGAGAGCGAGACTCCAACTTCGGGAGCGCCTCAACCGCTACTTCCAAAAAGGTAAAAGGGACGGGGCTAAGCCGCAGTGAAGTGCAAAGACTTCCTTAAAGAACTCAACGAATACCTGGACGGCAATATTGACGTCCAGCTTAAGACGGAGCTGGAAGAACACCTCCAGTGGTGCCACAACTGCTTCGTTGTCTGCAACACAACGCAAAAGACCATCGAAATTTACCGAGACAACGAAGTTTATCCCCTCCCAGAACCCATCCGAGATCGACTCCATCAGGCCATCGTCAGCAAATGTAAAAGCAAGCGGGAACAGACTACGTAGCTCCAGACTTGATGGACCTGCGGCCGCCCTCGGCCGGGTGTTAATGCAGTTCCCTAGTTCCCTCAAAAGAAAACCGAAACCCGCGCGGGGGCGCGCGTCGGTCCTCGTTTGGTTTAGTGGGGAAACCGCGGATAGGCGATAAACTGTGGCTCAGAAGGCCTTCCCCCGAATGCATTCTGGTGCTCTGATGCGCAGGATCTTTGCTTTACTCCCGCTGCTGTGGCTCGTGGTCGGAATCTGTGCCCGCGCTGATTCCACGCCGCAGCCCAAAGTTCCCATTCCGGAAAGCGGATACATTTCTGCCCACGAATACGCCAATGCGTACTTTGGGTTCACGATTCAGTTGCCCAAATCGGGCAATTTTCAGATCCGCGACTTCAGCCAAAAAAACAACACGCGGGTCCAGCATTACCTGCTGAGCCAATCGTCCGCACAAAAAGATTTCGTAGAGTGGAGCATCACCGCTACACAGGTATTCAAAGATCCCGATCAGGAAGCCGAAAAGGCCGTTATGTTCCGCGACGCTCCGAAGCAGGATGGTCCACAGGCATTGAGTATTGGCCGGCACCTGTTTTGGAAAAGCGATACCGAGAAGACCGATACGAAACCGAAGCTGTACCAGATGCGCTACGCGACCGGCATCGGCGGCTTTGTTCTTCAGTTTTCGGTGTACTCCTACAGCGGAAAGTTGAAGGAGGAGCTTCGCCAGAACATTGAGTCAATCAAGTTCTTCGATCCGGCGAACATTAAGCAGGAACTCGCGAAGGATGCACAGCCATACCTGCCCGAGGCAGCGCTCTGGTGGCTCACGAACGCTCCGCAACTCGACCTTGCCAAACTCGACACCGGCACGCTGTTTGGCACAAAGTACGTGAATTCCAGTTTGGGATTTTCTTATGTGTTCCCGAATGCCTGGCGCATTGCGGTCGGAGATCCCAGCGACCCCAAAAGAGAGCACCAGGCCGCTTCAGGGTCACTGAACACACCACAGAGCTTTTCGGAGCAGTGCATTCGAGTCCTCGCTTCTGCAGTTCAAAGCTCCGCGGATGGACAGTCAGGATTCAGTCCTCGCATCGTGATCGCCGCCGCCGATCCTGCCTGTTACGCACCCGGCGAGAAATATCCCGAATCGGCACTCGACCGCACCGGGCTTCAGGTTTTCGGCGCCAGTTTGATTCGTGCATTCGCCGGCAGTCCACTCATGGGGCGCACGGCAAAGACTATGCGTGCCGCAGAGATCGGAAATCACCTTTTCTTTGAGATTCCCAGCTCAACTTCAGCTCCAATCGTCGGCTCCGCTTTACGGCGGAAGATTCACATGCTTTTCGTGCTTACGAATATCCAAAACTACTGGGTAATCTGGCTGCTGGAAAGCGATACCGAATCGGAACTTGGCAACCTGGTAAAGACGTCGATCTCTTTCGATTCCGGATCACGACCCGGGAAGTAAGCGCAGATCGATAAATTTACTTCGTTCAGCGCACGCCAGATCCACCCTCGCACACTCCCTCTGTCTTTCCATGCTCTACAACGTTTTAGACAATCGTTTTCTCCTTGCTGAATCCAGGCTGGGACGTTAACATTCCCGCTTCGCGGTCATCACTCTTTCAGGCATGAACATGAACACACAAAGCAAGCAACGTTGGACCCGCATTCTACCTTTGCTTCTCGTTGTGGCCCTGCTGTTCTGCCACATCGCTCTGGCGCAACAGACCGAGCAGCCACCGGCGGATGTATCCAAACTGCCGTTCATGAATCCATCGCTGCCGGTCGAGCAGCGCGTGAACGACTTGCTGAAGCGCATGACGGTCGAGGAGAAAGTCTCACAGCTCGTCAACCAATCGCGTGCCATTCCCCGATTGGGAATTCCCGCCTACGACTGGTGGAGCGAGAGCCTGCACGGTGTTCTTTCCAACGGGACCACGGAATTTCCGGAGCCGATCGGACTGGCTGCAACCTTCGACACGAAAACGATCCACGAGATGGCTGTCGATATTGGAATCGAAGGGCGCATTAAGCACGTGCAGTTCGTTCGCGCCGGCCACAGCAACATTTTTGAAGGACTGGATTTTTGGGCGCCCAACATCAACATCTTTCGCGATCCGCGTTGGGGACGCGGACAGGAAACTTACGGCGAGGATCCGTTTCTCACCGCGCGTATGGGCGTGGCCTTCGTTACCGGCATGCAAGGAGACGATCCCAAGTACTATCGCGTGATTTCTACTCCTAAGCACTTCGCAGTGCACAGCGGACCTGAGCCCACACGCCACACTGCCGATGTGGTTGTGAGCAAGCACGATGAACTCGACACATACTTGCCTGCCTTTCGCGCCACGGTTACGGAGGCGAAAGCAGGTTCGGTAATGTGCGCCTACAACAGCATCAATGGGCAGCCAGCCTGCGTGAATCAGTTCCTGCTCGATGATCAACTGCGTGGTAAATGGAAATTCCAGGGATACGTTGTGTCCGATTGTGGAGCGGTGATCAACATCTTCCAGGATCACCATTTCACTAAAATGCAGGCCGAAGCATCCGCCCTCGCCGTGCAACGTGGCATGGACAACGAATGCGTGGACTTTCTCGCCAAAGTCACTGACGATCACGATTACAAGCCATATCTCGACGCCTACAAAGAAGGCATCCTGAAGCAAGGCGAGATCGATACGGCCCTCCGCCGCCTCTTCACCGCGCGGATCAAGTTGGGCATGTTCGATCCTCCCGAAATGGTCCCTTACACCAAGATTGACGAGAGCCAACTCGACAGCGCGGAGCATCGCGCCCTGGCTCGCAAGCTGGCAAACGAATCGATGGTGCTGCTCAAGAACGACGGAATTCTTCCTCTGAAGAAAACCGGAATCAAAATCGCCGTGGTGGGACCACTTGCCGATCAGACGAAAGTCCTCCTGGGCAATTACACAGGCATCCCCAATCACACGATATCGATGCTGGAAGGATTGAAAGCGGAATTTCCTGAAGCGCAAATCAGTTTCGTTCCGGGAACGCAATTCCTGCGCAACGAAGGCGAGCCGGTTCCGGGCTCAATGTTGACCACTCCGGATGGACAACCCGGAGTGAAGGTCGATTTCTCCACTGGTGAACTATTTGGAGGCAAACCAACCCCGATCACCAGCCGCCAACAACCGACCGTTGAATTGAAGGCCGAGGATGTCCCACCCGAAGCCTCCGGCAAGCCGTGGTTCGTTGAATGGAACGGATTCCTTACGCCAACGGAGTCCGGCGAGTTCAACATCGGCGTAAGAGCCGAGGGGACATTCGCCTCACTTGAAATCGACGGCAAGCAGCTGGTGCGGGAATTCATGGGCACTGCAAAAGGCGTCCAGGCCAAGGTGAGCCACGTTCATCTGGAACAAGGCAAGAAGATCGCCATCAAGGTCAGATACGGACGCACGCAACCAGGTCCAATCCAGATGGAACTGATCTGGTCAAAATACGACCGCACGCCGTCTCCTGAAGCCGTTACCGCCGCCAGAGATGCTGACGTAGTCGTCGCAGTGGTGGGCATCACTAGCGAACTCGAAGGCGAAGAGATGCCGGTTAACGAGGAAGGATTCAAGGGAGGCGATCGTACCAGCCTCGATCTTCCCAAACCGGAACACGATTTGCTCGAAGCTGTAGCGACTGCCGGCAAACCTCTGGTTGTGGTGCTGATGAACGGCAGCGCACTTGGCGTGAACTGGGCTAACGAGCATGCAAATGCAATTCTCGAAGCCTGGTACTCGGGAGAAGAAGGCGGCGCTGCGATCGCCGAAACTCTGAGCGGCAAAAACAATCCCGGTGGTCGTCTGCCGGTTACCTTCTATAAAGACATTAGCCAGCTTCCGGCCTTCGAAGACTACTCGATGAAGAACAGAACATATCGCTACTTCGATGGCACTCCGCTATATCCCTTCGGGTACGGACTGAGCTATACACAATTCGAGTACAGCAACCTGAAGCTGCCGTCAGGCACCATAAAAGCCGGCGCTCCTTTCCATGCGGAGATCACGGTGAAGAACACTGGAGAAAAAGAAGGCGACGAAGTAGTCCAGCTCTATCTCAGCTTCCCCAACGAGCAGGGCGCTCCGCTGAAAGCGCTGCGCGGATTCGAGCGGGTGCATCTGAACGCTGGCGAAAGCAAGACCGTCGCGTTTGATCTCAAAGGCCGCGATCTGAGCATGGTGTCCGAACAGGGTCAGCCAATGATCGCTGCAGGGACTTACAAAGTCTCCATTGGTGGCGGGCAGCCGGGAACTGAAGCCAAGACGGTCAATGGCACTTTCTCAATTCGCGGAGAGGCGAAGCTGCCGGAGTAGCGCATTTTCGGGGGCAGGCAAGGCCTCGCGGATTCAGAATCACAGCCGGAGATTGTGGGCAGCCGCAGATCGGCAAGGCGGCGATCGCAGGTACCGCAAGCAGCGTTCTTGTCATCCAAGATTGAGAGCGCTTATGTCTCCGAAGCTCCCATCGGTTTCCGCTGCCGATTTCCTGCCGACGCGCAAGACACTTCCTGCGCTGCGCGAGGCCGCAAAGTCATGCCGTGGCTGCGATCTGTGGCAGCGCGGTACGGAGACCGTTTTTGGAGAAGGAAAACCCGGGGCGGAAGTGATGCTCGTTGGAGAGCAGCCGGGCAATGAGGAAGATTTGCAGGGACGCCCGTTTGTCGGTCCTGCGGGTCGGGTTCTCGACAAAGCACTTGCGGCTGCTGGTATCGACCGAGATGACGTTTACGTCACCAACGCCGTAAAGCACTTCAAATGGGAGCCGCGCGGAAAACGTCGCATTCACAAGAAGCCAAACGGAATGCAGATTGCCGCGTGTCGTCCGTGGTTCGATGAGGAAGTGAACGTAGTCAGGCCAAAAGTGATCGTCGCGCTCGGAGCGACGGCGGCGCAGGCTGTGCTCGGACGCGACTTCCGCGTGACTCAAAGCCGCGGCAAAGTAATTTCAACCGGCGGGACTCCGATTATCGCTACAGTCCATCCTTCTTCGATTTTGCGTTCGCCCGATGACGAATCCCGGCATGCTGAGATGGCAAAGTTCATCGATGACCTTCGCGTAGTGGCATCGCACATTCGCGGAGTTCGGAAAGCAGCTTGATAGATTGCAGAAGTCGCCGATTTCGGGGCAAACCCGTACATTCAGTACCGTCCGCGGTAGCGGATGGGTGAGTACGCCATACCGCTCGACCCATTCGCTATCGCGAACGGTACTGACGCGCGTTGCCAAGGGGTTCGCATTATTGGTTAGGTCGGTATGGCGAACACGTGCGCAGCAAACCCATCCAGCTTGACAAATAATCCCCACTGCTTCAGGTCTGAGGTTTGTCGTTCATATACGCGCTCATTGAGCACATCGTCGAAACGAAGCGAAGCCGATGAGAGCATTTCGTCGGGAAGATAGATTCTGCCACTCGAAATTCCGGCGCCGAGGTTCACCACAACGAGCCGGTGGCTTTCTTCTCCAGTCCACAAGTACGCGATGAGATCCGAAGCCGTGTGGTCGCTAGAATCTTCGACCTGTAGCAGCTTCCAATTTGAGCCATGGAACTCAGTAGCATCGACAATCTTCAATATCCGCCCGTAAAGGCTCAAGACTTCAGCATCACTGGCTTCTTCTCGCGTTCGGGCAAGCTGCACGACGGCTTGCGTCGGCAGGCCCTCGAGCTGCCCATCGTTAATAAAGTGCATTCCCGGAATGGTACAAGCGAGAACCGCGAGGGCCGGCAAGCGGTTCTTGCCAAAGACGGTCGCAGCGCGTCCTTCATCGTGATTTTCAAGAAAACGCACCGAGCGCGACTGGAACTCCCAATCGGCTTTGAGGTGCAGATAAACGTCCCGGACAAACCCCTCGCGCAGGCGGTCATAAAGCCGCTTGTCATAAGTAAAGTTGAACCCAAGCTGCTGCAGCGCCCACTCGCAATCGCAATACGCTTCGGCGATCCAGACGAAATCCGGCACGGCCCGTGTAGCCTCGCGCCAAAACTCTTCTGCAGGTGCAGCCATGCCCTCCAAAAACGGCTCCCAGTTTTGATGGAAGCTGTCATTGAGTAACAGCATCGCCATATCGCAGCGCACGCCATCGCAGTACTGTGCGATGCGGCGAATCTGCTCGATCATTGTCGCGCGCAGTTCCAGATTGAAATAATTGAGCTGCGCAGTGTCGGTCCACGGAGCGAAGTTCGGATCGCGTCCGTAGGCGATGACCTCTGGCTTGCCATTCACTTCTTCGCTCATGAAGAAGTCGCCGGGAGCCTTACGATAGGCCGCGAGATCGGCGCGAACGTAATACTCGGGATGATCGCGAACCCAGGGATGATCCTGCCCGGTATGGTTCGGAACAAAATCGAGAATCAGGCGCATTCCGATCTTGTGAAGCTGATCGCGTACAGATTCCAAATCGGCCCAGCTTCCGATCAGCGGATCGGGCTCGTAGCGCTCGATCGAGAACGGCGAACCGGCGACATCTTCCAGAGTCCAGCCAGGAAGGGCCTCGTCATATCGAGACAAGAGCGGCAAATTGCTGCGCGACAGCAGGCGGCCTGTCGTACTCCGCTTCCATATGCCCATGAGGTAAATGAGATCGAAACCGAGATCTCGTAGCCGCTCCCATTCCGAAATGGGAACCTTGCCAAGGCGTACCCTCTGGCCAAATTTCTGGCTTAGCTTCGATATCCATTGCAGTGTGCTGATTTCATAAAGCTGCGGATGCCGCCTCAGCGAAGGAAGAGTGCTCATTAGGGATTTGCGGCACCAGCAGTCACTTGCCAGTGGCGATGCAAAGCATTTTATTCGCTTCGTGTGGGAGTCATCGATATCGAACCTTACCGGATTATTCAGAATTCTTGAGTCTAGGTTGGAAGTGATTGGTATTCATCGGTCTTCCGACACATTTGCTGACAGAAGAATTTCAATACCATATAAAACCTGTCATCCTGAGTTCGCCTCAGGCGGACGAAGGACCTCCCGGAATGCTTCGGTCTGAAAATGCACTCGCGAGGCTCTTCGGCCCATTACGCGGAGTGCTGGTGGAGGAGCCATGCCGGCAGCAAGTTAAGACTGATACATCACGGGAGGTCCTTCGTCCGCCTGAGGCGGACTCAGGATGACAGAGCATAGGCGGGAGTCCTATCGTACATACCTCGTTAATAATCAGATTTAGTTGGTGTAGCCGAACGCTAATCTCTCACCCCGCTCAACGGTCTTTCAGCGCTCACTGCTAAGATAGAGGATTGCGTTCACGCTGATTTCCATCGCAGTAGGTTTCCATATACATGAAGACTGGCATTATCGGCCTGCCCCAGGTGGGCAAGACATCGCTGTTCAAAATTCTGACCAAAGCTCAAGTGGAGGAGCGTGGACACAATCCGCGTGAGGCCCATATTGGGATTGCCAAGGTACCCGACGAGCGCCTCGATAAACTTTCGGCTCTGTACAATCCAAAGAAACTCATTCATGCGACCGTGGAATACTCCGATGTTGCGGCTATCGGTCAGGAGGCGCTGAAAGAATCTGCCTACGCGAACAATCTGAGAACCGTTGACGCTCTCATCCATGTCCTGCGCGCGTTTGACGAGCCTTCCATTCCGCATGTTGGTGATATCGACCCGCTGCGCGATGCGCGCAACGTTGATTTCGATTTGGTAGTCAACGATCTGGGGCAGATCGAAAAGCGCATGGAGCGACTGGAAAAAGATTTGAAGAAGATGAGGTCCGCGGAGTTGGAGCGGGAGTTCGATTTACTGAAGCGCGCTAAGACGCATCTCGAAGCCGAGCGCCTGCTGCGTGAGATGGAGATGTCGCCGGAAGACAGAAAGCGAATTCGCGGATTCATGTTCTTAAGCCAGAAACCCATTCTGTATGCGCTGAACGTGAACGAGAGCTCTACGTTAGGTTCCGATCTGGAACAAGCTCCTGCGAAGTTCAAGCTGACTGAATATGCTTCGCGTCCAAACGCCGGAGTCACTGCGATTTGCGGCAAGGTTGAAGCCGAGCTTGCTGAAATGGGTGATGAAGAAGCCACGGAGTTTCTGTCCAGCTACGGCCTGAAAGAAAGCGGACTGGTGCGTCTCATTCGCAAGAGTTACGAGTTGCTTGGTCTGATCTCTTTCTTCACCGTGGGTGAAGACGAATGCCGCGCCTGGACGGTTGAACGCGGATCGCGCGCCCAGGCGGCGGCAGGAGCAATCCATTCTGATTTGGAGAAGCATTTCATTCGCGCTGAGACCATCCACTGGGATCAGCTTCTGGAAGCCGGCTCGGAGGCCAATGCGCGCTCCCGCGGCACGCTGCGACTCGAAGGCAAAGACTACATCGTGCGCGATGGCGACGTAATGCACATCCGCCACAGCGCCTGAACGATGTCCCCTCTCGCTCTTACCATCATCCTGGGACTCACCGCGGCAATGGCCGACGGCGTGGGCGGCCTCATCATCATTCAGCGTCATTGGGAGCGGCGGTATCTGCGCTACTTTGTCGCGGTCGGATCGGGATTCATGCTGGCCACGGCGCTGGTCGAGATGCTACCGGAGAGCCTGCGCATTTCGCCCAAACACGCACCGGCATTTCTGCTGCTCGGATACTTCCTCGTTCATTTCTTCGAGCACACCGTCAGCGCGCATTTCCATTTTGGAGAAGAGACGCATGTAGGTGAGTTTATTCACCCGCATAAAACATATTCCGTGCTGCTCGGACTCGTCGTGCACACGTTCTTCGACGGCATCGCCATCGCGTCAGGATTCCTGATTTCGAACTGGCTGGGATGGGTGATCTTCATTGCCGTCTTCCTGCACAAGATTCCAGAAGGCTTCACCGTAGGATCGGTGATGCTGGCTAGCGGCCGCTCTCGGCGCATGGCGTTCACATCGTCGGTGATTCTTGGAGCCTCCACTCTGCTAGGCGTGCTTGCCATGCGCGCATTCGCGCCAATGCTCCACGCCGGTCTGCCGCTGTCTGCGGGTGTGACCCTTTATGTTGCCGCCTCCGATTTGATTCCCGAAGTGAACAAGGAGCCTGGGATCAGAATGGCTCTTCTGGTCTTTGTGGGAGTGGCTGTGCTTTTGGTCCTGGATACTTGGATCCGCGTTTGAGCGACATCGGGCCATCCCGAATCGCACTTCGATCAAAGCAACTGTTGTTTGTTTGAGTTCGTCCCCATCCAGGGCTCTCCAGCCCGGCGATAATTTCCGCTATGGCTACCTACTCGGGCACACCTGGTCACCAGATGGTCTCGACCAGCTTCGAGCTTCCCGGATATCGCGTGGTGCGAACACTGGGCGTCGTCCGCGGAATTGTCGTTCGCTCGCGTTCCATTTTCGGAACCATCGGAGCAGGACTCCAGACACTAGTCGGCGGCAACATCAGTTTGCTTACCAATCTCTGTGAAAAAACGCGCGCCGAAGCTTTCGATCTGATGCTGAAGCATGCCGGGGATCTTGGAGCGAATGCGGTAATTGGCGCTCGCTATGACGCTACCGAGATCATGCAGGGCGTCACTGAAGTCCTGGCTTATGGAACGGCGGTGGTTGTGGAACGGGCTCCGCAATAATCATGACCGCCTGCCTTCGAGAACGGCGAACGCGTCCTTGCGCCAAAGGACTTCGACCCTGAATCCTGCCTGCTCCATGAGCGCGATTTCTGAAGCCAGCGGAACATATACGTCCTCTTTCGCCCAAGCTGCGAGGAAATCGCTCGACTGCTGCTCGTCGTACGACAGTCGCAAATGAGCCTTCCACGCTTCAAATTGCCGCCGCGCGATTCTCTTCTCCTGTGCCGGCTGGCAATCAACGTTGACGATTTGGCCGCCGGAGCAAAGCGCTGTAGCGATCCGCTGGTAAAGAGCACCCTTCGCGCTGCGCGTGCGCACATGGTGCAGAGCAAAGGAAGCAACTACGGCATCACAAGGCGGGATCTCGCAACGAAGAAAAGAATTGCAGATCAACTTCGCGCCGGGAACACGCTTTTCTGCAGCTTTCAACATCTCTGGATCCGAATCGATGCCTACGAACTTGGCTGTGGTCGCGACGGTGCGACAGCGAGCAGACAGTGCTCCCGTTCCGACTCCGAGATCGACAACGGTTCCCGAATCGGGATCAATAGCCGAAGCCGCGACATCCAGCATTTCCTCGTAGTGCGGAATGAACGTGCGGATGCGGGCGTCGTATTGCGCCAGATCAATGCCGAGATGTGCGGCGACTCCCATTGGGGGTGCTAAGCCGGTCTGCCTTCTCCTGCGGCGCTCACGTGTTGACGATGCGAGAACGATTCGACCTCCTGCGTGCCATTGGTCATGGGACGAGCCAGTGTGCTGGCCTTACGTGTGGTCGTGTCGATCGCTCTTATGAGCGTAGCGCGAATGCTGCCTTCTTCCAATTCGAGCAGGCCTTCGACCGTGCATCCTCCCGGCGTGGTGACTTCGCTTTTAAGGATGGCAGGATGTAGGCCCGTTTCGAGCACCATCGATGCGGCTCCCAAAGTTGCTTGAGCAGCCAACGTAGTCGCTAAATCGCGAGGCAGGCCCATGCGAATGCCGCCTTCGGCGAGGGCTTCGACAATTGTGTAGATGAATGCAGGGCCACTGGCGGAGAGGCCTGTAACGGCGTCCATCATGGCCTCGTCGACTTCGGCGGTGCGCCCCATAAGAGCGAAAAGCTCCGCCGCTCGCGCCAGATGGTCGGTGGTTGCAAACCGTCCGGCACACAACGCCGTCATGCCTTTCCCGATTCGACACGCGGTATTCGGCATTGCGCGCACCACGGCAAGTCGTCGGCCCAATGCTGCTTCGATCGACTGGGTGGTGACTGCACTGGCTATGGAGATGATCAACGCATCCTCGTTCAGCTCAGATCGGATCTCCTGAAGAACGGCTTGCACATAAAGGGGCTTAACGCAGAGCAATACCACGCCGGCATTGCGCGCCGCTGCCGAATTGTCCGTTCCCACATTGATGCCGAGCTGCTTCGACACACTTGCGGCACGGTGCGCGTGCTTCACCGTCGCTGTCGCATTGGCAAAAATTCCGTTGCCGCTTTTGTTCATGGCCGCGAGCAGCGAACTGCCCATCTTCCCCGCTCCAAGTACGGCGATATGGTCTCCTCGACCGTAACTGATACTCATTTCCGTCTCCTCTCCTGTTCGCGCAAATCGGGTAGGAGGCGGGATCACTCCCGCCGTCCTCCCACACCACCCGCCGTGCGGTTCCGCAACGGGCGGTTCCTGTCAACTGAGCAGAAGGAAGTCTGCTGCAGCGAGTTTG
>Ga0134126_10001871_pt1 | contig 26717 bp, 24 predicted proteins | sample KB31752_FD_96881 | JGI IMG/M metagenome (GOLD analysis project Ga0134126, IMG submission 96881) | Terrestrial soil microbial communities with excess Nitrogen fertilizer from Kellogg Biological Station, Michigan, USA - KB3-175-2 | ecosystem: Environmental > Terrestrial > Soil > Unclassified ... | reverse complement strand
GCGCATACTCGGACGGACCCTTGATCGATCCCCAGGGCGTGGTCCTGATGGGTGAGACGAAATTCTTCTCGCGCCCGTCGCGGAACTTGATCCGCCACGAGACTGTCGCCTTCTCCTCCTCGCGCAACACCCGCACGCTGTGTCCCAGGGGAGCGAAGTCCGCATAGCCACGACAATCGATGGCGTGCTGTGGGCAGGCCTTCACGCAGGAGTAGCACTCCCAGCACATGTTGGGCTCTACGTTGTATGCACGGCGATAGGTGGTATCGATGTGCATGATGTCGGAGGGACAGATATCGACGCAGTACCCGCAGCCGTCGCAGCTCGTCATGTAGACAAACGTGGGCATGGACGATGCTCCTCAGTAATTGTGCGGCTGGCGGCGGGCGCTGCCGAACCCCACGGGACGGTCGGCCGGGGCAGGCAGGTTGTTGCGGAAACCGCTCGCGTGCTCGATGCGCCTCTGAAAGGCGGCGGCCGGCTTGTAGAACATGTGGGCGAACTTGGACCACGGGACCGAGCCAAAGAGGACGGTGTTGGAAAGGAGGTAGAGGCCGAAGAAGGCGTTTGCCGAGGCGTGATCACCCGCTGCCTGCACGCCGCCCCAGATCAGGGCAAATGCCGCGCTCGCGAGCAGCGAGACGACGAAGAGGTCGGCACGGACCAAGCGGAACGGGGAGTGCCCTTCCGCCGCGACGTCGACACGCTGCAGAAGCCAGAACCAGAGGCCGCCAACGCAAACCAACAGAGCCCCAAGGTACCAGAGCTCGGACAGGATGGCCGGTCCCGGTGCAGCGGCCGTTGGATAGGCAAAGACCATGACGGCCGTGGTCACGACGTAGAGCACGAAGCCGTACATCGTCAGGAGATGGGTAACCCTGCGCAGCATGCCGCAGAACTCACCGGCAGCGAGGACCGAGACCGCGATGGTTTCCGCGGCGAGTGCCGCCGCTTCACCCGCGTCCACGCGGCGCCTGGCACCGAAGCTCGCGACACGCCGATGTTGGAAGAAGTACTTGGCGCTTCCCTTGTGAGCCAGGTCGAGCAGTGTCCCGAAGACGACGAGCAGGAACATCACCGCGACGTAAATCTGCATCGCGATGGGCGGTATGGACGCAGGAAGCGCGGCAAACGGGTTGTGCATGAACACTGGCTGTCCCCCGATGGTGTCGGTTTTTCAGTGCGCTGCGGGCCGCGAAATCCGCGCCCGCGTTCTGCTGGGCCCACGATTTGAAAACTCTATCCCCGGGAGCAGTGGTCCGCAATAATCGTTTCAATGAATAAAATAGATAGTTCTAATATGCTAGACTGATCAATCGTGACGTTGGATCAACTGCGAGTGTTCGTCGAGGTTGCCGAACGGGGCCATGTCACGCGCGCCGCGGAGGCGCTGCGGATGAGCCAATCGGCTGCCTCAGCGGCCATAGCCGCATTGGAAGATCTCTATCAAATCAGGCTGTTCGATCGCGTCGGCCGTGGCATCCACTTGACCGAGCCGGGCCGCATCTTCCTGCGCGAGGCGCGCGCCGTGCTCGACCGCGCATCGATGGCGCGCTCCGTGCTGCAGGATCTCGCGGGCTGCCCTCCGGGCCCGATCGCCCTCGCCGCCAGCCAGACCATTGCGACTTACTGGCTTCCCCGCCGCCTCGCGGCCTTCCACGCGGCGAACCCCCGCGTGCGCCTCGATGTGGTGATCCGCAACACCCGCGAGGTCGAGACGGCGGTTGCCGACGGCGAAGTGCGCATGGGCCTCGTCGAAGGGCCGACGCAGCACCCGGCACTCGTGCGCACCCACCTCGATCATGATCAGATGGTGCTGGTGGTTGCTGCGGATCGCGCACCATTGCCGATAGGAGCTTCGGGAAAACTCGACCTTCGCGCGCTCAGCTGGGTGATCCGCGAGCCGGGCTCGGGCACGCGCCGCGGCCTCGAGGACTGGGTGGGCCAGCAAGGCTTGTCGCTCGAAGAGCTCAACATATTCCTCGTACTGCCCGCCAACGAGGCGGTGCGCGAAGCGGTGGAGGCCGGCGTCGGCGCGACGATCATCTCGCGCCACGTCGTCGCGTCGGCCATCGCGGCGGGGACACTCGTGGAAATTCCTATTGAATTACCGCAGCGGGAATTCGCTCTGGTGCGTCATCGCGAACGCCACGCAACGCTGACGCAGAAAGCGCTCGTCGCGCATCTCAGCGGTGTGGTCGCTTGACGACGCCCATCCCGATGGATTATTTTCGAATTGATTTTTGCGGGGGCCCGATGCATCTTCGGGTTGTCGCTTGCGGGGGCCCCGTCCAACTGAGTTCTAAACGTCCGGTTCCGGGCGCGAGAATGTGTCCGGAAATCCAGCGACACTTCTATGAACCTGAGATGGCTCGAAGACTTTCTTGCGGTATGTGAAACGCGCAGCTTTACAGAGGCTGCACGCAATCGCTTCCTGACGCAATCCGCGCTCAGCAAGCACATGCAGGCACTCGAGATCTGGTTGGGGGCGGGAACGCTGCTCGACCGATCCACGAATCCCGTGGGAATCACGAGCGCCGGGCTGGCCTTCAAGGAAACGGCCTCACAAATCGTTACATTGCTGAACGGCGCCCGCCGCGCCGCTTCCAACAGCAAGGTGGCCAGCAAGAACATATACGTTTCTTCCACCCACTCGCTGTCCGCGACGTTCGTGCCGGTATTGTCGAAGATCCTGTACGACGAGTTACCCAACCCGGCGGTGTGTCTGCACGTTACCGCCAACAATTTCAGAGAGGCCCTGTCGCGCTACGAGCGGGCGGAATGCGACTATTTCCTCTGCTACGACAGTCCCGTGCACGGCATCGCGCTCGATCACGACGAGCACTCCAAGCTCACGATCGGGACCGATTATCTGGTTCCGGTGAGCATACCGGCCAAACAAAGCAACAAACCTTACTACGCGATCACGCGCGCTTCGGAACGGCCACTGCCCTATCTGGGATACACGGAAGAATCGCATCTGGGCAGGGTGTTGGAAAATCATCCCGCGTTCACGCATATTTCCGACCGGCTGGTCGCCCATGCGAAGAGCGCCTATTCGGAAACGCTGCGAGCCGGCGTACTCACGGGCTTGGGCGTTGCATGGCTGCCCTACAGCCTGATAAGAGGCAATCTGGAAGGCGGAGACCTCACGTTGGCCAGCAATGACGCCGCCCACTACATCCCGCTGACCATAGACGTGTATCGTCAAAAGCGAGCATCGCGCGACGAGGTTCTGAAGTGTTGGGAAATCTGGCGTACCAACATCGGCAGCCTCAACTATCTGACGCCGGGGCTTCCGGGTATCGGCGACCGGCCTCACCTGGCCAGCCCGGCGAGGCGCAGCCAGGCCAGCTAGCTGGAAGCGAGGCGCGGGCGCTTTACTGACGCTCGCTGAGGGCTTTCACCATGCAGATCGAGCTCGCCGGGCAAAGCGAGCGGAACTCTTCGCTCGCGCGTACGGCCGCGCCGACCTCGCCGCGCTCGACGACCCGATAGCCGTGTTGCTGGAAAAACGGCGCGGCGCTCTGTGTCAGCAGGACGAGCTCCCTGACGCCCGATGCGCTGGCACGCCGCTCGAGCTCCCGCACGATGCGCCTGCCGAGTCCCGTTCCACGGCGATCGGCAGCCACGACGAGCGACCGCAGCAGCGCCACCGTTCCAAAGCGCTCGAGCGCGCCCGCGCCAATCAGCTCAGCTCCGTCGTGCGCCACCACGAACTCCGGACGCGAATGAGCCAGGTCGCTGGTCGGAAGTCCATTGCGCTCGAGGAGAGCGCATACCTCGTCCAAGTCCTGCGAATCAGCTGAACGTAATTTCAGCACTGGATCAACTCAGTCGTTGATTACTGCGTACATCCAAGACCCGCAACGGATCTATGCGAATGATCGTGTACACGATGCGTGCCGTTGTTATCGCAACGAAGCCATGCGGAGTACCCCGTAACCACGATGATATCGCCGGGGCCGACTCGGTGCCCTGATTTTAATCCCCGCTGTGGTGGCACGCGGCCGCGCCGCAGCATCCGGGCTTTCCCCCTTCGCGACAAGATGGCGCTCAGACTCCATCGCCGCCGCCGCAGCCTGGGACCCCGGGCGGGGCTATGCTCCCGGAGGCGGCACCGGCTTCTTTTGCAGAAAGCTCCCGGTAGGCAGGCCGGGCACGTGGAAGTAGTTGCTTTCCGCGAGGGCCTCGTAGAGAGGCGGAGTGAAGAAGGCGGAGATACGCGAGGCGACGAGCGCGGTCGCCATCATCGGAATGACCATTCCGGTGCCGTTGGTCATCTCCATCACGATGACGAAGGACGTAATTGGTGATTGCGTGACCGCCGCGAGATAGCCTGTCATGCAAAGCGCGATGACAGCCGCCATCGGCGCCCACGTGAATGCGGCATGCACCCACTGGGCAAGGCCAGCGCCGATCGAGAGGGAAGGCGAGAAGAGGCCGCCAGGAATGCCGGCCATGTACGTGACCACCATGGCGCCCCACTTTGTGACTGCATATCCCGAAGAGAGCGGCGCTGCGCCCGTCAGGAGGTGGCGCGCCTGATCGTAGCCGCTGCCCCATGTCTCACCATGGGTGCCGACGCCGAGCGCCGCAACGGCTATTCCGACAGCCAGTGCGTAAAGCAGGGGTCTCCGCTGGCGCAGCGCGACCAGCCAGTCCGGCATCCAGACACGCCAGCGCAGCAGCGCCAGGTTGAACGCCGCGCCGAAAAGGCCGCAGAGAACCGCCGAGAGAATCACAGGAAGCACGAACGCGCCGCCCAGGTTCTCTGGCACGTTGATCTGGCCGAAGTAGAGATAGTTGCCCGCGAGCGCCAGTGAAGTCAGACCGGAGAACACCACGGCCGTGATCATGATGCCATTGGTACGACTCTCGAAATCGCGCGCCAGCTCCTCGATGGCAAAGATGATGCCGGCGAGCGGCGTATTGAATGCCGCCGACAGCCCTGCGGCCGCGCCGGCAAGCAGGAGCCGGCGCTCGAGCTGCGCATTACGATGCGGGTAGAGCCGGCGGATCTCCGCCATGATTGCCGCGCCAATGTGTACCGTCGGTCCCTCGCGGCCGATCGTGAGACCGCCCAGCAAGCCAATCAGCGAGATGCCAATCTTCCCAACGATGACACGCAAGCCGAACAGTCGTCGCATCAGCGTGTCTTCGTCGCCAGTACGCGGCGCATGCAGCGCCGCAATCACCTGCGGAATACCGCTGCCCTCGCTACCTGTGAACCAGCGCCGCGTGAGAAACAGCGCCAGGACGGTCAACGCCGGTGTGATGACGAACGCAAGCCAGGGGCGGCCTGCGATCAAGCGAAGGAACGCGTTGGAAGCGTCCGTGCTCAAGTCCGCGTACAAGATCGAGACCAGCCCCACGAGAAGGGCCGCTCCCCATGGCAGGCCCACCTGCAGAAAGAGTCTCCTCGATTGGGCACCGAGGAGCCGGCGCTTCGCCCGCTCGCGAAATCTCCCCCGTGAACCCTCGCCCGGACCTCCCGCTGAGCTTTTTGCCCGATCTTCCTCTGAGCCTTCCTGCGCGGGCGGCATCAGCTCAAAGCGCTTCGATTGGGGTCCCAGTGCGCCGGCATCGCCTCGATTCGTCTGACGTTCATGTGCTTGCCTCGAACACCACAATAACGTAATACTTATGGGGCTGCACGCGCTCGAGGGCCGTGTGGAGTTCCCAGTTTGCTGAATTGCCGATGCGCTTGGCGCAACACGCCCGCAAGCGTCTGCTAGCGAGCGTCCAGGGGATCCGCACGCATGCCTCCCACGATCCATCGGACCGAAAGTCTCTTCATGTTTGCCGACCGGCGCAGTCCGGCCGCATTCTGGCTGGGCGCCCTGCTGGCGGTGATTGGCGTGCTGCTGCACATGCCGATGTTCGTGATGGCCCGGTCAATGGATTACCGCCTGGCCGGTATGCCGATGGGAACGGACATGCTGTGTGGAATGGCCCTCATCGTCGGCGGCATCGCTGCGGCGCTATACGGCCTGCGGCCCAAGGAAGCCAGTGCCGAGGCCGCGAGCTTCCACGAACGGATCATCGCTCCGGAGGATGCGCCCCTCACCTATTGGCACTGGACCGCCGGCGCCGCGCTCGTGATGGCCCTCGTGGTCGACACCATGAAGATCAGTAGCCTGGGATTCGTGATTCCGGGGATGCGGGTCGAATACGGCATCACCTCGGCAGGCGTCGCGCTCCTGCCCCTCTCCGCGCTGACTGGAGCCACGGTGGGCTCGTTCGTCTGGGGCGCGCTGGCGGACCAATATGGCCGCCGCGCCACCATCCTGCTCTCGGGCGTGATGTTCATCGGGACCTCCATCTGCGGGGCCATGCCGTCCTTTCACTGGAACCTGGCCATGTGCTTCCTGATGGGCGGTTCCGCGGGCGGCATGCTGCCCGTGGCGTACGCGCTTCTCGCAGAGATCATGCCGACACGCCATCGCGGGTGGAGTCTCGTGCTCATCGGCGGCGCGGGCACCCTGGGCGGGTTCTTGGTTGCATCCGGCATGTCAGCGCTGCTACAGCCGATATTCGGCTGGCGGATCATGTGGTTCCTCAACCTGCCCTCGGGGCTGCTCCTGATCGCGCTGAGTCCCCTCATCCCGGAGTCAGCACGCTTCCTCCTCCACATTGGAAGGCCGCACGAGGCACGCGCCACACTGGCGCGCTTCGGCTCGGTCGTGGTGAGTGAAACCCCGGACTGGGACGAGGAAGCCAAGCTGGATCATTCTCACCTGCCCCCGACCGACACACGGTTTCTCGGCACCACGGTCGCACTCACTCTGGTGGCCCTCGCATGGGGCCTGCTCAGCTACGGTGTCCTCCTGTGGCTCCCGGGCCAGCTGATCGCCGAGGGTCATGACATGGGTGTGGCGGCGGCGATCATCGCCCGCTCGACCTTCATCTCGGTCCCGATCGTCGTCATCGCGGCGCTGCTCTACTCGCGCTGGAGCACCAAGGGCGCGCTGCTCGTCATGATAGGAATCTCCGCAGCCGGGCTCCTCGCCCTGGTGCTACGCGAGAACGGCGTGCACGCCGCGGCCGATCCAGTCATCGCGCTCACACTGCTCATCGTCGGCTCGACGGGTGTCATCTCCATCATCCTTCCCTACACCGCCGAGAGCTATCCCATCCGCATCCGCGGCCGCGCCACCGGGTGGGTGGCGGGCGTCAGCAAGAGCGGCGGTCTGTTGTGTCAGGGTCTGGGCAGCCTTGCCCTGGTGCCTGCGATCGGCACGGCCGCTCTGGAGACGGCGGTCCCGGTAGCGCTGGGTTTCGCGCTGCTCTCATACTACGGCCACGAGACCCGCGGCCGCGACCTGCGCGAGCTGGAGCGATCCCGCGCGATGTCCGCGTGATTGCGAAGGTCTGCCCTGAGCTCGCAAGTCGCACACGATCAGTCGGGGCAGCGCGAAAGACCGCCACCGCCCAGGCAATAGCGGTCCAGATCGTCGGGCGCGAAGACCGGGCCTGAAAACGACGTCCGAACGCCCGTCACGTAGGCTGCCTGATCGGCCTTGTTCCCGGGAACATAGTGGTAGAGCAGCACGGCCTTCACCCGAGCTTTCGCGGCAAGATGTCCGATCTTGTACGTGTCCAGGTGCTCCACCTCGAAGTGCGCCCGAAACGCCTTGGCGTGCTCCGACGACCAATGGTTGCGCGCAGCCATGAAAGCAGTGGACCTTTCGGCATCCCGCGGGTCGCGAGTATTCGCCTCCGCCACCAACACGTCCGCGCCCTTCGCCAACCGCTCCACGGCCGCGCTCGGCCCAGTATCGCCCGTGAATACGATCACGCCGTGCGGGGTCTCGATGCGGTATGAAAATGACTTGAACTGTGCGCGCCTTTGCGGCGGCATCAGCGCGTAATGCGAGTTCTCCGCGGCGGTGACACGGATTTTGTCGTCCTGAAAGATGACGCCGCCGCGATCGATCTCGTGAGTCACGAACGGACTCTGGTAGCTCCCGTCCGTACGCGGCGGGAATTCCTCGAACGGCCGAAACCCGACGGTGATGAAGTGGAAAGCCGCGTCCACGAGCTCCTTCGTCTGCGGCGGCCCGTAGATATTGATCGGCTCCGCGTGGCCGGCCGCGCTCTGCTTGAAGAAGTCGTTGGCCATTACGTCGGCGAGGCCGAGATCGTGGTCGCCATGAAGGTGGGTGAAGAAGATCGTCCTGACCTGCTCAGACTCGATGCCAGCCCGAAGCATCCGACGCATGGTCCCGATTCCGCAGTCGATCAGATACGGCTGTCCGTCGACAATGAGCAGCGTGGAAGGCTCTGATCGCTCCAGGCGCAACGGTGGTCCGCCGGCGGTGCCGAGAAAGAGGACTTCCGTGCGCGCACCCTCGCTGGCAAGATTGGCGCGGGCGGCAGCAACGGCAATCGATGCGCCAGCCGCAAACGTCAAGGCCGCGACCGAAATCGCCCGAAGGGCGGCTGCGAGTGGTGGCGCACCCATGTACGGATCATCTCAGGGAACCGGCCCGACGGCAATAACCCCGGGGAAACAGTGAAAGTACCTTACGCGAAAAAGTGGCAGAAGGAAGCAAACAAGCTGCGGAAGATTGCGCTCGACTGCGGTCTGAGCGACGAGATGAAGTGGGGCAAACCCTGCTTCACCTACCAGAAGAAGAACGTGGCAATCGTCATCCCGCTGAAGGACGCGTGCGCGCTCTCGTTCTTCAAGGGCGCGCTGCTCAACGACCCGAAGCACATCCTCCAAAAGATCGGTGAGCATACGCAGGCAGGCCGCTGGATTAAATTCACCTCTCTCAAAGAAATCGTGGCTATGGAGTCGATGCTGAGGACCTACTTCCGCGAAGCCATCAGGGTCGAAGCGTCGGGTAAAAAAGTTACCTTCAAGAAGGCTTCAGAATATGTCGTTCCCGAGGAGTTGCAGTCCAGGCTGGATGCAGCTGCGGAGCTGCGGGCGGCATTCGAAGCCCTCACTCCGGGGCGGAGAAAGTCCTACATCTTTTATGTCTCGGGTGCGAAGCAGGCGAAGACGCGAGTAGCACGGGCGGAGAGGTGTGTCCCAATGATCCTGAGCGGCCGGGGATTCAACGAGCTGGCGGACTAAGCCTGTCCATGCGTCAGGGCAGACTTGGGTCTGCCGTTTTCTACGCTCAGGCAGACTTCTTGGCAATATCGCGTGCGACCTCGTCGGCGGAGCGCAGAGTGAGTGCCACAAATGCGAGGGTCCCGTTGGTCACCGAAGCAGCGGGGATGGTCGGCGCTCCCACGACGAACAAATTCGCGTGATCGTGGGTCCTCCCGAAGCTGTCGCACACGCTTGCGGCGGGATCGGTTCCCATGCGACACCCGCCGCCGGGATGGTCGAGATAGTCGCTCACGGTATGTCGCAGCACCCTGCCGTCGCCAGCCTTTGCCATATGGGCGAAGACCCCATCGAGGTGCCTCCTCGTCTCCGCCGCGCGCGCCTTGGTCGCCGCATCGGCATCGTGAACGACGTCCGGAAGCGGGTCTCCCCAGCGATTTTTCCTGTTTGCATCGAGCGTGAGTCGGCTCTCTGCCGAAGGATGAATGTCGTAATACGCACGGCAAAAGGCGATGGGGCGGGATCGCTGCTTCTGCTGCCACGACGACAACAGGTCGTCGCCTAGCAGAAGCTTTCCCCCATCGCCGTTGAGTTTCGGCAGGCCAACTCCACCGGGAAAGATCCTCAGGTCATGCCGCATGTAGGTCTTGCCCACCGGTGATCGAAAGAACTTTCGCGAGATGAGGCTATAGCCATTATTCATGCCCGGGAACACTTCGTCCGATTGGAACTCAACCATGGCCGCGTAGATTGCGTGACCATTCATGTATCTGCCGACCTGGTCGGTCGAGTTGGCGAGGCCGTTTGGAAACCGCGGGCAGGCGGACAGAAGCAGCAGGTGCGTGCTCCAGATGTGCCCCGAGGCGAGGATGAATGTGCCGGCACGGTACTCGATGTTTTCGTCGGGCCGCTCGTAGCTCGAAGCCTCGGCAGCTGCGATCCTGGTGGACTGCTCATCGAGCACCAGCTTGCGAACCAGAGTTCGATCGTGCAGCGTGATCTTCCGGCTCGCGAGCAGATCCTTGAAAGTGTAGTCCGGCGAGTACTTTGCGCCCGTGGGGCAGATTTCACAGGTGCCGCAGCGCAGGCATACCGACCGCCCACCCCATGGCTTGGTATTCTTCGCCTGGGGTACACCCTGGAATATATAACCGCTCTTGTCTCCCCACTTCTTGTACTGAATCAGGTCGTAGGTGAGCGGCATGGGGGGCATGGGATAGGGCTGCGAACGCCAGTCCTCGGGGTACGCACTCGGCTCACCCGAAACGCCGAGCCTGTGCTCAGCTTCGCAGTAGTATTTCTCCAGTTCCTTCCATTCCATGGGCCAGTCGACGTAGAGGCCGTACATCGACTTCAGGCGCAAGTCCTCCTCTGAATATCGGTTGCAGGTCCCGCCCCAGTGCAGCGCCTGTCCCCCCACTGCCATCGTTCGGGAAATTTGCCCATTCGACACCTGGTCTTTGATGGAGTCTTTGGGCCATGGGTTGTCGCCGTAATCCCGTTCGCGCTGTCGATACTTGAAGCGATTCTCGAGGTCGAATATTTTGCGGCCTGCCTCGACGACCGTGATCTTGACGCCCGGCCTCAGCTCCGCGAGCTTCTCCGCCATCATGGCGGCGGATATACCGCCGCCGATGATGCACACGTCGCTTTCATGAACAGTGGCCATTGCGGATCGTCCCCCTACGCGATGGAAACTGGCCGGTCGGCTGAAGTGTCGAGACCGCGGCAATCGGACACTCGAATCGAGGCTTTGAAGAGAAAGTCGTTCCCGTCACTGCTGCTGTAAAAGTGGCCCATCAGATCGGAGGCAACGTGCTGACCATCCGGCCTCTCGGGCAATTTCGTCACTTTGGCCTCGAGGAGGGCGGCTTCCACAACAGCCTTCCTGTCGGCCGGCGACAAAGCCGTGAAAATGGCTCCCTTCGCCTTGGATAACTCCTGCAGACGTGTGAATTGCGAGCGGTACCGCAGCAACGGACTGGGCGGAACAACTGCGTACCGCAAATCGCCGTACCCATAGCTCATCGGAACGCCAGCTTTGTATCCGTCCAGCCATTTCGCAAACGCTTCGACAGCCTTGGCGCGCCCATCGGCGCCGAGACCGGAGGGCAGCACAACTTCGCCGATTGCAGCGATCAGTTCGCGATTCTCCTCACTCAGGGTGGCGGCCCGCGCCCTGGCAAAGCGCGGCAGCGTATAGCTGAGAATAGCGAATACAGCCGTTTTGAAGAGAGTTCTGCGCTTCATCGAAGCTCCACTTGGCTTATGGAACAGGCTTGTCGCATCGATCTGGAGTGGCTGGTCCGGAGCCGGCTCCATCCCGCACCCGATCGCCCCCAAACACCTCGCGAAATAGCGCCACGCGATCCCGCTCTGGCCACCGGTCGGTGCAGATCGTGATCACCCGAGGGCGCGCTATAGCCTGTGAATTGGGTGTTCTAGGGTCAGCCACGAAACCCATATCAACCGAGGGTCACTCTACCGCGATCGCTTCCTCCCTGTCCAAGTCCCGCTTCCGCTCCGTCCAAGACGGGCGCGCTCAGCTTCGCTGCCTACGACCTGCTGTCGATGCAGCGAGTCCATCGCGCGACGGCCTTGGGCGGCGCATGGGTCGTACTCATCGAGCTGACGGGGGCTGCGATCTGCCATACCGCCGCATGGGACAGTTTCGCGACGCACATGCACTCGTTCGGCTGTTGAGGTTCGCCCTCGGTCTCGACAGTGGCGCCGAGCATGTCCTCTACGGCTTGGGCAGCTCGCTCAGGATTGCATCGATTACGACCTGCGGCTGATCGAATTGGACGTAGTGGGTGCTCTTGCGCACGAGGATCTGCTTCGAATTCGACGACAGCGACAGCAGCTTGTGCTGCGCGCGCACCCATGCGTGCTCGTAAGCGAAGTGCTTGCGATGAACCGCCAGTGAAGTCATATCGTCGTCGCGATAGTGATCTTCCGCCGTGATGACTCGAATCGGCCGGCTGCCGAATGAGCGGCGGTGTGTAGTGAGCCAGCGCGCGTCTGCCGGCATCTCTGCCTCCTCCGACATCAACGTGTCATAGAGCGCCACCCGGGTATCCGCGATGTGCAGCACGGCCGCGTTGAGCGCGCTCGACCATTCCGGCATCGGCAAGCCGCGGAAGAGCTGCCGCGGGCACGGAGTGTTCGGCGTGGGCGGATCGAAGTCCGCCGGGAGCGGCGGCAGCGGCTGATGATCGACGATGGCCTGGCGGCACTCCTTCAGCTCCCCAATGCCCCCGACCATGAACCGCTCGTCAGTAGCGCGGGCCTTCGCCGATTCGAGGTCGCCCGACTCGACATCGACGAATACCGCGGCATACACCTCCGGCATGTACAGGTCCGCGAAGGCACGCATGTTGTAGCCCCCGAAGGAGTGCCCGACCAGGACGTATGGGCCGGGGATGCCGCCCGCGTGCAGCGCGGTGTGCAGCTCTCTGGCAATCTCCGCCGACGTGCGCGGCATCGGACCCGGATCACTGAAGCCGTAGCCCGCGCGATCGTAGGTGCAGGTGCGCGTATGGCGTGAAATCACCGGCTGTATCAGGGACCAGGCCGGCGACCAATCCTCGAATCCGGAATCGAAGACCACCGTCGGCGAGCCCGTTCCCATGCAGTAGAAGCTCAGCTTCGTGGCGCCTGCGCTCACGAGCACTCCCGGCCGCGTATAGAGCTCATCGCCCGCGGCGGCATGAGCGACGGCAGTCGCGGCGAGCGACGCCAGCAGGAGCATGGATGCCACTATGCTTTTCATTTTTACCCCTCGGAAGACACTTCAGCCACTGCCCGCGATCAGTTGAAGCGAGCGTCCACCTCGAAGCCGAAGGTCCGGGGCCTGGAGCGGCTACTGTTCCCCTCGACGGCGAATGGACTCAGATTGCCCCGATCGTTCAGCAGATTCTGCGCAAAGATGCCGAATTTCACATTCTCATTCCATGTGATCCCACTGTTGAAGTTCAGCATGTGGATGACATCCGAGTAGTTGACGGGGCCGTAAGGCGCTATGCAAGGCCCGCACACCGGGGTGTAGCGTTGGCGCCCGACCGTGGAGAAATCCAGCCGGACGTATTCCGACTTACTCGCCAGATGCAAGTCCCGTTGCACGGAGCCCGTCAGAGAATAAGCCGGAACCAGATCGATCGACTGTCCTACCTGATACTGGGATCCCCCGACGTCGATCTTGACGAACTTCGAAGATAGGACCTCGCCATTGAAGCTGAGCTCCCAATCGTCACCCAGCAGCCAGTCCGCATCGCCCTCGAGACCCTTGATCCTCACCGTGCCCGCGTTGCTGTACGTGTTGGCCGGGGCGCCGTCCGGCGCGATCGTAGTGCCGAGCACGATGTAGTTGGTATAGTTGCTGTCGAACACATCCGCGTCTACCGCCAGACGGTGGTTGAGCAGTCGCATCTTCGTCCCCAGCTCGTAGCTCCACAGACTCTCCGGCTGGTACGCCGAGAGGCCGAAGGAATTGAACCCCCCGGGCCTGAAGCCCTTGGCGGCACTGACGTACGTATTGATGTCCGGAGTGATCTGGTAACGCACATACACGCGTGGGTCGGTGGAGCTGAAAGTCGCCGTCTGAGTGGGTGAGTAGGTGTTGATGCTCGACTCCCTGTCCCTGAAGGAACGCACCCCTGCCCCGACCTCCAGCGCATCCAGCAATTTGTAGCTCGTATCGCCGAATACAGACCAGGAGTCCGAGCGATCCGACTGAGCGTAGGGAAACGGCCCGTTGTCCGGATCCGTCATCGGCGTGTCGGCAGACCCGAAATACGTTCCGGGGTGATCGTACTCATCAGAGTCCCGGAAGCGCTTGTAGATTCCTCCCACAGTCCATTGCCACCGACCCTGGTCCGCATGGGAAAGCCGCAGCTCGTCAGTGGCACTCTCCTGGGGAAAGTAGTCGTCGGGATCCAACTCCGCCGCCCCGCCGATATCCCAGTTGAAATACCCCCAGTTCTTCGCCGTCACTGCACGATTGTAGTAAGTCGCGGAGTTCAGCAGCTTGACGCTGCCGAAGTCGTAGCTCGCGGTGAGATTGGATAACTCGTAGTTCTCCTCGCCGTTCGGGACCAAGGTGAGGCCCCAGGGCGGAGTGTAGTTTCCGTTCGCGTCCTCGCTTTGGGTGAGGCCATGGGTATCGCGGTGAATGATCTGCATCGCGTAAATGTTGAGGCGCGAGGTCGGTTGGTACGTGCTCTCGATGCGCACATCGACGAGATTCTGGCTGTTGATGTCCTTGAGGCTTGCCACCGGCTCGTCGATCCAGCCGCCGGCGCGGTCGAACTCCCCGGCAATTCTCAGTCCCAATTTGTCCGTAACGATCGGAGTATTGATCATAGCCTCCAAACGTTGGCCGGGGGAACCGCCCTGGGTGAAGCTCGCCGACACGTCCTCATCCATCTGAAACCGGTCCAATACGGGTTTCTGGGTAATGAAGCGGATCACGCCTCCCATGGCGCTCACTCCGAAGAGGGTGCCTTGGGGCCCACGCAGCACCTCGACGCGCTCGAGATCATAGGGGCGCGCATCGAACTCTCCGTACCCGAAGGTCGCGGATGCGCTCGCGGACGTGATGTCGGCTTCATCAAGATATTCGCCGACGACTGCACCGTTTCCGAAGACGTTGCCGACCCCGCGCAGATTGATGCGCCGCTGCGCGCCTCCGCCCTGGACCGAGAGGCCGGGCACTGCAAACTGCAAATCCTCCGTGCTTTGGATTGCACGGCGCTGCAGCTGGTCCGCGCTGAGCACCACCAGGCTGATCGGCACTTTGTCGGCCGGCTGCGAAAACTTCTGGGCGGTCACGACGATCTCCGAGATCGTCTGTGGGGATTCGGTAGCTCCGGTACCCTGGTCTTCAGCCGGCGCAGGGGTCGCTTCCGTGTCGCTTTGCTGCTGCGCCGTGACGTCGGAAGACGTGTGCGACCCGCGGGTCGCATCGGCAGAGGCCCTGCCGTAGAGGATCAGCGTAGTGGTAAGCGCAATGACGGCGGTGCGACAGGCTTGCGATGTGGTGCTCATCAAGGCATCCCCCCGGATAATATTGTGTTTGCCTGGTGTCTATTATGCGCAGCCCATCACGAGGGGATGCTAGCCGGCCAGCTCGCGAATACCGCGAGATTCCGCTGATTAGCGGCGACGAATCGAGAATTTCTGCTGGGACGCAGGACCGGGGTCGAGTGTCGGCGAACGCACCGTCCTCACGCGAAGCTCGATGCCTCAACCCCAGACGCTGCGCTGGAATACGGAGACCCATCCGCCGTCGTAAACGAGACCGGGAAGGCGGTCGGATTGCTGCAGCAGCGGCCCATCGATGTCGACCAGGTCCGCGAGGCAGCCGACCACAAAAGAGGGTGCCATCGCGAGCGAGCCGCCGCCCATGTTGCCCACCATGATGTTGAGGCCCAGGCTTCGAGCCGCGTACACCAGCTCCAGCGCGTGGGTCAGACCACCGGTCTTATCGAGTTTGACGTTGATCCATTCGTACCGCGCCGCGGCTTGTTCCAGCTCACCCAGATGAAGACATGACTCGTCTGCGCAGAGCGGTACGGTCGATTCGTAGTGCTGCAGGTCCGCATCGTGGCCACGGCGCAGCGGCTGCTCGATCATCTCCACGCCCAACTCCGCGAGTACCGGCGCCAGCTCCACCAACTGAGCGAAAGTCCAACCTTGGTTGGCATCGACCACGATGCGCGCGTCGGGGCGGGCACGGCGGATTGCGCTGAGACGCTCTGCCGGCTGGGTCCCATCGAGCTTCACCTTCAGAAGGCCATACGCCCCGGCGGCGGCGGCTTTTGCCGCCATTTCCTCCGGGGTCGCTTCGATTCCGACGGTGAATACGGTCTGCAGCAGCCTCGGTGTTACCCCGGCCAGATCCCAGACCGAGCGTCCCCAGGCTTTCGCCTCCAGGTCCCAGAGTGCGCAATCGACGGCATTGCGCGCACCGCCTGCCGGCAGCAACGATTGCAGTCTGGCTCTATCGATGCCGTCACGGATGTATGAGGATTGCTGATCGATCTGGGCGACCAGGCTGCTTGCCGTTTCATCCAGGTAGAAAACCCCGAGCGCCTCACCACGACCGACGGCCCCATCACGCTCCAGCTCGACGACAACGGACTCGAAATAGTCCCAACTCTTGCCGGCGATCCGGAATGGACGGATGAGAGGCCAGCGCTCGATATGGATGCCGAGGTTCATCCTCGGAACGCCGCTTGGAGGCGATCGACGATGGATCCTACGCCATCGATCAGGGGGTCGACACAAGGAAGTCCGGTTCCTGCCGCGTACTGGGCCAGCATCGCGACGCGCTCGCTGCCCGAGGCCTTCGATGTGTTGAGCGCAATGCCGACGCAACGAATGCCGGGATTCGTGAGCGCACCGATGGCGATGGTCCGGTCGATGACGTCTCCGATGCGCGGCAGCTGAAAATTTGGCCATCCCGACACCATTTTCCGGCGCGGGTCGTGACAGACCACGAAAGCATCCGGCTGCGAGCCGACCAGCAACCCAATCGTGACCTGCAAAAAGCCGGGGTGGAAGACCGATCCCTGCCCTTCGATCACGTCCCAGTGATCCGGATCATTGGCCGGCGACAATACCTCGGCCGCGCCGGTCACGAAGTCCGCAGCCACGGCATCGATCGGCATGCCACCCCCGGAAATCATGATGCCCGTCTGTCCGGTCGCCCTGAAGTCGCTTTTCACACCTCGGGCGCGCAATTCCAGGTCGATCGCGAGCGCCGTATACTTCTTGCCACACGCGCAGTCCGTCCCCACCGTCAAGAGGCGCTTGCCGGAGCGCCTGCTGCCCGACCCCACGGGTAGCGCGCTCGGGGGGACACGAACGTCGATGAGGCGCGCTGAGCCGAGCTCGGCCGCCGCAGCAAGTCCCGGGAGGGTCGCCAGGCGAATATGCAGGCCCGCAACGATGTCGATGCCGATTTCGGCGGCAGCGCAGAGCGTGGCAACCCAGTGGCCAGGCACACCACCGCCGACGGCCGCGGAGCCGATGATGAGCGTACGGACACCCGCGGACCTGGCATCGCCGATCGACAACTCGGGCACGCCGGCGTCAACGCCGCAGCCGGGCAACCGTATTTGTCCCGCGCAGCCGTCGGGCCGCCATTTGACCAATCCCAGCGCGGTTTTTGCATAGATGGGATCGACCACGTCTCCAAGGAAGACAACATAGGGCGCCTCGAAACGTACTGCCGTGATGCTCACGCCGACTCCTCCGCTTCATATCGTTTATTGCCGGCAGGTCAACCGCATTACACCGCGATCGGCGGCGGTTTATCCACGGAAAAACCTCGCATATTCATGCGGCAGCCGGTAGGATTTCGCCGAATAGATCGTGGTTTTCAGCAGTAATCACCGCGAATGACTCTGGAAGCGCAAACAGATGAGCAAGCAACCAGACAACGGCTCGAGTCGACGCCGGCGCAAGGTCGACCGGCTGGACATGAAGATCCTGGGCGCGCTCGCGGAGCAAAGCCGCCAGACGATCACCGAGCTTTCGAAGAACGTGGGACTCTCTGCCAGTCCTTGTACGGCTCGCCTGGAGCGCCTCGAATCCGACAGGTTCATTGCCGGCTACAACGCCGACATCGATGTTGAAAAGCTCGCCGATCTCAGCTTGTATCACGTAACCATCGCCGGGAAGCCCTATACCCCCGATCTGGCCAGGCGGCTCGAAGCGCTGATCGTCCAGAATCCCTACATCGTTTCCGCAGACGCGGTGTTCGGATCGCTCGACTACGTGCTCCGCGTCTATGCGCGCAACGCCCAGCACTACCACGAGATCATGGCCCCGTTCGTGGAGCACAAGATCGACTATGAGACATGGCCGGTGTCGCGCCGCGTGGTGCGCTTGCAAACCCGGCGCCTTCTGGAGGCAATTGCGCGGGACAGCGAGTGATCCCGATACGCACCAGCGTCGTGTAATAGAATCCAACGATGCTCCATGTCAGGAAGGCCGAGGCCCGGGATGCTGCGGCGATCGCTGCCATCATCCTGCCGGTTATCCGCGAGGGTGCGACATACGCGCTCGACCCAAGCATGAGCGAAGCCGAAGCACTGGCCTACTGGATGGCGCCCGAAAAGGAGACGTTCGTCGCCCTGCAGGAGGGCGTCGTTCTCGGCACCTATTACATGCGCCCGAACCAGGCCGGCGGCGGATCGCATGTTTGCAACTGCGGCTATATGACGAGCACAGCAGCCACCGGCAGGGGGGTCGCTCGTCGCATGTGCGAGCACTCGCTCGAGCATGCGCGATCACGAGGCTACCGGGCCATGCAATTCAACTTCGTTGTCAGCACGAATGAGCGCGCGGTGAGGCTCTGGCAGTCACTTGGATTTGGGATCGTTGGTCGCTTGCCGGGGGCCTTCGAGCACCCCTCAGCGGGCTTTGTCGATGCGTTCGTGATGTATCAACAGCTCTGATTGGCCCCGCTGAGGCGCCTGCCTCACTATCGCTGCATGGCTGCCCTGCCCTCTCGAACAGCCGCGTTTACTCCTGCCCCGGTCGGTTCGCGCCCCACCATTCAGACAGGACGCGTTGCCAGATCTGCTGGCAGCGAACATGGAACCGTGGAATTTCGCCGTCACCACTGGCGTATTCCAGCTCGTACTCCTGCGCAGAGATGAGCTGCTCGCATAGGGAGCACGGTAAGCCGGAGCCTTTTCCGGCAAAGGCACTCGCTGGTACCACGCGCGGCAGGGCGGCGATTTCGATTTTATGTTTGGCAAGCAGGCGAAGCGCCGTTTCGTCCGGAAGTGCCATGACGCCTCCAGGCAAAAATGCGGATCGGTACTTAGTTCAAGTCACGGGCTATTCCGACTTGCGGCGCCCGTTCGGACCGCGACTTGAGGACAGGTCCGGATTTCTTCAAGTGGGAAAGCACCAAAAGGCGCCCCCGCCCCTCCTTTCTGGTGCCGCCACCCCTGGGTCCCTAAACGGACGGCCCCGGTCACGCCTCGAGCACGGAGCACTGGCACCGGTACCCCCTTGAATTTTCCACGGCCATCCCTAGCTTTTTGCCCGCCCAAGCGGCGCATTGAACCGATAGGAGGTGCTTACATGTTCGGTACTACTACGAATATGCCGAGCTCGGTCTTTGATGAGCTTTGGCGATTGCAGCAGGACGTGGACGAGCTTTTCGGCAGCTGGAACTCCCCTCTGGGGATCCGGTCCCTGCCCCGGGGTAGTTTCCCCGCGATCAACGTCGGCCAGACGGCCGAGCGGGTGGACATCTATCTCTTCGCCCCCGGTATCGACCCCAAGAGTCTCGACATCTCCATTCAGCAGAATCTGCTCACGGTGTCGGGCAAGCGGGAAATCAGCGTGCAGGAGGAGGCGAGCTACTATCGCCAGGAGCGTTTCAGCGGCGAATTCCGGCGCGTCATCAGCCTGCCCGAGGACGTCGATCCGGAGCGTGTGCAGGCCAAGTATGTCGACGGCATCGTGCAGATCGGCGTGCAGCGGCGCGAGTCTGCACGGCCTCGGCAGATCGAGATCCAATGAACGAAGCGGAGGTCGCTCACATGGCTACCAATAGCGAAGTCACCCGCCGCGGCTCCAGCGCTGCGGCCACGGCGCAGGCCGGACGTGCCCAGTCCAGAGAGACACCGGTCCGTCCCCCGGTGGACATCTGGGAGGACAAAGACGGCATCTCGCTCTGCGCGGACATGCCCGGAGTTTCCAAGGATCGCCTCGAGCTGCGCATCGACGGCAACAGCCTGATCATCGAGGGTCAGGTGCAGCTCCAGCTTTCAGGCGAGGCAGAGGCTCTGTATGCGGACGTTCGCTCGAGTATCTACCGTCGCACTTTCTCACTGAGTGGTGAGCTCGAGACCGGGAAGATCGAGGCAAGCCTCAAGGACGGCGTGCTGACGGTGCGCATTCCGAAGCGCGCTGAGCTTCGTCCCCGGAAAATTGAAGTGTCGATCTGACACGACGGGGCGCCGCCAGCCTGCGTGGGCTGGCGGCGGTCCGTGCGGCTTGGCTGTGGAAAATCCTCTTCCCTCCCCCCTGCGGCTCTGCCGGCCGCTATGTTCGCTTAAAACTCCTGAGGCTCGCTATGGCGGCGATGAGCTCCAGAGCTTCGATTGGCTTCGCGATGTGCATTTGATACCCGGATAAAAGCACGCGCTGCCTGTCCGCCGTACCCGCATATGCCGTAACGGCGATCGCCGGTGTCGACTTTGAGCGTCCTTCCTCCGCCTTTCTGAGCTCGCGCATGAATTCATAGCCGTCCATGTCTGGCATGCCGATGTCGCTGAGAACCACGTTGAAGTGCTCTTTCGCCATGATTTCGAGGGCTTCGGGGCCGGACGTCACGCACTGAACATAAGCGCCTCTGGCTACCAATATCGCGGAAACGAGCTCGCATCCGTCGGCGTCGTCGTCCACGAGCATGACGCGAGTGCCGTCAAGACGAGGTAGCTCGACCGTCTGCAATGGATCAGTTGAACTCAGCGTCGATCGTCGGTCTTCCTCGGGGCGGACGTGGAAGAGAGGAAGTGCAACTGAAAACGTCGAGCCTTGGTCCTTCCCCGGACTCTTGGCCCTAACAGAACCGCCATGCAGCTCCACCAGACTCTTGACGATCGAAAGCCCGATTCCGAGGCCGCCATGTCGACGCGAGATTCCTGAATCCGCTTGACGGAAGCGATCGAAGACGAAGGGCAGGAAGTCCGGCTCGATTCCGATGCCGGTGTCCTCGACCGTCACTTCCACATGGGAGTCGACACGTTCGAGAATGACTTTGATCCGACCGCCTTTGGGCGTGAACTTCACGGCATTGCTGAGCAAATTCCAAATCACCTGTTGGAGGCGAGTCGGATCGCCGCGGACTGGTCCGATCTTGGCGTCGATCAGCGTCTGGATGCGAATGGATCTATTCTCTGCTGAAGGCCTTACGGCTTCTATGGCATGACTCAAGACGTCTTGCAGGCTGGTGGGATGCACCTCCAGCATCACCTGACCCGATACGACCCGACTCATATCCAGCAGCTCGTTGACGATCTGGGCCTGGATTCGGACGTTGCGAGAGATCGCCTCCAGACCGCGGTCGAGGTCTTCCGGCTTGATTCCTGGCTGTCGCAGAAGCTCAGACCATCCCTGGATGGCGTTCAGTGGCGTTCGCAATTCATGCGACAGAGTCGCCAGGAACTCATCCTTGAGCCGACTCATCCTTTCGGCCTGCCCCCTGGCGGACCGCTCGGATTCCAAGAGCAGCTCTCGATCGGCCATCAACGCACGCAATCTCGTTATGTCGTGCGCAATCTTGGCGGCGCCGACGATTTGCCCAGTGGAGTCCAGAATCGGCGACACCGTCAGCGATATGTGCACGCGACTGCCGTCCTTGCGCAAGCGCACAGTCTCGAATCGTTCTATTCGGTGCCCACTGCGGATTTCGCCAAGGATGCGGTCCTCCTCCGGGTAAAGCTCCGGAGGGATGATGCGCAGGATCGGCTGGCCGATCATTTCCTCGGCTGTAAACCCGAACAGTCTCTCCGCGGCGACGTTCCACGAGGTGACGATTCCCTGTAGCGTCTTGCTAGCGATAGCGTCCTCCGACGATGCGACGATCGCGCCCAGCAGCTCAGCCGCCTGCGGCACTGTTGCCGCGCCCGTGGCAGGAGCTTGAGATTTCGGGTCCGAATGTGAATCAGGCGCCATCGCGCAACGGCTTTCCTAGGGTCTGGGCAATACGCAAAGGCTTCGATTATTTCAGCGGAATTCGCCCTCTGAGTCAGTCAGAACAGTCCTACAAGGCACCTTGCTCCCTGGCAAGGAGCGCATCTCGTCTCAAGGAGGCGGCGCTGGGGGCTTCCTGGAGGCGCTCAGGAAATCACGTCGCTCGGCGAGGTAATGAGGACGCAGGTGCAGCCCGTTTCGCTCCACACGCGCTTGTCAGCTGTGCCGGGCTCTGCTCGGTTGTAGTCCCCCGGACAGAGCTTCCGGTCCTCTATCCAAAGCTCGCCGTCCAGGAGGAACAGCTCTTCCACCCCCGCATGGCTGTGAGGCGGATATGCGGTACCCGGAGCGAGCCGCACCAGCATGCTGACCCGGTCGCGCTCTGCATCGGTAGCCACCAGCTTGCAGGAGATGCCCGGGGCGACGTCTTCCCATGCGGCTTCCCGCCACCGGGCGATCTCCGGCGGCTCCAATTCCCCGCCAGGCTCGCCAGCGACACGCTCCATGAGGCGGCCCCACATCGAGTCCGATGGTCGGAGAATTTCCGCGGGCGAGGAGGCCAAGGCGTCTACCACCGGACGCAGTGACTCGAGCTCTCGCTGACACTCAAGACAGCTCGTCAGGTGCGTCTCCAGGGAGTCTATCTCGCTGGAGGGCAAGGCATGCAGCACGTACAGCGAGACCAACTCGGTCCGCTCGCAGCCATGTTGTTCTGACCCCACGCTCATGGCTGCCTCTCCGGCACAACTAGGGCGTGACGCAGCTTCTCCAAACCCGAGCGAATGCGCGTCTTGACGGTACCGAGCGGCTGGTTCAGCCGCGCAGCGACCTCGGGGTAGCTCAGCTCCAGGAAAAATGCAGTTTCGATCGCCTCGCGCTCCCCTGCCGTGAGGACGCTCAGACACTCCCGCAACGCCCGGCCCTGCTGGGTGGCTTCGATCGCCGCATCAGCGGCGTCCGCGGCGTCTGCCCCCGATGCATCATCGGAAGGAGGAGGCGCGGTGCGTTTCCTTCGATGCTCGTAGCGCAGCCGGTCAATGGCCCGGGATCGTGCCTGGTTCATAATCCACCCCAGGACCGGTCCGCCGGCCGGGTCGTACTTGGCCGCTCGACTCCAAACCCCATGGAAGGTGTCCACCGTCAGCTCCTCGGCGGACTGGCAGTCGTGGAGGAGTCGCGCCAGGAAGGTGAAGACGAGGCGGTGTGTACTCTCATAGAGGGCGCGTAACGCGCCCTGATCTCCGGCCGCCATCGCTCGGACGAGCGCCACCCACGCGTCTTCCGACACGCGCGCCTGTGTATGGTCTGCATAGAGCACGTCACCGAGGGTTTTCGGTGCTTGATCAGTCCCGCTGCGCTTGGATCGCTGAGTTGCGCTCACGGCCTGGCATGATGCCTCCGTTCCCAGCCTGCGGCAACGAATGGCCATTCGAGCTTCCCCTTCGGCGCTCGAGCTCCCATGCGGCGTAGCACCGGGCGTGGACGTAGTAGTTGGCCGTGCCGGAACCCCCGTCCGAAACGAATTGAAGCTCGATTTCGACCTCTTCTGTCCCGATGGTCTTGCCGCATATCGCACACGACGCACCGCTGCCGGGTCCGCCCCACATACGGTCTGGACGGCACTCCGGCAATTTGCTGGTATTCGCCGCCTTTCGAGCCCGGGCGGGCAGCGCGCGCTCGTCACCCATCTTTTTTGGTCCTTCCGCGGAGCCATCCTCGCGGCCTATGCTACATAGAACGACAAATCCATCTCGGCGGATTGACAGCTCGAAACGCTGCGCTGAAGCCCCTGACTTGGCACTGCATGTGGCAATTTCGGGAAGTTTGATTGGGCGATGGATTGACATCCCGTACCCCGAACCGCTCGGGTTGCGATAGACTCGCGCGCCCCAGTGCGCGAGCCGAGCGCACGCTGGGCAGCAGCTAAGAACCAGTCTCAGTTAAGGGGGCCCCCAAGCGCCCGCGAATTCGGCGGTTCGCGTCCCGGTAGCCGACCTGGGCCGATCCTCTGCGCAATCGGCAGGCAATTCTCTTAAAAGAGGTTCCCGCGATGTCGATCAAAGAGCTGCTCGAGACCGCCGACGTGTTCGCCGATCCGATGCTGCTGCTGTCCGTAGATGGCACCATCGAGGCAACGAATCCGCCGTTCGCGCAGCAGTTTGGCTTGACGACCGAAAAGCTCGCGGGCAAGCGTTTAGAGACGCTTGCGGCATTGTCCGCTTCGGCCATCGAGGAGTACCTACGGGCCTGCGCCCGAAGCGACAAGGCGTTGGCGGGCTCCCTCCTCTTCCGTCGCCGCACCCAGGCAATCCCCTATCGCGCCCGCGGCGTGGCCTATCCCCCGCAGTCAGCTCCGTCCGCCTCGCGCGTGCTCGTGTGTCTGGAGGCCATGAGGGAGCCGGGAGAATCGGCTCCGCCGCAACCGGTCATTCATCTGGACGCCCATCCTCAGCATTGGCAGGAGATCGAGGATTCGCTGCGCCGGCAGAGCCGGATCCTCGAAGTCACGCTGGCGAGCATCGGCGATGCAGTCATGATCACGGACGCGTCCGGACGCGTGAACTTCATGAACAGTGTCGCCGAAGCACTCACGGGGTGGTCGCTCCAGGAAGCACGTCATCGGCCACTCCCGATGGTTTTCCGGATCGTGAACGAGCGGACCCGCCAGACCGTCGAGGATCCCGTGGCCAAGGTCATCGAATCCGGACACGTCGTCGGGCTCGCCAATCACACAGTACTGCTGTCGCGATCGGGCCGCGAGATTCCGATCGATGACAGCGCAGCGCCGATTCGGGTGGCCGAGGGCGAGCTCTTTGGCGTGATCCTGGTCTTCCGGGATGTGACCGAGCAGAAGCGCTCCGAGCACGCGCGCGCCTGGCTCGCCTCCATCGTCGACTCCTCTTTCGATGCCATTATCAGCAAGTCACTCGACGGGACGATCACCTCCTGGAACCCTGCCGCGGAACGCTTGTTCGGCTACAGCGCGGCGGAGATCGTCGGCAAACCGATCATGACAATCGTTCCGTCCGACCTCTGCGAGGAGGAAATGCAGGTTCTCGAGCGACTGCATCGCGGCGAGCGCGTTGAACAGCTCGAGACGGTGCGGATGACGAAGAGCGGCCAACGCGTCGATGTATCACTCACGATCTCGCCGGTCGTGGACGAAGAAGGTGAGATCGTTGGCGCCTCCAAGATCGCCCGCGATGTGTCGCGACAGAAAAAATCAGAGCGCTTGCTGCGTGAGTCGGACCGGCGCAAGGACGAATTCCTCGCGACCCTGGGCCACGAGCTGCGCAACCCGCTCGCGCCCATCCGCAACGTCGCTGAGGTTCTCTGCCGGATCGCCGGTACGCATCCGGAGTCGCAGGTCGCGTGCGAGATCCTGCGCCGTCAGGTGCGGGTCATGACGCATCTTGTCGATGATTTGCTCGACGTGTCGCGGATCACCTCTGGGCGGCTGAGGCTGCGCCAGGAAACCATCGAGCTGCTCCAGCTGCTTCTCAATACGGTCGAATCCTTGCGCCATGCCTTCGAGGCCAAGAGGCAGTTGATCGGGGTCTCGTTGGCAGGCGAGACTCTGGCCGTTCTCGGCGATCGCACTCGGCTCACCCAGATTTTTTCCAACCTGCTGAACAACGCAAACAAGTACACGCAGGAGGGCGGCCACATCGATGTCGAATTGACGCGCGAGGGCGGAGACGCCCTCGTTCGCGTCCGCGATGACGGCATGGGCATCCCCGCTGCAATGCTCGATGATATATTCGAATTGTTCGCGCAGGTGCCGCGAACCCGCATCGGAAGCGATAGCGGGCTCGGAATCGGCTTGACACTGGCCAAGCGCATCACGGAATTGCACCACGGGAGCATCGAGGCTCGTAGCGCCGGCGAGGGACGCGGCAGCGAGTTTGTGGTGCGGCTGCCGCTCGCCGACTCATCGGAACCCTCCGCGGGCACGCCGGTCAGCGCGGATCCGCCCCCAGGCGGCCTCAAGATTCTCATTGCCGACGACAACAAGGATTCCGCCGTGAGCCTCGCGATGCTCCTCACGACCATGGGTCACGAGGCGCGCGTCGTCCACGATGGCGAGGCCGCGGTGCTTGCCGCCGATGAGTTTCAACCGTCCGTGATCTTCCTGGATCTGGCGATGCCAAAGCTCAATGGGTACGAGGCGGCGCGCCAAATCGCGCAGCAACCCTGGGCACGCGCGACTCGCCTCGTCGCGCTCACCGGCTGGGGGCAACCATCAGACCTCGAACGCAGCCGAGCCGCCGGCTTTCATCGACACCTGGTGAAGCCTGTGGAAATGGATGTTCTGACAGGGCTTCTGGAGAGCGCGGCGAAGGAGTAGCGGGGTATTGCGGTCGCTTGCCAAGCGCCGCTTCGGTTGCAATTGGATGCAGCGTGTCGAAACGCGGTGCAGAGCGCCGCAACGGGCTGTATCGGCTCGATCCGGTAGAGAACCGGCAATGGGGAGTGTGGAGGTCGACAGCTCCGCAAGCGCAGGTGTACTACGCACCCCCACTCGATGGCCGAATCATCGGTCGACCCACCTTCATCACTGCAGCTTGCGCAACATGTCGTTCAAGACCATCGGCAGCACTGGCTTCGTGAGGCAGCCGATGAAACCCGCGGCGCGGGTGCGATCGAGGTCGCCCAACACGGGTCGTTCCGCTATCGCCAGCAGAGGGAGTTGGCGAACGTAACGTCGAAGGTGCGAACGCAGCTTCTGCGCAAGCTGGTAGCCGGTCATGTCGGGCAGCTCGAGATCGAGGAGCGCAATCGCCGGAGAGAAATCCACCGCGGCGACCAACGCCCTGCGAGCCGAGTAGGCAGTGAATGTCGTGAAGTAACCGAGGTCATGCAGCGTGCGTTTCAGTGAGTCTGCGGAGCGCATGTCCTCATTGACGATCAGGATTCTGAGGTTCGC